>Ga0247760_1000873_pt1 | contig 30837 bp, 29 predicted proteins | sample UWRJL171409R4_FD_179936 | JGI IMG/M metagenome (GOLD analysis project Ga0247760, IMG submission 179936) | Plant litter microbial communities from Arlington Agricultural Research Station in Wisconsin, United States - UWRJ-L171-409R-4 | ecosystem: Environmental > Terrestrial > Plant litter >... | reverse complement strand
CATGCGAATGAATCCTATGTGGGGCCATACATAACCCTAGCCCTCGGAGGACTAGTGCCCGGCTAGCCAAACAACTAGTGCCCGTCTAGCAGGGCCCTTACAATATGCTCCATATTCTCGGAAACGGCGCTGCAAGGGAGTCTCCCTGTTGGCAGCCAGAGCCCACCACACGCGGCACGTTTAGCATCCTCACTACTTGCATCATCACGCTCAGCCTCTGCACGTGGAGTACCCTTCATCTCAACATACCTGAGCATGGGAAGGCGGACCAGCAGTTCTGGAGGAAAATGAAGTGGTTGCTGGTGACTATCTTTGCTCCTGAAGTGGTTAGCCCCTAACCGGCGTTGCTCCGCATGTATGACGAGGTCAAACTCTAATCTTAACAGGTTGCCTGGGCAGCTTTCAAAGAATGGAAGCTGGCGAGAAAACTCGACTCCTTCGTGGAGCGACTGCCTCAATTCAGCAGCTCAGCGAAACAATAGTCGGTGTTCGGCAGGTGGTTAGGCTCCAACCGACACGATTCGAATCGTGTCCTTTCACAAAACAACACACAGCAACGTGAAACCGAGGCCCAAGCCCCCGTCCTCCCACCTAGACCTTTTATCTGGAGCCGCACTCACAGCCATATTGTTCTCATGGGAGGCTTTGTTTCGATACTGGCGGCGATCCTTCCCTGCCGTTACCCCAGACTCGACTCATCCTGACTACCAGAGGGCTTTGCTTCCTGGCCGAAACCCGACCTGATCTCATACCTAACGTCTCAATTGACGCCATTGATGACAAAAGCAAGGCAAATCACTTCGCCAAAACGGTGGTGCTCTTGCAGGCGCTCTGGTTCTGTCTACAAGTCATCACGCGTCTGGCAACAGAGCTCCCGATCAGCGCATTAGAGCTAAACACCCTTGGCGATGTCTTCTTTGCCTTTTGCGTTTTTGTTTTGTGGTGGAATAAACCACTAGACGTCTATGAACCTTTCACCATTCCGTTGGGCAACGATCCGTCAGTCAGGTCTCTCTGCACCGCTCTATATTTGCGCAGTTCTATTGGATTTCTGTACAGATCGGGTGGGGGACGAGAATATGTCCTCGAGTTCACGAATTTGGACCTCGATAGGAGCATTTAGGGATCACTAAGCGATCAAAGGGGTAGCAATAGGGCAGTTATCCCAGAAGCACCTGAACAAAGGGGCAGTCGCTTCCCCTTACGAATAGGGGAGGAAACAAACGGCCTCCGTGTGCGCTACGTCGTCTTGACACAACACTATTTCGGCTGTTTTGTTAGGTTATGTACACACGAATCGCAGTACTCAACACTGTGGCTTCCAAGACGAATTCTCTCATGCTATGCCTTCGCTAAACACTGCCCTCGGCGCCCAGCGGTTCCCAGCGAAGGTGGCATCATTTTCGACGATGCGTCATCAACAAGAAGATGCTACTATCGGTACGACTATCTCACAGCCCGACCGGTAACTTGGCCAAATCGAGCAATTGTTGGGGAGGAGGTCTCCGGGGGAGGGTCTGTTATGCTCTTTGTCAGCCTCACCACATCCGGTGTTATCTACGGTGGCATCCATGTCTTAGCTTGGGACGGGTCATTGCATTCTCAAGTCGAGCTTCTTTTATGGCGCATTGCTGCCATATCGGTCATCGCCGGGTCCGGGTTTCTGTCTGCTTGGTGGGCGCTCGTGGGAGTGAGTGGGCACTTGGATCCCCGCTATGGTAAGGCCCTGTGGTGGAGGGCTTTGAATGACTTGGGTTATGTGCTGTCGGCACCTCTTGTGCTCTGTGCGGCTGCGCTATATGTCCTTGCGAGGATATATTTGGTTGTTGAGAGCTTCATCAGCCTTCCGTATTCTGTGGACGGTGTTTACCTTCAGCCGCAGTGGTCCAGGTATTTTCCGCACATTTCTTGATTTAGCTTGATTCAGGGGTCGACGACAGCATCGAGTAGATATTAAAGTCGTCGGTATTCGAACACGGTTGATTGTCTGCCCCTTGGCCAACAGAGGCTTGCAAAACCAAGATGTCTGGTATGCAACAAATGATATGCTACTCACCTCTGAAACATCCGTTTCCGTCTAAATAAATTGAAGAACCCACGATTCCCCGCTCAGTGGTTTGAGCGGAATCTCCTGCAGTGGACACTTGGGAGAGAATTTGAGTTCAGAATCGCAATGACAGCCAATGGATATTCAATTTGAGGAGCTAAGGAGTGATTCAACGAAATACACTAAAACATAACACCACGAGACCGCCCTACCATGCCATCATCTCCGCGGAACCGCTCAATGCTTCCTAATCATGAGACGGTCCGCCAAGATCGTCATATGGGCCGGTATCCTCATCCACTGCAGTGTTGTCTGATGGCATACCCTGGTTGCCATGGAGCAAATAGAAGTTGCCGTTGAACTGATACTCGTTCATATCAGGGCTTACCAATCTTGCAGTGTTCGTGATCGACCCAGTGTCCCAAGCCCCCATGCTACCGAGTTCACCGTAGGTGCCGGCGTTTATCTGAAAGCTAGTAGGATCCGCTAGCTGGCTCCCGCTCGCCGGGGGATAGGCGGCACCTGATGCGGGCATCGGATTCATGATCGCCCCTGGTTGTTGTGGCAAGTACATGGCGTTTGGATTGTCGAGGGGTGGGGGCTGTGGGTTGGAAGCCCTGTGCACATTGATCCAATCTTGATCTGGGGCTTGGTGCTGGACAATTTGATTTTGCGGCAGCGGCAGGAATTGTGGGCGTGGCGCTACCGAAAGGTGATCGTGGCTCCTCCTGGGGCGTTTCCCTGATGCGCCCAGGTCCTCTCGTGAGGCGGGTTGGAGTTGGGCGCGAGAAGAAGACCTCTTCGTCCCTGCTTTTGCTTGAAGGGACGTCTCGAATTCGGTAAGGACCTGTTCCTGGTGGCCTCGAAATGCATCCATGATTACGTCTCTCAAGTTCGGCGCGAAATCGGCGAGCCTTCGCCTAAGAGCTGGCTCGGCGTCCTGGAAGTGCTTCCTAATTTTCAAACATGTCGTCTCTTCAGGTGGCTCAAACTCTGCATCAATTTTCACCGGTTAGCTTCCGACTTCAAAGCGGGGAAAGGTTTCATACCGGATGAAGGAATGTGCTGTTCTGCGGGAAACAGCGCGTGGTATAGTGTGTCCCAGGTCTGTATCCTGTCTTCTTCCCTCCTGGAGTTCAGGCGGTGCGCGACGTGGGCGCTCATGCCGTCATCTGGGCTTACTCCTTCAGTGGACGCCTTATCGCGAACTTCGCAAGGAGGTTGCAATTCATTATGTTGGTCGAGAGCCTTCTTATCAGGGAAGCCGTCTTTGCATCTCGAACATACGATCGGGTTCGGATTGTTGTGCTTTTCTCTGAGATGCCGTCTGCACGCGTTAGCCCAACGCTACTCCAACAGTGGGTGGAGGGGAGGTTACTTGAGATGCTCGAATTTCGACCAGCCAGTTGTTGCACATTGCTTGTACCTCTTGTCGCTAATGCTGAAACGCTCGGGGTTGTGCTTCCGGAATGGGCAGCCCCACAGATGCCCATGGAAGAGATACTTGCCGTTAGGAAGAGCTCCTCCCTTTCCAGGCCTGAGAGGGCCGTTTCCTCCAACTCCCTGACTGCTTTCGCCGGAGTTGGGGGTCCCTTGCCCCCCCAGACCGGCCCCTCCGGCTGCTCCGGATGACTCCCCGTAGCCGCCGTCTCCAGAACCGGGATTGAATGTAGGAGTTGGCCCCCCATCACCTCCACACTGGTTCGTCTGTGGGAACGTGCTCAACTCATTCAGCAGCTCATGAACAAAGTCTGTGACAGCGGTTCCAACAGCTTGACTGATAATGTCGAGGTCGGCACTGCCGGTAGCTGGGCCCCCGCAGTACCTGAGGACGATATCACACACTCTGCTAATGATCTCATCAGCGATAGCGTCTTCGTCGTCGGAAGCGGCGCTTTCCGCATCTTCATCAACATCAGATTGACAAGCTGACTGATCTGGCGACACTAGGGAAACTGAAAGTCCGGACATGTCCATTGGTGAGCAGGCTGGTGTCATTTCCTTGTCTTCATCAACCTCCATGGACGTTTCTTGTTCTTTATGGATCTCTGCGTCTGCCCTGCCTGCTAGGGGCTGGTCGGTGCCCAGAATGGCCCACAGTTGCTGCTTTGTACAGTCGACTCTGCAAAAGAACTCCTTTTCTCCGCTCTTCACGGCCAACAGCAGCGATGACGGGACGCAGATGTCCCGGTGCACAGTCCGTTGGCTGTTAGGCGGTTTGTCGTGAAACGCCTTGGACCACTCTCCGAGACCCAACAAGTCGTGGGGAGTGTTATCCGTTACCGGCAGGGGTTTGCTCCATGAACAATCTGGTCCGAAGAGAGACATGTCCGCGTTACCCCTGACCCGCTGCTGGCAGCTGGACATAGTCTGCTCAAGGAAGAATATGAAGATGTGCGTCATGCTCGACCAGACGTTGACTTGGGTGTCGTGATAGTCAGGGATGAGTTTTTGAGCCTCGAGTTTGACGCGTTCTCGAAGCACGCCGAGGTTCTGTCGAATCTCGACAAAGTACTCTTCCAGTTCGATAGGCGCTTCCCAGTCTGTGTAGGTTATATATATCAGCCACATTGAGCATCGCCAGGGTCGAAGAACAAGCACCTACCCGCTTTCGGCACTGATTCCAAGTTCCCAAATAGCATTTGGTAAATGGCCTCCCACGTCTTCTGCTGGGGTGTCCTGCCAACCCGGGTATCATTGATCTTGTTCATCACCTCAGAGCTCATGTGCCCCTCAGCGTTGTCAGCTGTTTTTATCGATGTGCATGTGCATGTATTCACGCCACCGGATTTAGAAGGACACTGTTCTTCATGGTCTACTCGCGGAGCGTGTTTGTGTTTGAGGTGCTCCCTGTAGTGCGGTCCGTTAGCGTGGGTGGCTTCGGACAGGTTTGGATACGCGAGAGAACATGAAACGTACTTGAGTATTGACAAATTGTCGAAAGGTAGGTGGGAGCACGTCATGTGGTCCCGGATGTTGAATTGTAAAGGATTCCGCTTGCGGTACGGACAAGCCCACCGCCTCGAATCCTTGACAGGTCCCCCGCCCATTATCCGCCGGCCCGGGGACTGGGGGCCGGGACCGTCCGGTCCGTCATCGCCATCCCCTCTGAGCTTCCCGCCACCATTGTATTCGTGTCCACAGTTGTTCCCCTGGTTGCAAGCCCTGCCGTCGTTAGAGAGGTCTGACTTCATCGAATGGGAATCATGAGGGCCTTGACGCTGGTGAGATTCATCCGGGCCCCCGGCCGAGTAGACTGTCCCGTCTTGGTGCTTGGTCTCCGGGTTGATGGGAAGCCTGCCGGCGTAGGCCGGAAAGGCGGTAACCATGTCGTCGTCAACCTCTGACTCGGGATCTGTTGTTGTTGTCACAGAGTTGACCAAGCTTGGGCAAGGCGATGAGACTCTGCTGTCGTTGTACTCGGCCGGGGAGGCAAACTTGGACAGTGCTTCAGAGCCCGGGTTCAGGATTGCAATGGCGTCCGACATATTGGAACAGAGCGAGAACAAAGGGCGCGCAGGAATAGGAGCCGCAATTAGCTGTTAAGTACCAGTATAGTTGCCTAAAGCCGAAAGCGCGAAGTTTGGCTGGAGAACAAAAGGCAAATTTGATACGTTTGATTTACAGAGACAGTTGAGAGTTCACCGGAGGAATTGGGTCGAAAATTCCACAGCTGCGACAGGGTGCGTAATTGTGGAACACATGTCCGGGCGTGGGATAGCCTGGTGTGGCCCGTGGCGGCTGGAGGCCGTCTCGAGTGTCTTCGACTGGCACACCTCGCGACTGAACCGATTGTGTTTGAATCAGCCTTGCTCCAGTCATCTGCCCTAATTGGGGGCATTAACAGCCTACAAGCCACAATGCAACCCCCCGGCAAGTTTGGACACAGGCGAGGTTGAACCACGGCCGTTCCAAACAGGAATGTGTGAACCAATAGGAGACTTTGAGTAGTCGCATGACTCCATGCGCCGAGACAACCTGAACTCCCGCTTGACTGTGGGGGCCGCCTCGAAGCTTCATCTCCCACCTCTCTGACAAAAACAATTCCCTCTCAAATACACAGTAGGGCCGACATTCGGGTGTATAAAGCTGACCCTCATCCTCACCCACAATTGCAAGCTTTTACATCACACCTACTGGGCCAGCTGCTTCAAAATAACCAACAGGCACCTCTATTGATCGCCACATTGACATGCATGTTCATGCCCTTCTAACCTCTTCATGTGACCTCATGTGCTCGTTGGTGATTGCCCGTCTTCTCCCAACACATTCCACAAAATGGCATCGACTTGGAAGTCAGCCATCATCAGAAACACCCAGGCTCAAATCCACATTGTACCGTGACCCCGATAGCTGAGCGCCAGACATGGTAAAGGATGTACCCGGTATCTTGTAACCTTTTTGCTTGCTCAGCACAATTTGATTGGGACCCAATTGGATTCACGCTAGGGGCGGCTGAAACACCACGCGAGATGCTAGAGGTCACCGGATGTCACTACCTCCCGTCCAGACTAAAAAGTTAAATGCATTTTGCAGAATACACTTTAAACCTCACAAAATGGTCTGTGAAGCGATCGATCAAATTCTAGGACATATGATGGAGTTGCATCTCCACCTGAGCAGTATTTGAACCAAGCTGAGCGCCACAATTTCGATGCAACCGGCGACCGAGTGATTGAGAGAAAGCCATGCCGATATTGAAGACGACTTACAGTACATGAAAATACCTGTGCCGTCTGCATCGGAACTTGCCGCGCTTGATCACACTAAGTGCTGAGCTTAGTTTTACAGAGCCATTTCCAAATAAGCCAGGCTTCGACCGGTCAGCGTCTTCAGCCAGGAACATCAGAGCCTAATCCGCTCTAGCTAGGGCTAGTTCAACCACTTTGACTGCAGCAAGACTCTTAAACTAAATTGACTCTCTACTGAAGGGTGGTGATGATGGCTTAGAACATCATGGTTGAGGGAAGAGATGACTGGGGATGGCGCTGCTCCTGGGGTATAAGAGACTCTTCAAACCATGGCTCCTGTCAGAAATCTCTTCCATCTTCCATCACAACTATCACAACCATCACGCACCATCCTCTTCCATCACACACCATACCAAAGCTTCTGGTGCCCCTCCCCCCTTCCCTTCATCTCCTCGCACCGCTTTTGAAGCTAACCCCTGAGAACGAAACAGTCATCACCAAGTCAACCTCAACCCCTTCAAAACAATGGACTCTCCTACACACGGCAGCCCACCCACTTCCTTATTGGGAGGAAGGTGAGCTCACCGAGCCAAATATGTTCTAAACTGAAACTGACAGAAGCCAGCTCTCCCGATCCAACTAGCCCAATGCTTGGACCATTCATCTATGACACGACCTCGGTAGTGGACAGGCTGTACTCCGGCACCACCTCAGGCTACCCGCGATTGACGATGGAGACTCTTGATGAAATTTGCAGGCCGCTGGCGTCGCCAAGACAATAGATATATGCTCTTGTATTATAGTGAAAGGTAATGGATAGTTCTTTCCAGAACCACAAACTAAGACGGTCAAAACTCTGCTTGGCAAATCCAGGCCTTGTGCGCCTCTGCCTGAAGATTTCTCCATATCAACATCAAGATTCTTCTTACCCTATTATATCATGACCGGGCTAACCCTCTCCACAACATCGTCTCAACTGGCCCACCGCCGCAGCCCTGCCACCACCCAAAGGTGAACGCTGGGGCCTAACATTCGCCGCCATCGTCGCCCTCGTTCCCGAGATCAACAACGTCTACTACAGAGCTTATCGGTCACGTTTCGCGCTACGCGCCGCTCAAACCTTCTATAACCGAACCTTCTTCGTTACCAAAGTCGGACACATGGGCGTTGCGCATGGCTGGTGCGAACTCGGCGACGAGGTCTGGCTCCTCTGCGGTGACCGGGTTCCAGATATATTGCAGCCTGTCCCGTCGCCGATAGAATTACCCGCAGGGCTCAACGGGCCGCGGTTCTTCAAGGGTGACTGCTATGTGCATGGGATCATGGAAGGGGAGTAAGTTCTGTCGAGGCTGGAAGATGACTCTACTGGGGGCCTGTATCCTGATGTGTTGATGATTTACTGTTTTTTTCTCTCTTTGTGCTAATGCTTTCTGAAGGTTTACATGGCATTTTAGGTTGAATGCAAGCCCTAGACATAGTTTCCCTCTCTTGAGTTATGCTTTGCGACTCAGTAGTCTGGGATAGGTACATACTAGGTGGCTGGCTGAGTTGTCATACCAGGAGGTAAAAGATATGGGGCTGTCTTGGGCGAAATTCTCAACTGAACAGCAGCAAGAGAATCACGGTACGCCGCACGGCATTGGTAATTGTGCTGGACCCCGAATCAGCCCGGCATTGCCGTAATCGGCCCCCTTCGTTTCCCCCTGAAAACAACATTTGTGGAATGTTGTGCGACGTACCTACGTTCCTTTATATGCTGGTAGATTTCACTTGTATGACCAACGCGCAGAATTTCGGGTGGCGGAGTCTGGAGTTAATAACCCACCACCGGGTTCTTCGATATTGCACAGCTGACATGTAACCGTTACCCGACCCAAAACAAATTGAATCCTTATTCCCACAGCACAACCCCAATTGCATGCCGAGGGGCCGGTTATCCACCGACACTCCAACCCAACCGTTGCTTCTACAAACTCGCTTGCCGCTTACTCGTCAAGACACTGTTACACACGAACGGCGCAGTAGATGGATTGATCCTTCGGGGCTGTCTATTGATATGAGAAAGTATTCAGACCAATGGAGAAGAAGAACCGCACAGCGTGTTAATATGGTGATCGACAACTGTCTTACGTAGCAATGCTGGCAAGAACCGTGCATCTTGAAAAGGTATAGGGGTATATAAGATGGCATCAGAATTGCCCTTGAAGACAATAGAGAACAAAGATCCATCAACCCCATCATCAACTTTCTCAGCTCCCTACAAAGCAACCCCAAAAAATGCAGACTTCAATCAAATCCCTACTTCTCCTCGCCGCCTACGCCGGCTCTGCAGCAGCCAGGGCAACGGTTGGGGTTGCCTGCGACGCCCCTGGAACGTACGATTGCACCGACGACTTCGGCGGCATCGCTGTGTGCAATGGTCGATGGCTGCTTGCCGCCCAGTGCGGCGTCGGTGGTCTTTGCGTGTGGCCTGCTGGGTCCCCGACGCCTTGGTGCCATGTCTAGAGCGCCACGGTTCTGTACTCGAGGCAAGACTATTCCTGCAGCCCCCTGCCTGTACAGATCAGAGCTAACAGATTGAAGTTGATTCAAGCCACCCTTTCTGAAACGTGTAGCATCGCTGGATCATCACAAAAGGGGCACGTATCTGAGGAGAACGGACTTGAGGATGCTGGTAGAGCGAGAAACATCATGTAAAGGGACCTAGGAATCCACCTTGTCATATAATGCAAATGTGGACACTCAGATACCTTCAACTCACTTGTTAGACGAACACTGCATTCTGTGCATCGTAAATGCCCAACACTTTCTTCCAGTTGACCCCCTTAGATAAAAGAAGCTGCAGCTGCATGCAGTTTCCCATCCCCCTCGCATCGTCCCCCCACTTGGCCAGCTTCTCCAGATTATTGACATCCTCACATACGAGATAGTGTTCCGCCGTGTTTGCTTGGTGACCCACAAGCCGCAGGCCAGTGCCCCGTCGCACATCCAAACACACCAGAGCCTGCCCGCGAGGCGTCAGAACCTTGAGCGGCGTGAGGCCACTCATGAGCATGGTAGTGGTGCTAATCGGCCGATCGATCGAGAATCCGTCGCCTGTCTCGGTGGAGCGTCGTCGAGAAATGAAGTTGTAAGGGCCGCGGGTGACGAGGATCACGCCGCCGCTTTCTTCGTATAGCAGGTTCGCAATGGTGAACTAGGCTCGAACTCCCGTGACGACCTCGAGTTCCGATACGGACCGGCAACGGACGCGGACGTGTAGGAAATCGCTTAAAGACCCTTCTCTGATGAGAATGCTCTTGCAGATGAGTATCAAGAAGGCGGCCAACACCCGGGTGTATCCCATCCCTGCTTAGCGTCGAGGGCACTCTCGCCATCCTGCATCACAACTTGGGCGTTGGCGCTAAGGCTATTCAGCAAGGTCTTGATCTTCACCATCCGTTTCTCGAGGACGCAAAGAGCGGTAACCTTCCAGTCGTTTCCTGTGCCTGTCTGGGTGAGAAGCCTCGCAAGTACCACCGAAATGTGGCCAGGGTACAAGATTAAACAGCGCTTCTAGCTCGTTTCGGTGCCAGTGTGGCATGTCGGCGGCACCCAGTCGGCCTGGGCGGCAACGTGAGCTTGCTGAATCAGTTTTGAAGTTTGTTGCGGTTCGAGATGCTTTTGCAATGCTGCGCATTGAGCACCTCATTGTCAAGGGTGCACAAGGACATGGTCATTAAATTTTCGGCCAGTCTGGACAGCTTCCTGTATTCCCATCCGCTCACCGTACTGAAGAACCGCCCGTTCTGGATCTAGTTGGCAAATCAGGGTCCTGGACGAAGTAAAGGACTCGCGTGGTTTGTTTTTTTGATCCGGTTCCTTACCTTATGCGACTGATAGGTGGCTTGGCCCCTTACCGAATCATTAACTCACCGAGGATAGAGACGTTTGATAAATTGCCATTGGCGGCTCTAGCGATTGCTTAGAGCTTGCAATGATTCCGTTGACATTCGCGCATGTCAAGATCCGAGTTTATTGGCCCAGGGTTCGACTTTTCAGACCCTGATACCTATCCCCTCTTCTCCAGTGTCGCTTGAGCCCAACCCGTGAATAACGTTGGTGGTCAATAGTAGGGAAGCTATAACTTCGAGCTTCGGGGAGTTGAAGGTGTGCGCGACGAAGTGTGCAAGGCTAGGGTGGCACCGCCAGGGCAGGTCTAATATTAAGTCTTTATAGAATTTTGTATAACTGTGACGACTCTGGTCGCCATGTGGGCCTAAATGGCCCAAAGGAAGCCCCGGTGCCTAAGGACGATGCGCAACCACAGTGCGGTAAGATTCGCAGTGTGGCTTCTGTCAGGAAAACCTCTGTAGACATCCGGAGACATGGGGCCACGTCGCCAATCTGGTTCAGCAGTCCGGGTTGATAAGCCAGGGCCGAGAGCTTGACATTACTTCCTTTCAGGACACGACAAGTCAAGCGTTTCTTGAAAAGTTGTTTCAAGCTGCAGTCTTCCACGCAGTCATCAAAAATGATCAAGCTGCGAAACACATCTTGAAATGGCTCCTGGGATCACACTACGATGTCAACTCCCCTGTGCAGTTCCAGCAACCCACCATCCCCATGACTGCTGTCCAGCTATCCACGATGTGGGGCCGTATCGATGTCCTAGAGACCTTAATCGAGCACGGGGCAGATGTCAATCTGACGTTATCGAACGTAAGCAGGCCGCTTGAGCTGGCCGCGCAGCGCACACAAGACATCAAGCTTAGTCCTTTACCACCTCTCTCACTGGCAAAAGCAGCAAGTATTGCTCATATCCTGCTGAAAAATTATGCCAAGGTCGGGTTTCGCTCCCGAGATGGACACATATTCTTTGTGAACTTGGCTGCTGTCCTTAAGGACGATCAGTTTCTTCGGGATGTTTTGGCCAAGTATTATACTGACGCCTCGCTTCGAGTGACCTGCACAAACGGTATCTTGTGTGAAGTCACACCGGTGACCGCAGCGGCTGGCTTCACGGATCGCCATGTCAGCCAGGACGAGAAAAATAAGATCGCTCTTAATTTGGTTGATCGCATCTTGAATGCACTCGGGTCGTTTCCCCAGTTTGGGAACATCGAGACCTGGATTACAGCCGATGCGTTCATTGCAGCGGCTGCTGCCGGGAACCACGGCGTCATAAGTTTCCTATACAATCGCTATGAGAGTGTCGGCTCCCCGAATTCTTTTGGGATCACGCCGTTACACGCAGCTGCAGAGCAATACGACGGCCTCGAAACTTGCAGGCTACTCCTAGAGCTCGGTCATCCGGTTAACCCACCCTCTAGCTACCCCTCCCCGCTACACATCGCCTGTGATTTCGACCGTGACGATATTGTCCTTTTTTGGTCCAGAATAACGCTGACATTAATGCGGAGGCGAAGTTCGTCGAGAAAAGCCTTCACTGTCAACTCGCCGACATCACCCCGGACCCAGAATGGCGCGAGATGTTTGGTACCGAATCACTAACTCCGCTTCGATTTTCGCTAATGGATACACCACCCTCCCGAGATTGTGCAGCTATCCTCCTCCGGTATGGGGCTGAGTTTCTCGGGGGCGAAATTAGCATTGCAGCCGAGTCGGAGGAACCCGATTTGATTTTCGACTTCATTGCCGCCGGTGCTGACCTGAGTGAGCGAAATGATTACGGAGACACTGCATTCATTCGCATCGTGGAAAACTTCTACGGTGACGAGGAAACGGAGTCTTCCGTTGCTACCCTCATGGAGCACGTGGGAGAGTTGGACGCGAGAGAATGTCCTCGTGCTCTTGCAAGGGGATGTCGACCACTCTCTTTGAAGATCCTCGAAAGCATATCAAGTCTTAAAGACGAGCCCCAACAGGGAGCCGCACTTCTTGAGGCCGCACTTTTCTCCATGGACGAGCTCATCATCGAGAATCTGTTCAAGCAATACCGCACCCAATTCCACCGAGACCCGTACGACCCGCTCTCCCTCTGTGCGGCCATTCTCTCGAGGGCAGAGAAACATGTGATCCAGCGGCTCCTCCACGAACGGGGGAGACAGGCTCGGGGTAAAGCACATATCCTGGAAACCACGGCTCTCGGCCTCGCGGCGATGCAATCTACCGACACAGACATCCCTCAGCTCCTCGCCGAACGTCTGCCGTATTCCACCAAATGTATCCTGCCAATCATGCAATCGCACACCAAGGCAGGACTTCTCAGCGGGTTATATTTCATAGATCTCGGTGATGATGGATGGCCTCCGTTTTGGCATGAAAAAAAACCGGTTAGGGGGTCCCCGCTCCCTTATGCTGTCTTGAGCCGGGACATCAGTATGTTTCAACTTCTCCTTGACCGTGGCCACAAGCCGGACTGGATCACCTGGTGGGCGCTGGCCGAACAAAACTCGGACGAAATGGCATCGATACTTTGCGAGAAAGGCTGCACAGTTGCGGCTCCCTGTCAGGAGTTTGCCACGATAGCTCACACACCGCTAAACCTCGCCATTCAGAAGGGAAACAAAGATATGGTCCGCTTTCTCCTCAAAGCCAAGCTATCAGTAGCCCCTATCGTCGGCTGTCTAGACCATGGCCGTACACCGCTGCAATTGGCCGTCGAGATGGCCGCCTTGGACATCATACCGATCCTCCTCGAGGCCGGGGCGAACGTCAACGAACCGGCTGCCGAAGACTCCGGGGGTACCGCACTCCAGCTGGCCACCATCAAGGACTATATGGGCATCGCAAAGCTCTTGCTGGAGCGCGGGTCCAAGATCGACGCGCCTGGTGCATATGAATGTGGCCGAACTGCGCTGGAAGGCGCGGCGGAACACGGCAGGATCGACATGATTGAGTTGCTCTTGCATTATGGAGCCAAGATAACGGGCCGCGGCCGGAGGCAGCGCATTCGCTCCATCAAGCTAGCTGAGAATGCAGGGCATTATGTTGCAGCAAAGTATCTTAGACATCGGGAGTCGTGGACAGACGCGGACGAGCAGACGAGCCAGGAGTACGACCTTCTGTGGGGAGATTGCGAGGATGAATACTATATCGACGACGACGACGAGGAGGAGGAGGAGGAGGAGGCTGAGCAGGATGGTGACGATGACTAAGGCGAGGATGGTTACTTGAGAAACGACGGAGATGAAGGCGAGGGTAGCCACAGGAGAAACGAGAGGGACGAAGACGAGGTAGAACAAGACGAGGGCACATGCTGGATCTCTCGGTATATTCAGTTCGGCGACGATGATTCGCATGGCGCGGTGGAGGTAAGGAATTTTGATGATTCTCTCGGGCGTATTTTGGAACTGACTACGGGGAAACAGGATCACATGGACTGGGAGCCGGACACCAACATTTGGGCAACTGGGCCCTTGGAATCGGGCGACGGAGAACGGCTCGAGGGCGCACATGCTCTGCTAGGTGATGTATTTTTTGGCGCGGAATGGCCGAGTCCCGGGGACCTCTCGTCATGAGGCCCCATATAAACCAAGATGATGGACAACGGGGAGCACGTTATGCCAGCGGCCGGGTCCGGGAGGGAACAATACGGCCTGTGTTAGTCATTCTTGCAGGGGGTTTCTTAGGGTAGTTGGCTTTAAGTTGGAGTGATATAAGTTAGTCGACAGGTCGAGCTGCGATTTGGTGCCGCAGCGTTCTTGCACTTCAAAGGGCAAGGGCAAGGGCGAAACCCTACGATAACCGCCGTCGTAATACACCCCTATTTTGCGACCACAACATTCGCCACCACTGCCGCCTCAGCAAACTGTAAGATCTAGTCACAATAATGAACGAACGCATACCACGTACCATGAGATGTGCTTCGGAGGTGTTGGAGCCTCTGATCAGGGCTTAGAGGCAACGCTGGAAATGCTCTGGAAATGCTAGATTTGGTGGGGGGGTTTACTGCGCTACTTTAGTCTTCGTTAAGAGGTACAGCTGATCAGTTACACGACATCTGGAGGGAAAGACGCTACCTAGGTGGGGGAAATTCAGTAAGGCGTTACTCGCAAAACGGCAGACCGTATTTACATTCGAGTGGACCTTGCCCGCATCATGACACGCCACACTGGCATGATAATACGCCTTGGTTGTATGCCAATAGATCCATGGCTGCGCGACCCCTTTTGAGAGGCGCGCAAGCCTACGCGAAATGAAGACTATCGAAAGTGGTCCTATAGGGGTTACAACATTGATTGTCTAGAGAGTTTCGACGAGAGTAGCATCGAGTCTTGTTAGGACTCATTCTACTGATCATCTAGCGACTCGTCCAGTATTTCCCTGCGCACTCGACTTATGTAGCAACTTATAAACCAGCCGCAGATAGATATCATAGTAATCCCCTCGATAACCCTAAAGAACTTGGCTCTATACTTACGTTTTCCGGCTCGGATACCTCAGGTTCTGCAGTGAAGTCCCTTGCACCGGCTCCTAGAAGCAACCGCTCCAGCTTCAGCTTCGCTGCGCTACCTGTCGTGGCCCGTTTTAGACGGATCGACGAGCACCCACGATCAAGATTCTCTGTCTTTCGCACAATCCTGAGTAGGCTATCGAATATGAGATTTTCATCAAGGTTCGAGGCGGCGAGCTCATATCCTTCTGCGGATCCGACCGTGTTAACATCAGCCCCGTTATCAATGAGAAGCTTGGCGGCATCGTAGTCCCAACGCTGGGCTGCAGCTTGCAAGGGTTAGTCGGAGTTTCGCAAACTGGTTGTCAGTCATAAAAGTGGTAAGCACCGTCAAAAGACCCGTGTACGGTTTGCTTTCGTCGACCCCATCGATAACGATGTACGCTGTACTGAATTTCTCCAATAATACGGCTAAAATGGAAAGGGCCGTGTCAATGCTGGGATGCTGACGTCGTTCATAAATTTGTTGCAGTTTCGGGGGAATGAATGAAGCTTGTTGGCAGAGTTGTGCAAGTATCCATCTTAGGAAGGGCTCAGTCTCGTCCTGATTTCGGCCAAAATAGCAGTAATAGAAAGCCAAGCCAGCCCGGCAAAATTAGTTGGCACTGTAGAGTACTGACGAGGTGGGAAATCAATATCGTTTTTCCAGCGCCTGGTATCCAGTGGATCCACAGGGCTCTGTAGCTGCTGTGGACAAAAGAATCCCATTCCGTGCTCCTTAAAGTCCACTCGCCAGTGAGGTTCTCATAAAACGGCGGGAGCGGTCATGAATATCACAGGGATTAGCATGCTCTAACCAGCGGACTATGTCGAGCCTTTGCTGATCTAGATCGTTCCCTGTCAGATAGAAGCCCAGTTATTAACATGGAGAAACTCACCAGTGAGATCTTTTTCGACCCTGGCGCTTCTAGATTTTACATCCTGCAAGTCTCCACTGCCGAAATTGTTGGCCAGAGCCAGTGAACCAGTTGAAAGGATACAACATACGACATATCAGTTACCGGAGCTAGTGTCTGGGTCAATTTCTCCGTCCTCGGGTGTGTTAAAAGCTTTTTCACCCTCTCCTCGCCGCCGGCTGTCCATTTCAGAACTTGCTTGACCCTTTGCCTCTTTTCAGGGATTGTCTGTAGATGTGGAGACGAGATGGACAATTTGGTCAGCTCAGCCTCTAACTGCTCCATGGTTGCATGGCATTTGTCAATCGGCTTTTTGGTCGCGCTTAGAAGCATAGTCGGCACCCCTGCTTCAGACACCGAGGATGTTGTTTGACGCTGGTTCAGTTTCTGGAGAATGTCTCGCAGAGACAAAGCCTCAGCATGTGCCATTCTCAGCGTGGTGGACATGTCAGCGCCCGAATCAATCAAGTTTTTAGAGATAGTGATGACGCGATCGGCCCACTGAATTAAGGCTACAACGCTCGCGCCGAGCGCGAATACCTCGGCCATCGCGTCGAAGTTCAGTGAAACGACAAAGGAGAAAGGAGCTGCGGAATGATCTAAAAATAGCTTATACAACTGACTAGCGCATCGGAAGAGGGCAGCAGGCCTGCATGCTTCAGAGCTGGTGGGCAAGGATGTGACTATTCGCATTCAGGGGTCCTGCTGGCGAGAATGAATTTGTAAGTTCACCCCTGAGGGCCATGCCCTAGGCTTTACAAACCCTATTTCCAGCTTGGAAACTGCAGGGTGCCAACAATGAATAGGGAGCAAATCTACCGATGGGTCAAGCGGTAAACCTCGTGGAGGCCAGGACGTAACCAGCGATCGGCACATGGAAAGCGGCAGGGATTACAACGGCCTGCTGTTGTCATTTGTCCGCTAAAGGGGAGTGGAGGATGAAGGAGGAGTTGGATTTGCCGAGGGGTTGGTCCGGCAGATAGGAATTCCACGAAGTTTGCTGCGACCAACGATGGCATCCTTCCTCTAGGTATTTTGGTTGCCACACGCTCGTTATACCGATCCACCGTTATTGGCGGCGTCCTCGCTCCCTAACCAACTCTACCACGGCTAATACACACGCGGATTGGCCGCAGGATGGACGTCCGCCTCTCAAATGTTACCTCGCACCTGCCCGTGTTGTTGAGAATTGGGAAGAGAAAGACGGGGCGCCGTGCTGCTCCGCTGCGGTGACATGTTTCGACCTTTGTTTAGCTCTCTGCGTACACTCATCCCAAAAATGCTTCGGTCCTCTCAGCAACCTTACACTCGCCACAACCACCTCCGGTTCCCTAGAGCCGCAAATCGCCGTTCTCAACTGAGCTACTTCCTCCTCGAAAGCCTGATTTCTTTCTTCCAAGCATTGAATCCTTTCCTCTCTCTCTCTCTGTCTTGGTTTTTGTATCTCTCGAGCACTCCAGTTCCCATTGCTTTATCATACCTTCCATAATAACCTCTGTTTAGAAAGCCGCGGGCATATCTGGCCAAAATGCCTCCATCCTAGAGGAAGCCTGAAGTCGCGGTAAGAGAATCCCCAAAACTGTTTTTCCAAAATCTATACCTTTAGTCCTCTAGCTATTCTGCATGTTCATTCATCATCTGCATATTAATCCAGTTTTTGAGTGACGGGAAGGCGAAGCGAAACAGGGTCAGGATTTACTATGGTACAAGGTGCAGCATACCGAGATAGTCTCCGGGGGCCACAGACAATAGAGAGACATTTATTACAGATCATTCTCTCTTAAACAGTGAAAATATCCTCCATAAGACCTCTTTATAACTATAAATACAGAAATAGAAGAAAGAGTGCGCTGCAAGCATTAATAGCAACTATACCCAAACCAACTAAGATGATGACGATGTCTCCAAACCTGAGCCAGAAATCACCTCTAACATAGGTAAATATATGAGTATATGATAGAAAGTTTGCTGCATATGGACCAGCAGATATAAGAATCATTACCATCCAATATACCCGTTCGTAACCCCCGCCAGGAGCACGCTTCTCGTATAATATGCAGAAGAGAATAAAGAGAAACCAGGACGAAGGAAAACCAACCAGAATTATAAAAGCGTAATATGCAAGGACTGAAGCCGCATTTCCCCAAGTAGAGAGTGTCCAGAAAAATAGAATAGTCATCAGCAGAATTTGAATACAGGGGAGAGTAATTGCAGCCGGTATCCAAGGACAACTCGCAGGGTTATAGTAATCACGCTCGAGAAGAGTCGCTACTTGCTGACGGAACTTGGATGTCTCAGATAAACCCATGTCCTCAACGTTATCCAAGCCCTGGCTGCCCCTATGACGTGGTTGTGCTGGGGTGTCAACCTCAATATGTTGTTCCATAGGGGAGGCGGATGCCTGTTTGTTGGATACCAGTAGTGTCTCGGCCGTAGTAAGAAGAGTTCCGAGAAAAAGAAAAACTGGTAGAATCTGTCCGAAGGTCCAATTGTTATCGTCAACTTGAACTGACGACCGCGTTCGGGCCAGCCTCATAGTGCCCCATACAGCTGGGACAACCAACCAATAGATCTTAAATCACCTGTTAGCTCCTGGTTTTGTGAAGAGGCTTGCAATAAACGTGGCGCTGCTGCAGGGTTCGTCGAGAGATTCGTTATATTACAAAGACTGAGAATGAGGCGGCCGCAAGTCGGCCCTTGCCTACAGCCATTATACTGGCTACGGTATATGTAGTTTGACACGTGTCCCCAACCTTGGCTATCACAAGGTCTTTGACCCAATGATAGGTTGAGCTAACGGTGGAAGATGGGGAAAGAATACCAAAGGAAAAGTAAGACTTACGTCTGAGAGAGTGGATATCAGGAGATCGAAAAATAACCGGACTTCCAAGAGGGTTGTCACCCCTATGTAGAGGACCACTCGCCGTAACAGCATTGCTCGTACGCCGGCAGCCCGGGAGTTGGTTCTGGATACGTTGACAATTAACCCTTTCCAGGTGTTGCTGGACTTTCTGCGGACATGTCTAACCGCTTCATCAAAGGAGTGCTGAAGTTTGATTGCCCGAAATGCTAGATTTAGGACCACAAGTACCATCGATGTTATTCCGGATCCAAACGCAGGTGTATCACGATACGTCCATGCGAAGCGGTTTGTGGCGTAGTGCCACTCAATGTTCCGGGAAACGTTGAAGAAGCAGAGTGCGTATGAGCCGGGAAGACTTGCGGAGCCCCCTAAGCCATGTTCAAGGGCTCGGTAATCCGGATATGTGTAGCGAAAAAGTTTGCCAAAGTATGCCCAGTTAAAGAAGAGGGTTGGGGCCATTGCCGTAAGGAGCATGATAGACAAAACGATCGTGAAAAATAATCTGCCCCATTTTTTTACTGGGTGATGGTAGAGGTGGTGGCGTAAAACTGTAAGGCCAGTAAGGTGGGTAATATTGGAGAACCATGCAAGCTGTACCACCAGTAGGAAGTGGTAGGCCGTGATTCCGTTGAAGAGGTCGGCGAATCCACTGACAAGTAAACCAAGGCCAGTTACGGTCTGAGTATCGCACATTATCAGGATTGACTGGCGGAGGGGTTAGAAACGGGCGCGGCACAAATGCTCGTTTGGCTTGAATCACCTTGATGAAGGCTTCGCGCCATCCCAGCCTTGATTTCAGCCGTCTAACAACACCGAGGTGTTCAAGCGGTGAGAAAACTTGTCTTGTTAAGCGCTTGACCATCACATCGACGGGATTCGTTGTCCAGCCACAAGCGTTGTCCGCAATTTGTCCCGGCCTCTGGAAAGGGTTCTCATACGGGTCGAATACAAACAAATAGTATAGGATGACGAGACCGATAGCGAGCCATGCCGTTCCTAGAAAACTGGCGATGACCTACTCGTTGGGTTAAAAATTCACGACTACATTGGTGGGTAAGGTTGGTCTGCTTACACCTGGACCCCCAACGTCACCATAAGGTTCGGGCAACGCCGACTGCGCGGTGAACGAGCAGTTAATGCTACGCTTCATGCCTAATAGTGATCTCTGACTAGCTGCTTTGTGTCGTAAACAGTCTCCTTTAGTGTTGTTGAATCGGCTTGGAGCTTCACATTACCTGGGACATCACTGAGCTACTGACCAAGATCCGAGGGCGGGACACGGGAGAGATTTACATAGGTCAATAAGGTAATATATGTATAAATTTGTGTAGGGCAGAGCGTCCTTTTTTCAGCCCCGAATTAATTAGGCCCGAAATTGTCCGGTACGGCTGCAAGACATGGTGCTTCCCGCACCGTGTAATTATTTGTCAATGATGCAGCTGTGACTAGCCCTTCTTCGAGTAAACGTAATCTTTCGGGTTTCAGCCACAGTTTGGCGCCAAGAGCCAAGATAATTAGCGATTGGCTGGATGAAGTGGGCCGAAAACGCGATGTTTTCAGGGTCAAACGGTGGCCCCCCAGAGGGTGGCTCGGTCCCTCAGACACACAATAATGCAACCGCTCAGAACTACCGTAATTGCGTAGCATTTAACATAATCCACATGCGAACGGTTAACTCCACACCACTATAAATCATTATAATTATATCAGAGGAGATGAATCAGACAATTCCACATTCTCCCAGCAGGTGCGTGCATTTACCCAGGTTTACCGCAAACGCCACAGCACTGCGCCTTCGTACGAGCCCCCTAGCGCCCCCACCAGCCTGTCGCGTTCCTGCATCGCTTGCTATTCACGTCCTTCTGATCTAGGAGATCCTGTACGTCTTTATACAGTAAATGTGTTCTAAGCAACAGCTGGGAGCACTTTAAGTGTTTCCAGTAATGTTTTGAGGAGTGCTGACATGCACATCCCTTAACTCAGCAGTGTTTCCGCCAAGGTGTCCACTCTCTGGACGGCCCCATGCAGCTGGCTTTCTAACTGGTAGGACACAATGGCCTTCTTGTATTCCTCCTACCCTCGCTAATGCTCACCCTCCTTGTTAACTAGCCTTTTCGCTTTGATGCGAACCTGTTCCTCTCTTTACTCCAGCCTCCCCCTACTAGATGTCCTGGTGGTGTCCTATTCCTACACTTCGCATTCTCGCTCCTTCCGCCTTGTCCCCTCTGATGCCTTGGTCTCTTCCTCTCACAGCGTTTATTTGTCCCGTGGGCAGCATGGGGTTGGCCCTGTGTCCGCCTACCCCTGCCGCGTCAAAAACCCCTCCAGCGAGTCCAGGGCGGCCTTTAACGAGGCCACGTCGGCGTCCATCTGCTTTGACTTGACAACCAATTAGGTCTTTAAATCCATCTCCCAGGCCCCCAGCCTGGCGGTTTCGGCTTGCAAGTGCCTCTCTCGGATGTCCGCGTCCGCCTCCCGCTTTCTGAGAGCAGACTCCCGAGCAGCCACGGCCGCGTCCCGCCTTTGCAGACGAGTCTGCCACTCCTCCATCCTCCTTCTTACACCGGCCAACAAGCTTCCGGCCGAACTTGTCATGCCCGCTAAGAAGTCATTGTAACGTAGGCAAATGAATGGTGTGATCACCGGTTTTTTGTCAATGGCCTGAGCGAAGCCTGCGGTATTCCGTTTGGTGATCTGCGTCGAGTTGATCTCCACTGGAGTGAAATCGATGGTCTGGGGACCAAGCAGCGCGACTTGCTCCGGTATGCGCTTTTAGGTCTTAAGCCGACACATCACATCCACTACCATATCGAATTCCTCACTGTTCTCCAGCTCTTTAAGCCTCTGCACTGTACTGTACCGCGCGCCGTTAGGCGTCTCGGAGCAGCTACATGGATCTTTGTCCGGTTGCCAAGCGAGCGGTTGTTGGGGCGAGTGTTGTTGGACATTCTGCCCCGAGTCGTAATAGTTAGACGCGGGCGGTCTTTCCACTTTGGTTTGTGTCGAACTAGACCGCTGCACCAAAACACCGCAAAAGTGAATCCACTGATACCAGCATTTAGTAACAGCGACTATATCCATACTGTTCCACAGTTTGCTAAGGGTACTTGGTGATTTGCGCACTGTAAGAGGCCGGTTGATTGGGATTGGGATGTAGTTCTAGGTCCAGAAGCCCTTGTTTTCAGTCAAGCTGCTTCTGCAAAATTCCAAACTTCTGCCTCGAAGTAGCCAGCGAGCATTGCTTTGGAGACAGGGAGAGCATATGGCATCTAGTTGTTGGAAACACGGCATTCTGGATGGCAATAGTGTGATTGTATTGCTTGTGTTCTGTCCTCGCTCTCTAGCTTCGCCAGATAGCTTATCTTTATAGCTGTGAATGGTGGCAAAGTGGGTAGCGAATGGTGGCTCTGGCCAGCTGACCTGACTACGTCAGTTCAGCTCCCCTGAGCTCTATTTAGCTTGCATGGCCACACCCCTTCTTTCTGACATACCCCCCCAGATTCAAGCCTGTAGGTGGAATCTGTCCTCCGTGCTTTTCAGACCTTCCTTGCTGTACAGTCCTTTCTGCCGTACAGCCTTCGGTAGCTGTGTTTGTGTTTTCGTAAGCAACGGGTCCTTGAATTTTATATGCCATAGTCATGGATTCTCAGGGGTACTCAGCTCTTTTGAAGTTTCTAGAGTTTTCAACTTTCTTCCAAAGATTTTGGTTTAGAAGAGCCATCTTCACTTTCATTCAAATGTGTTCCCTTTCCATCTTGGGACTGGGCCAAGAGATTCAAGTGCGGCCACGACCGCTGCGGTTACGGAGATGTTCTTGAAGGCTCGGGCGCTATGGTTGCCAGCTAGACCTTCAACGGGTATGGTTTCTGCGCCTTTTATGAGTCTCACATAAGAGTTGTTTTGTACCGTGGCGCCGTTGGGAAATCGGCCATCTGCAGAGCTTCTGGAGCCAACAGCTGGCCTGCCGCTACTGCGTGCGCTATTAGCTCTCTGAATATCTCAGGTAGATACTGGCGGAAACACCAATGTTTCAGATTTTCTCGCTGGAAACGAAGGCCTGGTATTCTACCTAACTAATCTACTTAGATGTAGGACGGAGACCTCCTTCCAGTGCTTTAATCACCACGGGCTGCCCAAGTCATTTGGGAAGTTGTATGTCACATCCCCAGATGCCAGCCCCAGGGGCCCCTGAGCCGCCATGTCTATGCCTGGTGACTCGATTTCTGGATCGACGGATGGTTGCCACAAAATAGAATCGAGGTCCTCCGGGCAATAGACATTTGAACTCGGGTACCATGGTTGCTGCGCACCTTGGAGTGAGCATGCCGCTTCCACTTCTGTGCTATCGGGGTCTGGCCTGTCCGTGTCAACAACATCGTCTGTCATCTCCTCCTTGACAAGGCCCAAGAATGCGTCCATCACCTGGTCGAACGGACGCCATTGCGCAAAGCTCTCGCTCATTGCTGTGGCGGACATTAGCATTCGCGTGCTCGGGCTCGATGGATGGCAATACGGGAAAGCACAACACGGGTCAAGGCTTCCGCCCAGACCCGGGAGGCGGATGCCGCCTAGGATGCTCACGGGTGGTGGAGTACAAGCAACAGCAGCCAGTATTTCAGACCTGTGCGTCTCCCATACCCGGCGAAGCATCTTCATGCGTCCTTCCCACGAGTTGCTGATGCTGTCAAGGTGGATTGTCCGTGGCCGGCGTTCGCCGGGAAAAAGAATGTCCCACACATCGTACCACTGTTCGTAAATCGGCTTGCCCCGGCCGAGGTATCCTTTCAGTTTTTTCGTTTGCTCGCCCGTGATGACCCGGAGCCGGCGGCCGGGTCGGGGCGGGCATGCGCGGGCGTGATGAGGATCCTGTTGGTGTTGTTGGTGCGCGGCCTTATGCTCCTCGGCGTCAAATGTGCGGAGGCGCAGGCCGCAGTGAAATTCGGGTTCGGGCAGCATCGTATGTTTCCGTTGGATGTGCTGCTTGATGTCCTTGACTCGGCGTAGTGTGAAGCCCCTGCAGTCATGATGGCTGCGGGGGTCGAATTTGTAAAACGGGCACGCGAGCGCGGGCAGCTTTGATTCGCTGCTACCTGGTCGCACTCTCCCTCGATGTCGTCGGGCAGCACCTTTCACCGGTGCTGCGGGCGATGGCGAGAGAGGATGCGTTGATTTGTCGCGCGTACCGAGTTCTTGCGTTTCGGGTGTCGAAGCGGGTGTCAAAGGAGGCGACAGTCTATGATCGACATTGCGGCCAGAACATGTTTCCGGGTCCCCTATTGCAGCGTCTGGCATTGGGTCTGGTGTTGAGCTCCACCCCCACCCGTCTCTGTCAGCCCTGCTGAACTCTGGGCTTGTCTGCCGAAGAAAGTCAGCTCCAGAAATCTGCATGCGGGAGACGCTCAACCTACCCCTAACGAGCTTGTTATTTGATCAAAAGCGGCTGGCGTAGCCATACTAAGACATGAGATTTCTCCTCTTCGCGACGCAGGGCAAATTTCGTTGTCCTTTGGTGCTGAACGGGACTGAGAGGTCGACGGCGCTGCGGAGGAATGTCATAGTGATATCCAACATCGAAACACTTCCCAGTCCAATTGAAAGACGACAGCAACGCAGATGCCAAGGACTCGGTCGTGGTGTTTGGTAAGCAGGGCGAGCGCAAAGCCATTGGCGCGGTCGTACGCAGCTGTGAAAAACCTACTCGACATCTCTCCTATTTACGCATCTGCGTACAGGGACGATGTGTTGGCTATGTGGGCGGGGCACGGCATCAACGCATAGCCAATGCCTGGTCCCGTTCGCCCTGTCCAGTGCATTTGCTGGCTCCAACCAGTAACTCCTGCGGATCGCGCGAGTTTTCATGTACCTGCATTGAAATCCACCCGCTCTCGGATGCCGGGCCGTTCTCGCTGGTGGTTGCATCCCAATGGAACCCGGAGATGGTGATGTCGACAGGTCTCAATGTTATCAGAATTGCCCGTGGGCGGTTAACAGCACACAGATGCGTAGTAGAGTGAGTTTTGATGTAAGAGTTTCTGTAGCTGTGTGAAGATGTTGGATGAGACTCGTGATAGTTAGGGGTATAATAATTGTTGCTTGTATCCATGTTTTGGGAGTTAATCCAAGTTCAAGTTTGCATCCTCAACAGAGCCCCTGGTGGGGCAGCTAACGGCATTCAAGGAGAGCTCTTTCACCAAGTTCCAACGCCAAGATGGACTCACCATCAACCTCGCCGATTGCCTCCGACAGCCAAGCGTAGGTGGCTTGCCTTCCGGTACCATCCAAATCCAACTTTGTGCTGATCTTACAAGACCACACAGGTTAACAACCAACCATGCAGTTCTGGCCAGAGTCCGCCTTGGCCTCTGGTTACAGGATAAAGATGCGCCAATCAATCATACAATTTTGGGCTCGAGACAATCGCAACCATTGAGCGGGGCGTCAGTGATCACCCCATCACCACAGACCAAGGAGGATGGAACCAAGGAGTAGAGAAGGAGAGAGTACACCTAGGTACGATAGAAGAGGGAAATATAAATATTGTAACTTTGCTTCGTTACTTCACTGCAATTTGCTCCGCCCATGCCTGCCTAAAGTACTTGTCCTCCTTGGTGGCGTTAACTTGAGTGAAGTCTCCGACCGTCATGTTTCGTTTTGTTGCACTACCCTGAGCGGCCAAAGGTTGCATCGTCAAGTCGAAAAAGTAAGTAGCTTACCTAGGTAGGTACCTAGCTAATCTGGTTGGCTCTGCCTGCATGCCTGAAAGCTGGTTGAAAGTGGAGCCAATTGCTACAGCTTCTGCCTCAGCTTCCCTCCTTGCCTTGCAGAGCCGATCACACAGAAATTTGACTGCACACATGGGTCTTGTAAAGGTGATTAGCAGATTCGCAACGTGTCGGGTCAAAGTGTCAATCGGTAAATACGTGGCGCGGTCACTAGCATTTGGCTGCTGGTTGGCTGCCAACTGGATCATGGCGGACAAACACGCACCTTCACCGAAATGCGCAACATGCAGAAATGGGGCGGGGACGCTGAGTGGCCAGAAGCTCGCCTCGCCTGGTCTGCACCACAGACCTGTCCTCGCCGCCTGTATAGCGCAGTCCGGATTTAGCACAGCGTGCCAGCCCCGAAATGTTCGTGGTGGTTAAGGGGAGCCAGCACTTCTTGCATGTCCGCTGGGGCAACGAGACTATCGCTTATTCGGGCCCCAATCACTACAAGGTAGGGCGACAAAAATTCGCGGCTGTGTAAGTACCTAGATACCTCACCCAACTCAAAACCGGGGCCCAACTTCAGATTCGGACTTGTCGCAGCTTCTCACCTTGCCTCAATTACTTCCGGGTCACGCGAGCAATCGCGGTCCAAACAAGCACACAACTCGAGTTTTGCAATCCCCCTGGGGTATATTACCAACAAAGCCGCTCGGCACCAGCCCCTCGACACCGGCCATTTGGCACGGCGCCCTTCCTGAAGACTCGTGGTCAGTATCCTTGTCCCTACAATGACAGGCCGGTGAGTTCGTCCCTACACCACGATGGGGGATTGGCAATGAGGCTGACAGCAACATTGAAGCCGCGTCTGACGACGTGCTCCAAAGACACCACCCTCAAGGCATGGCATCACACAATCCGGATCCCCGGGGGTTTCTCATATACGACAGCACCCATAGGAGTCAGAGCTCACCAGTCGCTTCCACGCCGCCCTCGGCGTACCGGGAGAACAATGAGCGTACCAGAACCGGTGGTAGAAAGACCTCGGGGGAGCCCAGAAGCAAGCCAAGCGCTGGGCATGCATCAAGCTCAGCCCCAAATTCAGGATCTCGGGCCTCAATGACTATCCCATCGGAGCCCCCCCGCCGTTCCACAGGGCGGAGCCACCGGGGCATGTCCAAGCAGGGTGTGGATGATGATAATGGCCATGACGATGATGACAGAGGCCAAGACGACAAAAAGTCCTCCAAGCGACAGGAAACAGCCCTTCCCAAACAATCTTTCGCCTGCCCCTTTGCAAAAGCTGACCCTGTCACGCACCTTTCATGCCTCCATTACACCATGAGTCGCATCGGCGATGTGAAGTCACACATTCAGAAGCATCACATGATCCCCGTCCATTGTCCGCGATGCGGACTTGTCTTTGACTGCCCGGGGAGGCATCATGATGATGACCGAATGGCCCATATCCAAGCCCAGGCATGTAACTTGGTGAATGTTAAACTTCGGCCAGGACTAGTACTATCACCAGCACAAATGGGCCAACTCAGGAATTGCGGCGAGGCAAGCCGAACCGGATCGCGGTACGAGCGCCGCTGGTATGGCATATGGGACTTTCTTTTTCCGGATTTGCCCGCGCCGGCCACACCCTATGCCGGATCTGAATTCCAGGAGCGCATGGATCTCGCCGCTGCGGATGTTGCCAGTGACAACTACATCTATGAGTTTGCGAACGGGTTCCCCGTTGGCCGACGCCAAGACATCCACGATTTCTCCAATTCTCTGGTCCAGCGGTTCCGGAGCTATGCTGCTCGACAAGAAGACTCTAGGGTGACTACCATGGGGTCTCCAAACCAGGTTTTACTTGAATCGCATATCAAACAAGCTGAAACGTTGCGGCAGCCGGCCGCCCAGCTAGAATATGATTCCCACCATGGGCCGACCGATAGCCAAATGGGGGACTGGAGCTTGAGCCTTGAGCTAGATGGCCCCATGGGAGACGAAATCACGCCTGCTTTCCCATCAGGAGGACTCTCCGGCACATTGTCGCCGGGTCTATTTGGAAACAACACCCCCAACGACAACACCCACCGCGGCTATGGATCCTCCAGCAACGGCTATTACACCGACTACGGCGCCTCTCATCACGATTACTACCCTCCTAGTAGTGGTGGTGACTATGACACCAGCAACCTCTGAAATACGAAACGCTGGGCCGTCCTGAATTGTGCAAAGGCACAAGAACAACAACCACTCATTGTTGACGCCCGGAGACAGTTGGTTTTCCCGCCTCACCCCCACCCACTCGCTTGCTTGGATCTCGAAAGCCTCCGGGTTCGGGTGGCTTCCATTTCATAATCATCATTGTTCAACGATTAGGGTGTGATGCTGCGCATCATTTTCATAGCAACACGATTTGCACGGCGGCGCGATTCAGACCATTCGCATAGCCCATTTGCGTGGCCTGATTCATAGCCTGCTGGTGACGCAGCTTTTCGGGCATTAGGCCAGGAAGGTGACATAGATCATACGTTATTATTCTAGCAAGGGGGAGGCGGGGCACAGGAGCAAAGTCAACAGGGGGGCATCGTCGACACAGTCCTTACCCGAGTACCTGAATTGATTGATTTATCGGGCAACTTGCTCGCGGCTAAGTGACAACGTGACTTGAAATGCCTGTACAAACACTGCCTTCAGGAATTGTAGGCACTGGGCGGACGCGCCTCCGTCCTCCATCCAACAAACATGTCCAGTGAGTGTACCTAATTGTATCCAAACCCCCATCCTCTGATAAACTATTTCACTCAAAGTTAGCAGTATCTTTGGTTAAGTACCCTACCTGTCACACAGTGATATCCCGCCCACGTATCGTTTGTGGTTACGAACAGGGTTCTGAGTCTTACGTACCCTTAGGTACGAGAAGAGGAGACAAATACTGGACCAGGGCACTGATGTAGGGGGCCAAGCAGTCCAAGATGTTTATTGCTTTTGCCGTGATATTTTCCTCGGCGCGTGAGCCTTGCTTAAAGTGGTTGTGCTGCGTGGGTTTTCCACGATTCAACAAGCCATCCAACCACTGCGATTTCCACCACTAAATCGACCGCTTGTGAATGCAGCAAATCTTAGGCCCTCCGATCAAAGGAAAAGGCATTATTTGAATGTGGAATGGTTTAGTATTGCATGCTAAGTTTTAGAGGTGATACTCGTTGGAGTACGCGTGTTTTTAGCAATATTGTTCAACCCGCGTTGTATCTATTATGCCATTGTAAGGCCCCTGAATTGCTCCTACAGGAAGAAACTGTGAGCCTCTGGCCGGCCGTTCGAAGTGTAAGAATAACTGGAGGTCATGTTAAATTTGTTTTGTGTGTTTTCGCACCTGTCCAATACACTGACATAGAAATAAACCCGTCGACTTACAAACACGTCATCGCCGCCAAAGTGTTTCTTGGTTTGCTGAGCCTCGCATTACCCCAGACTCGCTAACACCTCCTCGACCATTGCATCAAGAACCGACGCCTGCAAAGCCCTGATATCCCGGCTCCCCTTTTGCGAGCCTATGGTAGTGTCGTACACCCTCCTTTCCGCCAGCAAGCCGGCCGTGATTTCACGCCCCTGTCTATTCCAAAATTCCCTAAGGAGTGTGAGTTCGTTCATGGTCGTGTTATTCAAGCCGTCGGGGCGTCTTGGCGGCGGTGCGTCCCGGGGGAAAACGATTGCCCAGATCGCTGTCCACTCTGATTTCAAGCTTGTGTTATTATTGGCCTCCCGGTCCTGGTTGTTTGCTGCATTCTTGCCGTCCTTGTCCTCCTCATTCTCTTCATCTTCGCGAGTCCCCTCCGCAAGCTGATAAATCTGCGCGTCCGATAGCCCTTCTGCCCGTGGCACCACCACACGTCGTTTGCACTCCCTCAGCCGAATGTGCGCGTCGCAGGCCGTGGCCGTGTCAAAGGCGCTTCCGCAAACGGGACAGCTATGTTGTGGCTGGCGATGTGACGTCCAAAGATGTCGCTTCAAGTCGATGGGGCGCTGCAGGTCGTAGCGGAGACATGCTCGGTGTCGGCGTGGGTCGCTGGCGTAGAATGGACAGGGGAGACTGGGGCGTGGTAAGGGTTTGCGTCGCTCGGTCAGTTGAGGCTTCCCGAACTTAAACTCGGAGAAGCGCTGCGTCGCGGTCTCGAGGATGTCCCCTCGGTACTGCGCGAGCGGGCAATCGGGGTCTAAACGGGGCTGGGCTGGAAATGGAGGCTGGAAGATGAATATTTCGTCGTCGTCGTCGTCGTCGTCGTCACTGCCGTCGTCGCCGCTGCCATCCGAATGGGGGCCAGTATCGTCCATCGGTGGGTTGTCCCATAGTGTTATTGCCTGCAGGTTTTCTGCTTCTCGCGACATCTTGTCTGAGAAGGCGAGGTTGATGGCCATTGAGGTCATGCCGTAGCCTTCAATATGTTCCGACATGATGGATATGGATCCTACGGTGCTTCAAGTGGTCGGGATGCTCGAGGGTTCAAGTTGTCGTGGAAGCGGTGTAATCAATGGGATTGGAATCGGGGCGGGTACCAATGGGGAAGTGAGGCGGGTAGGGAGAAGTAAGGCGGACGGGATGGAGCCTCTGCTAAAATATCTTTCGATGCTGTCGACCTTGACACTGAACATTGCTGCCAAGTTTCAAAAGGCCAGGTTTCATTGGCCTAATGCATTTGGCTGCATGGTCCGAGGCAAATGGTGTCGATTTGTACACGCCTGGTACACGTCATGATTGGCCATCACTGGTCATCACCCCGCATGTTGTGAATCCACAGCGCACATTGTGCCGACATTTGGAGCCCAGCGCACATTGCGCCGCCCCGAGTTTCACCTGGCTGACAGAGAACAGCACACGCCTGCGAAAGATTTGCCCAACTTACCGTACAACCGCCACAGTTCTGATCCCAACCTTTGAGAGGCCATAGACCCTCTGTACTGGTACCCATTGCGTCTTCAAATGAAGCCTTGTCGGGCCTGATGGTCTTCTCCTTGCTCTTATAGCCCCCCGTTTCGAGAGAACCCTCACTAGCTACAGCGTTTTCTTAGCCAAACTCATCAAAACCTCTCCACAGTCCGTCGAGCGATACAATCCCTGTCAAAAAGTCTGTGTGCAAACACCGTTTTCCCACCAAAACTCAGCACATTGCAAATAAGAACGACAACGTTCTACAAAACTATAAAATAAACTAAAATTCTAATGTGCATCAATTT
>Ga0247760_1000872_pt1 | contig 30886 bp, 26 predicted proteins | sample UWRJL171409R4_FD_179936 | JGI IMG/M metagenome (GOLD analysis project Ga0247760, IMG submission 179936) | Plant litter microbial communities from Arlington Agricultural Research Station in Wisconsin, United States - UWRJ-L171-409R-4 | ecosystem: Environmental > Terrestrial > Plant litter >... | reverse complement strand
GCTGCTACCCCCGCCGCCGCAGCCTCCTCCGCCGCAGCCGCCTCCTCCACCACACCCCCCACAGTTACCACCTGCGGTACCGCCAGGCCCACCACACGCCCCCGCTGCGACACCCCCTCCACAGGTCCCCGCCGCGCAGGCTCCGGTTGATCCTCCGCCGCAGGCGGCCATATATCCAGGATAAGCGCCGTAGTACATTCCCGGCGTCCACCACATCGGATACATGAAGGCGCCATAATAGGCGTATGGGTAGCCCCAGTGGTCGTAATACTCCTTCCTTGGTGGGATGGTACGGCCCTTCTTCGCAGCCCGCTTTTGCGCCTTGGCGTAGGCTGCATCGAGCCGCTTGCGTTGGAGCTCGGAAACGTGGGCCTGAACCGTTCGGCTCAGCGAGCGAGAAACCGTGGGATCGATATTCGCCTTGACAGAGTTGTGCGCCGAGATATGAGCTGAGTTAGAGGGCGGACAGAGCTTAGCCGCGCCTGAGCTGTGGAACGAGTCGGCAACTAGATGTAGTGAGAAACGGCCAACTTGAGTGAAGAAAGGTTATTGGCTTACTCTTTTCCTGGGTAGAAATGCCTAACACCTTGCCAACAGGGTTGATGACAGACGATCGAATGGCTAATATTGTCAGTAAACGGAAGGGCCAAACAGTGCCGGGGAGCATCAACTCACATTCACAGTACCAGCAAGTACACTCGCTGTATACCTCACCATACTTATCCTGGTATTCCTTGCTTGTCCACTCAAAGTGCTGGCTGAGGGCCCCCTCTTCAATCTTGTCGTCATGGTCAATAAATTTCCCTGTTTTCGAAACAACAAATTGGTAATAAGCGTTCGGGCTCAACTGGTGAGTGTGCCAGGCGAGGTCAACGTCAAGTGTGGGGACCGCAACACGGTTGGGGTTGGATGCCATGATCTCGACAAAGCGGTTGTACTTGATCCGTAGTCGCTCCATCGTTGACCTTGCCGAGGGGCTATGTAGCCAGTCCAGCTTGTACATCTTCTCAACAAAGATCCCCTGACGCATGACGCCGGCACACAGGTCCAGGGCGAAAGGGCTGAAATTGTCCCAGTATCGTGACATCATTTTGCGGATACAGATTCTGGCGGTTGGTTGCAGGCGATACCTACCGCTATTTGGGCCAAACTTCACGGCGTCGATCTCCCTTACTGACTCCTTATTCGCGAATATCTTCTCGATTTCGGATCGGATGTTGTGCATCGTGGGTTGAGCAACACGCCCTGAAGATATCATCTCAATAACCTTGGACCGAATTTGGTTGCATCCGCTTTTCAGTAGTCGATTCGGAAACGTCCGGGGGATCCTTGGCCAAAGAATCTCGTCGGCTGGCATAGCCTCGGGCTTGCCGGTGCTGGGGCTCAGAATTGTGCCTGGCATCGGCCGACCGACAGCGGCTAGCAGGGCTTGTGCGTCTGCAACGAACTTTGCCACGGATAAAAGCTCTTTGCAGATGGTAACATGACAACAGGGGCAACTGTATTGCAGGTTGCCGTCGCCGTAGCCGCTTCCGGTCAAATCTGGGAAGCCATCGAACTTGTAATCCTCAGGCATGCCGCAAGTCGTCCAAGGAATGTGGATCGTTACGGTGCAGCGAGGACACTTCATCGTCTTGATGAGCGGGCCATCTGTGTTCTCCCATGAGAAGCCCGTCTTCACAACCCAAAGAGCCTTGCAATCGTCTGAGACGTTGTATGCGAAGTCCGTATCGACGGCTTTGTGAATTAGATCCCATGGAATGCCGGTATGCCAGAGAGCCCGAAGCCCGGAAAGCATGGCGTCTTCGAGATACGCTCGTGGGTTGAGCATGTGGGTGTGCCACACCATCAGTACATCTACAGAACGCGTGGTTAGAAACGCAACAGGCCTCGCGGACTAAGAGAAGAGAAATTTGCGTTATGATCCCACACCTAACCTCAACCGTAAGGCCCAGGTCGCTACGCAACAGGCCCTGCCCGCATCGTGAGAGGCATTGGCTGCATGGGTAGGGGTCTTGAGTGCATTCGGATAGACCTCTTGGGGATGCAGGAACGCCTCTCGGAATTGTATTAGACCTCTTGAGAATGCGGGAAGGCCTCTCACGATACGGGCAGGGCCTGTTGTGTAGCCAACAGGGCCTTATCGTCCTAGCCGTAAGGTTTCCAATAGGACTGAGCACGTCCGGTAGGCAGTGTGTGGGATGATAGGATAGTGCAAAGAGACGTTCTCTAGGAAAAAGACATACCAAGTGGGGGGAGCATCTCCTCGCTCCATTCGATCAAGGGAGGGTGGCCATCGCTCGTGAAGCCGATATACCTCTCGGATGATGCTGACATCATGTCTGCCTCCGAGACCGGGATCCCTGGGAATGATGTCCACCAAGCCTCGTACCGCTCGACGGCTCTCGCGATGAATAAAGCCCATCGCTTCTCGCGGATCTGGCTGAGGGCCTGAAGCTGTTTGTCCTGGATCCTCTCCTCGACCCCTCGCTCTGACTGGTCGATGGGGCCAGCGCGGCTATCCCAAAGCCCCCAGAGGCCATCCGTATAGCCGACATCCTCCTTCATCGACTGCAATGCGAATAGCAGCTTTAGGTGTGCGAGGCACGCATCGGCCGTGGGGAAGTATGACGGTGTGGGATATGCTAGATTCAATTTCTCGAAGGCGGCTGTGATATTGACGGGTTCGGCCTCCTCGTCTGCCGGCGCGTCTGCAGGCTGCCGGCCATCGACGACGGGCGGGGCGGCTTCCGGGGGTGCTGTAGCGCTGTATGCGGGCGGGGGAGCTGGTACGGTCGGAGCCGAATTCGGGTCCTCGGCGGTCACCCTGAGCACGCCGGACTTCCGCAGAAGAGACGTTGTCTTGGACATGGCAAATAGCGAGCTCCCAGATCGACGATATTGATGGCAGCTGGTCGAAGATGGCGAGGTGAAGTAGAAACAACGCTTGCACTCAAAGTGCTGATTGAGGGCTCGGGCAAAGTAGCGGCTGATGCAAGACAGATGCGATGCAGGTGGTGCGGGGTGATGTGCGATGGGATCGCTCGTTTTAAACTGTCCGAGGAGCTCGCCGCTGGTCACGCGGGTCCACTAGGCCGCTGGTAGCTCCCCTCTGGTGGTTGCATCGCCAGATGGAAGGAACTGTGTCATCGATGCCAAAGAAAGGAGCACACGAAGCCATCGCCGCCCAGATGTAGGCTTCTAGATTATTTCCTCGCTTCCAACTTGCCGTTCTAGGCGACCGACCGAAGACGAAAGGCTCAACCTCGCGATGCGCCTCTTGGCTGGGTTTGCTCAGCTCTGTGCCGCTGTTCTGCACAGCCTCCCAAGATGACGCAGACAGGGGTGTTTGCGTGCCCCGCTCGGTACCGCATTGGGGTTTTGTGGCAAGCCAGACCGAGCAGTCAAGCTTTGCCAAGACATCCCGCCCTGCAGGAGATCCGACAAGGAGCACTGGATCCTCCTCGATTGACGACAGATCGGTGACGGGTTGGGCGAAACCATTTGGCCGAAGTATGACGCGTCTCAACATGACGCGCTGCGGTTTGGTTCATCGTTGATTCATCGTGAAGCAAACCACCACGATTACGCGTTCACCATCTCAAATGTGCTAGTTGGAAGGTCGGGAGGTTGCGCGCAAAATCAGGTCCGACCACATGAAAAGAGTGTTTGTGCTGTATGCCAATGGTGCCAGAAAAGTCCTGACAGCACGGCCTGGCCTCTTCCCTAGCAGGCCCTACTGGTATCCTGCGAGGCATTGACCTCTGTGGAATAGGCTGTTGAAGGATTTGATGGCTGGGAGACGGCCTGCCGTGACCGAAGCCATGGGCGTTCTCAACAATCAACAATGAGAAGACATCTTTCGCGCCGACTGAGGGGCTTTTGCCCGAGCTTTCGTGACACAAGACAAGGTAGCTACTAGTACCAGATGTGAAGCCCATTAATGACAGTGACGGAAATAGCCTGAGGCAACAGTCAGTGTCTTTCCTGTTGATCGAAGTCCTAGTTTGTGTCTATTAGGGACCCATTTTGAACATGAATACTACGATACTGGCTTCCATGGGTGCCAGAGTTGCTTAATGATATGCGTTCCATGCGGCCGCATGGGTATTGATTCAGAAGCACGTCTCACTAACAAACATATCGCATAATGTGTTAACAAACTTGGATGTTTGAAGAGCTAGCCAAACGAATAGCCACCCAGGCTCGCTACAGACCCCCTTGGAGGACTTCTATAAATGTAGCGCCCCTGTTCCAATGCTGGCTCAACCGTAGCCCACCAAAGTGCTGGCAATAATCGAGCAGTCAAGCAACCTGTCTCCCTTATTGGACACACCTATTCAACCCCATCAGGATCTCCTATTTCTCTTCTCCAAAGTATACCTACCCAAAATCATGTGCGTCACTGTCCAATATGTCTGCCCAGCCTGCGGCACGAACACAGGGGAGGCGAGCACCCACCCTTGCCCTCCAGGCAATCAATGCCCAGCAAAAGGGAAGGTTCCAACGTTTAAGATCCCCCTAAGCCCCGCCCAGTTGAGCAGATGGGGCAAAGACTGTGACAATGAGAAGTGTAATCTCAGCTCAGCTGCCAGGCAAAAAGAAATCGAAAAGTGCCTGAACTATCGCCGTGAGGTTAATTCGGAACGGAACCCCAAGTTAGACGAGCCTAATTTGGGAAGGGACTCGCCTCCCAGCACCTCCGGACCCCCAAACTACATTCTTAGCGGCTCGCCGGATGACTGGTAGTACTGACGCATATTGTGGCGGTATATTACCCTTTCGCTTGATGGAGAGTTTGAGTTCCTTCAGCTAACCATGTGGCATAGCCTTTTAGACACGCCAAACAACAAATATCCGTCTAACACCCGGGAGAAGGTTTTGAGATTACTTTTGTGGTCCCCCAGGGGTCATAGTCAGCGACGATTCAGTGGTGGAATCATATTAAGGAAGGATTTTGGGTTCTCATCATGTTGAAAGTTCACACGAGGAGCACACTGAACAGATTGACTCACCGTGATACGCTTGGCCCGAACTTTATTTCCTGGTTTGCTAGGTATTTTAGTTGTTTGAGATAGTATTCAGTCAATAAAACCCAGGTTGTTCTTTGCTGATTAGACTGCCCCCTTGATTGCTCTCCTGTCAATCCTGCCAAACAACCTGAGATGAACGTACGAGCCGCTGATTCCTATAGGAAACCAAGTGTGACTCCTCCATCTTCCCTGAATTTGGCCGACAGCGCCTAAGACCCAATCCTTCCTCTCCCAATCTTCTCTGCTCACACTTCTCTATCAACTAAAACACAGCTTCTTCCCAACTCTACCTAACAACCTCTTCCCCTTTCAACAACCAACCACATCCCCCCCAACCTTTCAACAACCCAAACCATGTGCGTAATCGCGCAAATGATCTGCCCCGCCTGCAGCATCAAAGTCGACACCAAAACCTACCCCTGCCGTTCCAGAGAGAACTGCTCTAACCAAAAAACCATCCCACAACCGCTCAGCATTTTGGAGCTGAGGAGTCGTCTATTCATAAGTTGTACCAACAATTCCTGCAGCCTCAGCAACACAGTCAGGATCGCGGCGATTCGGGAGATCGAGGGGGTAAGGAAGGCTATGAACCTCCTGGAGGAGGACATGGAGCCGGCGGTGGATGATTGGGATCGTGTTAAGAACGATGTCGGTGAGTAGACCCTTGCTTGGACTGGGAAGGTCTTGTGAGTGGGCATGGGGAAGGGCATGAGTGTTAATAAGAGAGCAGGGCCTTCTCAGCGCGATGGGTCGATTCTTGAGGCTCAATTCGCTGAGGGGTATGGTGGTCGGCCGAGCTCGGGTGGTCGGCGGCCGAGCTATGGAGGCAGATACGAAGGTACTTCGGGGGCCACGACGGCCGAGAGACCCAGACCGAGACGGGGACCCAGTGATCGTGGTGGCCGTGGGAGACGTAGTGATAGTCCTGGACCTTCTACTCAATAGGTAGTGCCCCGACATTTATAGGCATTTAGACTCAGCAACATCAAGCGGGGCATTTCAGCGCAACATGGTTGATCCTACAGCTTTCTCTTTCCTACAGTTACTCTTACAGCGCATCCTATTAGGTAATTAACAGGTAATTTAGTGGCGCGCTTTTCGTCCACCAATTCTGAGTGCTTGCCATCGTGAACGCCAAACCCCTATTCCCAACCCATGGGAACTCAAATCCAACATACTAGAATACAACTCTTCCCACAATTACCTCCCGTATTCATTGTTCATTGTTCTCCAAACACAGATATCACATATCCTACAAGATTTTCTCCAACAAAGAGTAGAATCCTACAACCTGATTGGTCCCGACAGCACGGGGGGCTGGGAGATCTCCCTCCCGCTTGCTCAACGCGGGGTCGTGCAACCCGCAGAAATCCCCCAAAAAGGTTAAGTCCCAATCAGCTTGGCCAAAATTGCGTGATGAGCTTTGCCCCTCGCGCCATCCTTGCCCGCAGCAACTCCCCCATCCCACCCGCATTCCTCCACCCATTGATCGAGTGCCAGCTCCCAGGAACCCCGAATCCAGGGTCCCTTAAATATCCCCTCAAAAAACCACCGTTGCAGCAATCCGTTCCGCGATCAATCGCAATTGACGTGTCCCTGATCGCAAAATGGACTCCGTCAAGGTTGTCGTTGTGGCCTCCCCATTCGCGAACATAGCGCCGATCTACGAAGTCGACGCCGATGCCGATGTCCTCCTGATCGTCCCCCCAAACACCAAACTCTTCGCGCCATGGGACGGTCCCACCACGAATGGCACCAACCCCTCGCAACAAAAGACCTCCGCTGCTTTAACTTCGTCCTCCGGGCTGCGCATTAAGGCCTCTTCGAAGCACCTTTCGCTTGCGTCGCGCGTGTTCCGCAACAAGCTGCAGCACGCAAACTCCAAGACAAGCACCCAGTCCGACGGGCGCGTTCATCTCAGCTTGGCTGAGGGGTTTGATCCCAAGGCGGCCACTATCGTCCTGAATGCGATACACAGCAGGGGGTCGAAAGTCCCGCGGACGGTGGATCTCGAGACGCTGGCGCAGATTGCGCTATTTGTCGACAGGCTGCAGCTGTATGATGCGGTGGAGGTATATGCGGATCGGTGGATTGCCAAGCTGGAGGAGAAGCTATCCGAGGCCTATGATCGCGATTTGGTGCTGTGGCTGTATGCAAGCCATGTGTTCCGTCGCGCAGAGGTGTTCAAGGCCGTGACGAAGGTGGCTGTGGCGAATAGCTCCGGCCCGTTGAGGGATTTGGGGCTGCCAATCCGGGAGAAGATCATCCGTGAGCATATCTGGTTCTGGGCGGTTGCGGCTGTGTGCTGACGTGATGCGTGTCCAGGTGATATCGATTCCCAACGACAGGCGCTGATTAGCAAGTCTCTTGCTATCCTGCACGATACCCTCGACGATCTGGCTTCGGGGAAGGCCTCCTGCTCCAAGTTCCACTGCGATTCGTTCCTTCTAGGCGAGCTGGTAAAGACGTTTCACAAGAATGGGCTCGCACCATGGCCGCGGCCTGAAAAGCCATACCTCGGCGCAAGCCATGCCGCAATTGTTGAGGCTGTGAACAGCAGCGCGCAGTTCCAGTGGAGGAATACGGGCCCAGTGACGGATCTGTGGGGCGCTCCGGTGAATGGTATCGAGAAGGCCTCAAGTCGAAAGAGGAAGAGCCCCTCACAGCAGCCGATTACGCCCGAGTCCTCGCCCGAGCCGGTAGCAAGGTCTGGCAGCAATTTTGATACACATACTTGCGATGCGAAGAAGCTGGTTGGGCGCTTTGATGAGCTCGATACGCTGGAAGATGGGATTGTGGGTCTTGATCTGGAGAGCAGTCGTGGCTTTCAGCGTTACTGAGTGGGTGATCGTTAGAGGGAGGGCGGAACCTATGCGGGAGGATTCCCGAGCCGCGGAGAATTGAGCGATCCAATTACCGGCGTGGAGATGATAAAAAAAAGCTGCCTGTGTTGAACAGGTGAGTCGGACCGATTCGGGCAGCTGCTAGCGATGAGCTCTGATGAGAGCCAGGAAAGGTGTTTCCTTTGTTGCGAATACCCGCATGTATGACATAGCAAAGCATTGTGTGTACTGACGCTGCCTGGGTTTCTTTGATGGCCATGTTGATAAAAAGAACCACAGGTCGTGTCTTGCTCTTCGAATGAGCCATAAGCCGACAAATAGCTGAAGAAGGGCGTTTCTCCAGAACCCATTGCGTTGACGAGCATGCCGTACGGTTGAATGAATCGACCACTTGCTTCTCGGCAAAGACAGCGGCACACAAGGTACCGTTCTAGCGTGTTGGAAGTGAGCGTGAGCGCCTTGTTGCAGACACTCATGGGCGAGCCTCGAAGGCTCAGCCCCAGAAGGCAGCCTCATCATCGAAGGGGCTGCCAACCATTGATCGGGCAAATTCAGAGTCGACTGTAGTCTCGCAGTACGGACGCCTGTATGGATTGGTAATAGACTGGATCTCGACAGCAGCGGCACGCATGTCATCCAATGTCAACAGTGGTAGCTCGGGCAAGGTGCGCGATCGTGGTAGCTGGCCCCCAAGTGGGATACCCGGAGTTTTTCTACCACCGTGGGTGCGGGTTGTGCCTTGCCGGCCCCTTTTCGGGTTCAGTGGCCTCACTGCACAACTGCTTTGCCAGTCATCCTCATTTTCATCTTCATGAACGGACGAAAGAGCCGGCGCAGTGAATGACTTTGGGAACTGCTGTTGCGGCTCTTGAGAATTGCGCTCTGCTGTCGTTTCCGGCGCATTTATTCCGTAGTGTGTTGCACTGGATGTGCGTATCGTGATTGAGACATGCGTGAAGGAAGTAGGCCGTCCCTTTTTGGGGGAGCGGAAGCATACGGCTATGACACCTGCGAGCAGGAGCGCGAGAATAATTGCAAGGACCGTGTAGCCAGGATTGCTGTTGTTGATATTCGTTGGTCCGACGCCGGAGGTAGGTGTCGCAGTTGCAAGCTGTGGTTGGGATGAAGTTAGTCAGTGCTTGGCTCTGCAGTTGGCGCCGGAAAGATGGCATGTGGGAGTCTCAGAGAAAGCTGTGAAGCAGAAGCAAGCGCGTGGAAAGGGCAGATAGGTGCTGCAGTGTGAGCAAGAAATCATCGTGTGGACGTACCGCCTGAGCTCTCGCCACCTCGAAGGTGACCAGTTTTGGCATTCCATCGCTCTGGTGATAGCCGCGAATGGCTATGGTGGTAATGTGAGACATGATGAAGCCTCATCAACTTCCGGTGCGCAGACTGGAAGCGGGCAAAAAGGCAGAGCAGATGATGGGAAGCGAAACAGACGATGAAGTAGGTACACAGCTTGCCCAAAGATGGCAAGTGTAGGCTGCCGGCGCCTACAAGCTGAGAAAAAGGTCCAACACGATCGACTCGTTTCACTCTGGGGAATGAGAAATAATAAATTGATACTCATGCTCAAATGAGACAGAAAAATTGCAGAGCAAAGAGAGATGGGAGTGAGGTTCGTTATGGGTGCAAAGTCCAGAGACGGAGGTTGCGGGCTGCGGCTTTGGAGCGTCGTCGGAAGGTGGGGCAATTCGCTGGCGCGCTAGGTTAAGGAAAGAGCGCTTGCTATGAGTAGTCATCCGATCTTTACACAGTGAGTCTCACAGTGCCCCTCACTCTGATTTCTCTCCCTGGTCTCATCTGATCATGAACTTCGCAAAAGAACATCTCGTTAAACCGTTACACTGTAGCCTCCGGCCGCACCTGCACCAGACATAGCCCCAGCCGCGCCAAAGGCCGTCCTGCATCCCTAAGAGACCGTCTTAAACCCTCAAAAGGACGGCCTACATTCCCAAGAGCTGTACTTCAATGCAGTCACGTCCTTCCCTCGATGCGAGCGAGGCCGCTCATAACGTGGGGAGGGACTTCCATTGTTAAGTAGCCCCCCAGGCCTTGCTGTCCTGGCCTTAAGGCTGCTAATGCGACTGAGTGCTGGGCAGCTTCAGGTGCAGGAAAGTCGTGATTTGTTAACATGTAATCCAAACAGCAACGTTTAAGTCATACTCGCAAGCGAGGACCCTATACTTGACCTTCGGTAATATGAACGTCTATGTTGGAAATCGCCGGATTTGCCGAGAACGCCATGAATGCCGCCTTTCAGGGTGTTGAAAAAGCAATGCCTCGAACTCGAAGCTCCCTGCGGTTGAAGAGCTTGTTGTAATGGCGTCATCGGGAATTACAACGCACCGCAGCCATTCGCCTCTTCAAGCCGTACTTCAACACATCGACAGTTGCTCCTACGAAATATGGCACGGGTCCTGTGATGATTCAGCGAGCTGGCTGGGACCTGTTTGGCGCGTTTGAAGGCATAATCCACAAACCAAAGCATCTCAAGTTCACCTGTATGACTTTCGGCGGTGTTCGCCGTGATCTCGCTGGCGACGGTCCAGTACTCACCCGTTACATGTAGGTATACGTGCCTCGCTGGCCCATTGTTTGCTGGCCCCCCATTTCGGGTCGTACTCGAGCGCGATATTCTGGATGCCAAAAGGAGAGTACCATGCGAAGAGGCTACGGCTCTGTGTAGGTTTGAAGGGGCGCAGCCCGGGCGGCCGAAGGATGAAAAGATCTTGTAGACGAAAGACTGTGAGAGTTGATGCTGCTCTAAGGAAATAGCGAGTTTCGACCTTGAAATTTTGATGCCGACTAGAATGCTCGCTTCGTGGCGAGGAATAAGGCTCTTTGCAGGCGGTCCAAAGCCTGCCATCGATGAAGTAGGCCGACGGGTTGTCTTACGCCCACAGGAGAGCAGGAGCCGATTCTATTGCCTTGTCCTCTTCTTTTCTGCCTGCTTGTAGTGGGTGCTGCGGCTCAGCAATTGGAAGACGAGGATTCTTCCTTTGGACGTTGTATTTCTCAACAAGGCTATATCAAACCTAGTTTCAGACTACCGACGTGTAGCTCAATAACACCGACCTTCATGATGCTGTAAGGCAAGGAAGGAGACTCTGGCTCAGGTTGGCAATAGGACACGCGGTCTAGGTTTTGGTTGAGAAACTCCAAAACTGGTCGTTTTCTCTTTGAAGCATAAACAATATTATTGTTCAATTTACAAGAGCGCCGTCCTTTGTGGTCGATTTTGACGGACAATGACGGGAGGCTCTCGGGTCGGGTCCCGTCCCGCTTCCTGCATGCACACGACAGGGGCGCAGTCGGGTGCTTCGGCGGCCTGGAGGCAACCGCTGCGACGTTTCGCGATACGACATGATTCGCCAACAGCACAGGTCAGGTGCATGGCTAGCTTCCTGCACCTGCTCATAAAATTCGGAGATATCACCTCGCAAAATTCCCCAACCTCAATTGTTCAACATCCATCGGTTCCTGCCTGCTCGACCGCCCAATCTTCAAATCGCATGCGTCCCGCGAGCATCCACACCCCACGCGTCACCCATCACGACGCAGCGCCAAGTGCTCCTCGGCGGCCTCCATGAGCGCCCCCGTCGAGAAAATGCTCGCACATCAGCCAAGGCTCTCGCCGCCCTTCCCGCCAGCGACACCCGGAAAACACACCATCAAAGCCATCCACCCGGCCGCTGTCCCCATCTTCGATGACTTAATCCGACCAGCCGACGGCATGGAAACCTACCTCAAAGAGGATCTCATCCCCACCCGCCTCGACCTCGTCCACAAGCACCTACACCTCGCCGGACCGCCGCGCTTCGCCCGCCCCCTTCACCGCCAGAAGCTCCTCGGCCGGACAATCGTCATCACCGAGAACATCAGCGAGCATCTCGTCTGGCATCATTTACGCATCTTCATCAAGCCTCTTCCCGCCTACCTCCTGGACCACGCCTTCTGGAGCGACAACCTCTGCTCGGACCCCAACCTCCACAAATCCGCCTGCGGTTTCCTGTTGTCATACGCCTGGCTCGTCACCAGGGAAAGCGACTTCCGTCTCGCCCGCGACGAGATGTATCTCCTCCCCAAGGGGTTAGAATGGGAGGCCTGGGCGGGTCTCATGACGACCTTCACCGAGGTCATCAACACCAAGACCCTGCACCAGGTCGCCAGGCGGTACCAATACGGTGAGCTCCGACTTTCTCGTCTCAACAAGATCTACCGGTACTTGCCCATTGCCTTTTCAGGGCGAAATTTCTTCAGGGGCTTCCTCTCCCCTTCAACGTGGTATCAGGAATTCTTCCGGCAGAGTTTCGCGTGGCTCTTAGCGGTGTTTGCGTTCTTTTCTGTGTCGCTCTCGGGACTGCAGGTCGGGCTGGCTACTGACCGGCTCGGGCGCAACGACGAGTTTCACACGGCGTCGTATGGGTTTGCGGTGTTTTCTCTTGTAGCGCTCGCGGGGTCGGTGGTTGTGATCATGATTACGTGGGTGGTGTTGACTGCGTATTTTTACATATCCTCTGAATTGTACCATCATCAGGTCCAGTCTATGAGGAGGAGGAAGACGATGGAGATAGTTGAGGGTGGGGAGAGTAGATGAGACCGGGGAGGTCACGTTCCAAATTGAAAAGCATTGAGCAATGTCTGTCATCCCCAAATAAGGCGGGCATCTAATGCGAAAGCCCCGCCTCCCCTTCCTCCCCTCTCCCCATCACTCCCCTACAAGTTGGCGTAAGATTACGGGTCCTTCCCCCGTTTGATAAGCAAAGGGGGTGCTTTCTCGCATCGGGAAATTATGCCTCCCACGCAGACATGACTCTGATCATCTTGTCCTCCTCCCCGTTGCGGGCCACTATCTCCATTCCATGAGGCCTGCCATTGTAAGAGGAGAACCCCAAAGGCAAACTAGCGATAGGATACCCTGCGCCTGATGCAATGCTGGTCAAAAACGACTCTCCTGATGTCATGATAACATCCGCGCCTGTTGCCTCAAAGCATTTCTCAGCATCACGGAAGCTCTTGTGCAGGTACTGAAGATCCTGGATGTACTTTTCATGGCTCATGGTATCATTCTCCGCACCCTCCAGAGCATTTTGGTTGGGTTGAGCTAGATAATTCCGATTAGGAGGCTGCATGTATTTTTGCAGACTGGGTGGGCATCATCTACCAGGAGGAAGTTCCAGCTTAGCGTGTTTATTGTTGAAATCGTCCAAGTCCTGGGCTGTGCGAAGCTCTGGCCAGTCAAACAACACAAGAAACTTCTTGAATATGAAGGAAAGGTCGTGGGCTGGAAACCTTGTTAGCTGTCTTGACTAGATCATCGTCTGAAACGGGTGATTGTTTAACAATGGACTCACTGAGGAGATCTCCAGCCTGAACCGTGCCGTACTTTTCCATGATGGCAGCTGGCATCAATAAAGGGGCGTGATAGGAAACATTCCCCCAAGAGCTTTCGATTTTCTCCATTGCGCGTTCCTAGAAAAGGAAGTGAGCATTTGTGCGTGGCACGCCAACTTCATCTTGACTCACATGCTCGTCGTCAAAAACGGGTTGGATAATGGAGCTATCCGCCTCGCTGCCGATGCGGAAAGCTGCAAAACCTTCCGCTATGCGCACAGCAGAACCTGACGAGGAGCCACCCGGTGTCTAGAAAAACTTTCAGATTGAGTTAAAGAGCGCATAAAAGGCCGAATGACTTACGCTGTGGCCGAGCCACTTGTCCTTCCGATCAACACCCCCTGTATGTACAGTGTTTGCGACTACTTAGTTTTAGTTAGCATTGTAGAAAAACACCCAACACCCATAGCCCGATGTTCTTTTACTTGACCGCCAACAGCAGACTAGCCAGATGTGAGGTTGGAGCCCTTGCAATTACCCCACTCCTACTTCATTGTCAGTCCCCGGGGCTCCTCAAATCGCACAAGCGCGAAACGAACCGAAAGATTGGCCAACGCAATGACAACGCAACCTGCGTCTTTAAGCGCGGTCGCAACGGCGTTGATGGCATGGAGCTTCATGCCATCGTGATTGTGTTTGGCGATCTGGTTGAGGTACAGCTGCACCAAGTCGACGCTGGTGCATTTTCCAGAATCGAGCAGCTCGCGAAGATCCCTTGCTGTTGCCGCGAGGATGTCGATTGACCGCTCCAGGGGAAGTTGCGGCTCGGCCATTGGGGGTTGGTAATCGAACAGAACGAGGGATCATGCCGCGATTTTCGAGTTTTGGAAACGGGCTGCGCTGCTTTCCACCCCACGCGCATCGCGGCCTGTCTGCGAAGGCTCCCAAAGGGTGATATGGATGTGGAAATCGAGAGCACTACATACGAGAGAGAGAGAGCGAAAATATTTGGGCCGATGAAGTCCCACCCAACAGAGGTACTAAGTTGGGCAACTGCCAGTAAGGGCTCCGCTCTGCTCGTGTGAGAAAACAGTGCGATCCAGAAGCGTTATGCGATTCGAAGCTCCCTTTAACAAGGCCGTCACTGACAACGCACAGTAGCGAGCAGGACTATCTCGCCGTAGCAAAGCACTTCTAGGTGGCCCCGCACTGGCAGCTCGCGAGCAGCAGCACGGGCAGCAACTATGTTGCACGCTGTGGATCGAAGGCTCTGTCGATGGAAAAACGAGTGTGTTGATTTTGTCGACGTTGGAAGCCGAGGGCTTCCAACGGTGACTCTAAATACTGCGTATAGTGGGGTAGTTCGTTCCTCCGTTGTTGTGGCCTGGAATGGGCCCCGCAGTGATTCAATAGAATTCCAGCGATCGGTCCGATCGCTGGTATGGAGGGGATAGGATTCTGTGACAAACTACCCCGGCCACACCAACAATGCCAAACTGTTTCAGAACTGGGGAAAACATCGCCAACGCTATTGCCCATAATGGCGCCGAGACGTGCGCCACCTACAACCTTTTAAAGATGGCCCGGAATCTATTCCTGCACGGCCACGACGCAGCATACATTGACTACTACGAGCGCGGCCTGTAGGCGGAACGGGAGCTAGCTCCGTGAGTTCACGCTTTCTGAACTCGAGTCCCTCGTGTGCTTGAAGAAGGGTCCCATGTAGCGAGGATTCTTATGAGTAGCGGCTCTTGGACTTGCTCCCTTGCCTAGACTAAACTGCGGCTGAATAAGTTGCTCGCTCTTGATTAACGCTTACCATGTTGTCCCCCCGGACGCTCGTGCTGTCGGGTCGCCGGGGGGTAGTCTGGGAGGGTTGGTATAGTGGGGGGTTTCGCGGAACACTCTCAACTGGAAGGAACTCGGAGACCACCCACATTTGTTTAGGTGCTGCATTTGAGTGGCGCGCTTAGTTAGCACCCTAACGAGGGCTAGCTGAGTACGGCTGGCTCGGTGTATGGTGCTAAATTTGTGGCTTTTTAATTGATTGACGGCGCTGTCCTGTGGCTCGGCCTAGGTTATGGGCGGGATGTGGGCCGGTTAATTAACCTAGGACTTTAAGAGGTGCCTAGATAGTGTGGCCCCCCATCGTACAAACTCCGCATGTGGCGCTGTGAGGTTTCACTACATGTACAGCCTCACCGGTAAACAGCAGAAAATCGGGCCTGGATTGGTCAACATGCAGGGGATTTTCGCCTAAAAGGGCCCGCAGTGTGAAGTCCATTTCATGTAGTCACTTACCTGGTGGTTTAATAGTGCAATCCAACTCAACGCCCAGCGTCTTGATCTCTTCTGCCTGGACCAAGAAACAAATCCGATCCTCTGTTTTCCTTGAATACTGGGCAAATGGCAACCCTGTCGCCAAGCGACTCAGTGGGACCGACGAGGAGCACCCTATCAGACAATAGCACGCTAGGAGCTCATCAAAAGCATGAAGGGTACTCTACCGAGGAAAAATCAGATTCCAGCAACATCCGGCAAATGCTATTACCAATGAGGTGGCGCCCCAAGAGCCAACCGGATGCTATGTCGACTTGGTTTCTCGTCCTAAATTACAGTGCCGCCATAACCATCTTCACCATCGTTTACATTGCCCGATTGCGGGCAAGCTGGGCGACATCGAGTGCTCCAGCGCGAGCTACGACAACCGACGGGTGTGGCAAGGACGTGCTGTCCATGCCAAAGTCGGAACAGCTGTTCCAGATCGACACTCCCGTCCGGTCGAACCTTTCTTTCGCAGAGGCCAAGCTCGTCGACCTTGCCTGGGATATTGGAATTGGGCTCGGCGGCCGCATGCTGCACGCCTGGGTGTGGTACTACGTCGCATGCAAAACGACGACATGGGTGCTCGAATCCTCAGCTCTTTCCCTCTCAGCCATAATCAACCTGCTTTTCTGGCCTGATTCGTCGCCTGCTTTGGTGTCGTTGATCCGGTCTATCTTTGCGAGGCAACCGTTCAAGGTGTTACTTGCCATGGTTTTTCTGGCCTATGGCGTTGCGCACGTCCTGATCTTTGGCGTGATATGGAGCGCGGCCACGGGCTACCAAAGCACAACTGTCGCCGCTTATCCGATGCCGAACCAAACTTGGGTAACCAAAGACAGTGAGCAGCTCACGGTCTGCTGGTGGCTGAAGCCGCAGGGGTTGGAGGCTACGCCGATAAAAGACACAATCATCCTCGGGCCGTCTTTGGCGTCTTTCGAGTTGGATGCGTTCGCCAGCTTGGGCAACGTCGGCATGTGGAGGGGATTTCGGCGCGCCAATGCTTCAGAGGCATTTCAAAACATTCATGCTTGTAAGAGGCAATACTACATTTCAGGTTACCATGGGATTTATTTATCTGCCGACTATAATTACTATCCACAGTACCAGACGAAGAAGAAACTAATACCCAGTGTATAGATTCTAGAACGAGGGCCACGATGCGGTGGTTTCTAGGCTTCGATACTACTACCCCATCTAAGCCGCCGAGTTCAAATGACACTCAGATCTATAAATGGGAAGATCCCACGCTACAGAGTCTAGACGATAACGGACTAGTATATGTACTCAGTAATAGTTCATTTATTACACGGCTACCACAAACCATCAATGGATGGCAGTTCCCAGGGTTCGGCCAGGATTATGAGGTAGCAAATCAACGGCAGGATACTGCGGTAAGAGGAAAAAAAGTCAACTTCCCGTATGTAGAATTCAGACGGAACGACTCGATACCGTTCGACCCTCGGGATCCCTTAGTCCCCTACAACTCGACAATATGGTACAACAAGACCGAGCTGCCCCTGGAGGCACCCTTTCTGGAGTTTTCAAAGGATTGTCATTGGTCTGCCACCGCGCTAGGCGAGTGCATATGCTACAACGGCATACCGATAGTCGAGGATTTCCGAATCGAGAGCCGTCGGCTATGCATGAGCGGGGAGAGCTACTACTGGGGCTTTTCGAGCAGCATAACATCATTGGGGCTTATCCTCGAATGTGTCTGGTGCTTTGCTGTCGTCTACCTCTTAGTATCCTCGACTAGGGGGAGCAACCTGATCAAGCTAGGGAGATCGGCGACCGGCCCGCTGAGAGGCATTCTCGACCTCGCCGAGGTCATTAATGGTGAGCTGGGGGGGAACACTTGCTTGTATAGAGATGACGAGCTGGGGCGGGAGCTATCGCGATCTCATCCTGTCGGGTATGATATTACAGAAAGGGAAGACGGGGCTAAACATCTTGGGCTTGTTTCTGTGCCGGAGGGTCGCTTGGCGAGAAGAACCGTTAGGGTTAACACTGAGGAGTATTACGGATGATGTTATTTTGGACAGACGCCGCAGAGGCGATACACCGCTTCCGTCTTACCATAATAGAGAATCATATAGCTGCTATTCGTGCTCGTGTGGCAGCTTAGTTGATACCTTGCAAACTACTTAATCTACCGGTATCTACTTACACAGTTCTTCTATCGTCGCCGTCGTGCTGGTAGTAAGCCAGCCGGGCGCCGCCTGTGCTGTGCGCTTCAATTATAAAAACGGAACCTTAAAAGGATAAAAACAAAAGAAATGTCTATTTGCACAATAGTCTCGGTCTATTTGTACAGTAATCCACATTTTCGCCACGTGCAAACTTAGCTCCGTGTAGAGAATTCCATTCACCACAAACTTCGCATTCGCAGTTATTCCTCCCGCACTGATACAATTAATTGTGACTGTCAGAAAGAAGGGGGTTTTGGCTAGAGGCGAGAACGCCATGAAGGTGTGGATAACTGAGCTGAGCACTGGTGTGGGGATCTGAGCTGAACTGACGTTGTCAGTTCAGCTGGTGTAGACCACCATTTGCTACCAACGTTGCTACTATTCACAACTATAATAGAGGCTCTCTGGCGAAGCCAGAGAGCTAAAGAACAGATTTCACATAAGTAATACAATCACGCAGTTGCAACTTCTTCAAATCCACCAAATCCAAGAGTGCAACCCCAATGAGTCACTTATCAATGTTGAGCCTATCAGCCAGCCTAACCCCCTCTTATTTCGCTGGCAGCTGGTGGACCCTGTTGGTCTTGACGATTCTGCCAAGCTAGAAAAGCAGGTCTAAGTGAGATGCGGGGGGCGGTTGCCGCCGAATGAAACTAGGAGTGACCTTCTTGGCGCTCTCCTTGCTTTGCAGCTTGTTGGGGAAAACTCGCCCGCCAAGCATGGCAAGCCTGATAACCGGACAGTCCACAAGCATTCAGCAACTACTAATACTTCCACTGTCTGCACTAAACTCATCAGCCGCCTCTTTCAGCACCCCGAACGTCTCGACCGCAAGCCGTCCGGACGTTGTAAGCGTATCCTTCATGACACTCGCAGCAGCTAACGACGCTTGCGCCTCCACTTTATTGGCAGCCCACTTGTCCCTCGCCTAAGCATACCTGCCCTTCGCCTCTCTCACCGTCTTAGTCACCTCCTTGGCGAGCATCTGACGCGCCAGATCTTGCTGTCGCCTTCCTGTGATGGGCCTTGGAATGGCCCGATTGTTCACCGGCAACACCCAAAGCTCCAGTCCGCTATGTTCCTTTGGACGGTGGCAATACATATACCGTGCGGGCCGGGCGGTTCCGAAACACCCGATCATAGGTAGGACTTGATGGACAAGTGAGTGTACGATTAGCAAAAAGCCTTTTCAAAACCACCTTTAAACCCTCGCCCTAATAATTCCTGCAACTTCCTAAAGTCATGCGAGGCAGATGTGCGTCGTGCATGCAGCTGCATGTATTGCTCAATGGTGGGCATGCGACAAAGGGGTTACGGCTGTGAATGGTCTGGGCTGATATGCCAGCAGCGTCGATACTATTCCCGGCTTGGAAACCGTCCTGACTGTGTTGTACAAGAGGAAGGAGCAATTTATTACACCTTCCCTCCGACTCTTTTGCTCTCCTACCTGTTGCCCCGCACTTATTTCCAAGATATTATTTCCAAGACAATCAGGCTTGCCAATCAGCATGTTATCTGAGGCGACTCACTGGATGCTGCCTCTCGGCGAGTGGTATTCTCTCCCCAGCATCATCCTCGGCGTTCTCATCCTCCACTTCTCCCTGCGTCAACTCAACAACAACCAAAATGTCGGACCCCTCACCCCGATCTCAGCGAAACGATCCCATTCCTCTCCCTGCAGGTGGTATAGCTAGCTGCATTACCGGCGGTCTCCAATGAATCCTCATAAATCTCGCTTTCCCTGCACGCTGCTCTATGCAGCCGGTACCCTATCCTCAGCAACGAGAAAACTGCTCACAACCCAGTCTGTCCCTTTGAGCCGAGCCTCCGTCAACACCCCCCCTTTCTGGAAAAAGCACTTTGTATCGTCTGATGCCGGCTCTAGCATCACCTCGTTCCCGGACTCATCGCTGGGCGTTGTGGCCATGGTGAGGCATGCAATGTTGGTGTCTGAATCGACTCCCCGGAGGGCTGTTGGCTGTGAAGTCTTCCAGGTAGGTGGGTCGGACGAAGAGTCGCTGTAAAGCACGTTGATATTGGAGGACGAGTCAAGGTACATGACATACGTGTCCACTCGCTGTCGGGTGTCGGTGGGACGGGCTACCGAGAGGGCGGCTATTGGCGCGCGCTTTGGCATGGTGATGGACGGTAAGTCTGCATTGCAAGCATGATTAGCTTCCAGCATGTACAGGTGCAGAACCATACGCACTTGTGGGCCATGAAAGCGGGTAGGTTGAGTCCATCTCACTCAGGTGCGTGATGGCGACAGCCAACCGCGAATCGGTTCCCTGATAGAACACGCCATAGCCCCCCCTGCTCGCTATTCTGGTATAGTTTGTAGATACGGGGACCATGGCCAGCTTGGTGCCAACAAGGGCGGTGATGTTGATGTTAGCCCAGGCCCACTCGGACGCTGGAGTCATTGCGGAGGGTGGGTTGTTTCGGACGTGAACAAGACCGCCCTTTGAGTCTTGGAAGATGACCCACGGCCAGTAAGCCGCAAGGTTGCTTTCTGAGCCAGTGACGTACAGCTTACTGTTGATACTGTCTTCGACGATCCGGGGACTACTCTGGTCGTTAATGTTGGTTCCCAGCAACCGTGCCTCATCGCCTATGTAGAACAACTGAGTTTGGGCCTGCAAACATGTCAGCCAGGGACCAGAGGGCCGAAGCCAGAACAACAAACCTGGAAACGAGTCTCGAACACGAGGTCTGTGGCAGCTAATTGTGTGTTGGAACTGGCAAACGTGTGGAAACTGCCGTTGGTCCTCCAGCACGACTCATTGTCCTTGAGGGGACGTGAACTGTCGCAACGCGCATAACCTACTGCGCCGTCGCGGTCCTGGTAGAATAGGAAGGTATCGGCACCACCATCCGTCTTCCGCTTCGTTGTAACACCCAGCGGCGAGCCTTGGCGCGCTAATTTTTGGGCCAAGGCGGTGGCAGATGGCTCGCCGGATGTTGTTCCTGTGGAGTTCGATGCTGAAGAGCCTCCGGATTTACTTGCGTTTTTGCTTCCCAAAACTCCTCCAAGGACGGCAGCGAGGATGACAACCGCCGCGACGACTCCACCAATAACAAACCACCGTTTACGTCGCCTTTTCCGTTCTTGCTCCTCTAGCGGTGCCAGAACCGCTTGCGGCGATTGCGACGGACCCGGGGAGTAGTGTTGTTGGGTGTGCTTCGGAACCACCATTTCCTTTGCGTACGTAGAGTCGTTCCAGACTTCGGGCTCTTGCGAGTACAGGAGATGCTGTTGTACAACCTCCAGACCCGGTTGCATGTGCGCATTGTGATCGCGGTGGTGGTCCATCTTTTTGGTGGCGACAAGCTGGAGATCGTGTGGAACAGGCACGAGTGTTTGTTTGTGGAGGGGCAGCGGCGACGGGACGACGCAGAACTCAACAGTGCGTAATCTTCTGTAGGGCGCGAGGCGCGCGGCAGATCCAACCCCTGACACAGCCATGCAAAGCCCGTCCTTTTGACGCGCTGCTGCTAAAACAATCTCTGGAACACACGGGTGGTGTGCAATTCATGCAATGAATCCGGTCACCCAGTTGAAAGTCATGGGCTGCGCCCGACGCCCCCTGCATCAACAGGGATAGAATCCTTCAGGACAGACACTCTAAGCCCTAGAGTCCAGAACGGCGGATGACGGATGCGAGGGGTCTCGGACTCAATGCTGAATTTGATTCGACGGACTGTGGAAAATCCCAATGCTCTTGGCGATAAATGAAATGCGAAGCCGCCGCCGTTGAGCTACCAATCCAGCTTACCATAGCGGGAAAATGCGTGGGCAGAGAATATTTATATGCCCTGAGAAGCTATCATTGGCTAGTTTGCTGGAGAAGGCAAACCGTAAGATCCCTGGGCTCTGATTAGCCGTATAAGGGGGTGCGTTAGAATTTCGATTTCAGGGGGCCAGTCCTGTAGATATAGCGGCCCTTAAGACCACAAGCATTATAAACACGGCACAGTGACCATGCCTTCGGAGCGGTCCCGCGATCGCCGGCCAACTAGGGCTGGCCGTGGCCTCGACCCTCGGACCACGTGGTCGGGTCGGCGGTCGCGTCACGCAGTAGTCTGGGAGGGTGTTTGTTTCCGCCGACTTCTCAGACCTCGCCGTTGTCGAACGTGTCTGAAGCACGCTATCCAGGCCACCGGTTCATCAACATATAACGGTGCTGGTTACAAAAAGAAAGAAGGTGACAGCGGCATCCGGCCCGACCCGCCTCGCTCGGCTGGCGACTATTTCCCCATCTTGGTGATTGAAGCAGGAAATAGCGAATCACTTCGGCTGCTCCATAAGGATAAGGACTCGTGGTTTAACAACTCACCCCTAGGCCAACCTAGGGGTGACGTCAGGATCGTTGTCCTCGTCAAGGTGGAACGTCGGCGGCAACACATCCTTGTGGAGCAGTGGTATCGCGGTCAGCAATCCCCTTCCCATACCGTCATCATCATGCCGCACCCAGATAAGCCGCTTGCTCTGTACGACGCTAGCCATTGGATTGTGGAGAGTGCACCGATGGTCATCCCCTTTGAGGATGTATTCTTGCGACTACCGACGCGGCCGAGGGAGACGAACCTTGTTCTCACTGAGCAATTCTTCACCAACTTGGGTATGCAGTGCTGGCAGAGTCACACAAAGGTCAGCGATGCGTAGGTGGGAAATCTGGCAGTTGCATTTTGTCAACGTCTCTGGCAGACATTGATAAACGCTATTCGCTTGCATTTTGTAGAAAATTTGGTACTCATATAGATCTATACTGTTGGAACCACTGGCATGATGGGGCTATCTTTTTTGTGACTATTTTTTTGCTTGTTTGTGGTTCCGCTCCATCGCAGAGCCTGTCTTGCGAGGCAAGAAACCGGCAGCGAAAAAGAACTGAGGTGCCGTGCTGTCCACAGACGTTCCCAGGAAGAGGGCAGCAAATCAACGAAGAGACGGGGAGATAATCTGTGGTTGGGTTAAAGACGGGAAAATGTGACGCTGCAAGCTTTTGGTTGTCTTGGCCCTTTTGAGCCGCAGCAAGCAGGGGTCAGGATGCAGGCTGAATTGCTGTGTTTTCCAAGTCTGGGTTAGGGCAGAACCGAGGTCAAGGCGCAGGTGGCACAACCTATTGGACCGGCGTCTCCCATCCTCGCCACAGTACGAAGCCCCACCCCGGGTACTTGACGCACTAAGAGCCCCCAGAGTCCGAAGAGAATATGGAGGTGCTCAGACAAGTCCTCTGGTGGATCTAGGTCACCGCCGGGCTGATCGGCGGACTGACGACGGCACACCCACGGCCGCTCACCCCAGGACCTCGACAAGTTCCTCCAGCGCCGACGATAACAGCGACGGCCAAGGTGGCTTAGGATTGCTCATCGCCGCAGACGCCAACGACAGAGCGGCGGTTACCGACCTGCCCCTACCTTCACCGCGTAGCCCGACCGAGACCCTTGTTATCGATTTCCTCGTTGCCTTTTTTTTGGTGTTGCGGCTTACGGCCCGTTCCTTCGCCGCGATTGTGCGCCGGCGTCCCCCCGGAGGATGAAATGGATAGTAACCTAGGGGAGGAGTTCGTCATCACCGCCGCGACAAGATTATATAAGATGATTTGATGAGGACGTCATGACACTTAAGATTTATCGTGGACATGCTAACCGACCTCAGCATTATAGTTAAGTCAGTAAGACTGCTAACGATTAAGATGAGGCAGTTGCTTTAGTCCTTCGAATAATATATCTCCTAGTTATCGCACGGTCGCAGCTGGAAGACCCAGAGCCGATGTTCTCCTGAGTCTAGCTTAAGTGGTGATAGGTGGCCACAGCGGTGTCCAGAGCGCCGCACAGGGAAATGACACGAGGAAAATAGTTTACCCTCCTTATGTCACACTGCTGAGCTCCCCGAATACCGAAGTTCTCCAGAGTCTAGGATCACTAGGGCCAAGTGGACGCGACCTCTCCTGGTAAGTCAAGAAGGGATGGTCACTGTGAGGGGGCACATCGACGATAGTTCGCTATCCCTGGCTGACGCTGATACCCGACTGCAGGATGACAGAGGCGCGGTGGAATTCACTGGACAGAACCCCAGGAAGCAAGGCACGCGAGGCGGGCGCCAGGGAGGAAGCCAGGACTGATTATTCCATCTGATGCTCTCAGTGGACCGCCGGGCATGTCCCAAGCACTTTGTATCTAGCACATAAAAGGAGGAGCATGAGTCGAGCGCTGACCGCAAGAAAAGATGTTCCTCATAACTCCTTCGACAACAGCTTGACAAGATTTATTCTATCCTCTGTTAAGCTTGTTGTTTATACGCAGACCCTAAAAATATTATCAGCGGAATCTCTGGATGAAGCCGAGGGACGAGAATTGATCTGCATAACCCTCTTATTGTTCCATCAATCATTTGACCTCCCTCAGTCATCCGACCTACCAGTTGAACCCGTCTTCAGTGTGTGATTGAAACAAGCGCAACCTGGCAAGTTCGTTCTTGACCTCTCACCTGCTGTGGATAGTAGTCACACTCCACTTTGTTTGGACTGTGTCACACTCTCCGATGCTCCCTTTCTACAACACAGTTAGTCTACATATATCGGTAAACGTTATATCTGTAGTTTTGATAATTTGAAATTTGACCCGGGTACGTTGGACATACGCTCCGAGAACGAGCGGTAGTTTCAGTGGGTCTGTTAACGGTGGTTGCTTGTGTGGGCAAGGGAAAACGGTAGTACTTGGTGGTGGACTGGTGTCCTAAAACTGGGCCCAGGAGCGGATCTTTGTAACTCAAGTACACCCGGTTTTAAATCACGGTAACTATAGCCGGGCTAAAACCTAAGCTCACCTTGGCTCAGGGAGGTGCTCGCTGTGTTTCAAGCCCTGCTCAGGCTTTGGGACTAATCTAGACTTGGTCAGAAAATGTTGTGGGGGGTAACTATAGAGGTAGTCGGTCGCTAAAGAGAAAAGAGCTTCATTCAAAGGCAGTTAGGCTCGCTTCACCCTTGGCTCACCTTCGGCTTACTATTGCTCGCCTTTAGCTCACCATACCACGAAGTTGTTAGCTTTACGCGACGAGGAATAGTTTTTAGGCCAGATATGAGTGGTCCATTTCTGGTCCCCCTGCGCCACTCTCTTAATAACTATACGTTACTCCAAAGTCCAGTTTTATAACGACCTGGATATAGGCCATAGGATAGACCAGCACCTCGCCGTAGGATGATACATAACATCTCAGCGCGATTTTGAGGGTGGTACATATTGTACTAGTACCTAATTGGGTGACATGGTATACAATGTACATATACGTAGAATTATGCTAATACAGAACATACCATGGATGTGAGAGGACCTTACATGGTGTCCCACTACCCAGGCCGTCTTGACCTCACTGAGTGTCCACCGTTACAAGCCCATAAGTTCCAGCAGTCAAGTCGGTAACAGTGACCTGGTTGTATCTGGGAAGTAATGTTGCCTTGCAACCAAGGGTACGTTGGGGGCGCGGTTGCGTGACCACCAACTTAGCCGCTAGGTAAGAGATGGCGCGTCCACACGCTCCAATGTCACGGCCGCCTAGAACTACCCAGCGACGCAATGATACCGACAGGGTGCTGGACATAGCGCGGAGAACAGGTTACACAGGTCTCTCTATACAATAACGCTGAGCTCTGCCGCATGAGCAAACCCGCCGTCCTCGGCCTGTGGGGAAGCCGAACAAGATTTGACGAGCTGCAGTCGACGCACGCATTCAAAAACGAGATTGTGCACTTTGTGGTACGCTTTCCCTCCCAACCCGGTGCATCTCTGATGCAAAGCTGACTCGGTCACAGGGCCAATGCTTCTCCTTCCACCACCTCTTCGTCTGGGCCCACAAACATCTCTACGCGCCGAATACGGATAGCAGGGCGCGCCGCCGCAATCCAAGCCAACCCTCCGCCATCACTTACTAAGCAGAAAGACACTGGGACAAAACCCCTCGACTCCCCCGCCTTCAACAAGTCCATCGTGTGGGACCCTGTCTTCGGCTGCGGCAGCACCGGCGTGGGCGAGACACGACGGGCCGTTCGCCAACTACACCAACTCGTTGGGACCAGGTACCGTGCCCGAAGCCCTGTTTTTGTTCTGTTGCTCATGGAAAAGAACTGACTGCGTTCCGTGGTAGATGATCAATCCCATCTCCAGCCCCGGCGAATCTGACGCGACCGGAGGATGTTCCGTCAGTCTTTTTAAACATTACCCTGGCATTCCAATTTAGGGAGAGGTTCTGCTGCTGAACCATCTGTTGTGCATGTACGGGATGACGAGTAACATGATCATTTCCGAGGTTATGGATAACAGGGGCGTGCACTACGACGTGCCGTTCCCCGTCGATAGTGGCGTTAATGTTTTTGCGGTGAACAAGGACGGCGAGACGGCGCTGCAATTGGTTGCGAGCCGGGAGCCGTCGTATCGCGCGGCTTCGGGTCACAACGAAGGGCTGTTTAGGGCGCTGATGGCCAAAGGGGTTGGATCCCCCGGCTGAGGAAAGGAGAGGGAGAAGTGCATCGGATGTTGCGAGTGCCTGTAGCAAGAAAGATATTATGACCATTTTTGGGAAGCGGTGAGTTACTGGAGCTTGTCTTGACTATCTCTTTTGGATAACCAACTCTTTAGGAAAACCCAGTCTAGATCCACTCCTCATTCCCATGGTGGCTAATCATCAGTCCGGACTGCTCGGTGGTCAGATTCTCAATGACGTTCAGGACCATCTTGATGCTCTCTTCCGGCTGGATCTGCCCCTTGAGGTTCGGCCAGATCTTCTGGAAGCTTTGAAGAATGTATCCCTCAAGACCTAGAATTTCGGCCGGTTTCGGTGCTATAGTCAGTTAGTCGATGCGCGCCAAAATCAACAAAGAGAGGTCAACTCACTCGGCCCCGCGTAGGTGTCAACCCACCCGGGTGAAAGCGCAACAACCTTGATGCCCTTGGGCTCCAGCTCGGCGGCATACTTGGCGACGAGGATATTCATCGCACCCTTGGCAACCGCGTAGTCCACCGCGGCAGTAACGCCAGTGCCCTTGATCACGCGCGCGTCGGCGATGCCGGTGGAGATGTGGATGATCTTTTTTTCCTTCCCGCTCTCGATCATCGGGAGAAAGGCGTTAGTCGTCCAGATGGCGCCGTAGACGGATGACTCGTACGCTGCTTTGAAGAAGTCGCGCGTGGCCGCCACGTCGAGGGGGATCTGCGAGGGCGGCACCGCCCCCGCAGCCGGGTTGGTGGAGACGGCGTTGTTGATAAGCACGTCGAGGGTGCCGTTGGTTACTTTGGAGATCTCGGCTGCCGCGGAGACGAGAGACTGCGGGTCGGTGATGTCGGCCTTGACGATGTGGACGTTGGGGCGTTGCTTCGCGAGTGTTTGGAGGCTGGTTGCCGAGTCGGGGTTGCGGACGATGGCGAAGACGGTGTTGTTGGCGTTTTGGGAGAGCTGCTTTACGAACTCAAGACCCAGGCCACGCGAGGTGCCGGTGACGGCGTAGGAAGGCATGGTTGGAGGTTGGAGGTTAAGGAGGGAGATTGTAATGGGAGGTTGTGTGGACGATGACGGGCTACCGTGAGTTGTTTAGGATTTATTTCTTGACTTCAGGTGATCGAGACTTCATTTATACGCTCGATGGGGATGAATCAGTGCCTCCCTTATTTACCGGCGCTTCCGCGCAGCTGATTGATCGAGAGAAAAGGAGGTGCCGGAAGTGTGCCATTTGTCAGCGCCAAAGCACTCGTAAGAGCCCATCCCCCCCCACCCCATCGGCCGGTCCGTTTCCCGCCTCGCTCAAGCGACGCGCTTGCGTTGCCTGCACCGCAGCCAAGGCAAAGTGCTCGCCGCATGCCACGTCGCATCCCATCTGCTACCGAATGCCATCGCCTAGGGAAGCACTGCGTCTTCCTCCATCTTCCCGAGCGCAAACGACGCCCGCAAAGTGCGCGGGTAGAGTACCCGACTGGTCAAGCCAGCAATTTCCAGGCCCTGGAAAATAAACTCGATTCTCTTTCCGCTGAAATCGCTGCCCTAGAGCAGCAAATCAACACGTTCGGCTCAACATCGCAGTCAAGCTCCCCTGCCGCGGTAGAAAGCGTTGCAAACAACATCGCCAATTCCAGACCCGCAAGACAGTAGGAAGGACGCCTTTGTGGGTTGCGTTTCTCGAGAAACGACGATGACGTGGAGCTAGTCTAAGCAATACCTCGAGGTGCACAGCTTGACTGCTACCTCAGCGGAACTGTTTTGGTACCTGGGCCACTTCTGCGCGCCGTCGGATGCAGCAGTTGTGGTGGATTTTCACAGCTGCCCGTACCAATTGTGGAAGATTCGGCCAGCGTCAACCTCAATCCCCCTCGTTGATTAAGAGCCCCAAGTGAAGCCCGGCGCCGCAGCAAGCAGTGCAGATAGATATCTTAGTAATCCAGTGAAAGCAGAGAAAATGGGAGCACGCTATTACGTAGTTCAGAGCTGCATTTATTGCCGCGCTGCCAGTGGAGCCCCAACACAGCCCCTGAATGGCGCCTTGGGGTTGACCGGAAAGAAGTCGGAAAATGGAGAGAACCCCGATCATCGACAACGCCATCGAAACCGCTTGATACGTTGAGAAACTGAAGAGGTAATGTGGATGGGCAAAGAAAAGGGCAAAAAACATACAACACCAGGGATTCGCTGGTCGTCACCGACCAACTACTAGTCTGGCCCTCATTGACTTATCTATGGGAGAGCGGACGGGATCCCCAGCTTTCCTATGTGTCGTGGTCGTAGGTACGAAGTATGCCGAATTCGGCAGCCCTGGAGTCCAGGAAATGGGATGATGAGTTCCGGAAAATGGGATACATCTGAAACTAGAAAGACCGGCCCCCACGGACCTTAAGACAACATTATTTTGTAATCACAGGGTTAGGGTTAAGTTGCCATAACGGATGTAGCTAAAACGGCTGCTCTTGGTACCGTTCTGGAGACGCTACTCCCAGATATATCTTGCAGGAACGGTCTAGAGTCAAACGAATGGGATTGCGTGGAAAATACGCGCCGAGCGGGCATAAGCCCGCTAATAAAGGGCAATATGCCCCATCATTACCTTGTTATGGTGACCAATCAATCTGCATGTCAGAAACACTGCACTACTTGTTTGAGAGTTGCAAAAGTGATTGTATTGAAGCTTGATCCTCGCTCTCTGACAGATAGCTCTACCTTTAACCGTGCTGTGACGACTGCAGTGACGACTGCAGTGACGTGTGCAGTGTCAGCTATCCTGACTATCACACGATCGGGGAAGTGGCATCGACTCTGAGTGTTACAATTTCTGACATAAAGATTGGCTAAGCAGCTCGTGCTCAGGACAATACAGAACCATCTCAGTCCCACCACCAGCACAATGCACCGTCCGACGCACCTTCCAGCTTCGTGACATTCAGGAACTCCATTCTGAAGCAGCAAGCCCTTTCACAACTCTTGCCCGACCTACCTCTTGTCGCATACGAACCGTTACCCCGCATCAGTTCGCGCGACCGCTCCGTCGTCACCCCACGCACGAGGCTAGTTGCCGCTGGCTTTGGCGATCCATTGCTGGATCTCGGACTCCTCGGGCCGGGGCGTATGTGTGGGCGGCGAGGGCGGCAATCGGGGGTTGGCAAGGGACAGAACAGGTCTGAGCAACTCAACCCGGTGGATAGAAGTCGAGGTCACGGCCTACGACGACGTCACACTCATAGTTGGGGAGAGGGCGCTTCCTGCGCCGCCTCGGTGGCCAAGTTCCCTGTCATCGGTAGATTGCTCTACTATGTGGCTTGGTTCACGTGACTTTTGCCAGCCAAGTTTTGGTCCAAGAGCCACTCTACATAATCTGCCGAAATTCAAGCTATAGTACACCTGTAAGAAAAGGCATATCGGGGAGTAACGTTCTCAGGCCTAAAAACGGCTACCAGATACGTATCGGGACAGAAAGCCCAGCATTATAGTAACCAAGGCAAATTCAAGGCTATCAAAGAGAGGTCGAAAGCAAAGTGGAAAACTCGGGCGAGTAGTATATAGGGTTAAGTAGCGCGAAAAATCACAAGAAAAGGTTACTAATGTTGATAATAGCGCCAGCCAGAACCATAGTATTAGCAACTCGGAAGGACAAAATTATAGCCTTTAAAACTACAATAAGAAAAGTAAAGTATCTATTATTCACCTACAGCAGTGCACCGAACCAGTTTATACCAAGGTCTGCAGGACCCGCTCTTTCTACATGAGGCGATACGTTAACAGAGCCAGTACACTCGCTTATTTCTTCTCGTTCCTCCCTACTTCGTATCACCTGCCCTTAATAGCTAAGACATCGCGCCTTAGTATCCGGCCAGTATAGGTAGATTGTTTCAAAAGGTGTAACGGGAGTAGGTCGTTACAGCGTATCTTAGGTATAAGAAAAGCACAAAACGAATCAAGTCCTTCCCCATTACAATTATTCTCGATAATCATTAATTACAGGTTAGTCATTATTAGTGGGATGGTAGAAACAGCGGGGAAGGGTAAAGGTTTGTAACAGAAATGTCACACTCGCATTAAGGCTAGCATATATCCTTAAAATAGTAACGGCCGCACCTTGGCAAGCTGGCTAATAGGGGTAAGGTAAACTTAAGGGAAAACGAGAAAGACTGTATAAGATAGCGGTTAAGTTAGTAATGAAATATGTTAAAGCTGCTTTACCTTAACAAAGTGGAAACTTTAATGGTAAGTTCATACACCCGGAAACGGAACACTACCTGAAGCGGAACAATAGCGCCACACAAAACCCACAAATTCCTACCCCCACAACACAACCATTACTTAGTCAATTAAGCTCAAACTTTACACATAGGTTTTTATATACAAGGGTAATATAAAAATAAAGTTTTGGATTTTTAGAATTTTTTTCCATGACGAAATATTAATTTTAAAGTCTTAAAAGTCAACGTCTGTTAAGACTTGCATTATATGTATTATGTAAGCAAGATGAATTCTTCTTATCCTGTCCGGAGGACAATTTGTTGTAAGGGTGGTCCAAAAAAAAAATTACTTGGGAAATTCAGTCAAAACTGATAAGGAAATTCAACTCGACCTAGGACTGGTCGGCTCATTATCAAAAGTGGGTCTGCTCGGGCCCTTCCGCTCGGGCCCCTACTCGGGCCCCAA
>Ga0247760_1000871_pt1 | contig 30894 bp, 35 predicted proteins | sample UWRJL171409R4_FD_179936 | JGI IMG/M metagenome (GOLD analysis project Ga0247760, IMG submission 179936) | Plant litter microbial communities from Arlington Agricultural Research Station in Wisconsin, United States - UWRJ-L171-409R-4 | ecosystem: Environmental > Terrestrial > Plant litter >... | reverse complement strand
ACCCTGGTTTTATTAAGGGGTTTTTTTTTTTGGCTTAGGCGTCTTGTGAATTTATCTCCCCCTTTTTTTTTCTTTTTTTTTTCGATCAAATGCTGCTTGCTCTCTCCTGTTCCCCCCAGCAACATTCCTAAAGTTCTGCTCCGCACCACTTTTTTTTCCCGACACGCGAAAACCTTGGGATGCGACCTGCGCAAGCTACCAATGACGTCTCATACATTATTTTATAAATCCAAGGCGAGTATTATTGCCTACGCGTACAATGTAGGTAGATAGAATATGCCGCGTAACATTCAACCAACTGCCGTGATGGACGGAACTACGATCCGTGCCGATTTCTTCCAGAATGCACAAAAAAAGTCCATTCCCCCCATTCCATTCCACCAGTGACGGCAACGGTAGCCTCCAGTCTAGTCTATGTAATATACATGTAACGAGTCCAGTCTTGATCTTGATACATGTAATGTTAACGTTATTCTCACTTCGACTCCCTCCCCTCCTGCCCTAGTTTGTTTGCTGAAACGTTTCCTTCCAATACAGATTGCACATTACGCATTCGGCTGGTTTGATGATGGCCCGGGAAACTGGTTGCAGAACTCTCGGTTAATGATGAGACGGGGGGAGCGGGGGGGCCAAGCAGAATATTCACCGAAGCCGGGACGGACGAGACTTCATTCTACACACTCAACGTTACTACCAAGCTTTTTTTTGACCCCTCTTGGTAATTAATTATCTAGGTAGACTAGATGGGGGGCTAACGTCAAGTAGGTGCATGTGAAGTAGGTATGGTGCCGTGCATGCGTGGAGTTACATCAAAACACTCCACTCCACTATCACAATGTCGACACTTTCTTCCATGGCAGTTCTTCTGGACTTGCGAGCACATTACACGGTAGAACTCACGCCAGAAGAGAAAATCTCTAGAAATGAAGGAGGGGAAAGAAAGAGAAGGAAACAGGACAAACGTAATCCCCAACTCATAACTCCAACCGAACCGAGAAAGCGGAGAACGGAGAACCCCAAACTCCTCCTCCACCTTTCCCCCTTTCCCGGAGAAAAGTGACCCTTTTTTCCATAGTGGACGCGTCGTGCCGCGGGATGGCCAGACCAGACATGCAACATGGCACACACATGGGGTAAAGAGAAAGAAGAAAAAAAAGTATCATGAGGGGAAACGGGAATTGACACATGACGGGAAGGAGCGAAACTGGATCATAACCATAACCAGGTAAAATCCAACAATTCGGTTTGGTAAAATAGTAAAAAATACAAAAGAAAATGTGGGTTAAGAGAGTAAAAAGAGAAGCGAGTTTTTTCTTCTTCCGTTTATCGCCCACAATAAGAATGCGTCCATGGCCCGGTTTTTTCTGACTTTCCTTCCCGTCACCCATTAACCATCTCCGTCACGGTAAAAAATCATGCGCGCTGCAGCCTTCGTCTTTTGGGCGCTGGCATGGCTGCCGCGTCTGCGTCTGGTGTCGGCACAGCTGGACGTGTCTGAAGATGGCACCTGCGGCATGCCGAATCGGTATTCGTGCTTGGGATCGGATTTTGGGAATTGCTGCTCGTCCAATGGTTGGTGCGGCCAGTCGCTCGACCACTGCGGTCAGGGGTGTCAGGCGCAGTTTGGAGTTTGTGGTTCCGGCTTCGTGGTGAGCAATGCGCCGACGCCGCCAAAGTCAACGGCCTCGAGCCGGATGGTTTCCTCGTCGACGAGGGTGACGGGTGGGATAACGAGGTCGACGATAAATCTGACGCCCTCCCCGGAATGTATTCAGTACATCACCGAGATTATCCGGTCCACCGTCGTGAGGACCTCGGTTGTTTTCGACACGCAGAACGTTGGACGGACGACATTGACCCTGACGAGCTATCAGCTTCAGCCATTGCCGATCCGGACGACCATCACCACGTCGGCGACTCAGACCTTGACGGCAACCTTGACGGCAACCAGCACCACGTTGGCCACCCAGACGGTGACGGCGACATTGACGGCAACCAGCACTGCCCAAACCACGGCGACAATCCCGGTAACGACGCTCCAGACCACGACGGTGACGCAAAACACGACATCAACGCAAACTGCTACTACTACCTCGACCATCTACTCGATTGTGTTTGCCACCGTCTTCAACACCATCAACATCACGAGCTACTCGACCGTGTACCAAACCGAAACGCAAACCTCGACCACCACGCTCAACACTACCCACTACTTTAGCGAAACCCTCACGTCGACGCTCCAGCTTAACACCACCTCCACGGCGGTACTCACGCAAACCACCACGGAGCCCGTAACCCGCACCGAGACCACGCAGCAAACCCTCACGCAGACAACCTACCTCAACGCCACCTCCATCATACCCGTAACGCGCACGGTAACCGTCGTGTCCGAAACCACCACGACTCGCACGGTAGAAATCTCACTCACCATTCCCACAACAACGACTTCCACATCCACCGCTGTCCTTACTTCGGTGACTACGCGGAGCACGACAATGACTGTAACCTTTGCTGTCGCCCGCACGGATACCACCACTGCCACTGCAACAGAGACGCTCACCGAGACTAGCACAAGCACAGCAATGACAACAGCAACAGCAACACAGACAGCGCTAGTCACGCAGACGATACTTCTTACGAGAACGGTAACGGCGTCAATGGTCCCGACGTGTGTACCCGTTCCGGTTTTTAGCATTGGCAGTCCGAGTGGGAGTGTGACGGTGCTGCCGGGGCCGGGGACGGGACCGAGAACGGCGGGGGTTTGACCTTACGGCCGCTCGGTGATGGCAGAGGAAATATAGCTAGGTACTCAAGGAACATCATATCTGGGTACAAAAGTAGGTGGGTATCTAACTGAAAAAAAGCAGAAAACATGATAGGCAGGTAGGTAGGTAGGTAGGTAAGCCAAGTGTACATGTATTAAAAACAAGAGAGCCGAGGGGTCAAGGACAGAATTTGGACTTAGCGTTAGTCAGGGCGGACAATTCTAAGGATAACTAACTATGGCTATGACTGTGGCAATGAGATGTATTCATTTGGCAAACTCAAAATGGCCATTACTAAACGTGTAGCCCCCGTCCGTCTGGTTGTTATTGACCACCTGAATTGAGTGACTTTGCATCTAAAGACAGAAAGAATTCACCATGAACATCTTTGGTAAGTTGTTAGTTAGCAGCCAAACGCATCCGCCAGGCCAGAATCACCGGGAGCTGGGTGAAATTGGTAGTCGAGTGAAGGCGGTCCGTTTCCGCATCTTCCTCGGTAAAGGCCAGCTCTTCCATGGCATCCATGACCAAGCCCGTTTTGAAGAAGTTGGTGAAGAGCTCACACATGGGGCGGTGGAAGTAATACTTTTGTAACCGGCCAGTCAGTCAGATCAGATCAAATCAGCAGTTCAACGTATTTATTAAGAGATGGTGTTATCTCACCTGCTTCCTAGGCTGGTTCGGCAAAGCCCAGCCCATAAAGGGCGGAATCGAAAGGTAGTCCTTGATGACCTTGGTGCGTATGACCTTGGTATCGCCCGTCTCGGGATCGAAGGCGATTTCGATATTGCGCGAGGCGTTGTTGGTCATGAAGACGGGGTGGAGCATGCTTGCGACGAAGCTAGAATAATTCTTGTTAGCGCAACTTGAGTTACTAGAAGAGAGAGAGAGAGAGAGAGAGAGAGAGAGAGAGAGAGAGAGAACATACACGCCGCCTTTGGCCAGCAGTTTCGGCAGGGCCTTGGCCAGAGGCTCGATGGTCGCAATGTCCATAATAGCCATGTTGATGACGATGATGTCGAATCCGGCATTCTTTTTTTATATCAGTCAGTCTCCACTCTTTATTTTGTACTCACCTGTTTTCCTACCACTTCCGTTTCCCTCTCATCGCATTCATGTTCGACTAGAGGGTATAGATAAGATAGGTAGATATCTTACCGCGTTATTCTTCTTTTCATCTTCAACAAGCTTCGCAAAGTCTTCATCACTGGTAACATCCACCTTTCGAAACCTCATCTTCATCTTCATCCCTTCCATCTCTGCCTTCTTCACATACCCTTTGGCAATCTCCAACATTGCATCCGCCCCATCCGTCGCAAGCACATCCGCGCCTTTCGCAGCAAGCCAGCGCGCAACGAGTCCATTTCCCGTAGCCAGATCCAGAGCTCGACAAGGAGTTCCTGTCACAGAAGCAGCAGATAACTTATCACCGACAAGTCGCGCCAACGAAGGCTCCTGCAGACGACGCCAGTATTTGTTGCCGTCGCGACCGATGCCGTCGTCCCAGAACGTGGCAATCTCATCCCACGTGGCGACGACTTCGCTAGACAGTTCGGGGGCAGACATTTTTATCTGACGACTGTTGCGACTGCTGCGACTGGAACTGCGACTATCTAGACTGGGACGGACTGACTGGGGGAGGGAGCTTGGGCTTGCGGGGGGACTCTTGGTGCGGGGGCACGGACGGAGACTGGATCAGGAGAGATTCAAGATCAGGAGAAAAACTCAAACTTTTCACGCTCGAGACAACATGACCCCTATTTGTATTTACTGTCTCCCACAGTTGAGGTCACATTGCAATAACACCTTCCGTCCTTGGGAGACAAAAAAAAAACAATCTGCAACAATGACAACGACAATGACAATGGAAGTGGGCTGTGCTTTGTGGCTTGACTTGACTTGACTCCACGCCGTTGACTCAGACCGGCCGACCGACAGGACCAAGCGAACGGTAAAATACCGACCTGCAGCGTGGAGTGAACCACCCAATGACAATAGTGCGGGGAAACACCACTACCCTACCTACCTAGGGAAACACTGTGGCGGATCTTGCAGCGTGCATCTAAAAGTCTGCATGTCTTTCAACAGCAGCCCTTTGAGTCGGAAATCGGGATAAGCCTTGCAGCGGCCGGGAGAGATAGACTGTCCGACTTGGGACTAAGTGACAGCATACTTACTTGCTTTCGGGCTCTTATCGTGGCCCAGAAGCTTGCTTTTCTGGATACCTTCTAGTTTGAGCCTATGTTGACGTCTCGAAAAACTCAAAAGCCACTGCAAATTTGGCATTAAGTAGGTCACCGCCCCCAGGTTCACAAGGACACATGGTAACCACTAGCTGTGTATTCTTTCTACGGGCATATCCGCCGTAACTTGACAACTAACATTATCCACACACTAAAAATACCCCTCTAGTGCAGCACTCACTCCCGGGAGCTGCTTTTCTTCGGAACCGTCTGAACTGTGAAGTGTCTGATCTGGCAGTTCGGAGGCGGGACAAAAGGAAGCCAGGTGGGAACAGACTGACTTCGACGGCCCGAAGGCAACACCACTGGTGGAAGGTAGATGCGCTGGAGCCACTCCGCCGCTGATTTGAACCGATCCACCGACTGCTCGCCGACGCAAAAGACAACCACGATGGTGTCCTCTATGAAGTCTTCATCACTGTCGTTGAGCTTCCGTGGGATTATCATGGTGATATCACCCGATCTCTCGCCCATTGGAGGGATTCGAGCATTCCACATGAGCGTACCGACCGTCCATGATGCATTGAGAGTCAGCATGTGAAAATGAACAGCCACCTCGCGCAGCCTGTTCGATACCACATAACTGATTGAATCTCCGTGTTGTGCGCGTATGTTGCAAAACGATGCGTCATCGATTGCCGCCATGTTCTCGCCAAAAACTCTAATGGAGAACTAGTCCATAGGGAGCGGAGTGTAGGCGTGATAGTTGCCCAATGCTCTGATAGTCCTCCTGAGTGCGAACGCCCGAAGCGAGTTGGCAACCTTGTCGACGCGGTCCACGGCTGTTGTAGATATTCGCGGCAGTCTCGAAATAGGTTTCCCGTCCTCATCCGAGATCAATATGCGTCCCTCCGTGTCGAGCGAGACTTCTATCGCACCGACGTTAATTGGAGTATCCACATCCAGATGCACGCCAGGAACAGGAATTGACAGGTCTTCTGGCAACAAGCGCCGATTTAGCGCATCCAGGTCGAACTTATCCGAAGAAACCTTGAACCGCACAAATGTCATCAACCGGTTATCCCACGACTGCAATATTCTAATGTCACTGATGCATCCTCCACTGGCCCGCCGGCCTCGCTTCCAAAACGGATGCACCAGAACCTGCCCTTGGTTTACGTGGTAATGCCAATGAGCCGAGGCGTAGTTTGAAAACTCCAGTTCGCCGAAATCCCACCTGTGATGCGTGAGCAGGGGGTTTTGAGGCATTGCCACGAGAGTTTGAGGAGCAGCCGCGAGATTCTGCGGCGTGACCGCGAGGTTCTGGGTGGCCACGGAATCTTGAGGCTCGCCCAAAACTCTGGGAGGCTTTGATTGAAACCCACGAAAGGCAGCTCTTGTTTTGAAAGGCAGGGCCAAATACGCAGCGCAGCTTTCCGCCAGTGCACTATGGCATTCCGCAACTGTAAAATCGCCCAGCCAAGCCGGCTTTCCAGTTCCAGAACCAGTATCGAGGAGGTAATCTTTGGCTGTTTGATGTATGAAGTAAACGTGGCCATTGTAGACATCGAGAAAAAACTTGCAGGCTGAAACAATCCAGTCACAGAACAAGGCTTCTGGTTGCAAACCGAGACCGTCGGGACTTCCAGCTCGGTCCCTGATATTCAGAGCAATATTGACCTCTCGAACTGTCAAAGGCCTTGTTGCTGCAACAACAATCTGAAGCATGAGCTTCACGTCGCCTTGGTGAGACTCGTGAACGCGTCTCAGGAAGCCCGAGTATGCATCCTTCACAGTCGCTGGAAGGGTCTTGAAGCTGATGATCCAGTCTCGCGGGACCCTGGGAAGGCCGTCTCGTACTCTCAATTCCAAACAGTCGAAAAGAAGTCTGACGTAAAGGTAAGTTCGATTCGTATCCCCTTTCGGCTTGACGAGGTCGAGAAGCTGTTGTGTCAGTTCGGCGTCACGGATGCATCGTTTCGCAAAGGCATTGAATCTTGTCGTCACCACTTGCTCAACATCTTGACTGAGATGCTGCATGCAGTAAGGATCTTCGTGAATTTTGATAACGGTGGCGTGAGTGGCCAGGGGCTCGTTTGATGAGACAAATGGCCTTGTGGTGATCATGAACTTTATGACTGGTGATGGTAGGTTGAGGTAGGCGTCCAGCTTTACTGATAGACGATAGGCTGAATCTGGCTGGCACTCGTCAAGGGCATCAAAAATGACGGTGAATCTCCCGGCCTCGAAGTTCGCGGTTGTTTCAACGAGGATATCCCAGAGCAAGTCGAGGTTGCATCGCACCTCTTGCGCAAGTAAATGCTGGACACGGTGACTGACTTGATCAACCAGAGTCGGATCAGTGCCGAAGAGCTCGTCCAATATCCTACAGATAGCGGTGGCCGCTGTGTTTTGGCCGCGTCCATTGTCCTTGAAGAAGAATGAAAACACAGTTGTTGGACAGATCTTGGGAAGTTCAACAATCATCGCCTTGGCAATGACAGATTTCCCTGAGCCTGGAATGCCGGCAAGAACCAGCAGCCCTGAGTCTCGTGAAGCCCAGTCCATGAAAGATAGATGTGTCAGGACCCCTTCGCCGGTCCCATCCTGAGGAGATTCGATGCTGTCGAGATATGCGTGGTAAACATTGTAGGGGAGCTCCTCCGGAAACTTGAACTTGTTGAGGATGTCGTTTCTTTGCTTGCGGATAGCATCTTCAGAGATAACATGCAACTTCTCGAGTAAGTGTTGGTCGAAGTTCAAGTCGATGAACTCTTGGAGTCGGGTCTCGGTATCCTTGATGGCAGTGATCATGCCCGTCCAGTCGTCCAATTTTAGAACGTCCCGGGAGACTGTCTTCAGCCGGCGGCAGTACGTATAGTAGGCACGAAGTTGATATTCGATGAGAAGTTTGTAGAGAGAGATAAGCTCCTCTCGGATGACCTGATGCAAAGTGTGGAAACTGTGCAGGCTCTTCCAGTATTCACGGTTCAGCAGATCCAGAGCCTCGCCGTACCAAGTGAAACGAGACATAACGTAACTGAATCCAGCTTGCCTTGCCGCAATCTGTTCAGAATGGTTGATGATGACCTGAGCTCAAAGGGCTTGATTAGCAACGGTATTCGGTATAAACCAGGTTCAGGGTATCTTACCGGCAAGACTACGAGGCAGACGCCCGCCCAAGCAAGAGAGGCCGGTGGCGAGGCCGCCAGGGCACTTGAAACAACCTCGTGGGTCTTTTGGACAAATTGCACAGCAGCAGAAGCGATTCCTGCATTGGAGGCATGTTTCTTGGTCGCTTCAACGTAGCTCTTGGCAACCTTTCGGAAGCGGTCCTCGCCCGATAAGTCTTCGGCGTTTGTGTCTGTCGCCTCGGTTGCCGAGTTCGCCGTCGTGTATGGGACAACTACATTAAATACAGCATGGTTAGGAAACATAGCTTTGGGCAGCAACTAGGCATCTCCTCACCTGTCAGACCGCTGTCGGTCCTCGGGAGGCCTTTCTCAGGCCACAAAACGGCGTGGAAGAAACTCTCGTACTTTTCGATCAACGGCTCGAGGGTGGGATCCCCTCTCAGCGATGCATAAGCGGCTGACCATATATCTCGGGCGACAAATAGGTCATCGGCTTGCAATGGGGAGACACTTCTGTGACTGTAGCTGGTGTCGCTGGTGCCGCTCAAACGCAAATGCGAGATGGAAAGACTTGGGCGAACAGGATGTCCTCGAAGCTGGTTGTTTGGTGGGTGATTGGGCAGTGGAGTTGACTCGCCCACGGCAAAAGATTCGATCTCTGCGGACTCGAGTGTGTCGGGATCACTATGGTGGTGGTTGGTGTGGCGTGGTGACACGCTTTGGGACGAGCTCTGGGTGCTGGTAGGGCTTGCGACACCGGACGTTTCAACCCCGAACCCGAAGGTCCCAATGTTAGGGTCGGTGTTGGCTTTACGGCGAAAGCAGCGGCAACAAGAAAAAGATCTCATTGTTGTTTGCATGGCCAGCTGTCCGCATGTAGATGGATGGTGGAATAAACCTCGTGTGAACAGTTCCTGACGGAACTAGTGTCTCGGCACCATGCGTCATCATTGAAGATGTCGAGGCAGGCACACCTACTACATTCGGCATGATGGCACTGTTGGAAGTCGCCATGCAAAAACGCCGATGGGGAGACCTACTGAAATGGGTACTTTCAGTCCATTTGTGAGTACAAAAGGAGGCCACACCCCAGGCACCGATGTTGAAGTCTTACATACCTATATTAGACCAGCCCCCGAGAAAAGTGTAGCATGCGAGTTTAGCTAGTGCAGGAATGTGACATTTCCCCTAGAGAGAGAGGGGTGCCGAATCCAATATCTAGGTACTTACTACAGTCTTGAACCGAGACTGTGAATTCCTGTCTTGCGGCCTTCAGAGTTGAGAAGTAAGAGGCATAGCTGGGAGTATTCACCGTGCTTGTTTCCCAGCGGCGTATGGTGGACGGGGAATACCGTTGTCGATCCGACTGGCTTGGGGCCGTTGGACAGGCTTGGTTGAAACTGTGCAACTCACTCAATACGAACAATCCTTCTAGGGTTTTTGAGCTCAGCTGTCAATGACATTTCGAGTCATCCTGAGACCCCTCCTCTTGGCACCTAGCTGCTGCAGATAAAAAGCTGACAGGGAAGTCGTGATTGTGTCACATTACCGAACTCCAGCGGATCCTCACGATGCATCTCGCACCGAGAGAGCCGCAGCACGGCAACCGTTGTCTTATGACAGTCCAGATGACCAGACCAGCGGGCAGCCTGGCCTCCCGTCCGGTAGATCCGAAGCAGACGCATTTGTGGTGCCGAATAAGATTTGCCCTGCTGAAACCGAACCGCTCCCCTCGTCGGTATCACCGAGAGGCACCGAGGCCGCTCCGCTGACGGTGTGTAACTGAGAATGTTCTATTCCGAGCTGTGTGCCGCCAAACATCAAACCACGAGGCACGCCAACGGGCCGTGTTTGCGAAAGGCACAACCAGACTGCTGGGACAAAAAACATGAAGACGGGGGCTTGTTTCTCGCAGCAGTCAACAGTCAATATTGCGGGACAGGATGTATTGACGATATTGCCAGATCGAGCATGTCGTCTGCACGTGGTGGGATTCGGTATCCAATCGTGTGAGGGTTTGACGTTGACATTAGATGAAAGTGCGCGGAGACATGCGGCAGGGAATGGCAATTTGACCCCTGAAATATTGTTAGCGCGAGACTTGATGCATTGTTGGGAAGGCGTTTGCGCATTCACAAATGGCCTGGGTGCTGTTAGCAGAGGTATTGGGTACCAAAAATGGGTTACCATGTTGAAATCGAAGGCCTCCAATTCTTGAAGCAGTCTTTTTTGATGAGGATTTATGACTCAACCTGGTGTCGTTTGTGTACGCAAAGAACAAAATTGGCCTTGTATGTCCCCACGGCTATCAAGCCCGTGAGTACTACACAACCTAACAACCCCTCGGGGGTTGAACTGTACTGACGTTGCCAAACCGAGCATCCCGCCTGCAGGAATGGAGGGGATTTGGTATCCAATCTGATTAATCTGATAAGATTTTGAAGTTGACGTTGGTTGTTGTGGGAAGTGACCTGACCATGTGAGACTGTGACGTGACGTGACGTGCAGCAATAACGTTAACGCTCGTCACGTCACTGCTGACGGAACGGGACAGAAGCCGGCGAAAGCCGCAGTGAACGAATGGCCGACTTCCCGACTGGTTGACATGGTACGCAAACATCATGTCGGCAAACTCGGCGGATGCAGCCCGAGGATAGATTGAAATACGAAACGAGCGGATAACTTGACGAACGAGCCAAGCTTGACCTTAGACGATATCGGACCCCAAGACCGGGGATCGCGAATGTTGTTTGTCGTGCCGCGATTGGGGGTTTCCAAACCCCGGGCGGCCGGGCTATGTGAGATTCAGTTTTTAGCGCCCCCGGTTGGACAGCATGAAATTCTTCGGGCCTTTTTCTGCCTGGGGGGCTCGGGGGCCTGGAGGGTGGGTTTTTTGGTTCTCCTGCAAGTGGTTTGCGTGCTGAGCACACTAGGGAACGACCAACGAGCGAGGGACTGGAGCGAGGGCATTGGAAGGGGAGGAAGGAAGACAGAGCGAGACAAAGACCCCGCATAGGGCTGAGGCAGTATCATTGGCTGACAGGTCCCATGGCTGGCCCACGGACCCCAAAAGTGGCCCGCAAATCAGTGAGCTCAGTGGACCGGTTCCTGGTCACAGCGTGACAGCCAGCCGTCCCTCCCAGGGAGGAAGTGGGGTGGGGTTAATTGCCCCTTTTTACTTGGCAGTGAGCTGGCCACTCTCAACCACTATAGGACGGCCACTTTGGCAGACCTCGTCAACGCCATGTCAGCTGTGTGTGAAAAAGGTGGGGGGAGGGGTCGATCTGGAATACGGATTGAGGTGATGCGTTGCATTGGAATCTGACGAGATGATTCGGGAGTTGATCACGGGGGGTGTGAGGGAATATAAGGTGTCGCAGGTTTCTCAATCATTCACTCAGGCATCATTCACTGAGATCTAGCATCCAGTTTACAGGAAATCGTGTATATAAACATCAACACATTACACATATCTCTCATTTTCCCCCTCACCACTTTCGTACAGTTATCTGCTACAGCAAAGTACAAAGAAGCACACAAATCTCATCAACAACATGCCTTCCTCTCTCCGCAGCTGGGCTCAACAAGCCCTCATCGGCTTCGCAGTCATGACCCACGCCGCCACCATCCCCACAACAACAAGACTTGACGCACATGCCGGTCTTGTCCCTCGCGAGTTCACCCTCGCCGACGAGAGCAAATCCACCATTTATGAAAACCTCGCCATCCGCTTCGTCAAAGACTCCTCCTCATCAGCACCAGAGTCACCACATCTCGCCCGCCGCCTTTCCTACCAAAAATACACGACACCCAACGGGCGCAATGACTACTGCGGCGAATCCAACCCCAACCTCTCCTTTGGCGCTACCGCCCCATTAGCTTCCGACTGTCTCGCCATCGCCGACGCGTATACCGAGTCCATCCACACCGGCGGGGTGAAAGCCTATTGGGTCGCCACGGCGAACGACTTTGCGAATGCCCCCGGTGGATATCTGACGCTCGCATCGCATGGGACGTGTAAGTTCCTCATCAAGATAAACTCGGGACAGCCGTTGCAGACGGTATATTTCGGAGCCAACGATTTGCGGTTCTATATTCGCGGGGCGGCGCAGAATGCGCAAAGCGGAAAAGTGGAAGCGTTGGGCAGTGTGTCGTGTAATAATAACACGGACGGAGGGTTTGTGAGCGTGGAATACAAGGTTACGCGATCTTAGTGTTGCCTTTTTTATTCCCTTTATTTTTTTCCCTCTCATTTCCTTTTTTTCTTTCTGGCGGGCATTTTCGTCATGCACTGAGCAGGTTCTTTTTTTTTTCTTGTGTCTGGTATCTCCCTCGACTCAACACGGAGACCAGAAGCTGGGAGGAATTGCGAGGTTGGTTGGAACGGAATGGATGGAAACTCTAGTATTTTGGGCGCGGCCACGCCGACTGGATCGATCCTCGATGGATGGGTGGTACGATGGAAGGAAGCGCTTGAGTTTGAGGACCACAAAATATCACAAAATCCAGTCCCAAACGGTAATTTCACTATTATTGTCATATTATTATTATGAGATCCTTTTATTTCTCCGGTGCTGCCGTGCATGTCAGCACGCAGTCTGGTCAGCTTGTGTTACACAGGATAGGTCGGGTGATGATGACGGGTCCGGCATTTACGGCACTTGGGACATGATCAGATTTGATAATCGCGGTATTAAGTCCAAGGTCTCGGACACGGAAGACTGCGAGTGGAACTTTGCCTTTGAAGACATCCTGGAGAAACTCCTAGGCCTTGTGTCGCTAAATCAGTGATATTTCTGTATTACTACATTCTCTTTGTCCATAGTATGCAAGACTAGATAATCTCCAACTTTGCCTGCTCACGAAGCTGGACTCGGATGGAGATGGAGATGCAGACATTCAAGAGTCCAGAGTGCTCCATGCGGGTGCCCTACATCCATTCTGGCCAGGGATACAATGTAGATGAACATTGATAGAGCACTCGATCATGGCCTCGCCCCCCTCCCTCTCCCGGGAGGACTGGAGGTAAAGAAGGCCGACATTGAATTCTGGTCGGAGACTGGAGCACTACCAGCACCTCCGACAGTATAGCGCCGGCGCACCTCTGCTTCCATATAAACACACAAGGTACGTTCCCACACGATCAACTCACAGGTGCTGACGCGGTCCAAGCATTCGTGACTTATGGCTTATGATGATGATGGCTTACAATTTACCATTCGTGATTTATGGCATTATCATTATGGTTATGACTTGTCATTCACGACTGACGATGTATGATAATGCCAAGGGCTTATGATTATAACTTGTGATGGTCTACGGCTTATGACTTGTCGTTACGATGATGGCGATGATGATGGCAACAATGATAACCTTCAAAATGGTGGTTACTGGTTTACAACAGTTGGAATTTGCGATATCTCCAAGAAGAATGATGACGGTGACAATGGCGGTGGTGGTGTGTGCTGCATGTAGATCAAGACCTCAAGTTAACCGTCAAGTGCTTTAAAAGCAGGTGATGCGGCGATATTCTTTGCATTGTTCACAAGCGTGAAAAAAAGCTTCCATTATTCTGGGTTACCCTCATCTCCCCACATCCAATCCCACAAGACAACCTTTCATGCCTCATCCAAAGTGGCTCCAGAGTAATCTCACAGAAAGACCACGGGGCTCATACATGTCGCCTCCTCGCCCATTTGACAAACAACTCTCTTCCCTCTAACCTCCAGGTGTCTTCTTCGGCAGTCAGCCACCCCTGTGTCCTTGTCTGCAAGACAAGATTTGTACCCTGGTCTCCCTTGCTGCGATATTCCGGCCAGATCTTTTCTCCCATCCGGGGATTGGGCGTCCCGTCATGCGCAAAGTTGATCCACAGACTCATCATGGAAGCGCTGAGCTCGACGTACTCTGGCCACGGGCCCAGCCACCGCGGATTCCCAAACACGAAGGCCAACTCCGTCGCATGGGCAACGCCTTCGTGAGCGGGTGCCAATGCACCGCAATCTAGCAGTGCTTTCCCGGCGCAGGCTGTGTCGACGGAGAAGTTTGCGGTGGTGGCAGGCGGTGGCGGCACCCACCCTCGGGTGTTGAAGCGGTACACGAACGTTTGCGGCTGATGGCGGGAATAGTAGCGCGCATCGTCGAGGCGTGGAGCGTGGTAGAAAATGTCACCGAGGATGGCTGCGGCTCGCTTGTATTGCGCGCCACGGTGAGCGAAACGTTTGTCTCCTGTATTCAGGGGAATTCCCACTGCAGGGTCATCCGGATACAACTCAAGAACCTCTTCGACAACCGATGGTGGATAGTTGAAGCCTGTAGTAGTAAGGTACGCTTTCAGCTCAGACGACGTAGATAGCCCTGGGGGCGCGTTGTCTGTCCCTTCGTCTGAGTTGGTCCCCACAATGTGCGGAACATGTGCAAAGCGTCCGGCATGAAGTAGGGTAGTCGGATACTGCGGGATGATGTCACCATCTACAATGGGATACCATTTGGGGCTGCGGGGAGAACTGAGGAGTGGGTAGAGGGCAGAATACGGGACATCACGGAGACAAGCGAGGGTGTCGACGGCGTCAGAGCATCCAGTTTCCGCCACGATTCTATCGTAACGTGGCTGATACCATTCCGTGGAATTGTACCAGGCCGTTGTAGCACTGCCACTTTGTTGGATGGTGCGGTGAAAAAGGTTGTCTGTCCGCCCGCCATAGCTCATCAACAGCTGTCCCACAGCAAACGAGCCCGCGCTCTCTCCCCAGATAGTTACGCAGTTCGGGTCACCCCCGAAGGCTGCAATATTTTCTTGTATCCATCTCAACGCCTGACGCATGTCCCTCAGCGCCAAGTTGGTGTTCCCAGAGCCTTGGACCTCGACAGAGTACAAAAACCCCCATGCGCCCGTCCGGTAGTTGATGCTGGCAGCGAGGACGGGTCGCCCAATCTCAACCGAGTGCTGCACAATGTAACTTAGGTTGTAACGATGCCACCCTGATGTGCCAATCTGATAGCTCCCGCCATGGATGTATAGCAAAACGGGAAGCTTGGGCCTCTCAGCGACATCAATGCCTGAGGGACGGATAATATTGATGCTGAGGCAGTTCTCTGACATGCCATAGTGGTCGTCGCCGTAGGGGATCGGGTTGCACGGACAAGCGTGAGAATACTGCTTAGCAGGCCGGGCCCCTGCCCAGGTATTGTTGAGCGGCTGTGGGTCCCGAAACCGATTCGGACCGGAAGTGTCCTGGGCGTATGGAATACCCAAGAAGAAGTCCTGGTTGAAGGCTTTGGAGTGTATCCCTTCATACGTCCCATTACGGATCATCACGTGAGGGACATTGGTCGAAGGGGACGACACGTGGCGGAAAATCGCAATCTGGAGCAGAACTCCAGCTGTGACCATGAACATCTTCGCAGATCTTGATAGCCCGGGGGATTTCGGGCGGGTATCTTGGTTTCGTTGGCTGGCTTCACTGATAGTTTTTCCTATCAAGGGCTCGGCATTGTCGCCTGCAAGAGCCGCAGCCACATTGTTTCCCATTTAATGTTCCGTAGGTCAAGTATCTGTGGCGTGCTTCCCGCGCGAGGTGTTGCGGATCGGTTCGGAAGCCGGGAGTTGAGTTACAGCGCCTTGCAGCGGGTGGGAAGTTGGAGGGTGGAAGATTTCCGGACGGTTTCGGCACGAGGTTGGCTTGGTGCGGGGGAGACAAGCGTCTCACCGCTACTTCGCCGCGCCAGGGTCGTCGCCCGGCCAAGGAATGCAGGGCCAAACTTTGGCGTGGCACACGACATGATGACGCTTTGGGAATAGTTGGTTTGGCACTAATTGGATAACGGACAGGCCCCAACCGCGTGAGGTTCGCCGTATGCCGCAAAGTCACAGCGCCGTTCTGAACGCAAACTCCGAAAGGCCGAGAGATGCTGGTAAAGTTGACTCGGTCCACAGGGCCAATGAACGTTATGGTTAGTTCTCGACCAGCGCAAAATTTCGAGCCAGTATCAAGCGGGATTTACTGCGGGTTTAGTGCTCGGAACTCTGGGGGCCAGTGACACTGATTCAGGTTACAATTCGGGGTAAACATCACTGGGCGGTTAGCTTGGAGTCTCGTGTGGGGTGTGCGACTTCGGGACTTACGTTCGCCGAGCGAGTGGCACTTCCCTACGAATCCTCGTGATCAGTTCGCGATCGATCTCGGCGACTGCAAGTTCCGGCTCGGAGCTCTTGTCCCCCAAGTCGGCAAGCACGACACCCCAGGGATCGATAATCATGCTATGTCCGTAACTGGTTCTTTTCTCGTTGTGCCGTCCTACCTGTGCGGCGGCAATGATGTAGGATTGCGTTTCAATGGCTCGAGCTCTGAGAAGTATTTCCCAATGAGCCTTGCCTGTAGGGACGGTAAACGCAGCAGGGAATGTGATGACGTCGGCTCCTTGGCGTTTGAGCGCGAGACTGATCTCTGGGAATCGCAACTGCGAGTTGTGTGAGGAGTGTATTCGAAAGCAGAAGAGGTCGGACAGACATCAAAGCAAATGGCAGATGCCACCTTGCCGACGGAAGTATCAAAGGGCGGGAGGATGCGATCCCCAGGTTCCACGGAGCTACGGGACAAAACAGCTGTCAGCCTGCTGTGCGATGTCCCTGATGATACAGAAACCTACTTGCTCTCTTTCAGAACCGGCCCTTCTCTGATGTCAACGTCAAACAAATGGATTTTCTGGTACCGTTGTGTAATCTCGCCTTTCTCGTCGATCCAGAGAACCGTGTTCTTGACCTTGAGAGGGTCTATTCCTGGCTCATGTATCCCGACGTGAATCGGGAGCTTCTCGCGACGTGCCTCTTCCCGCAAGCCGAGTACGAACTCGCTCTCGTTGATGGACCTTACTGACCTAATTGTTTCATCGCCAGAGCCCGCAATGTAGTCGCTTGCCTCGGGCAGAAACAGAGCCTGCGGGGAGTTCGTGGCATCGGTCAGCTAAGACGCCCGAGCGACACATTTTTCCGAGGCAACACGCATCACACTTACCTTGGCTCCGGCCTGGATTGCCTTCTTCACAAGCACTCGGCACTGTAGAAGGTTGTGGGCCATGCTGGCCGTTGAGGTCAACTGCCCGACGGCCTAAGATCGCGATCATGTCAGGGCGAGTCCGAATAGGTGCATAATGTACTCACTATGACTGTCATACTGTTGTAAGTGGCCCCTGAGTCCTGACTGTCCTGGCTGATGTCGATGGTGTGTGGTCTGATGACTCGAGACAACAAGAAGCCGCCTAGGATGACGTGCTCAACCCCGCCTACAATGGCGGGGAATTCCCATTTTTCAGGGGAGAATGGCGCTACAGTGGCCTGATTGGATCCGCACTGATACGCGATAAGGGGCCCTGCCAAGACCCCTCAGTCGCAATCATCAACACTCTCTTCAAACCAACGGAGGTACCAAGCAGAAGAATGCTCAAGACTGTCCGAAGGAAAGTTTTGTTATTGATTCATTGCCCCCAAAACATTGGAAACTTCTCACCTGCGACAAACTATTATCGGAGGAACCCGCTTGGAAATTAGCATGGCAGATTCCGCTTCGGTACCAGATATTTGATGCAAGAAAAAGCATCACGGAAGTTACTTTGTTTTGTTGACTGGTTTTCTTGGTGGCATTTCCACTTGCCTTCCATTTTCCAGGAGGCCTTTAGCAGTCGAAATTAGCCAATGTGAATGGGTCAAAGTTTAACCAAGATCTCACTTCCACGTAAGCTCTGGGCCTGGACGCGTGGATATCCATATCTGGGAATATATAAACTTCATTTCAATTACAAAAAGGATGGATTGCTTTTCCCATCCACGACTTCACGCTACAAGGCCGGAGGAGCAAAATGAAGACACAAAATACTACGGCGAAAGGCGGTGGCCAGCCCCAGAGCACCGTGTACGACAAAATCGGATTTGGGCAATGCGGCCTAATCTTTGCCAAACGCGGTTTTGGCTATGTTGTCAAGGTTGCCCGACCTGCATTCCATGGTGGCCTCTGGGAAGACTTTTTGGTACACCTCCGGCTCTTCAAGGCTCTCCGCGACTATAGCCAGCTGCGTCGCGATAACACGCACGCAGTATGCCTCATTCCTCGCGTCTTCGCTTATGTCGACCACGGAAACACCTGGTGGGATCAGAATCAACCGTTACTCCCGATGTCGGACGAATTTCCAGTCCCATCGATGGCTCTTCTCACGCAGCGAATACCTCCGCTTCCTGAGACCTTTCAAGGCACACTCGTTGACAAATACTGCCCCATTGAATTACAAGGGGAAGTCAAATATTCATCCACAAACTCTGATTGTCTTGCGCGGGTGTACCTGGGCCGACGCCGCACAGCCGGGGCGCCACTTTCACGGAATTTTACCTTGCGCAATTTCAACCTTTGCCTTGACCAAATGGTAGAGTTGGGTCTGCCGGTTTTCGATTACGCGCGGGCAATGGCAGAGTGCTTGGCGATCGCCCACTGGGAGGCCCTGATCGATGGGTACGACATAGAATTTGTTCTCAGTGACCATACCGAGAGCCAAGCATATGCACCGCATCTCACAGAGTCTCAAGGTCTAGGGGTTGAGCAGATCGAAGCCTTGCCTCAACATACCAATCTTGGGGATCCATTCCATCCCGGAAACTCTATAGCGTTTGAGCTGGAAAACTGCAGAACACGAATTTGGGTCTTGGATTTCAACTTGTGCAGCCGCTTTTGCAGGGAGACGATACGGAACCGCGAAGAGGAGCTAGTGCAACATCTTGTACTGGCATTTTTCGAGAATGATCCCTATTACCCTTTACCTCTGATGGAAGCCGATTTTGACAAGCGCTTGTGGTCAACATTTGAGGAGGAATATCAGAGCGTCTCAGAACATCTTCTCCAAAAATCGGACCACATGGCTGCATTGCACCTTCCTCGGAAATTTCTGGATGCGTGTGTGGAAAGGGAACGCCAAAAGCTGGAACAAGGACATGGCCATGGGCATCGTGATTTGAAAGGATAAGAGCATGGGAAATAACGGAGTTCCATTTCGGTCATTCGTATGAAGATTAAGACTCGCACCGTGCAGGGTTGCCGAGAGCAAAGACAGACAATACCACTCTCCCTGCCTCTCATGTAACGATGATCGTGACTTCCCTGCACTTTTTAGTCCAAAATTGGCAGGATGTAGTTCGAAATTGGTGATTAGTGCTCCCCAAAGAAGGCGCGCGAGGGCAGACACGAAAACTTTTCTTCGGCAACCAGTTCCCTCCGGTTTCTCCCACTTCCCTCTCAAAGAAACGCGACCAGCTGCATTGGACAAAATGGTCGGACGAACGGTGAGTGATTATTCCAAACTCTCTTTGCTTTGCGTTCCAAAGTCAGCTCCAGAAACTTACCACTCGGATACCTTGCAGTTGCACTGCATCGCAATGTGGAAGTTTGTGCTCTACTTCGCCTTCGTCGGCGCAACGTCCACCGCACTTAGCAGTGAAACCGGTGGAAGTTTTACGAAAGCCTACGGAACTCCGGATGTCACTGTTGCCCCTTATCCCACAGCGGCTTCAATATCCGTTGACTACGATGGTTCCGACACGACCCGTACTAGCGCAATCCCGACAACCGTTAAGAAAAAGTACAGCAACATCGATAACACAACTGCCGAGACTGAACTGGCTCCTGGAGCATCCACCAATGTTGTTAAAGTCTCAATCTTCACCACTTCGTTGTTTGGATCTGTTCTCACTGTGACGTCCTCTTCCACAGCGGCCTTGATCACTGTTCCGTCTACTACACTCGTAACCTCTGTTCTCACAACCACTGTATCCGGCAGAACCTCGGAGGTCACAAAAACGGCCGTTCAGGTACCCTCTACCATTGATAATTCTGGATCGTCGACATCCACGCGTGAGCCCTCGGAACAAAGCACGGAGGTTGCTATTGTTATTAGCATCATCACCACAATCTCGGGCACCCCCACAGTTGTCATTTCCACCGTAACAGCCTCTCTTGGCCACTCTACAAGACCCAGTGAGACTTCAGAGAGCTCCCCGGACTCCAGCACTGTCTCTAGCACCACGTCGACATTCGTGTCCGCCTCCCCGGCCTTGACCGCGACGGGATCAAGCACCTCTGCTGTAACGACTTTGAGCACACGAAACAGCACACCATCTACAACAACCACGTCCTCTTTGCCAACCCCCTCTCCCCTGTCAAACACCTCGTTTATGTCAGGACCCTCATTATCGAGCACGTCGTCTATTTTGGCCGGAAGCTCCCAGACCACCCCTGTCGTGATCACAATTGCAGGGGACGCCGAAACCGAAGTGCTGACGGTATCCGGGTCGAATACAGCTAAGCTACGCGAACCAAATACTGTCTTGACACCAGGCACTCTCTCACCAACAGATCACCTGCCGCCCAAAATGACGTCCCTTCTAACAGCTACATCATCTTCCAGTGCTACTGCAGCAACCACGCCATTCTCCGGCTTCGATGTTCCCACTGTCAAGTTTTCTCTGGACGGTATCGACTATACTGCTCCTGTCGCTAATGATGCCCCACTGGAGCTCATCCTGTCCGATGGCACATTGGCCCTTGTGGAGTTTGGCTGGATCACCATCAACAGCCAGAGAGCCAAAATCCCCCAAGACCCTGGTTCGGGTGTTTCGTCCTCAGTTGGTGGTTGGACCGTTAGCTTCTCGCTCCGTCAACTTGCCGGTGGCCATGCTCCTGGCGACGTTGCAGCCTGGTTCACGTCAGTGGTTTCGAAGTTCGCCGGTGTGGCCGGCCAAGCATTTGCCGGCATGCAGAAAATCGGGACGTCGTTGTTTGGGGATGCAATCTACGCCGCTGCCGAATCAGCCGGGGCTGTTGCCGATGCGGAGGTCTTCGAAATGACCGACGCCTCGGGTTTCGCTAACAGCAATGGTGCGCTGAGTGCTATCGATGATGCCTTTGAAGACTTCGAACAGGCATCTTCTACAATTGACAGTATGGTGCGAGACGGGTCCCTCCAGTCGTCCTTCGATAACTTGGGCAACATGGTCAACAACATGAGACCCTCCGACATCCGATTGTCCCGGAACCTCCTTCGGAATTTAAGGCAAATATTTCAGCAGATCAATCAAAGCTCGGACCAAGCCTTCAAGAAAAAGATGCGCAATCTCATCCGTGGAAGATACGACAAATGGATCGGGATCGGGGTTGGCTCATCAACGGGTTTCAATATCTTGGCTGGAAGTCTCCTCGCACTTCACCGGTTCAACAACACCAACCCCAAGAGCGCAGATGAAGGCGAGCCCAAAGGGAGGCCACCGCTGATCAACACCACTGTCAACATGACAGATAATCCACTTCGCAAGTGGTTCATTCAGACCGACATGCAAATCCCGGTTTTTCACAGCTTCATCAAGATGCTTGATGGGGGTGAGGGTTATCGAATCGCCGATGAGATTGGTGTTCACAAGAGTGGCCCAGGATACTTTAGCAGCATGAGAAGCCACACAGCAACTCTCGTTTCTCAGCTGCCGCTAGTCGCCTATGTTTACTTGCACCCTAACGCCGAGGAGGAACTTGCAAACCAAAAGGCGCGGATTGCCAGCGGCTTTCCCTTGTTCGGCGGAAAGGTGCCCCGCCGTCAACTCAAACACAAAACGCCGCAGGGTGGGAGCACGACACCTCGGGGTGAGTTTACCACACAGGGGACACATCGGAGTGATGAGTCTCTCATTGATGAGCACGACGCACTAAATCATCTGAAGATCCTGTCATGGCAGAAAGGGAAACCGGAGCAGGATCAGATTTTCAGGTATGATGACTCGTCGGGCCGTGGAACCACGGTTTTCATCATCGACACCGGCTTCGATGTCGCTGCGAATATGGTGAGTACTGACAGTATCCTACATTTATACCGATGCCTACTCATGCTTACAGTGGCTTCACAGGACGAGTACGGGGTGAGGGGGAAGTCGCCTGACGAGTTCATGTTTGTCGTCCCCAACAAGCTCACGCTACCCGACGTAGATCCCTCCCAATGGCTTCCGGAGAACATGATGGACTATTATTCTCCGTACAATCGTGTTCCGGGTCACGGCACAAAAGTTGCGGGTTTGGCAGTTGGCAAATATTTCGGAGTCGCGAGGAACGCCGACGTATTTCTTATCAAAGTGGCCAACGGGTGGATAAAGGATACAGAAGGTCAGATGGTGTTGACGATGGGCGAACATCATCCTGACGCCTGGAGAGCGGCGTTTGGAAAGGTAGAAAAGGTTGTTGAAGACCGTGGGCTTCAAGGGAAGGCCGTTGTCAACCTTTCGTTCTGTAAGTGATTGTGGGGCAGGCGACGTGCGCAGACATCTACTAACCAGCGCTAGCCGTTGGAATCATACCGAAGAAAAACCACCCTGATCCGGAAAAAGCAAAACGAGACATCGAGGACTTCAAGGATGCCTTTGAGCGTTTCCAAGAGTTCTGCAAGGAGAACGGAGTCACTATTGTGATTGCTGCTGGCAACGGCGGTGACTGGCCTCATGTATCTGACTTTGACTCTGACTCGGAGGACGATTCGCCGAGTTATTTTGCAGGCGATATGATTCCACAACGATATGCGGAACCCGACAACGAGTTGATCGTCGTCGGCGGTGTATACGCAGATGGCGTCATGGTGGGTTTCTCGACCCAGCCGGGCTTGACGCTACCGGGAGGTGGTTGGATTCAGGATTTAGAGGACCCTCTGGCGCCCCCAGGTGCCAGGCTGGGAAGTGTAGACATTTATGCGCAGGCCGAGGGTGTTGCATGCTTTGGCATTGGGGGAGCAATCGTCGCCGAGGTCGGAACCAGCTTCAGCTCTCCCATAGTTGTAAGTCACTTGTCAAATTGCTGTTCATCTAGAATCGCACGCTAACAATTCACAGGCTGGCCTTGCGGCATACTTGCTTGGTCTCCCGTCGGACGCAAGCAAGTGGGCATGGGATGTGGAAAAGAATCGCGAAAAGACATGGGGACTTCGGATGAAGGAACATATGCAGGCCCTTTCGTTCCAGCACTGCCCCGACGACATGAAGGTAAAGCCAATTGTGCCTAGGCCGCACTGGGCAATCCCGAGTGCGATCAATGTCGCATACAATGGCGCCTTTGGTCCTCAGAATTGTGAGATATGACCCTCTTTATTCCCCTTGGGCGCTTACGATGCTAACCCACCTTCCGAGCAGACTGCCAGGGGCAAGGAGAATGGGAAAAACTCAGCCCTTGTCCCACCAGCTCGAGAAACAGCTCATCAATCAGCCAAACATCTTCAACTTCATCTGCAGTGGCCCAACTGCCTTCTGCCAACAGCGCAACGCTTGTGGTCAGCCCCCTATTGTCGGCTACCGGAGCCTCGACGACACTGCTCGACACTACCCAGTCGTCTGCCATGTCGACCACCGCTTCAGCCACCCTCCCAACCGCAACTGGAATAGCATGCCCTTCATCAAACAGCACAACTTACACTGCCCCTAATGGAAAGGGATACCAAGTGCAGTGTGGAATTGACCATGACGACATGAAATCTGGCAATTTGGGGTCAAGCTTGCAACCTAGTTACGAGATGTGCGCTCAGTTTTGCTCAGCGTACGAGCACTGCTTCTCATTTTCATATCGTCCCAACAGTGGCTCTGACGACGTCAACTGTTACCTCAAGAACTTCTGGGACCATGCAATTGCCAACTCTGGTGTATGGGGTGGAATTCAGTGGCCGCTCCCGACACCAACCACTTCAACAACATTGTTGTCCCCGACCATAATCTCGACGGACACAGGTACTTCGCCAACGCCCCGGCCCTCAGGTGTCGTCCAGATCCTGCTCCTAAAGGATCCAGAGTCCCACTTCTGCAAGTGGAACTTCTTCCAGCGCGTTGCGGATAATCGTGTGCTCGATGTCTGCACCATGCCCCCAAACCAGACCGATCCCGCAATCTGCGGTAAACCTGTCCCAAAGCCGCCCATGATGGTTTTTTCTTTTGATCCTTGGGGTCAGCGAAACTGCACATACTACCCAGACAGCGATCCATCGGTTCTGGGAGGCACCATTACCTGTAAGGGCTTGCGCTCGCCTTGCATCAAAGACCCGCAGTCGTTGGAGGTCATCCCGTGCTTGCATAGCGTTATGGTACCACGGGTCATATGCCAGGGATTTTCCACCTCTTAAGGAATCCTGGGATTTTATTTTTGTTTGGGCGTTGTCTTGCCAACTTCATTTCTCAGTGGAATTTTGCTTCGCCATGCCCAGGAGCACTGCTTGTCAGAAATATGGGCGACGGAAAATAAGAGACGAACATCAAGGACAAACATGTATTATTCCTGCTACAAGCTAGTCACCCTCTCTCGGCAATTTATTTAGGAGGTTCTCTCCCCGCTGTCAGGAATACACAACTCCTGTGATACCATTAGGTTGTTGCGGCGTCAACGCGCTTGTCTCTGGAGCGGGTCGTCCATGAGATCTTTGGAAAGCACGACCCCATAGCTGAGGAGGATTTGACTGACAGTCAAAGCCAATTCAAGGAGTGCAAAAGCCCTAATTCTGACGCGCAGCCTGGCAAGGGTAGCAACTCCTTGCGGTAGAGCGCGCAATTCACATATCCACTTCGCAGAGCACATAAGATGAGGCGCCCACATCGATGAACATGGGGGCATGCCTTTCAAGTGCCGAAGCAACAGGTTCAGTGAGCCATAGGGCGGGCGCGTTCGGCTTTCCGTTTTTCGTTCTTTTTTGACACCGAAATGGCCCGCCCAGGTGGCCGCACCCGTGACAGCAGGGTTTCCCTTCATCTCCAGTCAGCAATCCTGGTCATATCAAAATGAGACACCGTCGCCATTGCGGCAGGCATATTTTATCTCGGGTTCTGGACACGGGGACCATGCTAGTCATATTACTCACTGGTAAAGTCTGGTTACAGAATCCCTGAGCCAGGCGCCCGGGTGTCCATTCCCGAGCGAGGCGCCATCAGAGGATTCAGCACGGCATTTTTGTCCGGCCACGGGCTCCCACAGCGATATGAACCCTGACTTATCACTTATCACGGGCACCGGTTTTGGTGTGGCGGCCGGGAAACCAAAAGCAGCGGATCCTAGCCCCACTGCCACCAAAACAAACAATACTAAGGGGCGGCTCAGGAACAATACTAACAATCTTTGACGGACGCCAACCATTCGCGATGCAAGCCACCAACGCATCTCATTGTCTTGACCGACCAGGATAGCCATTATTCTTAACATTTTCTCTTTCACAGGTCCGGTGTCCAATTGCAATGGGGAGGGGAGATGGGGATAATACCAAGGCAGGAGGAGACCTCTTCTCATTGTCTTTATGAGTTGTTGCTGCTGCCCTCTCCTTGACCACCATTTCTCTCCCACCAAGATATCTTCATTTCTGGACCTTTCTGTTTCTTTACATCTCCGAGCACTTGGACTTCTTCTCTTCACTTGTTCTTTGGTATCAACAGAGCTAATCTTTCTCGCTGGCAACATCTACGAACAGCTTCCCCTTTGAGATACCCTCGTTCTTCCGATTATTTTCTGCAGCTCACAGAAACTGCCCATCATGTCGAGCAATGAAACCAACAGCTCGGAGGTGTTGCTTCCTCCTGACCAGCAGACCATGATCTTGCTGGGACCTTCAGGGCAAGCCAATATCACCCTTCCTGTTGGCCAAGTCGACACCCTCTACCAGGCCATGTTTTCCCAGGCGATCAATTATGGGAGTCAAATCGGAGCCTGCTTTATCATGCTGACTGTTCTCTTGGTCATGACACCCAAAGCCCGCTTCAAACGAGCACCGACCATCATATACATTTCCGCACTCACACTCGGCATGATCCGCGCCCTCCTGCTCGCTCTATTCTACCCCTCCAGCTGGCTGGAGCTGTACACCGCTACGACAGGCGATGTCCAGTTTGTTGCGAAGGTCGACTACAACGTCCAGGTGGCTGCCAACAGCATCGGCATCCCTATCACAATTCTTGTTGAGACAGCGCTTTTCCTGCAGGCTTGGTCGATGCTGCAGCTCTGGCCTCGGATCTGGAAGATCCCCGCAGTCTTGCTTTCCTTCGCCCTCGTCATCACCACCATCGGCTTCAACTTCGCCGTCTCCATCCTGCAAAGCCTGTACGTCATTTACGGTTTCGACCCCAACCCCAAGGTTTGGGTGCGAAAGACATACCTCGGACTCGTCACAGCGTCCATCTCTTGGTTCTGCTTCCTCTTCATCAGTCGTCTGGCCATCCACATGTGGAGTACCCATTCCATCCTTCCCTCGCTCAAAGGTCTGAACGCCATGGATGTGCTTGTCATCACCAACGGCCTTCTCATGCTCATTCCCGGTAAGCCCAAGCCTCCCCATGTTGACCCGTTCAATTCATTTACAAAATCAAACCCACTAACCCCAACCGCAGTCCTCTTCACCGGCCTCCAATGGGGCGAATTTGTCAACTTCGAATCCGGCTCGCTCACCATGACATCCGTGATTGTCATCCTCCCCCTCGGTACCCTTGTGGCGCAACGCCTCGCCAACCCTTCTTCATCCTACGTTTCGAACGCCGGTGTCTCTTCCGCCGCTTCTGCCAGTGGGGCAAGCAAACGCCGCCTCTTATCCCACGGCCACACCAACAGGACGCACGGCAGCACCGTCCCTGATAGCCCGCTCCAACCGAATGGCAAGGGCACCACCACCACTGGCGTTACTTCGCAGATATCTAGCGCAGCGTCATCGCCTATGGTAGGAAGCGAAAAGTCTCGAGGCCGTGGTGGTGGATACGGCTATCCGACCGATAATATCGACGCAGAGCTAGCGAGGATTGATGGAGATGAACATGGAGAAGATCTGGAACAGGGACAGGGTGTGCGGATGACGCGGAGCATTCAGCGGAGTGTGGAGCACATTGGGGATGCGGCCGCTAACTCTGGCACCGCCAAAGCCCAAGGCACGGGGGACTTGTAGGACAAGGACCTTTGGCTTTGCAGCAGCAGCAGTAACAGCAGTAGCAGCGTTGGCGTGGAGTACTATTATGATAATAGGGATGAGCTTTTTTAAGAGCAGGTTAGTGAGTTTGGGATTGAGATTGGACAGGTTGAAGGTGAGAGTGGTGGACGGTAGATCACTAGGTACCTAGTTGGGTGGGTGGACGAGAGATTGCAGGAGACGAGAAAACGGGGGAGACTTTCCTTTTAGGAGTATTTCCTTTTTTTTATGTTAGGATTGTGGTTTATATTGGAGACGGCAGACAGACAGACAGCATGGGGGAAAGTGGAAAAACTTGACTTTTTTTTTTGTAAAGCAATACCTCTCTCAGATACCTACATGTAGGGAGCTAGGTATTCGAGAAATTAGTGTTTTCATGTTGTTTCTGGACTTAAGAAAGTATCTGGCCAGACTCAACGTAGTCCGCCAGCTCGATCGCTCCTCCCCGGACTGTAGACGACACTTGCCTAATGGCCACGCTACTGCCTCCACCAGATGTTAGACCTGCTGCCAAACCCGCACACCACATGCAATCAGACATCTCTTTTCCACTGCCCTCTTTGATCAGCGCAGCTTTATCTGGGTTTGGATAACGCCATCTGACTACTGTATTTCCTTTGCGTATTGCTCCAATGGCCTCGCCACGCCTGACTCTCCCCCGATCCGCCGATCCGAGCATCCGGACATCCCCAGCACTCGAAGCCCGAGGAAAGTTTTCCGACGTCCAGCTCAAGCCTGCTCCTCTACGGCTGACACGAAAGTGTCGATCTGACACCCAAAACTGTTACACGGCGGACGTTGAGCCTACCCGCCCTCCTTCTCCGAGCCCTCTTCCACATCCCGAAATAAGACATCCCAAGAACCCCACTGAGGGAGAGCTGCCTGCGGAGACACCCGAACCCGCTTCTTCACCTTCCCGGAAGCCTGCACCGAAACTGGTCGATATTGTGACTCAATACGAGATCCTTGATACCCTCAGCTATGTCGGCACTGGCGAATTCTCCCAACCTTGGTTGCCACGAAGACATCCTAGGCCACTTACGCTATCACACCGGACCCAAGATTTGCCTCATGAGACGGTCTCCTCCACTCAGGGGTCGCCATCTCGTAATCCGAAGCTGCTGACCCCTGAGAAACGCAGCTCAAACACTGCTCCTTCGGAGGAGGATTCGCCGACAGCCCCGACCTCGCCAGCACATCTCAGGGCACGCTTGAGACCGATTTCTCGGCGAGAGAGCTCGCCGTTCAAGCGCTATGCCGACACGAATACAGACAAGACGGAGCTCTCACCAGGGAAGTTTCCGGGGCACAGCCGCCAAGGAAAATACAAAGTTACGGAGTACTAGGCGTCTCCGACGAAGCAGAAGACTCCTCTTCGGCCAGCGCTCGAGGGGCCAGCACAAGCCAGCACAACTGACGCACGATTGATTCGGCCCTCATTGGGGAACCAGACTGGCTGGGATCCCAGAACGGTGGCAGAACGGCGCAAAGTATTCGAACTTAGACGGCTCTCGGGGCCCAGAGTCACTCGAGACAGTGCACCTCTAGGGGCAGACATTCAAGTGAGACAATCTAAACCGAAACTTCCATGTCCACCCGAGATACATCATCCGGAGGTTACGACTGGGTCATGCGGGAATTCAATCGCTCAAGGAAGGCTGAATAACGTGGCAAATCTGCGTCTCGCGTTTGAGAGAGGCAACCCTCACGAGGTTCGGACGAAGATCATGGCCAAAAGGTCGCCCGAGAAGCAAGGCCGACGCCGACATTCACATGGCCGGAATCCTACTACGCCACCCAAAAAGTACAGTAGGGATGAAGAGGTGTTGGGACAAGACAGTGCGACGTTTTTGCAGCGCCGTGAAAGCACGTCCCATCCCTTGCTTCGCCCACATATTATCTCAGTGAAGATATCTACCGCTGTCCCCCAAAGCACGCTCGAGGTTGATCAGATCCAAGGGAATGCCAGTCCGCAGCATCGCACAGGACACTCTGATCTTGTACTTGCTGACAACGCCCGTCCGATGGCTCCGGGACTCGACCGTAGCCACGAACCAGCCATGTTGATGGCTTTGCTACGGAGGCAGCGTCGAGAGCTTCCCCCTGTCAAATCCGCTCCCAGTCTACCAATCACAGTTTCGACTACCATAGCCGTCACTTCGCGCAGAGCTTCGTCAAGCAGTAGCTTGCTGGGTGACTCAGATATCGACCCTTTTGATTGCCGCGACCTTCAGAAGCGCGCGCTTACCGAAGCCCCTATGCTCTTCAATGCTGACGCGCCAGGAACACCACCACAGACAGTCCGTTCTCAGCCACAGCGCGAAATGGAATCCCCAGTGAAGAAGACGATCACTCTCTTCGAAAACCTAAGTCATACGGCAGTGGATTCAGCGCCATGGGCCGCACCTGGAAGATCAAAGTCATACGATTGCGTTGCCGTAGTGGAAGGGGAGAAGGGGAGAGGATTACTCGGCGCGCAGTTCAAACGGGGATCCAGGCTAAGCCGTATACTCTCATTCGGCAGCAACATGGAGGGAATGGACCAGAAATTAGGCCGAGGGGGAAGTCTGGATACCGTTGGTTCAAAATCCACCAGGGACGCCAAAAGGGAGAGTAATACCTCGGGTTCAAGGAGTAGTATTTCCTCTAGCTCATGGTCCAACCCACGACGGGGATATTCGCCATTCCGGCTACAGCCGTTCTCGAAACAAGTTCCGGTTGCCACCGCGACCATTTACAAAGTTGCCAGCCACGATGGCTGCCCGGAGCAGCCGCTACCAGAGCCCGGTTTGTGGTCCTCTGTGGACCTCGTCGTTGGGCCAGTTACCGAAGACTATCTCCCATCACCGATGATCGCCAGCGAAGTCTCCTCATTCGTCGGGGCGCCTTACTATCCACCGAAAAACCAAGACCCAAGTTCATTTGGGAAAAAGAATACTGACTCCATGAAGCGGCGTGTTGCACGCCCTGTGCTCACCCATCATGAAGGGCGGGCTGTCCCTTCACGTCGGTCGAATCTGAACGTCAGCTGGGGTCGTCGAGCAGCCGCCGCAGCCTTTGCCATCGGGAAGAGACTCAAGGAGCGACGCACGAGCAAGACACAGTCAGAAGCAAGCCGCGAAGATGGGGCGAGCGGCTCGCGTCCGATTTCTCCCCGAGAAGACTAGGAGTTCTTCGTGACAGCACCTTCTGGCGGCCTGAAACACCCCAGGCCGACGAAACCCGTCAACCTGCGTAAATTTGAGACATTTGGTGGTGGTAGTGTGAGTGAGAGAGTTGCTCCAAGGCGCGGGTGGACAAGGCAGGCAAGAACATAAAATGGTGGTAGACATGGTATGACAGGCAGTATTGCTATCTTTCTTTTCGCACTGCATCAAGTTGTTCGTAGAACGGCTGGGCGGCAGCTCCGGCGAAAGCATGATATGCAGGAATCAAGTACATTTCTGGTGCATTGATAAGATAGAGGTTGAGCGCCTCGACCATCCCTAGCTGTTCCTTGGACTTCTCTAGCTGCCCCCCTATAAGATCCACACCTACCTGCTGTATCAAACTGCAGCATTTCCCATACAGTCCAACCCCCGGAAGATTGCAAGCGTGGGAGTTGATAGGCAGGCTGTCATTCAGTGGTTGATAAGCGGAAAACGGTACCTTTTCGATGATTGTGGGTGGGTATTGTCGTGCCTGCTAAAGGGTCGCTGTTCGCTCCAATCCGAAGACCTCAGGTGGTTGTTCCGGCTAGCAAAGTGGATACTCGAGACACAAGAGCACCCACGGCATGGCGCGAAGGTTTTTCTTTAACCTCGTGGCGACATGTTCATCATGACACATGAA
>Ga0247760_1000870_pt1 | contig 30896 bp, 24 predicted proteins | sample UWRJL171409R4_FD_179936 | JGI IMG/M metagenome (GOLD analysis project Ga0247760, IMG submission 179936) | Plant litter microbial communities from Arlington Agricultural Research Station in Wisconsin, United States - UWRJ-L171-409R-4 | ecosystem: Environmental > Terrestrial > Plant litter >... | reverse complement strand
AACCAACAGTCCCTCCTCCAATTTCACCCGATGTAGCAGCGGAAGCAGCACTTGACCGAACACCCCACCCCCCACAGGTCAAAATACTCGTCACAACACAACACGCATCCTCTCCAGCAGCGCGCTCAGTTGATAGTTGAGGCTGGAGTTGCTCGGACGGTGCGGAAGAGGAAATGTTGCAGTTACTGACACGTGCAGCCGCCGAGTTGCCCTGCCCAACTGATGACGAGGTCTGGAGAAATTCAGTCCAAGGCTGGTCAGCAGGCTTTAAGAGGGGCAAATATGAAGCCGACCTGATTACCGGACCACAGGCAGAAGAGTTGGCATCACCCAAAGTTTTCAGCCGGGCTCGTCGACTTGGAAGGCAGAAGAGGGGTAAGGGCACGGTTGAACCATCATCCGCCGTGACTCGATAGGGCTTAATAACGCCGTCCCCTAACTTAAACGCCAGGCTCCCGTTAATAAGTGGTACTTCTCTGGATACTAATACTAATCGGAACGAATCATCTACCAGTTATTCCCGGCATCGCACAAGGCGTTAATCTAAACTTACTGTAAATAAACCATCATTACTCATCAATCTCCTCGGCCCGCCACTCATTAATAATAATAATAGTAATAATATTTCCAAAATTGAGCTTACCTATCAAAGAAACCGCTGGTACGCTCTCCCCATATACTTTTAGAACTTCAGTTATTTGATACGCCGTAGTGAATACACTGAAGATATTAAGCTGGGATCGCTGTTATATTTATAGGTATTACGGGCGGACCTTTTGTGGATGCGGATAGTGGGAGTTGGGTCCGAGATATGGATAGGCTGCGTAGAAAATCCTCCAAGATAAGGGGGGATAATCCTTATATTAGTAGCCGTATCATATAGTCTGCACAGGATGGGTGTTCCATTTTATGGTTTGTGCGGGATGGGTAGTCCACTTTATGGCCTGCACTGGATGGTGGTCCATTTTATGGTCTGTACCGGTCCAAGTTTATGGTTTGCAAAAGATGGGCAGTCCATTTTATGGTTCGTAAGATGGGTGGTCCACTTTATGGTTTTAAAAACATAAAGTGAGACTAGACCACCTCACACGCGCGCATCACGCTGTGCCACACACCGCGTCATACCGTACAGGGCTGGAGCCTGGAAATCTGGAGTCTGGAGTCTGGTCTCCAATCTGGCAAGTAAGGTAGACAAGGTAAGACCGACAGAGATCGCCAATCCACATGCACCTCCCAAGAACCACCCCCCCAGATTGACTCACAAAAACCCAACGCCATCCTTGCTGCATACAGCTCGTTAGCTTGTGAGGGTTTCCAATTTACCGGCTCTCAATCCACGCCTTCAACTCAAACTTGCCCCGCATGGAGTTCAAGTTCTATGGCCAAAGATGCTGCTTCGCCCCACGTCATTGTACTGTTGATCCCCAGCTTTGCTCGTTCACCGCCTATCTGCCATTTAATATATCTCGTGAACGGTACATTAATGATGATAAACACTTTACCGCAAAATAACAACTTGTATATCCGTCACAACTTACTTATCCCAGATATTGCAAGCAAGGCTTGCGGGGTTGCTGATTACCACCCTCCAACTTCCATCAACGTCCAAGTGAAGTTGGAGTGTGCCGGGTGGTCGGATTTGGGGGAATGGGGGCTAGCGTGTAATAATATAATGCCTCTATCCTATGTTTGGGGCAACCCGCACGCAACAACCCTCAACCTCGACTAAGCACTGCGCTGCATCCGACATGTTTTACGGACATAGATATTCTGGATCAATGCTGTTTGTATTAACCAGACGATCTGGGCGAACAGAGTCAACAAGTTGTACTTACGGGCGAGATCTTCAGTCGCGCAGATTTGCATGGCTCGGGGAGGAAGTAAATAACAGCAATCTGGCCATAAGTATGGTTGAAAAGTTGCGGGCTACTATTTTACTTATATTAATAAGGGACTCAACCCCGGAAAAAGTGTCAACTGGATTGTGGATGTCTTTGAACCGGGTCTGGACGGCGATTCTGCGATTTATTAACCGACAGTATTGGACACGGCTATGGATTCATTAAGAAATTATCCTCGCACGGGAGGTATTTATGTGTATCTGAAAGAAGGGGGGGAGGGGTCGATTGGTAAGTGGGTCAAGACTTCTACTACATAGAGAGGTTTTTTGCGTGGACCACCCCAATCTCTCGCGCGACCCCCCCGGCCCACAGAAAACCCACAGCTGCTAGCTGTAGTGGAAAAGCTGAATTTCCAATACAAAGCAATTCCGATACTATTGTCAGTCGGGCTCAGGGGCAATCAGGCCAGTCAATCGCACAGCCAATCGCACAGTCGGATCAATCGCGCAGTTGGTCGGGTCAATTGCGTAGTTGGATCAATCGCGCAGTCGGATCAATCGAAGTTGGGTCAATTGTGCAGTCAGCTCAATCAGCCAAACCTGGTTGACTGGCGCAGGTGCACCTATACCGTTGTTGTCGTGCAGAGGTGGACGCAGCGACGTAAAGATTCGCCCGTTTTCAGTACTATACCTTGGCGTTTTGGATGCCCAGCTGTCTTGCACTGCCCAGGTGGGGAGGGGGAGTTGCGTGAGAGATTGGGGCGGTCCACGCAAAAAAACTCTATATAAATTACTCCTTATAACCTTGATATTGAACGTATTAACATAAGCTTACCTTGGGATACATTAAGCATCTTGATTTCCTTGTCTTTATTCTCGCTATTAGTGATTTCTTTGCTATCTCCTAAAGCTATGAGTATGCGAAACCGATTTGATATTTCCAGCTATACAACAAAGCGGTCTACAAGTAAATCCTCTTGTTCTATTACCATAGTTACCGCTCCCACCGCCCTTGGACTCGAGTCCACCATGTTATTGAATGGGTTAGTTCCTCTAGAAGGGTTATTAGTATTAGATTATGTGTTCTTATTGATGATCTATTTATCGGTATCAGTCCTCCGAATGCCAGGCATATCTGCTATATATGAGAATTGCCATTCTTTGTCTACCTCTAATCTATCTAGACAAAAAAAACACTGTATTCTGGGCTTAAAAAGGCCTCAATGAGTCTGCTACGGATCAACAAGCGACAATACCTCGCGTACAGGCACAGCTAATTCCTTGATAATATACTAGAATACTTGATGATATGATCCACTTTATGACATATTTTACTTGATGACATGACGGTTTTGCTGATATGGCAAGATACAACTCTAATGCAATGTAACTAGACGTGGAGGCGATCAGTAGGATGCAGCCAAGCACCCAGCTCCCCATCGGCTCACCCTCGACTCCCTCTGGTAGGTGAGTCCAGATGCGCTGAGTAGCTCGGAACACAAATGTTACGGGATGGCAGTTCACACAGCGCCTTCTGCCGCTCCTAGCTGGCTAAGAGCAGATTTGTCGACCAGTCCAATTGACCGGAGCAACCTCACAAGCGGGCGTTTAAGGCATGCGATGCTCGCCGCCATGATACTAGGTATAGGTGAGTATCAATAGACACGACGCCTCGGACAGTTTGACTCACGCAAATTGTATCTCGAGGTTGGTACAAATTGTTAACCCAGCCCCATCGACAGTAAGATTCTCTGCGCAAGTCCTATGTGAGCAAACGGGTAGATGAAGGGTTGTCCGTGGGAACGCACCAACTATAAACTTGTGTACGAAAATCATTTTGGCGAGAGTAGCACTTGTGGCGAGAAAGCCAACAAACACCATCGAGCAGATGGCCACCTTTTCGTGCACCGGTGGTCGGTCCCTCAGCATCGACAGCGGCAGTAGTGCAAAGGCCAGATCGGTAAAAGCAACCATGGCTAGATTAACGTATATCGAGATCTGCGCGGTGCCATCGTCGACGCACTGAGAATCCGGGGCATATTCGCCCCATATTGCACGGATAGGACGGCATCTTGTGAACTGGAAGTAGTTGATTATTGCTGTAATGATGACCTGCACTCCGACAAGGGAAAAGAGGAACATGCGCCAACTGGAGGGACGTGTCGTGCCGCGTTGGACACGCAACAAGCAGCAGGCGACGCTGATCTTTGCGCACGAGAGGGCCCAAATCGAGAAGGGCTGGCTGAAGAAAAGGTACTTTGCGAGCGGGAGGAAGTCGGGAAAGGACACATAGTCGGGGTGGTGGCCGTACCCGTGGCCAATGCTGAGAAGGAGGAAGACCCACTGGACGAGATCGAAGACCTTGATGTCGGTTGTGCGGTTAGGGGGTTTGGGTCTCAGGGTGAGAGAGAGAGAGAGTGGGGTAAGAAGGTGAGTCAGGTACGAACCACGGCTGCAATGAGAAAGTAACCATCCCACGAGAGACGGCAGTCGGGAAAAAGTCGCACGTAAAGGCGGCCAGCAAAAAGGGGAAGGAGGATGGCATGTGTCACGCTAGTCACAAGCACCATGACTGGCCCAAGGTTCGGATCGGGAGAAGGAGCCATCTGGAAAGAAATCGACGCGCGACCCGTATGTTGGATCTGGTTGGCGACATATCCCAATGCATGGAGCCATTTCGTCTCAAATACAACAACTATCGTGTCTGTTCGCCAGAGCCCCCTCAGCTCGTGTGGCTTCCCTGTCTGCGGTTCCCGAGCGCAATAGGGGTCGGGGAGGCCCAAGACACCTCAATAACCTGTTGAGCTGCAAGCGCATTCAATAATGTAATTAGGCATTATTGACTGGCTCGGCATCTCCGCCGGGATCTGGGATGATGTTATCCCACCCCGGGGTCCAAACGTGCAGCCCTCACCGAGCGCCGAACCAATTGTACTGTCCAAAGCCCTGGCTCCCACGAGGCGGCCACGTGTGTGAGCGTCAGCCCGCAGATTATAGCGTCGCCTTGTCTTCTGGTGACCCGCATGGAAGTTTCAGGTGTCGGATTCCTGGGATCGAGGCGTCTTCTAGAAGCCATCAGCTGCGCGCACGGTCAAACTTGTCGGATGGCGTCGGCCATGGCGCATCCGTGTGCGGACGCCATCTGCGATCTGACAAAAGTGTTTGTCGCCCTCGATTGATCGACTGAACTGGATCGTTTTAGACCATCTTAGCCCTTAACCCACCGCCATCAGGCAAGAAATGGATCCAGCCGAGTCATCAACACCCAAGTGTCCGGACACTCTGACTGAAATGCTTCAGCTTGCCAACTTTTCCTGGAGAAACGCAGATAGCCTATCCAACGCAGAAATCTATCTGTCCGACTCCTTGAACAGCGAATCGATCGATTTCCTGAGAAAGAGGGGTTTGGATTTGCCGCCCGACTTCCTTCGACTCCACGACCACGACACGATTGCTGCTTGGGACGTACCCCCAATAGCCACCACGGCACTCTTTGCCAAGTGGATGGCCCCAGAGACGCAGCTGCGTGAGCAGTGGGATATTGAACAGAGGATTGCCAGAAACACCCCTTACAATGTCGACACAATCCGGGATCCCTCGCACTTGCGTCTAAATCACACCCGGTACGAGCGAGATCCACCGTTGCCTGCACGCCCATATCACCCAGTTACCGGCCTCGATCTGGCAAGTAAGGAAATCATGCAAGCCTCTACCGAATGTGTTTCGATATGCTTGCAGCGTGCCAAGGGCGTTATGATCGGTGTGGAACCCTCGAAAGCCGCAATGGTGGCACTGGCTGCAAATTAACACGATCATTGTTAGGGCTTATTCTCTTTGACCCGCCTCGATTCCATAAGCTGACAATCAAAAAGTACGATTTCTGGTCTGATACCGCAGTCGCAGACGCAGTTGATCACGAAAGAGTCTTTTTGAACAAGCAGACATGTCGTGAGAGGTTTGTCGAGACGCTCGCCAAGACGACAACCACAAGCTGCTCGACAGGGGATGACACCATGAAGGCGCTGTATGACGCCCTTATCGAGATCATACTCGAAGACGAGCGCATTGTGCTGGCCGCGATCAACAGAAGCCTGGACTCTATAGATATCTCTCTGGCCAGCAACGAATTTCTCTACAGGACAGTGGATGTCTGGCGGGACCAATTCGGCCGATGGAGGAACCTTCTCTTCCACGCCCAGAAATCGATCGAGTATATTTCTGCCATTCATGGCCAAGCACAGCCAGTGGATTGCGCTCAGTCAACGGTATCAATTGGGCTGGGAAATATACGAGACTGCCTTGGTTCAACCGCAGACAGGGTTGATAGTACATTTCAAGCGTTCGGGCTAACCATAAGCATCGTCAAGAGCGAAAAGGCAATTCGACAAGCCGAAACGGTTGCGAAGCTTACGAGGTTGGCATTTTTCTTTGTGCCGCCAACGCTCATGACGGGGGTCTTTGGCGCAAATATCAATGTAAGCTTTTCCGCACCGGAACGTGGTGTGCATCCCGCATTTTTTGGCTTACAGTCGCAAAATACTAGGAGTTCAACGGCAAGCTCACCCTTTGGCACTGGGCCCTAGCATCACTCTTCCTGTCCTTGTTGACATATCTCGTTTTCTACCGACACCAGGTGTTGCGCCTGCTCGTTGGTTCCGCGCATGCCCTCGCCGACACAAGTCTCAGCCGACTCAGCAACCTGGCCATTAGGTGGCTCACCATCACCAGAGCAACCTGGAGGGCTGCACCAAAACACCTCGTGCGAGCATTGTGGCTGGGCTTGCATTGCGTCATCTTTCTGTGTTTCTGGCAGGTCATCAAAAGCCCAATCGCACAGGAAGCCAAGCTGGTTGTGTCACTAGCTTTTCTCTCCGGATACACGGGCGCTGCGGTTATTCCCCTGATACTGCGTAGCCAACGGGAGCGCCGCTATTCGAAGTTCATCATCATGATTGTAGCCGCCATCCTTGTGGTGTCGGGCATGGAGGTTGCCGTGTGGAAGGTCTTGACAAGTCAGATGACATGGCCGGCCAAGACGGCCTTGTCGTCGGGTATCTTGTGTCTTTCTGCACTATCTTTGGCGGCGTCGAGGTTTCTGGCTAGTCGGCAACGCGCAAGAGACTCTCTTACACTACCTGGTGGGTGTGGCTCGATCTAGTTAGAAGAATACGAGTCATTACAAACATAAATTTATGCTCATGGTTGAAACAGCCTGGCTGTCTGGCACAAATCCGTGCTCATGAATCTCCTCTTTCGTTTGTAGTTCTGAGCTGGGATGAGCTCTGACTCATCTGCCTTGGGCTTTCTCTGATTCTTCCTGAGCTATGATGATCCTATACAACACAGAAGATATGGAAAATGGACCGGCCGTATCTGTTTTGAGTTTGCATATTATAGCGCCAGTAACGCTGTCCATCTCTACAGAGCAGGTACGTCCTCTCCTGTCGCTCATCATGTCAGAGCTTTGGTCTCTCATTTGATTGGGGTTAGGTAGATGCCGGATGCTTTGCACCTTTACACAGCAGCTGAGCTCAACAATATACAGCCTCTCCACACCCGCCGAAGCCACACCTTGGCTCAGCTATTAACTAACTCATGCACCGGTCCAAATATCTTCAGGGCCAACACTGAAGTTGATTTGGACGGCGAATAGCGTTCCGTCCGCGCAACTCAGGCCGGCCAATATCAATATCTCTGCGCAAATGAACCGGCCGATTTTGCGCCATGCACCACTCCAAGGTATCGCATAGACAGACTGTGGTCCTTAGAACCCCCTTACCCCCTCTCCAATATTTCCCGACCCCTGTTGATCCACATGTAGCCAATAACGAAGGGCATTTGTGCCCCTCACCGCCTATGCTAACCCCTGCAAACCCCTGCGGATCCGCTTGAGCAACCCTGCAGTGGCCTCCTAAACACGCCAAAAGGCCCCTTGAAGAGCCCCTTGGATGCATCAACAACCATCTCTGGTCGAATCCTCAACAGCGTGGCACGGAAAGAAGGATAAGAGATGCAACATCACCCAGGAAATTGCTGTATTAAGGATCCCTCAACCCCAATCGCAGCCGGTACAATCACAACCTCAGTCATCGCCATTTCTAATAACCAGCATCTACATCATAACTCGTCTTCTCCATCTTCCTCTCGAACTTCTCGACATGATCATGCACCACGCCATGATCTCACGCGGCGTTACCATAGCTCTGCGGCTCCGACTTGTCTGCAGTAAGCAATTCTTTCCACTCCCTCCCTCGCTCTATTCCCGCCCTGACCAATACGCGCTCAACAGGCTCAAGCATAGGACAGAGCCGTTCTCCTACTCGGTGGATCGAACCCTCTTCCTCACAAGACTCCTAGATGACAAAAAATCCACCGAGTTCTTGCGTCGTTGGGATTTCCGACGGCACCACTACGCAGCGGACAAGCTTTGGCACGACTATCTCGTCTTTCGATATCGTGACAAGCTCGACGAGTCTATCGCATATTACGTGGGAATTCGCGAAAATGTTGATGCTCTCGCGCCACATATTGATCGCCAAGACAACTCGGAGGGTAGTAACGACAGTGTTCCTGTTCCGACTTGGGACAACGTTCTGGACAAACTCTACTGGTTAGCGATGGGCTGTACCCAGACCGGCAATTGCACGCCGTACTACGGTAGCAGATGGCACGCGCGGAACTGGTGGGAGAAACTAAGAAAATGGAGGGAACAACGATATAGCCCGGACCGCACCGAGTTAATAAATACGGGACCGATAATACTTTCAGCGGCGACCTATCTCGGATATACGTCTCTCTGGTGAGAGAACTCCTTAACAAGGCCACGATCCTACAAGATGTGACGACTTATTTCCCTCGCCAATATACATCGCTGTATGGACTAGCCGACTAGATATGTTGCTGCTGTTGCAGGAGTATCTTCCCACTTTCGAGGAGTACTAGCGCCCTGATGACGGTATGGATATGTACATGTCCCACACTTGGCATTCCAAGATCGGACCCGGATTACTCCAGGGAGCCGCCGGTCGAGGTGATATAGATATGGTCCGGCTTTGTCTGTATCCTCCGTCACGTAATATGCATGTAGTGCCGGAACCGGGTAGACCAGGACAAAGCTGAAGCAGAGATGCTTATCCTCGGGCACAAGCCCGGATCTATCCTACATGATTTTAAAGCTCGGCCCATTCTACCCTCTCCAAGCTAATCGAGCACAAGATTTGCGTACGAACAATAGCGGTATCCAGCCCGCGGGTTTCCCCAAGGTTGGAGAGAGGTTGGGGGGCGGCTGGGCAGAGGACGGCTGGGCAGAAGACGGAGTGGCCACTTGCAGTGCGGTGAGTGGAATGATATGTAGTACAAAGTCTGGATGGAGGGAAAGTAGACATGCTGCACGATGCCAGTGATGTCTCTGGCGCTGTCGCCCATCTTGGACGTGCGTGGGTTGCGGGTACCGTCGGGCTACGCACCGTGACGAGCTCTCCACTAAGGCTCCCAAAAGTCGAGGCCGTACTTTTTCGGATTGAGGAGAGGATTCGCAACCGACACGCTCGTTGCGTTGTTTGGCAGCGCGAAGACATCGTCGCCGTCGAGGCTGCTGTACTCTCCCGTTGGCGGCGAGGGCGTGTCTTCGTCTATGACGAGCGGGACTACCGCATTCCCCGAAGAAAGCACCCGCACATTGACTGGCGCGGTCAACTCGGTTAGGAACTGGTAGTTGGGCGAGGCGCGGTACTCGGTAACCTTTGCGTCGAGGGCGATGATGTCGCCGACGGTGACATTGCTGCTGAGGATGGCGTTGCCATACACATAGACGGCTTCTGAGGTGGCCAGGTCGTCATCCGGAGAAGTTGACCGTAGCCAGATGCCGTTAGGGCCCTTGGCGAGGACGAGCCCGGCCACGTTGGTCACAACCTGTCCCTCGTAAGGCGAAAGGAACCGGTCTCCGTTGATCTCGGCGATTGTCAACGCCGCCACGCGCGGCTGCAGTGTTGCGAGCGCCCAGAATAGGAACCCCGTGATCGGCTTCATTCTGCGCGTTGGAGGATGCATGGGGAGGTAGCGATATGTTGGAGCATACACATGGTAGTCGTCGCCAACTACTTATACGAGACCATGGCGTGGGTATGAGTTGCCTCCAGTCATTTACATGAGCTGCTGTCGTCGGTTTAGATGGATCTGGATCGAAAATTCAGCGGCCGACAGAAGCTCCGATTCGGACAACTGATATGCCCCGGATGCCTTGGCGATGGGCAGACTGGGGTGCATGCCAAGTCGCTGTACCGATCGCTCCCATTAGCCGAAAGTTCACTGGCCGCTACAACTGCGGCTGACCCACGGTGTCGAGCTGGTTCCAGCGTAGTTGCACGAGTGAACGGTGACTCTGAATCGTTTTCTACTCCAGGAAAGCGATGAAAATCCCGCACTGAAAATGTGAGCCAATAAGTACTGCAGCACTGATCTTGGCCCATCAAACGGGAGGGTATGTTTCCTTGGCGCCTCAACTCATGACAGGAAACTGCGATTCCACATCCAAAGTTGGGCAGAATCCCGGGTTAGGTCTAGCGTGGCCTGAGAGGCTGAATCGAATGGATGCCCAAGTGCTCTTGACATTGGCTGCATGTACGGGGGCTAAGCGGGTTCCTGTTCAGCTGGTGACTAATTTCCAGCGCCCCAGTCCCATGTGGACATGGCGGCCGCTACGACAGCCCTCTCTACAGAGGTAGCCCTCCGAGGTACGGAGGCTGTTGTAAACTAGTCCGCCATTCATACACGCTCGGCGCTTCAAAGGATGCCAATGACAGCCGGCGTGTCTCTGCGCCCAGATCTCTACCACTCCAGATGTCGGCATCGTGCACCTCGTCGGTGGGAACCCTGCCCCTTGCGTCAATGTGCTTGATCTCATGGATGCAGGCAACGTTAATCTGAAAGACGCGGATTTACCCGCTCAACGTAGGTACTCAGCCATTTGCAGATGCTTGAGGATCCCTCGGCCGCCGCACTGCGCAACCCCTAAACTGCTACTAGCCGTGAGCTAACATGTACTCTCCACAATTGCAAAAGTATTTGTCGGCGCAGCCCCTCCGCCGGTAGGTGTCGTTGTAGCTGCTCAACCTTTTCCAGTACTACTAACATTTTTACGTTCATCAAGACGTGTTCAGCCACGGACCGAGCCGTATTTGCCGCAAAGCTTCCTAAGCTGTACAGGGACGCTTTGCCTCCTGGGGTTACGCCTTCAACAACGAGCGGCAGCGGCCGGGTGCAGCGCTAGACTCATTGCTTTTGCACTGCGAACTGACGGCGTTTTTGGTTGTGCAATTGGAGATGCATGGTGGGTTGGTGTTGTTCCACGCTAGGACTAGGGCTTGGTGTGTGATTGAGACGCTGATGAAAAAGGTTGAGGAGAGGAGATGTATTTGCGACGATGTTTGCTTTAAATGCCCAGGGGAAGGAGATGTAAAGATTTTGATAACCAGTGTGTTAGCCTCCTAGTATGCCTCTCTTCAGGACGTTAAGTCGGTCGCAGGCATCGATGGGGCGAAGCGCGTCGGGCACAAACACAAAAATCCCTTCGGGCTGCCTCACCGCTTCTGACTGCAGCATTTCATATTCTTCCTATCGCACCTTGGCTACTTTCCTTCAGCTCATCCCATCTCTCTCCGCCTCAAAGCATTCCAAAAATGCCCCGATCCGGCGTTACCGCATTTCTTACGCTCGACCTCAAGAGACTCGGGGCCTGCCTCCCTCTCGACCACAATGTCCCAACTCTGCCCGCCAAAGAATCCCTTGGAGCCTTGTCCGTCCTACCCAGCGAACTCCTCTACGAGGTCCTCGTCGGTGTCGACATCCCCACCCTAACTTCCTTCCGCCGAGTCAACCGCACCGCGCGCGCCACCGTCGACGGCATCCCCTCGTACGCATTCCTCGTGCGCTCGCACGTCAATGTCCTCCGCGCCGTAATCGCAGCCAAGGCCGCCGCGTACACATGTCGCGACCTTTCCGCAGAGCTGAAAAAGACGCAATGTCGGAAATGCAATAACGAAGCGACGCACCTATACCTCATCACCTGCCACGTCGTCTGCCGCCGCTGCTTTACAGGTCTCTGGCGACATGATGTGCCGCCGGATGACCTCTCGCCCTCCGCCCGAGAAAGATACGGTACTAAATATCCCTTCCCATTGCGGATGCGGACGGACGTCTGGGACCCAGTTCGAGGGATGCTCAGGAAGCTGGAGGATTACGTACCCCTTGCGGAGGCACATGTTTTGGAGCACTGCAAGGGCATTACCAGCAAAGCAGAGCTGAGCGAGGCAGTGCCGCACATCCTGTCGCTGCCGGCACGGTACCGCAGGGGCACGAATCAACTGGCCGCCGGCCCGAGGGTGAAGCTGTACGATACCCGGGCGCTGTTGGAGAGGTATGAGATGGACGAGTGCTATTGCATGAGGAACGTCCCCGATGTGATGAGACGGTACCAGGCTGTTGTTGCGCTGCGTGAGGAGACCGAGAAGGAGAGGGAGGGGGATATACCCTGTGGATGGTTTGGCGATCCTTTTGAGCCGTCGTGGCGGGCGGTACATATGAACTAGATAAGGTATTGTATCAAGTCCTGTTGCGGGGCATGGCCTGAGTGAATGGCCATTGAGTGAATGGTGCACCCCACAGAGGCCAGAGCACCCACTCTTTAGATGGCTGCAGAGATCTCTGCACACACTTCCTATCCACAGATCAATCAATTGCGCGTATCAATCTCTGAATGCCTTCGTTTGTGCCTGCCTGTCAAGTCCGACAGCCAAGTATTACTTCTCGATCATGCGGTGGAAAGAGGAGATGAAAACCTATCAGTGCTCCCGCCCGCGTTTTGCGAACATCCTGACTCAGCCTAAGCAAAATTGTCAAGCTGAAGCCCGGTGGTGATGGCTTCACACAAGAGATTGTCGGGATGGTCAAGTTCTGACCCTATGGAAGAGCTGCAGCGTTGCGATCATTCAAGCCCGCAGGGGCTGCCCCATGACAAGAGCCGTAGGTAGGGTCCTGGTAGTTTAATTTCCTCTCGAGGATACGGTAGCCCTTGTCCAGCGCCGCACAAGCGAGTAACAGTCGATGTACAGTTTGAACAGCCCCGCGAGGCCGGCGATACCGAGCACCGTCTAGAATCGGCCTTTCAGCCCACAAACCCAAACCTGATATGAGCTGATCTTAGGGGGAGCAGAGCCGTACGAGAAGCGAGCACAAGTCTCCCGGAATTCTCGCTCACTAGGCCATACGGCGCGGATAGATAGGTTGGCGGGCTCCAGCTCGTAGCTGAGGATTTCTGCGGTGCATTCTGGCATGCGCGAGGCTTGCCCAAGGAGACAGGCCCGTTGACGGAGAGCCAGGGCCAGGAAGGTCCCTGGTAGACTTAGGCCGAGGGATAGTTCGTGGATCAGAAAGACTGTGTGAGATCCGCCACGAGAGATTAGAGTGGAAGCACGACTTCCACAGGCCTGCCAAATACTGGGCTCCAGAATGCTCTGCGAATGTGTGAGCAAGGCTAGAAATGGTTAGGGCGCGGTCCGGCGGCACAGTCAAGGCCCGCTGCGAGAAGGATTCGCAGATTCTCTCCTAGTGCCTCATGGCCTCGATACCTTCTTTGAATTTACTGGCCCTAGGTTGGCCATAAAAGTCGACAGTGTCTCTGGTGGTGCGGATCTTATTGAGATTCTGCGCTTCGATTCTGCGTGTGCCGCCGGTAGGGTTTGTCCCTCCTTCAGCCATCCGTAAAGCCCTCTCTCGAGTTGAAGCCCGTGTCGCTGGAATCGGATCGTGTACGTGGACAAATCCATCTCGTCTGCCATGAACCGAACTCGACTATACGAGAGGAGATCAGCCGCTCTTCGAGCCTGGAAATCTCGCAATGGGCCGAGTAGAGATGAAAGTTGGCAGCAGGATCACCGGGTGGGCCAAGACATGAAATCCATGTCGTGTTCGGTACACAACTTTTTTGTCTCGGGATCCCACAGGCCGAAGAACCGGACTGACTTTTATTTGGACCATCAACTGGAACGTCCTTTTAAGCGTTGTTATGGATTGCCTCTCGCGAGATCCACTCGTCGTCCAAAAGGGTATTGATAAGCTTGCATCCAGCTACCGTACTGGCCCACAGTTCGTCAAGCGTTATATCGAAAAGGGGCGCCTTTCCGAACCATATTCTCTATCTCATCCTCATCCTCGTTTGGCTTTTCCAACCGTTTCGGAAATGTGCCGTTACCAATCTGCTCGCTCAGTTCCAACAGCCTCTTAACCGACTTCTCGAACTCTTCCCGGAAATCGAAGACAACTTTTTGGCATTTGTCGCACGAATATGTCTAAAACTGCACAATATCCATCATGAATGATGCTGGAGAGAATATCACGTGGAAGAAGCTGCGATGATGTAAAAGTATCTGATAAATGCAATTTGGTAAGACTGGTACGTGCACATCAGAAGCAGTTGGAAGATGGACCTGCTCGTCTTGATTCGTAGCGCGCTCTATATAGAGATGCCCCACAGGTTCTTGGTTCAGCACATAACCTGGGAACCATGAACAGTATTGGATTTTTACCGTGCCGCAACGCAGCCTGCAACACCAATCACGTTATCACATACCTAGCCTCCTGAACTGAGAAAACACATAAATGTCATAACCAGGCTCTAGGACCCTAGTGCGAAAAGGGGCTGAGCCTAGTACGGGGGCTCCCGCGGACCCGCATGCGCTCAGCCTCTTTTTGGCGCTTGGGTGCACCCATCTTTAGGGCAGCACAACCATGTCGTGGGTGTGTTGGCGCTTATCGTAATTACTGCGTCGCGAGCAATCTCATGGGTTTTCATGTGGCGCCACGAGCAATCGCAGTTATATATTGCGATCCTTGTTCTGTACATTTGGAGGTCTGGCGAAAATACAGAATGTTGAAATGCTGCAAGCCTCATCAGCCCGTATTTCAAGGCTTCTCACATGCAATCAGGTGAGAGGGAGTTGCCCTCCGCAACCATAGAGGGTTCCACCCCTTTTCTGTCAACTCACCTTATCAACTGGATACTTAGCTTCATTCATCATCCGGACAATTTTTTTTTTCCCCTGACGTTTCCTGATACACACTTCTGCAATCTAGGTAAGCTGCGCACAATGCAGCCGCTCCTCCTTAACATGAAAAAGACCAAATCCCTACCACCTTGGCTTTGAGACTTGGAGTGGTTCTGATCCCTTTTAATCTTTCCTTGGCGCCTTTACCTGCAGGATGCATCAGCGAGGCTAAGCGCATGCAGGCCCGCGGAGGCCACCCGCGCCAGGCCCAGCCCCTTTTTCCGCCAAGCTCATGCATGGAGCCTGATAGCGAAATATCAAACTCTGATGGGATTTGCACTCATTCTGTTCGTTGTGTCTTGATCTATGAAGTCTGAACATGGACCCCCTGAGCATCACGGCATCCATCGTGGGACTCCTCGCAGCAGCTGGGAAGATATACACCCTGCTTGAGGCAATATCGACAATCAAGGATTCGCCGACGACGATCACAGATGCCCAGAACGAAGTCAGACATACAGAAATCGCGCTGCGATCGATGCAACGACTATTGGAAAAAGTCGAAGTCGCCAATGCACGACGGGAGTTGATCCAAGTTGACGAACTCCGAATCACGCTCGCTGATGCGATGCTCGTGTTTTCCGAGTTTGAGTCCATGCTTCTGCTTTTGGCAAACCTTTCCAAGTTTCGTGTCGTAATCTCTTGGCAGAGACATGCCAAGAAGATTGACGAGTACTTGGTGCGGATAGGCCGGTATAAGATGTCTTTGACATTTATGCTAAGCATCCTTCAGTGGTGGGTATTCTGACAACTTATCTCGATGCGACACAGTTGAGATCGCTGACAAGGGAAACAGCGAGTCAACCTCGGAGGCGTCTCGTTGCCAGGAAAAGCTTCACGAGTTGTTGACCCAGGTGATTTCCGAGAACGCACTGCTCAGGGAGAAGTTACAGCGATCCGAGGACCCCTTTGAAGCAAGAAGTATTGCCACGCGACGACCTGACGAAGATGCGATAACTGTTCGGGAGATGGTTGTTGACGAGGACGATGCAATGACTATCCGAGGCTCGGGACTTGGACAAAATAGCACAGTCCAGAGTGTCGCAAGCAATTTAGACGAGGGAGTGATAACTTTTGCCTTTGAGAATATCCTGGAACAATCATATGTCTACAAGAAGTCGGCACGTTTCCCTGACTGCGACCGATCTTTCGCTAGTACCGCGTACCGCTCACATGCCTGGTCGGTGTTTACGGGCTACAGCTTGGCGGACATTTCAGTTCTCTCTGTTATAGCTATGCCACTTACGGCCTCAGATATTGAGAATGGCCAACATTACCGGTCCGAGTACAACAAGAACGACAAGAATCAGGATGAGGCCACCCGTGGGGACAACGAGACAAGCACGCATCCGGGAGAAAACAGAAACCCACACACCGATGAACCTGCCGCCTCCAACAAAATAGACTTTCTTGTGAAGGTCTGTCCTACTTTCGATGACCGCCAATGTCTCGGATGCAGCAAGGTATGTTGCTTAATCACTGATGCAACACGTATCGTTTCTGACTTTAGAAACAAGACTCGGGACTACGATATCACGGGATACGAGATAGGTAAAACTTTACACCCTCACCCTATTCACGCGTGCTGACCACCACAGCCCCGAGAGGTAATGAGAAATTATCCCAATGCTGGCACAAAGACTGCTTCCGATGTCCTGGCTGCCAACAATCCCTCGCTGAAGCCATGAGTACGGGCGAATTACGATACATGGGAAATGGGTGGCCAACATGCTCTGAATGCATCTATCATTGCGCCATTTGCACGAAGAAGATTTACGGTACCGACAACTACATGGACAAGAACGTGCCAATTTGTGGGTGGTGCTTTGAGTGTTGTAGGTGCAGGACAAAGCTCAACACCGAGGATCCGCGATTTCGAAGGCTGAAGAACAACGCAATCCTCTGTATTCCATGTGTTGACCAGGTAATGACCCGGAAACGTAAGAGAACCGTCTCGGAATCGATTGGTGTTTCTCCAAAAGGGCGGAATAATGAAGGTCCGGGATCAGGCCGAGGACTCAAAACCTAAGGAAATGTTCATTATAGCCTTGACAATTTGCGCGGGGGCGGCGAGAATTGAGAAACTTAAAAGGCGCAAAAACTCTAGACGCTCCCTTAAACGCCTTCACCCCTTACACAACATCAACGCCACCTATCGCCCCAAAGCTTCCAGAGTTGGTTAAAACTAACCTTGGCATCCTCAATTCCCACCTTCCAGAGCAGGCCTGACCTTCCGGCATTAGGAATTCCATGACTCCAAAGCGTCAGGCAGTAGGGAAATTTGGTATCACACAGGGCTGGGCATGTAATAAATTCTGAACACCAAGGTAGAATAGCCTACTAGCAATTAGTGCTGCGGTTTCCCCCCCCCGGCAACCATGAGAACACCCTATCAGTAATTATTGGCCAAACACTAGCAGTATTCGCTGGGGAGCTAGACCGTGCGGGGACCTAATTTTGAGCACTTGGCAGTTGCCATACTTAGCTGGCATTGGCTGGAATATACTTAGCTTGCGCCCGCTATTAGCTGTAATTTAATATTTTCTTTCCAACGTTAAATCACTACGTACGTATTATACTATATATAAAAATTTGCATATCGTATTAATTATATTTAAATTATTTTCTAATATCGGAAATTAAAGTGTATACGCTTTTTATTGGGAATAAATACATTGTATAGTATAAGTGCTTTATAGTAGTATAATAAAGCTGTGTAGCCCACTGTATAGTATAATAAGGCCCTGTAATAAAACCTTGTATTTCACTACACTAAAAACGCTACTGCGTTTTAGCGCCTCAGCACCTTGGTCTTTAGCCTTTGCCAAAGGCTAATGGGCTGATAGCTATAACTATAATAATTACGGCTCGCACTTTCTTAGATAGAAGAATTAAGTACTTATTTATCTTTTTTTTTAACGTGCATGATAAGCGAACGGTACAGATAAGCGAACGGTACACTTTCTTAGCACAACACAACCTTCCCACTCCTTTCACCACTCCCACTACCAATTCACAATAAATTCGCTTCCAAAAGAATCAAGGCTTACTCTTGCAATTAAGGCTTTTAAAAACAATCCAAAACTTACTCTTTGATACGCAGCTACAATTTACAACATACCTCTAATAATACTCTCCGCCCAACGTAATAACCAACCTACATAACGCAATATTCCAGCCAACTCGCATAAACTTACGGATTTGAAAGAGAAAACGATTATTTAATATATTATTAAACTATATATACGCGCATTCTGTCACGGCACCAAAGGACGCAATGCGTAAACACCACAAAAAGTGGAACGTTGTGCAGTCAGGGCACTGCACCGTAGTCCTTCTACATCTAGTTGCAGCCGCAGGCAGGCAGCATCACAGTACCGTGACACATTCCATCCTTAGCTCTCGTATATGAAAGATATAGCCAACTAATTACTACGCAAATACAACGCGCCACCTATTAGCGTATAATAGGCTTATAACTTCGTCAAGCGCCAACCAGAACTTTAAATACAATTTACACGTAAATATAACTACTAAAGGGCCAAATGCAAAGATCCAACAATTATTTACAAGTAATTTACACTTATACACAATATTAAAATTAAATACAATATTCTTAACAACGATTTATATAACTTCAATAAAACTGGGTTTATAATAGGCATTATTATTGCCTTTATAATAGTTACTACCTTAAATAGCCGCAATAAGGCCAAATAAACCCAACCTAACAATTAAAAGTAGGCTACAGTTATCCAAGGAGTCAATACCTTAGGCTAGGCCATCCTACCATTCATCATCTTGGCTAGGCAATACCACCTCGCGAATTAGTATCAAAAGTACAACCTTCCGGCCTTTTAACGTATTACAATAACTAATAACGGGTAAATTACTAATAAAAAAGGCATAAATTGGATTTAACACTTCAATTTCCACATAACATCTCATACGAAAGGCAAATATCAGCTACTTATCCTTAACGGCTACGATAACCACTACTCCGAAAAATTCGAAACTTACTACCAGGAGTACAACATTATCATACTCTATATACCTCCGCACTCCTCGCACCTACTTTAGCCATTGGATATTAGTTGTTTTAAACCATTAAAAAAGGCGTATAACCGCTAAATTAAGTAGTTAATACGGATAAATATTATATATATCAGCAAGTTAAAATTTCTCTATACGTTTAAAAAGGCGTTTTTTACTTTAATTACAAAAAAGAATATTTAGGGGGGTTTTACCGAAGCCGGCCTTATATTATACAATCCAGAAAGGGTAATATCCAAACTAGATATACGTATTCAAACCCTAATACCCCCAGCCTCAAACCCAGGTACAGTACTACCTTAGGTCTCCCAAACGCCATATAACCCTCAAAAGGCTACCTTATAATTAATATTTATCAAAATTTAAATTTCCAACCATTAGGGTAACTCTTCAACCTTAATAATAAGGTTATTGCGAAGGAAGATATAATTTACTTACCCCCTTCCTTTTTCCTTTTCTTTTATTTAAATATATTGCTAATACTACGATGGTATTATTAATATGATAGTTTTTTTTTTTACCCGTAGTATAAATAAAAGTGAATAGAAAGCGAGGTAAATTATAGAAAGAGAAAGAAGTAAATTATTTGTAGAAGAAGGTTATTATTTAAATTATAAGTTAATTAATAATAAGGTAATAAATATAAAAGAAAGAGCTCCTTTTTCTACCTTTTACCTTTTAATAATATAATTAAGGTGCTGGGCCTAAAGAACGAGTATAATTTAAGTTTAAATTAATATACGGGTACTGCCCTTATTTTTTTACAAATTGTAATAACTCCCCTTTATTGCATATTTTAGGTAGGAGAAATTTAAATTAGTAAATAAAAGGCTAAAAGTAAAGTTAATTTAAGTATAATATTATACTAATAACGTTTGTGATAAGCGAGCCGTATAGATAAGCGAGCCGTACACTTTCCACTACCCTACTATAGCTATCCTCAATTACACAACCACAATATTAGGAAATAATAATAACTGAATCAGAAACAGATGAATCAGACGATTCTGCAGCCTCTTTGCACGTATGTGCATTATGGCCAGGCTTACCGCATACGCTACAGCACCAAATCTTCGTATAAGACCCCCCTATACTACCTCCATTTTATCGTATTTCCTAAACCAACTACTCACCTACAGCCTTTTAATCTAGTAGATTCTGTACCTCTTATACAGTAAGTAACCCTCTAAGCCGCATATATGTTTTTTTAACTCTCTGTCGCTTACTAAGCTCCTCATTAGCCTTTCGTAATATTAAAACCTCCGTACGTAAAAAAGCCACCTTGAATATAACAGCTATTGTACCTTTAGCTAATCAATCTACAGCAGTTAATATTAAGGTTAAAAAGCTATCCTAATGGTTGGAAATTCAAGTTTTAATAAATACTAATTGCGAGGTAGCCTCTCAAGGGTTATATAACGTTTGGGAGACCTAAGGTAGTATTATACCTAAATTTAAAGCTAGGGGTATTGGGATTTAAATACGTATATCTAGCTTAAATATCACCCTCTCTGGATCGTACAGTACAAAGCCGGCTCTGGCAAAACCCCCCTGGATATTCTTTTCTGTAATTAAAGTAAAAAACGCCTCTCTAAACGTATAGAGAAATTCCAACTTATTAATATATATAATATTTATCCGTATCAACTACTTAATTTAGCAACTATACACCTTCTTCAACGGCCCAAAACAACTAATATCCAATAGTTAAAGTAGGTATAAGGAATGCGGAGGCATATAAAGTGTAATAATATTATACTCCTGGCAATAGGTTTTGAATTTTTAAAGTAATAATTATCGTAACCGTTAAGAATAAACAGCTAATATTTACCCTTCGTATAAAATATTATATAAAAATTAAAGTACCGAATCCAATCCATACCTTTCTTATTAATAATCCAGCTATTATTAATTATTACAATATACCAAATCTTCAAAAGGTCGTACTCTTTATACCAATTGGCGAAATAATACTACCCAGCTAAAATAATAAATAATAGGATAGCCCAACCTAAGGCGTTCACTCCTTAAATAACTATTACCTACTCTCAATTGCTAGGTTAGGCCTATTTAACCCTACTACTACAACCATCCGAAGTAATAACTACTATAATAATAATAATAATACCCATTATAAAACCAGTCTCGTCAAAATTATATAAATCATCATCAAAAATACCATACTTAACCTTAACGTTATATACAAAGGCAAACCACTTTCAAATAACCTTAAGATCTTCGCATTTGGCCCTTTAATAGTCGTATTTACGCGTAAAACGCATCCAAAGTTCTAATTAACACTTAATAAAGTTATAAGCCCATCATATACTAATAGGGGGCGCGTTACGTTCGTATAGCAATCGGTTAGCTATATCTTCTACGTACGAAAGCCAAGGATGGAATACGCATATACATAGCTCAATTATATATTAAACAATTATTTTCTCTTCCAAATCCGTAAATTTACGCAAATTAACTAGGGTATCGCATCGCGCTAGCCAACCGGCACATCAATTGGAAAGGGTCATTAACAGTACGTTATAAATTGTAACTACGCATCGAAAACTAAGCTTTGGGTCTTTTTTTAAAACTTTAAGGGCTAAAATAATTCAAGATTTGGTTAAAAGTAAATCTATAGCAAATTGGTAATAGGACCAGTAAAAGAAGTTGGAAGGTTGCGTTATACCAAGAAAATATACGGCTCGCTTATCTGTACAGCTCGCTTATCACAAACGTTATTTGTACTATAAAAGTACTTATAATGTTTAAATAAATAGGTAAAGGGATTATTTGTCTATTAGGGCGAGAATTAAAGGTTCTTTGCAGTATAAGATTAATAATACTAGACTTCCCCACACCCTACGGGGGAGGGGGGCTTAGGTCTGATTAGGACTAAGGAGGTTTTTGTACGTAGCACCAGTTGACTAGATACCTCGCAACGCAGGCGCAGCATTTTCCACCTAAATAGTATCGATTAGAAGTTCCGCTTGGCCATTAGGGCTAGTGGGTGGCACCTACCCTACGTACGGAGTAAGACAATATATATATATATATAAGATTAATAATAATAATAATTATCTTTTATATAATATAATATTTATAATCTTTTAATAATATAATTTATTAATTATTTTTTTATAATATAATACGTATAATTCCTTTTATTATATAATATAGCGCTTATAATTTTAAATAAATAAGTTATAATAATATAACCAACCTATATAGTTCTCTGAATTGCATTTTTGGACTTTTATAAAGGTTTTTTTAATTAACTTTATAAAAGTAAAAAAGCATATTTATATAAAAGAACTCTAAACCTTAAAAACCTTTATATGTACGCGAAATTATATTAAATTAAAATAAACCTTTTTCTAATATTACGTATTATATAATAAAAATTATACCTTTTAATTACTAAAAGCTAGCGATTTAATATATATCAGTTTTATTTATTTTAATTAAGTAACCAGATATTATTACAGTACCAAAGAACGTAATGCGTAAACACTACAAAGTGGAACGTTATGCAGTTAGGGCACTATACCGTAGTCCTTCTATATCTAGCTGCAGCTATAGGTAGACAGCATTACCGTACTGTAACAAATATATATTATACTAATTATATAATAGGTTCGGACTTTTCACCCCTAATATCTTCTTAGCCTTAAATTTTAATAATTATATATTATATAGGAAATTTAAAGAAATAAAAATTTTAGTTTTCTTTTTACGATTTAAATACTACCATTTTAATACCTATACACCTTTGGAAATAAAACAAACTCTACCCCCTATACAAAAAGGAATTTTACCTCCCATTTCCTAGAAAAAACGGGGCAAAAGAAAGGAACTTAAGTAGAGTTCTATGTGATACGGTTTGCAGCGTGGAGCAGAAAAGTGGGCCTGTGGCTATTAACTGGTCTATTTAATAATAATTTATCTATGGCCTTGAAGGTTCTTGCGGAGGAAAGTAGAGGAAAAATAGAAGAACTGTCTTCGAGGGAGAGAACTATTTAAGTACTGCAATCTCGGGCACGAGGTGGTCACCCTTGTGGCCGGCTGATTTCCTATCACTTGGGTAAGCGCTGTGGTTGGTGATAGCCAGCCCAATAGCGATTAGTCAATGTGATGGCTAGTTGACGTCAAATCTCGCAAGGTTTTGGCGTGGAATCCTTTGGAATCCTTTGGAATCTTGAAGAACAGGGAGGATTTGGAGGCCTGAGGCCATGAGAAGGTGGTCACGTGGGTATCCGTGTGAGCTTCGCATCTTCTCAAGGACTGGGATTTGCCTGCAGAGGAGACTGGTAGTGGGAGAGATGGGCTGATAGAGGATGGTCGAAATGTTAAGCCACTGTTAGTGCAATGGCCTCGTGCCGAACTTTGGTGTCCCTTTTTTTCTGGCAACCGGTTGGGTGCTCATTTTATTCCCGATGGGGTGGCTGGGTGGCTGCCTTGCATGGGGAACGCCCTGCAGCTGAGGCTGATTTGAGCCATAGAGAGGCGACCGTGATTTGTCAGATAGTGAGTGCCATTGGTCGGACGGGACCAGCAGTGGCGTCAATAGAATGACATATTGGATAAATCTTTATCTACTTTCGGGCAAGCGCCAAATTTGAGCACACAATGGCGTGAACCAAAGATGAATTCTGCACCCTCGCCCATGGCGACTCCGAACTAATGCGTCAAGAGCCGCGAAATCATGGAAGCCACAAGCCTAGCTGAACTGGGGTTAACTCCTTTCAAGGAGGTGGAGCCATGTGCCAATTTGACTGGTGACATCGCTTTTCCTTTTCCTTGGCGAAGGGAACTGTTGCAGACTGGAGTGTGGGAGTTTCGCTGCTCCCGGCTTCCGTTCAACCTGGCCACGGACATGAAACTGTGAGGCACAACCGATCGAACTGGCAGCAGTCTATATTTCATTGAGTGCCCCAGTATCCCCATGAATTGAGCTAGTAGACCAGAGAATCCGGAAGGGAAGGAGTACGCGCTTCGCTCCCCCTGAGCAGCCAAACCTCACCTCGAGGCGCCTGCCCCTGCCGTACTTTTGATTCGACGCCTTCCCTTCAGCTAACGCCTGGCGTCACATCGAGCCCCGGTGTGTCTATGGACTGGCCTGGACTTGTGGCGTTACATTGCATGATCATCAGGGCATCGCCCATCGGGTACCAATAGCCCAAGGGGAACGCGGGATGAAGCTTTGCCGCACGTGGCGCGCCGCGGCCGCAACCATCGTCAGCCTCCGAAACAGTTATATTATTTCCAATCCCCCGTCAATTAACTATAGGAACTAGATATAGAGGCACAGAACGCGCTACCAATCGCCAAAACGAGCGAGGTGTCGTCTCTCGGGGATTGCTACGGGGGTACCTATCCGCTGGCACCGACAACAACTCGTCATAGCAAAAGCCGCAGCTCCCCGGGCCTTTCTTGGTAAACCCGGGCCACCAAGTAACACAGCAGCACAAGAACGCCTAGTCAATACCAGCATCAGAAAATGGAGCAAAATCAGACGATTCCTGTTCCCACGGGAAACACCACTCATCCGTTACCCGTCGTGTGCAACGGCTTTTGCTGGATGCCCGAACCCCAGTTCCGCGGCAGTGCGACTCTGCTCATCACCATCTTCATGCCGATTGTCTCAACAGCCTTCGCGACAACCTACATGCGCGCCTCCCGTCGCTGGTGGCGCCGGCTTCTCGACTTTTTGCTCCGTGTCTTCTTCCCCGAGATCAGTCTCTACAAGATCACTACGGAGGAAATTCTGCGATCCAAGATTGTTAACGGACTGCACAGCGCGGGGTACTCTAGGGTAACGGGCCAGCAGCTCATGTCGATTCAGCAAGGGCTGCTCTCAGCGGGCCTCCCCTTCTCACGACCTCATCAGCAAGGGTCGAGCTTCGACGCCGTTAACGTCACCTGGCTTCCCGAAGATCCTGACTCCGCTGTCGCGTCGCCTTTCGAAGTCACGGACTATCACGAGTACAAGGACATGCTTTCGTACCTCCCCACCGGCGGCAAGACGTGGAAGGGAATCGGTTATCCGGATCTTGGCACCCTCCTACTCACGTTGCAGCTGTGTTGGCTCATAGCTACCATCATCGTCCGCTTGGTCAGCGGGTTGATGATCTCCTTATTGGAGCTATACTGCCTCTTCGCCTTGACAGCCTTCGTCACTGAGAGACTCATTACGGCATTTTCAATCCCCGCCTGGAACCAGCCTGTCATGGTCAGCATACCCGTGGCACCGCTATCACCCCCGGAACGCCCCGTGGAGCTGGGGTCTTCCTGGAAGGTCTTCCTTCTCATCCTTCCGAGCGTGCAGTTTGTTGTGTGGCCGGTCTTTATGTACGTCTACGGCACCAAAGGCCCCTGGGAACACAGTATGACCAATGTCGTATGCGTGGCAGCCGGCGGTATTTACTGTTCCGCCGCATTCTATGGCGGACTGGGGTGGTGCTTCCGGAACGCAAAGTGGTGCAGAAATATCTGCTGGTTTGTCGCCCTGGGTGCTGTTTGCCTAAGCAAGTTCATGAGCTTGGGGCTTGGCATTTTCCAGGTCTTTTCCGGGGAGACGGGCATCTTCCTAAAGCCAGATATCCAACTGCCGATTCCGCACATCAGCGGCTAACTGAATCGGGTGAGAGGCAGGTGTACCATCTTACCACTCTCAAATTTCAGCTGGGAAGTTTGGCTCGTCTATGAGTACAGCGATGCGGTGGATACGCCGGCCGTCGTGGTGCGGTATCGGGATGCGGAGTGGCCGAAGCGGGTGGGGGAGTGGACTTGCGATGTAATCGAGAAGACATTATTACAAGGCGGAGGGCGTGATTAGGTTTTCGCATAGATATCCTGCCTTAAGACCACATACCTACTGTCAAGGTGCTTGATTCCAACCGTGACGGGTGTCCAAATCTCACCATGCCGGTCGTAGCTTGTGCTAGCTGGTTTATTAATAGAGAATTCTCATGTAGTATTCCCACCGACTGCCTAGATAAGCCACCTGTCCAGGTCAGGCCTATTTCGAGCCCTCTTTGCTAGAGCTGCATGGTTTCCGTCACGCCACTTAGTGGACTGCTTCGCCTTAGTTGAAGATTTAAAGTCACCAAGTCTGCATGTCCACTTTCATAACCTTTGGTCTTGGGAATTTTGGAGAAGTGGATAACCCTATTGTCAACAGTATTATTAATTACCTGATGGCAGAGAGATCAGATTCCAAACAGCTTGATAGTCTTAAGGTCCGTGTTGCCTCCATCTCCGTACCTAACCCCTAATCCCAAAGCAACTTTGGCAAAGTTGATTTAAAAATGGGTAGCCCCACCCCTCGTACAAGGGGGCTAAGTTGGTTTAAAACTACCGGTATTAAGTTGATTTACCTTTCCTTATCTAGTATTCCCAAATCAATTCGACTTAAAACGCATATTAAAAATGGTACAACTAGTATCATTAGATTTGTCTCGACGAGGGTTATATAGCCATATAGCTGGCTATATTATACGAGCAATCGTTATTAAGATATACTGGATTGAAAATACTGGGTGTATTAGAGGTTTGGGGTATACCAATGTCCTGCCCAGACCTTGTTTAGGCTGGCCAATACGTCAGGTCGGGCAACGCAAGGGCTACACCACCACCTGGGCTGGCTAGCGCAGGGGCCACAGCACTACTACCACCACCATAGGGGCTACAATACCACATTTAACAGAAAAAAGGGGTTACCAAAATAAAAATAAATCACTACCTATAATAGCCACCCAGCCCCATCTAGTCCAGACCACTAGATGAGATTATATAGAATGGAAGATTTTAAATCTAATGGTGATCTTTATATAATCATACAATAAAGGGTTATCAAGAAATCGTTAAGCAAAGTAAACAACCTAATAAATCACATATTCCATTACCAAACCGGCTACCCAGGGTATTGAGGCTATAAGAAAAAGCCGTTAAATTTAACCCAGAATTTATTAAGTTCGTATAATAGGAGCTGGGCCTAAAGTAATTAATTAGCTTAGAGTTAATAAAACCAGTTATTAACTAGTTCGCTAGTTTCCATTATAGTAAGTGAAGGCTTGTGGTGAAATTTCCCTACGCTTTATTCTCCAACCTATAGACCTTTTAGTTGTAAGTAAAGGCCTGTGACGAAATCTCCCTACGCCTATCTAGTATTCTCAAATGAATATGAGGCATATTCATTTTTCGCCCATACAAAAAAAAAGGGCCCACTTAAAAAACAGGGGGTCATATTCATTTAATTTCTAAACTTAAATGAATATGCCTTACTTTGCATATTAAAAATCGTGTAACAAGTGCTGTTGGATTTGTCTCTAACTATAGTCCATGTGGGAATCTACTAGATTTGGTTTTTTTTGCCCCCACTTTTTTCAGGAAACAGGGGGTAGATTTGATTTAGGTATAAGGGGTAAACGCGGATTTGTTCCCAAAGGTGTATAGTTTCAAAAGTGGTATTATTCGAATCGTAGAAAGAAGGCGAGAATTTCTATTCCTTCAGATTTCTTATACAACGTCTGGTTATTAAGATATAATAGTAAGAAGATATTAAGGGTAAAAGGTTTAAACCTGCTATACGATTAGTATAATATATATTTAGTTACTTAATTAAAATAAATAAAACTAATATATATCAAACCGCTAATTTCCAGCAATTAAAACGTACGTTTTTAATTTATTATATAACGCGTAATATTAGAAAAAGGTTTGATTTAATTTAGTATAATTTCGTATAAATATAAGGGTAATTAGAGGTTTAGGGTCTTTTTATGCAAATAAGGTTTTTACCTTTATAAATTCAATTAAAAAACCCTTATAGAAAGTTAATTATACAAATATAATTTAAAAAGCTTTTTATTAAAGTTGTTGAAATTACAGCCCAGTTGCCCTGTAGCTACAGCACCCTTGGGTGCTGTAGCCTAGTTGATCTACTGCCCTGGGAGTGCTGCCGACTGCACTATGGCAAAGTGCAGTCACCACAACCACGGGGAGTTGGTGTTGTGGTTCAGGGGGGCTGCCAAGCCCCCTGGACCCACTGGAACCCACTAGAACCGACGGGGAGTTCCGAGGACCCACCACCTATAGGCTTGGCCTACAGGGGTAGACCCACCACCACTGTTACGTCAGCACAGCCAACTCATTACCCTGGAATCCTTTAGATTCCAGCACCAACGTAAGCACTTTTCCCTCTATAATATAGGCTTTCCTTTTATATTTTAGGGCCCTCACCCCCTGTAAGGTTAACCCACACCCACTAAGGGCCCTATAAAAAACCATCTCCCCTCCTATATTTCTGGTATCTGATTCTTTTCCCTTCTTCTACTTTAAGCAAAATAGTTTATATATAGCCCTCGGGCAACCTTTCTAACCTCCGTAACTCCCGTACAAAACCTACCGTAATCACCCTTTTACAGGGTATAAACCCCTATATTTCTACTTATTACAGCAAATTGGTTTGCTAATCTTAGCTTCCTTTAACCCCGTCCCGAGCAATCATCGTACCCTTAAAACCTTTCGCTACGCTCGTTATAAAGGAATTACCCCTTATAACCCCCTATACTGGACCTTAATAAAACCAATTAGGTTATATAAATTAATAGGTTATAAGCCCGGACTTTATAACCCTCAGCCGACCTCGCCTCGTTACCCACAATTAGTAACCACCCCCACAGCGCTTCCACGCCCTCCGCAAACCACATCGTCTGCCCTCCGGAAAAGCCCATACGCCGGCCAAAATTACCCTCAGTATGGCCACCAACCCTTCTGAAAAGCCTATACGCCGGCTAAAATTACCCTTAATATAGCCACCAACCCTTCTAAAAAGCCCTTACGCCGGCTAGAGTTACCCCTATAATTGGTACTATAATCCTCGTATTAATTATTAACCCTCTGTTTACGCTACCGGTACTACCTACCGTAATTAGTAGGTCAGGTCCCCGTAAAACCACTATACCTTAATCCTCCAAGGGAACTATACCCCCTAAGTTCCATTACTATTAGGAGCATTACCCCCTGAACCACTATAGTTAGTACTACTACCATATACCCCTATATTCCAACCTCCCGCACGTAATTACTACCCCCTGATTCCAAATATATTTAAAAAAATCACCCCCTGAAGAACACCTACATCCACTGAAATTCAACCCCTTACAATAGTCGTTACTACTAAATATACCATCTGTACAGTGGATATAGCCTCTGTAGGCCAAGGCCAGTAACCCGAAGAAGTCCTACTTATTTAGGGCCTAGCACAGCAAGTTTCCGAGCTTACTTAGCGTTTTAACAAGCTGCTAGTAATACTGGAATAATAGCAACAGGCCCGGAATACACCAGATACAAGCACTTCCGGGGCCTCCCAAAAGGGGGGTAATAACTTAACGGCAACCACTAGAGCCCCTGGGACCACCTATCCTTTAGTAATTTTAGCCGTTAGGGACAAATTCAACGCCCTTATAATTAAAGAACTTGCCAAACAATCTCTCTCCTTACCTAAAAAACAGCACCTATCAGGACCTAAAAATTATTAATAGTGGTTTCAGGCACTATCGATTCAGTTCAAGGCCCTTTAAATCCCTAATTTCCTCTATAACCTATAGGTAATTACAAAGCGCCTTAGTAACCCTTAGAAAGCCGCCCTCTTATTAACTTTTCAAAATATACTAAAGAAAGGCCCCCTTACTACCATAGCTTACAAGGAGGACCCTGGATCTGCCTTTAGTCAGCTCCGCCAATAATACGCCCCAACCCAGGCCAATTTCCGCAACAAATTCTACCACCAATACCACTCCCTAACCTTCGATAGCAGCACTACTATAATAGACTTCAACGCTATCTTCAATACCTTAATAGGCCATCTTAATACTTAGGAAATCGTAATTACGAAACAAAACCAAATCAACCACTATCTTAACGTTCTAAAACCCTAATTTCCATAATAGGCTAAGCGTTCCAGGGTACTACTGCGATAAGATCAGTAGATTACGAATACTAATACTGGGTTTTAAAGGCCACCTAATACCCTTACCCTCCTATATTTCCAGGAGGACCTACTTACTAAAACCCGAAACCCTAGCACCTTTTCAACACGTACTTTAGCTATACTATAAGCTAACTAAAAGAAGTTTAGGAAGCTTAAATAAGGTTTCGGAAAAGGTAAAGGCTAACAATAAGGCAAATTAAGAGCCTTATAAGGCAACTCTAGGCCTAGGGAAGTCAGAAATTTAAAGAAACAGGGCAATTCCAGTAGTAAGAGGGTATATAATAGTAATACCTTTAGTACGGAAAATACCCCTAAAGGTATTAATAAAACCTACGAAACCAATACTATTTCCAGTAATTAAAAGAAGCCAATTACTATAAAAAAGGCCTTCCCTATTTACTATAACCTTGACCAAAGTACTATACTTAGCGCTAAACCTACCAATTTTAATAATACCTTTAGTAAACTAGATACCCTAATAAACCCTAAACCCCCTATTAGCAATCCCCTTAAGCCCCCTATAATTAACCTTTCTATAGGGGGTAATCCTACTAAATAGTAGCTTTTTAATACCAATTCCACAGTACATATTTACACTAATAAGGCTCTATTTACAAAGCTACGTACTGGAAAACTGGCTATAATACGTATTAAAAGTGGCCCAGTATAGCCTTAGGGTATCGGGATAGTTAAACTTAAGCCCTATATTGGTACTATTAAGGGTAGGCCTTAGTATAGCACCATTATACTAAAAAAGTACCTTTATATTCCAACCTTCCCCGTTAATATCGTTAATAGCTACCACCTTTACAATTCAGGGGGTATACTTATTAAAAATAAGCCTTACAGCGCCTTTAGGGTTAGGGTTAGGGTTAGGGTTAGGGTTAGGGTTAGGGTTAGGGTTAGGGTT
>Ga0247760_1000869_pt1 | contig 30904 bp, 32 predicted proteins | sample UWRJL171409R4_FD_179936 | JGI IMG/M metagenome (GOLD analysis project Ga0247760, IMG submission 179936) | Plant litter microbial communities from Arlington Agricultural Research Station in Wisconsin, United States - UWRJ-L171-409R-4 | ecosystem: Environmental > Terrestrial > Plant litter >... | reverse complement strand
GGGGGGGGGGGGGGGGGGGGGGGGGGGGGTGGTGCTGTCCAGGGCGAGGAGGGATTGGGTTGTCCAGAAGGTGAGGTGGTGGCTGGAGAAGGGGGATCTGGTCGCGAGGAGGGAGAGGTGTGTGGCAACGTAAGAGAGGGACGAATGAAAGCGGCGGGGGGCGATGATGTGGGTGTGGATGTAGCTGAGGAGAGCGGCGTGGGAGGTGACCTGTGAGGGAGAGAGGAGGGAGGGGAGGGCTTTGGCGTCTTCGAGGAGGATGGCGAGGTGGAAGTTGAGGGCGTCGGTGGAGGGGAGCTCGGGGAGGAGGCCGCGCGAGTGGTAGGTGTCGTTGGGGGGGACGGTGAGCTTAGCGGTGGGGAGGTCATCGATGCGGTTGGGGAGGCCGGCGCGGAGATCGGGGGGCAGGAAGGTTACGCGGGCTTCGAGGCTGTACCACTTGGATTGGGAGTAGTAGAGCGTCCAGATGGTGGGCGGGATTTGGAAAAGGTCTTTGAAGGCTGGGTAGCTCATGCGTTCGATGTGCTCATGGGGGGTGCCGGCGTTGAGCAGCTGCGATAGCGCAATGTGGACTATTTGCACGTAGAAATAAATGTGCGTCACCGAGTAGACTGGGATAGACGGGTCTTGGATGCGGAGCCGGATGGTCTGTTGCTGGAACGCGGCGAACGCCAGGTCGATGAACCAGCTGCGGCGTCGAGTTGAGTTTTTACGCAGGTAGCGCTGCACGACAGCAAAGGCAAACCGCAAGGGTCGATCAAGGTCGCCTTGGCTTTTCAGCGTGATGGGTTGCCCCGGCCTCGGAGTTGGTATTTGAGGGAGCTCGGTGAGCGCTTGCAGGTCAGGGAGCACCCAGTACTGCTCCGGGTATTTGGATCCGAGTAGGTCAGAGCTGAAGTAGGATGACGGAAGCTTCTGGTTCAGCAGCTCAGGCATGTGCTCCAGGATGCAAGCAAAGTGCTGCGGGAAGCACACCTGGTCGCCACGAAGCAACCTCCGGTAAGAGTCAATCGCCAATTTGACGTGGTACACCCAAAACACCGTCAGCGTCCTGTGGATCTTGTCAGCAAAGGCTAAAGACCGGGAGACCGTATGTTGTCTGACCTTGACTCTGCTGGCAGCAGAAAGCTGACATCTCGCTGCTTGAAGCTGTGCACCCTTGTTGCGACATTGGTAGCAACCTCGAGAAGACCCCGGTCACCATTTTCTGGATCCAGGACTGTCATGTACACGGCGCGAAGGTAATCGACGTGTTTCCAGGGCGCTTTGATCTTGTTGTAGAGAAAGGAGTTCCACCACTCCTGTATCTCTTCCTCGTCCATCTCGGCCCCCAGGAAATCCGCCATGCCTTCAATACGAGGATTGACGGCTGCTGGAGCAGAACCAAGAGGTTTCTTCGACTTGCTGGGACGGGTAACAGGAGCCTTTGACAGCTCCCGCGCAAACAAATCAAGCGCCTCGCGACTCTCTTTGCGAGACGTTGTAGAAAACGCAGGGAGGGTGAGCACCTGCCATCGAAAGTCTTCGCCGTACGTGCACAGCTCAAATTCAAAGCAGGTCCTCAGATCGTTAAACGCATGGAGACGCTCCGACGGCGGAATGAGATCCAGCTTGTTGATCAAGACCCAGACGCCCCTGCCGCCGTACTTGTAAAGCAGCTCGATGTTGCGGCGGAGACACAAGAGAGACTCCTCCACTCTAGCGCCGTTCGCATCGTGCACAAACAGCAGTGCAGACTGTCCAGCGCTCAAACGTAATCGGTCGTGCAGGTGTTCGGGAGCTGATGCGGCTTGTCAGCGCTCATACAACGGCCCGAACTTCGATTCGAAAAGGATGGGACTCACCAGCATCAGCCCCATGAGACTTGAGGTCGCGGAACGTGACCTTGCCACGTCCCCCGAAACCCACCGTGGCGACATTGAGGCTGCAGAAGCCTCCTGGAGTAGCCCCACCGTCACCGTTATGCCAATCATAGAGGAGCGTGGTTTTGCCCGCTCCGTCCAGCCCGCAGAGAAGCACCGAGTATTCCGGCCCGCTGAAGAGGTCGCTGAGGACACCGGGGAGCGGCATCTTGGAGATCAAAAAAGTGCTGGCTGCTGGGAGGTTCCGAATTCCGGGCCCATGATTTTCTGAACTACAAAGGACATCGGGATTTTTTATGCCCATTGAGAATTGTGCTGCCTGGCGCCGGTGTTGCGTACGTGTCGCTCTCGCTTGACTGGCCAGATTTGCACACATCAAACGGTGAGGTTGTCCTCACTAGTGGGCTGCCTAACCTGAAATCTTTCACCTGCAGGGGATATTTTCCTCGACGTCCAATTGGAGCCCTGCTGGCAACGCCAATCGCAGTGCTGGCCCCTGTGGTGAATCGCAGGACCATAAAAATTCTAGGTTGCATTCTAGCCTGCCCGAGATCCTGGTCCGACAGTGAGTCAACGCCTTGTTGCTTTGACAAATCTGAGAAGGACACAGTAGATAACATGATATTCATACCGATGAGTACCTAACATGGCCCTCATTATTGGTCTAATTACAGCACCATACTCCATCCACATGCATGACCCGTCATACGCTGCCATGCCCCCTAAATACACACCTTTGTGAACTCCTTCAACAGAGCCTGGGCGGGGAAAATAGGTCAGTTATTGTATCAGATAGAAGATGCACGGGATAGCAACCAGGATTTCGGATAATTACCTCGAAATCATGATGAGCGAGCGATCGGAACACAGGCGACTTGTCCAGCTTCAGCTGCGAAATTCGCGGGCTCCTGATACCAAAGGCTACCCGAGCAAGAAAACGTGGGTCGTCCCGAACGTTCGTCGCCTTGAGGACATCCTTGATGGACGCCGCTGTTGTGCGAGCCAACGGACGACGGGGCAACCTCACCTGGATGCCTGTCATGCAAAATGTGCAGTGTCCACACTTGGACTTCCCGTCGGGAAGACCCATTCCGAAGTGCTCAGCCAGCTTGAGTGCGAAACATTTCCGTCCTGTGATGAGGTCCATGACCTCTTGGCCTCGGTTTACGGCGTCGCGTTCGCGATTGAGGAGGTCGGCGTATAGATTGTCAACGACTGCATTAATCTCCACGTCGGTCCGTGGTAGCTGCTTCTTGATCACGTATCGTTGTTCAATACCCTTGGTCATCAGCTTGATGTGACCCTGTTCGTTGAGCCTGTTAAGCTTGCCGATGATATCGTTTCGATTTACCCCCCCTGCCCGGCTGGCGGCGTTGACGTCCATGTCATGGTATTTGACCTTTTTCGCAGCATTAGCGACTATCGCTTTGGCCGCAGCGCTCGGGTCTCCTTTTATCACTGGGTAATATGATTTTGAGGCCTCGAACTTGTACGTCGAGTACTCTGGCGTTGTGGCCCGAAAGAGTCCAAAATGAAGCTCCAATGCGGCGTAGATGACGCTCAGAGGACTGTCTCGGATGTCGAACTCCTTTCCTTGGTGCCAATGGCTGACCTTGAAAACATCTCCGGGTGCGCAGCCTTGCGCCTTGCTCAGAATGTCTTTGATAAGGGCTTTCAATGACGGTCTGGACGGCAGATCCCCGCGAGCGAAGACCTCTCGTAGGTAGAAGGCACTGGGCGCAAGATAAAACATGCAACGGCTAGGCTTTCCATCTCTCCCCGCACGACCGATCTGCTGGCTGTATTCTTCAACTGTGTTCGACAAATCCCAGTGCACAATGTTTCGAATGTCGGACTTGTCGATTCCCATTCCGAAGGCGATCGTCGCGCAAATCTAGATCAAAGTTAGATTATGCAACCTAATACCATCGAGGGGCAGAAAACTTACGATCTGGATCCGAGATGACATGAAATCCTCTTGAATCCGAGCCTTGTCCTCGGTCTTCATGCCACCATGGAAAGACGCTGCCTTGAAACCATGATTGCTCAGAACCTCAGCGTGGATCTCTGCCTGGTTTTGAAGTCCCACATAAACAAGAGTTGGGCCTGGGTTGGCTCGCAGAAACTTGAACAGTTCTTCAAATCTCTTGTCTGCCTCGGTCTTGGCGCGGGTTCCAAACATCACTTCCAATACCTCGTCAGGAAGTACCCCAGCGGGGCTATCAATAGTCTTGGCATGGAGTTCGAGGCTAGAGAGGAGTACCAATCAGCAAGGGTCTAGGGAGTGAAACTTCAACTCTAGGGTACTTACTTTGGTCTGTAAGGCGATGTCTTGAAGACACATGATTCCTTGATTTTGAATGCTTTGCAAATGTCTTCGGCAACCTGGGGGGTGGCTGTGGCCGTGAGGCAGATAACGCGTTCGGCTTTGATCTCATCCACAAAACGGGCGACTGAAAGTTACACAGTCAGGATAGAGACAGAGAGGGGGGGTCGAGTTCCTAACCTTTCAAGTAGTCCGGCCTGAAGCTGTGGCCCCACTGTCAAGCATTGTCAGCCCGCGCTCTCCAACCTCCAAGGCCACTTCACGGCGTACCTCTGAGACACAGTGAGCCTCGTCTACGGCCAGCAATCTGATCCCTCCAGGGACATCTCTGATCGAGACCACGAAGCCTTCATTGTTTAGACGCTCCGGGGCACAGTAGAGAATGCGCAGCTGAGAGTTCCGTATCTTGGCGTAGATCTCTCTCTGCTGCTCCCAAGATTTTGTGGAGTCGATGCTGTCGGCGGAGATTCCTCGCTTTTGGAGAGCATCGACTTGATCTTTCATCAAAGCGATGAGCGGTGAGACGACGATGGTGAGGCCCGCATCTGCTGGGGCTCGACCCTCGGTTCGGTCCAGTTCTGGAAAGGCAATTGCGGGGATCTGGTAGCACAAACTCTTTCCGGCTCCGGTCGGGAAAATTGCGAGGGCATTTTCGCCAGCGAGGATGCTCTGGATGGCGCCGGCTTGCTCGTGTCGGAAAGCCGCATAACCGAATTTCTCGGTTAGCAGCTTTTCAGCGAGCGCGAGGTGCTGCGGGTTCCTTGGTGCGCTTGGTGTGGGGTGTGAGCTTTTCTGCCTCTTGGAGGGTCGCTCAAGGTCCGCAAGATCCGCCTCGTCGAGGCCGTCGAACACATCGTCATTAAAGTCGAAGTCGTCCATCCTGTGTGAGATTTGCGAGCACGACGTCACGGTGGTTTCAAGCCGCGGACCGAAAATGCTTTGGCGTAGCCCTGCAGACGCGAAGCGATGTGGAGCTGACAACAAGCTTGGGCCTGTAACTGCACAGTGGTCGCCGTGCCTTCCCTGTTCTGGATGGTCCGTGCGGGCTATGCGGGCCTTCGGCGCCGTCTGGTCGCTTGCCGTTGGCGGCCCGAAAGCTGTGAGCTGCATCTTGGCGACCAGCACGACGCGAGGATCTTTCCAGCTCTCTTCCAGGCCCTTCTTCACGAGTCTCTGGCTCCGAGGGCTTGCAGAATATCACCTCCAATACCCGAAGTGCCGCTCGGTAGGCATCGAACCACCTTTTGTTGTTGGCCAGCCAGCTTTCGTGACGAGCAAATAACGGGGGCAGTCAGCAACCCCGCCTCCAGCGACTGAACGGGAATGTCCAACTGGCGCCCAGTCCGGAAGATCCCGCCAAACTCTTGGGAGAATTTCCGGTTGATATAGCCTTTCCCCTTGCTCGTAGGGCCATTGCTGATTGGCCGGCAATGCTTGGCCATCCTCACGAACAGCTGTGGTTGTCACGCTCACGGCGCTGCTCGTTCTTTGCTTGCGGTGCGGCATCGAGATAGGACGCCTGAGTAAGGCACCTGATGTTCAGATTGTCTTCTGCCGAGCCGGGAAGATCGACTTTTCGAACACCTGCAGCCTATCTGCATGCAAACTCACAAACCGCCGAATCAGGACCTGGGTAGGTGGAGATCCATTATATTGGAACAATTCATCTCCTGCCCACTTCCGGTATAACGTTAACACATATAGGTACTCCATCTTGACGTCGATCTCAGCCAGCCCCCTGCGTTTCCGGTCCGTGCTCCGGATACGAGAACTGGCTCCGAGAGTTGTCCGAGAGGGTGGTGGACACACCATTTGATGATGGTGGCTACGACGTCGATGATATTCATGCCCACCGGTACTTGCTGGCTCTCGGAGCTGGTCGATCTTCAGAAGTACTACCTGAGGTGATCGAGGAATCGGCATCTTGTCCTCGATCTTCTCTGGCGAACGAGATCAACGGACTACGATGCTTCTTCCCGAGGCCAAAATTGTGCCACACAATGCTCTTTTGAGGAATTCTGCCATCGCTTTGCAGGCCACGCACTTGGCCACGTACCGACGTTTGTTATCACGATAGTTTTGGAAATTTATGCTCGTGTTGGGGATGAGAACTGCCGGCGTTGACATGCCGCAGGAAACTGGGCTCTGCGCTGAAGTCATTACCCGTAGGAAGCTCGCCCCTTGAGTATGCGGCCTCAGGCTACATACCTAACTCCCAGGGCCGGCTGCACAGGTCGCACTGTTGGCCCTGTGGACAACCTCCCCAGACGAATGTCCGGGCATTGAGAGAAATATTCCCCGCTGTAATCAGTGCAGCGCTCAAACTTTATATCCCCGTACTTGGCGAAAGAATGCTCGCAGGAAGGCTCCACCTGGAAGGAAATGGGGCAGTAGTAGATGATGGCCTGAGCTTGGCACATGTTGGTCGATGTTGGTCGATGGTGGTATTTGGCGTGTGGATGGGACCTTGACGAATAACTACTCAGGTGCAGTACGTTACTTCTTGAGTCGGTTCCTGTTTAGGCGAATAATTTCGGTGTTGCTGATGATGATACTCTGGATTCAGCAAGGACTCGACAATCGCTTCCGGACGATAAGGCATTGAAATCGCGGTAACTGAGACGGCCCGCCGGATTATACCCGGAGTGTCAACAGACTTCCTTTGTCCGTGGACATTGCGCCTTTGATTGCTAGGCACAATGCCATTTCTGGGGACAAACTGGTCGTGCTGAATGATCCAGACCTCGATGACGGGGTGGGCGGGGTCGCTCAAAGAGTCCAGCATGAACGAAGTCGTCCTCTCATATGCTATCATCGATTGGGTAACCGTCGAGACACTTGCCTTACATAGGTACCGAATCCTCCACAGAAGCGGATGTTCGGGGTTCCTCTAGCCGGGCTGACCATACGGACTTTCCAGGCAATATGAGCCTCTTGTCTCGATGCTCTGCTCAGGTAAAACTAGTACGAAGCATCTCTAGACCTGACACCCTGTATTCCTTGCGAGAGAACATTGAGGCGCCGTTAATCATGACGTCTCCCTTGTCAAAGTAATGCGAAAGGATGAAGCAAAGACCAGTCGATATTGTCCAACTCCCAGCAATGCTTCTGTTCTCATGTAGGCAGGCAAGACGACCAGCAATGGCACTGTCATGGCCACTCTTGTTTGCCAAGTACCTACAAATATGGCATATCAGCACCTAAAACATCTTTAGCCCGTATTCAATAACGACAACAACCACGCGCGCATATCCCAGACAGCAAAAATGGCACAAGAAAAAGGTTTTAGCACCAGAGCTGGGGATGATATACGGGAGATGAAGGCTAACAAGAAGGTGGAGAATCTTCCCTCGCCGAAGCCACCAGTACGTTTGCTCGCTTCCTGGAGCTCCCACGAGAGCTTCAGGACAAGATCTGGAATCACGCGCTTGAAAATTCAGCCAAGATTATATCAGCAGAGCTTCACCTGGACAGATATATTTGGAACCTGATCTCCGGCTGGAACTCGGCAGACCAGACAGGCCATGCCGCGATCCTGGCAACCTTCGCTTGTGTATGCGCTCAAGTCGCCCGCAAGCAGTGTTTAGTTACAACGACCGATACGAATCTGTAGCTAGCGTCTGCCAGAGCGCACTTGAGGCGGTGCAGCACATTGTGCGGACTGCAGAAAGGAAAATGACATCGTCATCACTTCTTGTTGGCAAGGCTCCTCCAGCGCATACCCGTATTATTGGGACTGATTTCGAGTATCGCATCCCCGGTCCAAGGGGTTATGTCGGACAGCTGTTTAGCGACAGCTCCCCTGACCGGCGCCCGGACCCCGATCGCATAGGGGAAGACGCATCTCCCTGGGTCTTTCACCTGAGACAGACGTGCTATGCATCACCGGCCAGGCCCATGAAGGGAGTCGCACTATCCTGTTTGGCAAAAATTTTCTTTTGGTTCACCCGCTGCGCAACGAGGATGGCTATGAGCACGTCCACTACGACGACATTCAGGGGGCGGGTTGGAACAGCCACTACATTCCGTGTATCCCGTGCGAGATTTTCCCCCCACTGGCGGACCCGAAGCGTGTCGCCTTCATTTGGGAACCGCGCTGCTACTGGGATGAAGGCCGAACGGAGGAGGGATGCAAGCGATGTCTGGTCTACACTTTGTTGCCCAATCTCTGGCCGGTCCACCTACCGAACCTTCAAGAAATCTTTCTTATCAGCCCTGGACTCCGGCCGCTGGTATCCAAAGCCAGAGATGTTCGACCCAAGGCGGCGCTCAGCGAGACCAACCGCGACTTTGCTTCTCCGGCGCTTCCTGTGACTTTGTCGAAGTCAAACGTGACGACCCAGTCGGCAGACACAATGAAGATGACGTAGCTGTTTTGACCAGGCATATTCGATCATACACGGCCTCGAGAAGAGAAAAGCACAGATTGAGCGCCAACCTAGGTATTTTCCTAGGCATGATGGGCGGTAGGCCAGAAGCGAGGTCAAGTTCCCTGGGAGCTTCTTCCCCGGCCCGGTCCAGGTTAAAGTCTTGGGATGCGTCCCTCACGAATTTGTCGATGGTAATAGTTATACCACAAGTCTGACCAACTTCCCCGAATGGAAAGACTGGCAAGGCATGGGGAGCGACTCCAACGGCAGCAACGCCGCGGGGTGAGGCTCATAGGTCGAGACCAGGTAAGTTCCCGGTAAGTATTAGAGTGCAACAATAAAGACACTTTGTCCAAACCACCAATTCCACAGTGAATGTGCTAATCAATAACTATGTGTAAGGAAAGCTACCTACCAGCGGGTTTTCTACGGATTACTACGACTGTGGTGGCAACGGCGAACACGGTGCTACCACCTACTACTGCTCACCCAGCACGGCGGTTCGACGTTTCGGATGGCAATGCAACCCAAATCCCAACTCTAAATCTATCTCAAGCTCAGGGGGGGCGACCGCTTTCGGACAGCGCTGTGCCGCACGGCGGGAAGAACAGCCCCCTTGAAGAAGGCATTGGAAAGCTTAACCCCAAACTCAAAAACCCCACAAATCGATCCTCACTTATAAGAGCTTGGCAACCGGCAAGGAGGCGGCAGCAATGCCGTGCTATAATACCTGGGCGCCTTTTTCTCATTCCAGTGGGCCACGTGATCCGACAATGTCGGGCCTTCTTCCGCACGCTCGCAGCGTCCGGATTCGGCTAATATGATGTAATCTGTCCTTGGTCGCGCATTGGGAAACGAATTGGGGGCGGCTGTTGGGCCGTGTTCTGGGATGACGGGGGGCGACGGGGGACGACGGCAGAGATCTGGCGCGCGATGCAACAGCGGCAGATGCAACGCCGTCCTCGCCTGCCACCGAGGCCCAGCAAGCGAGAGAAGGGACAAGATGAAAAAAAATGGAAAAAGTGTGGGGAGCAGGAGCGAGATCTGGGTTGGCCCGACGTCCCGACTGTGCGTTACTCTCCGATGCGCGTGTGCGGTACGTATGTTGACGTTCGATTGTATTTACTTATTCTCTTTTTATTTTTAGTCTTCTGTTTCTCTCACTTTCCTATCGCAGATGGCCGAAGTGGTGGTGCGATGCTGCGCTAGGCCCCCGCGTCGCGCCCGATCAGCAGGGGAGAGACAACACCACACCCACGCGCATCTCGATGAGGGCTGGCGGATTACTCCGAGTCGGGCGAGGGGAGAGAGTGTTGATATGATGACAGGCGACCGCTACCAAAATCTGCACTCCGGGGAATGCACGTGGCGTCGCGTGGAGGCCAACCGTCCGCCTTAAAATCCGGGGTTAATATGGATAATCAGGGCATTTAGTGGCGGTGGCCAGCTCCCTGACGTCGATTGCAGCCCGCGCAGCCAGCACAGCCAGCACCTGTCGACAGCGGCACGGAAAATAATAAGGGGCTAAACAGAGTGCCTGGCCTCCTAATTAGGACTACGGCCTCGGTGCTACTGGCAGTTCAGACGAACCCGGCATATGCGTTTGGCACCTCCGTCGCCGCCAGGACCCGTCACTGACGATTCGGGACGACACCGTTCGACACCGCCCAACGCCGCCCGTGGCCATGCTCGTGTCCATGCTGCCTTGGCACCGCACGGCAGTGTGCATCATGCCATGCCTTGCCATATGCCATGTCAGCGAGATAGTGACGCTCCGCGATCCAGGCCTCCCTCCCTCTACTCCACCCCCCCAGTCCCGACCCTGGCACCAGCTAAGCTAGGGAGCCCTTGCCTAGTTCCCGATGGATCGCGTCCCTCGCGGCGGCGGACGGAGAGGAGGGAGAGGTGGGACTGGATGAAGTGGAGCATGCCATGTAACTGGCCGCCGGCTCCCAGCTACCAGCGACCAGCGACCAGCAAACAACCTTTAAACCTGGGATGCCTCCGTGGCATTTCACTTGCTGGCTATGCTCGGGTGATCGCAATCCCAAGTCACCCTCCGTCCTTCACCGCGCCCTGCCCTCCCCTGTGAATCAGGATCACAGGCCAAACCCGGCGTGTATGTGTTGTTGTCGCTGCTGCTTGTGCGGGCCTTCTCCTCGTCTTCCTTCCTGCAGCATCTCGAGGAGACGCTGCTCCCAGCAATAGCACGGCACCAACACCATGTCTTCCCCAACACCGCCGGCATGGACGCACAGCGAAGACGCCGAGAAGGGGCTGTACCATGACGAGAAGAGTCTGCCCGTGCTGGCACCGCCCCTCGCCCACATTGACACCAAGACCAGTGTCCTCCAAATCGAGACCGTCTGGTCGCCGCTCTCCCCCGTGCACGAAGGCATTACGCCCTTCTCGAGCGTGCCCGAGCTGTCCCTGCAGTGGCCCAACGGCTGGCACACCATCGATGCCACAGCAGCGCCGACCAAGGCCGGCAACGGCCCAGCACCAGCACAGCTCCCGCCACGGCCAAAGAAGAAGATCAGCAAGTGGGTGATGACCAAGCTGTGGTTCAACACGTACCGCAAGTTCTTCACCTTTGTCGTCCTGCTCAATTTGGCGGGCATCATCATGGCTTCGCTCGGGCGCTTCCCCTACGCAGAAGACCATCTCGGTGCCCTGGTTCTGGGGAACCTGCTTTGTGCCGTTCTTATGCGGAACGAGATGTTTCTGAGGTTTCTGTACATCATTGCCATCTACGGTCTGCGAAGCGTAAGTATTTGTCCCTTTTCTTTTTGTGTCAGAGTGCCGGGGAAAGGGGGGCTGTGGATTGGGTGCGACGTCAACACCACGATTCGCTGTTGATAATGCATCATGGATGTCAACAAGCCCCCCTGTCTTGATTACCTCTTCAATGGCCCCCAATTTCACCATCTTGGGGTATGCCAAGACGTTATCCCCTCCCCAGAACCTCGCCGTTGGGTCACGAATCGTCAACATCTTCTCCTCAAATTCAAATGTTTGCAAATACTAACACAACTTCGCAGTGGGCACCAATACCCATCAAGATCGGAGTCACCTCGATCCTGCAGCACGTCGGGGGGATTCACTCTGGCTGCGCGCTGTCCGGCGCGGGGTAAGACCATCCCCAGCCCTGCTTGTGAGATGCGCGATGCTAAACTCTTGTAGCTGGCTGATTTTCAAGGTTGTCGACATCCTTCGGCATCGCAGCGTCCAACACAACGCGATCATTGCCTCGGGCGTCATCACCAACGTCTTGGTGATCATCTCGGTCTTGAGTGCCTTCCCGTGGGTTCGCAAGTGAGTTCCCCATTCTATTACAAGCGGGTTTGTAGGGGCCAAGACTTACACGGCGACAGTTACCACCACAATGTTTTTGAGCGGCACCATCGCTTTATTGGGTGGCTTGGTCTTGCGGTATGTATTTGGTCGGTTCCGTGAATGATGACAGTACTGATGAATTGTAGACAACCTGGGCCTTTGTGGTGATGGGCAACTCGTACGACATCAAGTACGGCGTGTGGCGGTCGGATGCGAACTCCCTGCTCAGCGTGCAGGAGTTTTGGTTCGCCGTGTTCATGACCATCGTGTGAGTAACTTCTCCCCTCAATTCCGGCATCGGATGAAAACAACGACTGACTCATCAAAGCATCCTGATCCCCTGGTTCACACTCCGCGAGGTCCCCGTTGAAGTAGAGATTGTAAGCCAGCTTTTTCCCTCCTCGCCCCCCCGTTTTCGTAACTAACAAGACACCAGCCCTCCCCCAAGGTCGCGATCCTCAAGTTCCAGCGCGGCATGCAGCAGGGCCTCCTCGGTCGAATCAGCCGTACATCCATCATGGAGTACCACGCCTTCGGTATCATCAGCGAGGGCCGCAAGTCGGGCTGCCACTACATGATTTGCGGCGTGCAGGGCGATTTCACACGCGATCTGGTCAAGAACCCGCCTCGGACCGTGTGGACGCGCGAGCTCAAGTTCGGTATGTTTACCTGCCCTTTTTTCTTCTCCCTGCACCCAAAACCTAACAGAGAAAAACAGCCGGCGTCGGTCACGCCTCGGCCATGTTCAAGCGCGGCATCCGCATCTGCACCGGCACCGGAATCGGCGCGGCCCTCTCGACCTGCATCCAATCCCCCGACTGGTTCCTAATCTGGATTGGCTCCGACCAGGAAAAGACATTTGGGCCGACTATCACAGGCCTGATCTACAACAACATCCCTCCCGACCGCATGATCCTCTGGGATTCGAAGAAGCGCGGCGGGCGCCCCGACTCGGTCAAGCTCCTCAAGGAAACGTGGGACAGCTTCGGCGCCGAGGTCATCTTCATCACGTCCAACAAGCAGGGCAACGACGAGATGATGCAAGGATGTGCCGAGGAGGGCATGCACGCCTTTGGAACGCTATGGGATTTTTGAGAGATGGGAAATTTCTTGCCGGATTCTTTGAGACATTCTTCGACGTTCAACATTCATCATCAGCCTAGAGCTCTTCTTTGTCTCCATGAGCCATGTTTACGTGGCTCCTCCTCCTCCTCCCACAGCATCGAGTATAGCTCTGTCTTCTTCATTTTCCGGAGATATTACTTCACTTCTTCTTCTTCTTCTTCTTCTACTACTTTTTTCATCTTATTCATTACAAACCTTACATAAATTCATCATCGCTAGCATGGGGTTATTGTTGAGTCGGTAGAAGATGAAACGACATAAAGCAGCATGGATCACAACATAGGTGGGAGACGGAGAGGCGGAGAGACGCAGAGCGCAGCAGAGGTAGAATCATCAGCGGTTATTGTTGCTGGCGGCACCAAAGCCACATGGCTGGGGGTGCCAAGGGTCGGGAACTCACTCATCACTCATCACGATTGCCAAATCGATGGATGGACTGTTGTACCCCCATGTATTTAGTAGCTAGGCGAGATAGCCGAGAAGAGACGACGGGCTTGACAGAATCAGACTCAATCAGACCCAAAATCAGAAGTGGCGAGATACGTGACTGCCGAACGAGGTTGTTTCGGCGGATCTGAAGGATCGGCTGTTATGCGTCGTTCATCCAGGGGTGCGAAGGTGGGCAGTTCCCAGTTGGGGCGGCTGTCGCAATCGGGGGTTTTTACGAGGTGGTACGGCATCGGGTACATGCATTGCGGCCAAGGATCGCCCCTGTTGAGCCTCCGCAGCAAACGCGGGGGGTGACCGTCACTGGCAGGACGCGGGAGAATGGGACGGTTGTGGCTCGGGGGTTCTTCAAGGGCCGACGCTGAAGAGAGACATTGGCCGAGGAGAGGGAGCCGACACAAACCGCCGCCGCTGATAAGAACCTGGAAACTTAGTGCACCTGGATGGCTCCCCCTGGGCCTCTCTTCTGTCTCCCGCCGGGCCGTACTTCGGCCCGGGCGCGGTCGGCTCCGGGCGCGGCGACCTCCGGAGGCCGAAGAACCACGGGAATGATGATGGTTATGTGCGTTGAGCCACCAACAGTTCGAGCCGTCTTAGCTTCAGTCTTGGCGAAATTTGCGCGGCTACAATCCTATTAATGCTGTGTTGGTCCTGCCCCAACCTTTGTCTCCTCGTTGGTTCTTTCCCTTTCATTTCACCGCCAGCCAAAGCAACTGGCAACGCCGTCACTCGAACGACGGTAGCCATGGACGCCGAACCCGCCGCCAAGCCTGAGACAGCTACCGGATCTCAACCCCTCGGATGGAATGCACGAAATTCGAACACTAGTTCATCTGCGCCTACCTATTCCTCCAAACCCTCGTCACCACCGCCATCCTCCGCATCTACATCTGGCCGCATCTCCCCAGCGAATACCACACAATCTGCTACATCGCCTCACGCTTCCTCGCTGCCCTCCCCGCCGAGAAGCTGTACACCCAGCTGACCGGCGGGAGGGAACCGAGTACGGAGCGATATTTCCTGATGGCCACCTTGCCCAGTGTGGTGATTGACGTGGCGCTGGGGAGCTGTTTCTTTGAGTGTCGGGTGAGGAGCTATGCGAGAGGGTTTTGTGATGCTGGAGCTTCGCGAAGAAATGGGAGGTTGCCTTGGTTTTGGTGAGGCGGGAAGGTTTGCTTGCTCGTAGCTTGTCCCACTGCACTGGAAGGTCTCTGGGTAATATCTCGGGTTAAATGTCGTGGTGTATAAATACCTACTGCGCAACACACCGTGCGGTTGGATGGGTGGGACGATATTTGACGCAGGTACGTAAATGTCAGTGGCGCCAACTTGTTCGCGTTAAAAGTTGGAAACGAATTGGTTCGACGGGCGGCGCGGGCAGGTGGACGTCCCGGCTGGCTCGGGTCGGGGGGTGGCGCATGTGGAAGGCTCAACGGATCCACGCGTGCGATGCCACCGTCGAGATTCTCTGCTCCAAGTGAGCCTGAGTGCCAGTGAGGGGCACCGTCAGGCCTGTGTAACCGACAGTTTCTGCGGAGTCGACAACGAGGTCGCAGGACTAGTGACTGCTGCCGTTAGGGACATTCTTGCTTCAACCGTCCGTCACGGTCACGGTGGCTCCAAAAATTGGTAACGACGTCCGACCCTTCCTTTGTGTGCCGGTGTGATTCTGATGTCACTGCTTATCAGAACGGCCTGGGGATTGCAGAAGTTTCGACCCTTCCTCTCTAAGCCTGAGGGCACCGCTTGCCATCTGGGTCACCGTGACAAAGATGAGAGCTTGGCTGCTCAAGCCTTCAAATCGGATTTCCAATGAAGTTTGGATCTCCAGTCGTCGCTTCCACCTCAGTGCAACTTGAAAACAGCAGCAACCAAAGGCTCCGAAGTATTTCCCCCCCCCCCCTAGGATCGTCAATCCCAGCTGATCTCCCTCGCTTCCTCCATCAACTCGTCATCACGTCCTACTATTCAAGTCCCCTATCAGAATCCTCAGATTTACTACGATATTTCCGTTGTGTCTTGACGCTTTCCCGCTTCCAAAGCATCGGCGTCGGACTGATCGCCTTGCAGCATGGGATTGCAAAGATATTCCACCGTCAACGTCACGGTGCTCAACAGGGTGCTGGGACATCCGCCAAAGCTGGCTGCGATAGACACCTATGTACCTTCGCCTCCGCCAGATAGTCCCGAACGGTGCCGAGCAACGCCAGTGTTTTCCTCCGTCACCACTATTGTGATCACCGTGATAGAGGCAGACACTGGAAGCGGCTATGAAGGACCTAGAATGTCGTGTCGCCACCTCTAGCATGCCCTCGTTCTGGTACAACGCTGCGCCGGCCTCAGGTCTGTGAATGATACTTACCACAGGTGCTGGCAGCATGCGCCTAGCGTATGTCATCTACGTAAGACCAGTGCCAGGTTCTTCAGGTGTCTTTCGAGGGAGCCAGCCTGGTAAGTAGGTTGGATACACGAACCCAAAAGATTAGGCCTCTGGTCTATTTTAGTGCCCAAACATGCTTTCGGGCTCTTCCTCTATGATTACGATCCTCTTATCGTGATTTGTAGCCTCCCTTCGCATTCCTCACTTGCCACCTGGAGGTCCACACGGCTCTTGGAGGACCCTGGAGTATGAGAGAAACAATACGTCCTAGTGATCGGCTGAAGTATACCCAAAATCCTTCATACTTGACTGCTTCCATGACCGGTGGGTTGAGAGGACATTGAACGGGTGAAAACATTAGTAGGTAGGTAGGTAGGTATGGGAGTGCATGCCACGCACAACGAGGATGCCCACGAGAAGCTAACATTCTACAGACAGTCAATATCTCACGCCACCTCTGAGATAACGGTAAGAGAGAGCTTGGGATGGGCCACCAATGAGATTGACAGTTCGGGGAAGAAATGGAAGACAGAATCACTAACACGTAATACAGAACAGACACCGCAAGAGATCAAACCATAACACGCGACGCCGCCCTTGCATTCGAGGTATACCGCACCTTGTCCCAAAGCCGAGGGACAGTGAATGCTGTGTGGAGGCTCCGCGGCCTAAATTTGCCAGCAGAACATCCGGCTGGTATGACGCACAGCAGTCGTGCCATCAAGGCTCTTGGATATCACTGGGTTGCACAAGCACAACTTTTGGACTATGTCTTCCTCATCTCTTACGTCCGCTAGGGAGGGTTTCCTGGTGTAAATAATTGAATGATCCCCCGACTCCGACTCGACGCCACTGTGAGTGACAAGCCCTTCCATCTCCCTGAACTCACGAACCCGCATCCAGCATACAAGGAGAGGCGTGCGTTTAACAGTCGAGGTGTTGTTGGTTGCTGAACTATAGCGCATGGTCATAATCAGTTGCCATCGAGCGCAGAGTGGGAACCCACAGATGCTTTGAGATGCTACGGTTTGCCTTGGACACAAATCGGACTGGCGGCGCCGGCGGTGGCTGAGACACAATTAGCTGCCTCAACAGCAGGTTAAGCAGCAGAGGGCGTCGTGCTTCTAGAAACTTGCAGTGCCATCGCAAGTGGGGATGCGATTTTGCGCCAAGGGGCTGTGACATTAGTGATCCGCAGCAGGGTCGAGGTTCATGCTTCTGTGGAGAACCTGAATCTCGCGTCCAGGTTTTGTCGGCAGGGTCAGTCGGCAGCAGAGACCTCCGTCACTCGGTCCCTCGATCGCCAGGAGGGAAAGTTCGAGGGCCAGCAGAGGAGAGCAGCAGAGACTTCTGCATGCCATCGCGAGGCTGTGACGGGCAATGGCCACAGTAGACTAGGTGCAATATCAGTACTGTGCTAGTGTAAGGTTTGCACTTCAGGAACCTGGTGCGCGGAGTCGACGGCTCCATCGATTGCGACGGTCGATGCAGGTCACCCAAGCGAGCCCCAGAATTCGCTAAACAAGCCCAAGGCGGCGCCCGGCAGAACCTTATCGCTCACAAAAAGGCATTCCCAGCTCTCCTAGACCCCTCTTTCTCTGGCTTTGCTGCGGCCGCAGGAATGGAGTGTCCACATCGCCTGACCGTTGCGATTGCGGCTGAGACTCTGGGCCTTGAGATCAGGGAGATCTGGAGGAGACCGTTGGCTGGATCATGAAAATCCAGCGCCGAAAAGCTGGATGCTGACTGACCAAACAGAGGGGCCATCATCGCCGAGACGTGCGTCAGCTGCAAAGACGCCGACCACTGAGACCACCGGACTGGCCGTGTGCCCACCGGCCGAGCCACACGGTGCCATTGTCTTCGTCAGCCCGCCGGGGCACAGAAAGCAGCTTGAGCGAAGGAGAAGATCGGAGGGATGGCGAAAGGCAAACAACCTGCCGGCCTGCCGCAACGCAAGGGCCCAGCAAGGTGCACAACGAGCGAACACAACCTAAGTGCCTGCATGCATTGTGCTGCGGTGCAAACAACAAAGCTGCCCAGTCGAATCAGAGGTGCATGGAATCTCCATGTCACGATGCAACTCTAGACAATTCGTCGAACCGCCGCACGTGTTGTTGTTGTTCAGGTTGTCAACACACTGCTCGAGAGATCAAGACTTCAGCGACTGGAAGCGGCGCTCTCAGGGCTCAGCACGCGATGCGACAAGGATCGCTCCTGCCAGGCAGGGATGAGGTCATTTCTGTGTGGCTCGTCGCGATAAACAATCATGTCGGCCCCCTGTCCTAGCGACCGTGTTAAGACCCATGGATCCGTTGCGTGCAGGACCATTCGCCTGTTTCACAATCTCCCCGTCCTTTCAACCTTGCGAATGACCAGATTTTGCCTGTCTTATATATACGAATTTGCATCGCTACCGCGGTCCGGGCTGCGTGTGAATGGGTTTTGGCGCCACGGCTTTCAGCTCCCTCTAGACCACTCCAGACCTCGCTGATCGTGTGAGACGGCGCTTTCGTTGCCCTGCCTCCTGGTTGTACAAAGGGAGCCTTTGAGACGAGAAAAAGACTCGCGACATGGCACAGACAGGGCGGACCGTTGCCCGGCCTCGCCGTCTGCAAGAAAGTGTGATCTGAGCGCCCCCCAGACCTTGGACCCTCTTCTCCACTGAAAAAGGAAGGCCTAGTTTGCGGTCCCGGTCTCAGCGCGACCACCCTCGCCTCTCTGCCGCTCCCCCCCCAACAGGATTTGCGGTGCAGGCTTGCACGCTTGCAACAGGGAGCGCGGTGCGCGGCCTGGCGATGTAAAAACAGCAGCACTTATCAATCTTCTATCCCGAGCCGCTGCCACACCCTTTTTTGGCTCTGCACCCCATCGCTTGCCATGCGTCTTTAATAAACTCGGCGGCTCATCCCTCTCGCGGGACCCTCCACTCGTTTCTGACTTCCAGCGTGCATTTGCATTGGATGCAGGCCACCGCCGACCTACGGATCACGGCGTCCACTCCGGCGTACGGTAAATAAACACTGACTCGGAGTCCACTCGACACCGTAATCCACGCGACGGGCTTCCAGCTTGTCACGAATCGCCAGCCCTGCCGCTGCGCTCTCGTCGTCCATTCGCCCCTTTGGCCGGCGCGACCCTCCCCACAGCGCACAGCGATTCGACCTCCTTTTTTTTGTTGTGCTCCACAGACCCTTCCGCCGACGCCCAGATGCAGTAGGCAGCTGCATGTTGGACATCTGGCGCCGCCAACCACGAGCCACATTCGCCATTCGCTGACAGGCCTCAACAACCACTTCACGCCCCAACGCCACCGGAACTGCGAAGGAGGGGAAGAGAAAAAAAAATCGAGAGCAGGGAGACGCAGGGATTCCCGAAAGAAGCCGTCGACCAGTCCGAAACCGAAGCAGAGCGGTCGAGCGGCGGACGCAAAACCTGGTAGGGCATACAAGACGCCGGTGATGGCTCGATGACATCAAGCATCCGCCATCGATTCCCACCGGCCTCAATTGATTCCCAGGCAACCTGCGTGCCCACCGCTTCTCAGGTTGAAGCCATCGTCGATCGCTAGCCGCCTCGCAGCATTCCGGAAGCAATGGAGACTCCGGCCCGCAGAGTCGTCCAGATGAGCGACTGGGCGCCCGTCCAAGAGGCCATGTTTGAGAACTGCTCCTCTTCGACCAACACCGCGAATGCCCACTCGCATGACGAATTTGGCAGCGCCGCCTCGAGCGAAGCGCGGATTCGAAGCCTGAGCATGTCGCTCCCCTGGCGGCCCCGCCCCAAGTCGGCGCTCTACGATGATGGCGATAAGGTTGACCGAAACTTCGCCCTCGAGAAGTCCAAGAGTCATGGCTTTGGCGGCGGAGGCGAAGATGGAAACGGCGGCCCGGGCCCGTCGTCTTCCAGACACGAACACCACCGAAATTTCAAGGGAATGCTTCGGCGGGCGTCCATCTCGCTCCGATCCGGCGTCAAGGACTTGGTCCACCGGAGAACGTCGGTTCCTTCCGGCTCGAGCTTCGACGCAGAGGGCCACCGCCAGCGACCTCGGTTCCTGGCTGCACCTCAGAACTCTACCATTTACGGGAGCACGCCACAAGGCTCCACACCCTCCGGGCCCCAGCGCCCTACCACTGCGCACTCGACGTGGCATCGTCTGCGACAGGCTACCAGCTTCCATCGACAGTCCCGGATACTGCACTCGGGCCACGGCGAACGCCCCTTCGATGGCGAGCTCGGCCCCATCGAATCCCCAACCTTCCCGATCCCTGGCTCCGGCGAACACCCGCCTATAATCCCGAGGAGTACGGGCGCCGCGGCCCGGCAGGCGGCCGCAAATGCTTGCCAAGGGCTGCAATTACAGGGCTACGAATACATGAACTCTCCGATGCCGCGGCCGGGCTGGCTGTCGGATGACGGCCCCGACGACCACGAGAGCGGGATCGGTATTGCCCTAACGAGCTCGGAGATGGAGACATATGTCCCGGCCTCTGAAATAGACTCGGACGTTGATATCGGTGCCGCATCGGGCGATGACGAGACAGACATTGCTAAGGTTGACTTCATCTCCCAGCTGCCCATGGAGCTGGCCATCCAGATTCTTGCGCAACTGGACGCCGTCCAGCTGGCAACTGCCAGCCGCGTATCCAGGCATTGGCGGCAAATTACCGAAAATCAGCACATCTGGCGTGAGTCTTTCATGCGAGAGAAGACGACCACATACGCAACAAGTGGGAATGTCAAGCCAGGTGTTGGCTTGGGCGTGCCCCCCGTACGACCGGGAAATGATTGGAAGGAGATATATAGGGTGAAAGAGGAGCTCGATAAAAGATGGAAAGAAGGCAAGGCACGTCCCGTGTACTTGAATGGGCATACTGATAGTATCTACTGCCTTCAATTCGATGAGTATGTCACGCCTTCTGCCTTAGAGGTTTCGATCATGCTGACACATGTGACAGGACAAAGATTATTACTGGATCGCGCGACCGGACCATCCGCGTCTGGGATATGCAAACATACGCTTGTCGCCTGGTGATAGGTCCCCCCGAAGTCGTCAACGACTGTTCCCTCCCCCTCCTCTACGACGAGCACGGAAGTGCGGTCCATTTTGCGACGCTGCCAGGTCTCGACCCGTCTCCCACCGCTGATGGACAGCCCAGAAGTCCCGTGCGGGCCTTCCACTCCACCCCAGCGCTCTACTGCCCTCCGATGCATCACAGCGCCTCCATTCTCTGCCTCCAGTACGACGACCGCATCCTGGTTACCGGGTCCTCCGATTCTACCTGCATTGTATACAGCATCGGGTCCGGCTACCGCCCCATCCGCCGGCTAAAGCATCACAGCGCGGCAGTCCTTGATCTGGTTTTCGATGAGAAGCACATCGTTACCTGCTCCAAGGACATTTCTATCTGCGTCTGGGACCGCGCCACCGGTGCTCTACTCAAGCAGCTCCGAGGGCATCACGGCCCTGTGAACGCTGTGCAAATGCGAGGAAATACGATCGTTTCCTGCAGCGGCGATTTCCGGGTCAAGCTGTGGAATATCGACACAGGCCGGAACATCCGTGAGTTCCTGGGCCACAACAAGGGTCTCGCGTGCAGCCAGTTTACAGAAGACGGTCGCTACGTTGCCTCGGCGGGTAATGACAAGGTCATCCGAATCTGGGACGCCAACACTGGCGAATGCGTGCGCGAGATGAAGGCACACGATAACCTCGTGCGTAGCCTACACGTTGATAGCGTGTCTGGCCGCTTGGTTAGCGGGAGCTACGACTCTGACATCAAGGTGTGGGATATGGAAACAGGTCAGCCGCTACTCGACTTCCCCAAGTGGCACAACAGTTGGGTTCTCAGTGCCAAGAGCGACTATCGGCGTATTGTCAGCTCTGGGCAGGATCCGAAGATTTTGATCCTGGACTTCGGCGCCGGGGTCGAAGGCATCGAGATGCTGGAGAGTGACGCCCCGCACTCGCAGTCAAGAGCGCCGAGACAGAACGAAGGGGGGTATTTCTGACGAGGAGTATCTCGTTCGTGAGAGTTAGCCCGCGTGGGGCGGAGTCAGCCGGCCGCGAAGGTTGGGTAATGTTAATGCTCTCCTCTGACGAAGTCCTCGTTGAGCTGGCGGCGGTGTGGTGTGTGGTCCATAGCGGATCGCCGGGGATGGCGTCGAGGTCGCTGGTTGATCTCCGCCTGTTTAACTCCCTGGTCGGGCTTTACGAGATTTTCCTTTTCATGAATACTTTAGTAAACACTACGCACATGGCGGATTCACTTTATTCGCCCTCGTACTTCTTTCGCGAGGGGTTCGCGGTACTTGAAAAGGAAAGGAGGAGCGGAGTGGGATAGGGCAGCTCTGGTTGACTGCAGCTACGATCTACGCCTATGCGCTACGGCTACTGGCACATTGCATCGTGGAAAATAGAACGGACATGACGAGCGAGAAGTCACAGGACACAGCACAGGACTTTCATCAGCGCATGTCATCGCTCTACTATTTCCATGGTGGTAGCTCAGGATCTGGACAGGAGGGCTGGGGTACGGAGTGTTGGGTGGGAAACTGGGTTAACTTGCTTTCTACGGGGTGTTGCATTGCGAGCGGGAGTATTCTCTTTCGACCTTATAACACAAGCATCTAGAGAGCATTTGGTTTCTGTTTCCCGCTTGGTTTTGATCTTGGGGAAAGTGGAAGGCTGTATCGAGGCTTCCGTGGCCTGCTCCAGTGCGCCCTGCTATGGTTGTGATAGCGAGGCAGCAAGCTAGCTCTGGTGTTGGAATGGAAGTCGGTGTTGATTGTTGGTGAATAGTTTGCTTGCTCAGTGTGTGTATATGTGTCCATTGTTGATTCGATATCAGGTCTGAAGGACTCTGAAGTCGGTCGGAGAACGCGGGTCCGGGCACCGTTGCCGATGGGAGCAGGTAATGTTCCGTGCGTTTGGGCCTGAGCGTTCGCTGGAAGGGCCTGAGAGATGTTTTAGAGTCTGCGCCTGCATATCCCCACGCTTGTAGCCTACCTTGCGTGTTTCTTCTGCGCCAAAAACCGTTCGTTCGTACTTTACCCGTATCTGTGCTCCCACAGGTCCAGATTTGGACTGCTGAGCTTTGCAGGCCGGTCCGATGATTGTCGTCCCTTTTTGGCATCCGAGTTTGAGGGCCGGACGAGACCCATGCCCGGCTCTCGTGTGTTCGGCAGTCGCAGGGTCACTTGGGGTTTCGGCTAGGAGGACGTGATTGCTCGACCTGGCACAGATGCAGTGACTCGGAGCCTAGGCGGTTAGACGGACACGGAGTCATGGTGTTTCTGGCTGCCCGTTGGATGGCGGTCTGGTGCTCCTGGTGGGTAGGGACTCTCTCATTTGAGGGAGGAGGACATGGTGACAAAGGCGGGGAGCGGTGATTGGTGGGTACGGCATCACGAAGTTGGTATTAAGGGGGGAAAAGAGGGGTTGAAGAAAGGACTTGATGTTGAGGGCAGTCGTGTGGAATGCTAAATGCTGTGTAGCTATGAGCTGTAAGGGTTGCCCTATGAGAAGAAGCCTGAGCTTCCTCGAGAAAAACCTCCTCACCGACAAAGATATTGACCCCCTGGTTTCCGCGAGGTGTGCGGTGAGTCCTGTCCCGGAGCAAAGCCGCCGATATTCTGCGGGGTACGGGGGACCCCGCCCGTAGCGGAACCTCTTCCGTGCCGAGTAGGTCGACGTCTAGAACGGGCGGCCCGCTGGGTTGTGCGCATTACCATATGATAGCAAATTGTACGCAGTGAATTTACTTGCCGGGACACTGATAAGATCGACAGTCGGACCACCTGGTCGCGCCTGTTCATTCAGGGATGACACTAGACCATCTGGGCCTGTGCCGCGCAACGGACGGGAGTGCATTGAGCACTAATCGTCGATTTTCCGGTCGCCACATGTCAAGGCCTGCAGCCAATGCATAATTGATGAACGACACATCTAACCAAATTCGACGGAGAAACGAAACATGAGGCACAATTGGCGAGCACCTCTGCTAGCAGGGCACAAGGCGTCTGCATGGCGGTAAGGGGACAGCGTCTGTCCCGCAGCAGAACTCTGCAACGTAGCTCGTTTGTCTCGGCCTGCTGAGGAAAGACAAGAAAGACAGAGGCCGGGGAAATATTCTAGTGACTTGTGGTCTTGGTGGTCGGCTGAGGTAACATGACGGCGGGAGGAGAGACAAACCCGCGAATTGTGCTCTCCTGCCCTGAGCTAGAGTGTTGCATCGTTGCAATAGCTGTAGCACAATATTTCCCTTCAGCATCCCAGGGGGTATCTTGAGGTTTGGCGAGATCAATCGACCGATCGCCGCCATGCAACGACGGGGAACCTGACTCTTCGGAAGAACAGGTCGGTTAGAACGAGAATTTGGCCGAGACCCATGCGCCTGACAGCGCCAGTATTGTCCTCAGAATAGACAGGTCCAGCTGGGCCAGGGACGAGAAGAGCAAGCCAATATATGCGAAGCAAGCGTGAGTGACCGCCGCTGGCGAAAATATAGCGAACGAGGCTCACCATACCCCTGTCACACAGGAGGGTGCCGATGCGCTTGAGCCACGAGAGCGAACGAACATGCGGTGTTATCAGACGGCGCCTCTTGGTTCCACGGCATCCAGGGCCGTCAGATCTGGCAGATCGGTAACGAATGCTCTATGGGAAGTGGAACGAATGACTCTGCCAACAATCGTCCCTGGCCAGCGAAAAGATTAGCACAGGCCTGGATGTAAACGGTGGTCGCTCGACGTCGCAGAGTCGAACACTTTTGTCACGGTGACCATTGCAGCCCATCGCGGCCCATTGGGCGTGAACTCGGCATCGCGGCAGTCCCCAATCGATTGGTGCGGAAGAGACACAAATCCAGGAACCGTCGTGGAGGTGTAGCCACACAGCAGCGACGGCACGACTGCAAGGAACAGCATCTCAAACGCCGCAATCAACAGGCTGTCGTTGCTTCGCGGGGAGAAGGGAGGCGCGGCGCGCGGCGTAGTTGGTGGGGAAAACGGCCCACTTCATCGTTTTGAAACGTCGCTACGATTGCCTCCACGTCGAGTCAGCGATCCGTAGCTTTTTCGGGTGGCAGCGCTCCCAAATTGGAGGGCGATTTATTTGCAGCCCGTGGCTGGACTTGTCCAGACGCCCTGGACAAATGAATTCGGGAAGTGCAGGGCAGGTGTCCTTGACTGGTCGAAGAAGCTTTGGTGAATTGGCCCCCAAGCGCCCAGAATGTGCCCCACGGAGACTCTGCAGGGGCCATTTACCGGCTCGACCCCTGTGCCAAGACCCGTTTGAAGATCTGCGCGCCACCTGGCGGCACCTTCTCCGCCACACCTTGAACTGTCTGGAAGAGACGAGACGTCGTCGAGCCGGCACTTTGTCGTCTTCCTGGCAGCACGGGCAGAGACAGAGACCCGACGGAGCAGCAAAGCTCAGCCCAGTATCTCAGGCAACCTCGGAACAGGCCAACTAGCAAGTTCCAGCGGCAAGACCAGGCTGCCACGGCTGGACGGTCTAGGTCTGCCCTTGGGCTGTCTGTTCCATGAATTACGGCCGCCGCAGATGGGGCCGAGAGACGTCCCGGTGCCAGGTGAGGTGGATGTCCCGTCGCTGGACCGGCGCGGCGCATGCATTGACGAACCCCTGGAGTCCCGATCCTGGGTAATCTACAAGCTGCGAGACAGGTGGATGCGTGGTCGCCAGATCTTGCCGTCCATTGCCGTCCACTTGTTGCCGTCGTCCGATGTCCCTCGATTCACCCAGCCCACTTCTCCACACCAGCACGGCGCCTTGCCTGTGTCTGGCTCGGGCTTTTTTGAGCTCGCTGCTAGCTTGTTTGAACCGTCCGAAGCCCGCAACCAATTGCGCAGCCGCGTCGGCCTTGTTTCTCCGTGCACCTCGCTCTGGGCAGCAGGGCACGCGCTGCTTCCGCACCCACCTCGATGGACTGTCTCTCGGTTCGCTCGGCGCCACACGGCAGGCCTGGATCGACGACTGCATTCCCGGCGGAGAGAGTCAGGGATGCGCAGGCCTGATTCACTGCCAAGCGGGCAGAGTCACCCAGTCGCCGCTCTCCTGTGCCATTTACGCACACCGCGGTACCTCGGTGCAAGGCACGCTGCACGTCTGCTGGCTCCATCTAGGTTGGGCTGTTTCCGTTTCCGTACCCACGCATCCCTGCGAGGTGGTCTGGCGACACGGGGGGCACGTTACAACACTCGATCTTGTCGGTGCGAGGTTAATGACGAGGCGGTTAATGCTTGCCACCACCGCTGCCACACGCGCCGCCATGGCCACATGCCCCCGCCAGACACCCTGCTGTATGGAGAGACCTGAGGCACTGGTAGAGCGAGTCCAGACGGGCACGGCGGCGGGAGGGGCGCCGGCCTGGAAAGCTGGGACCACGAGGAGGCGGCTCGCTGGTATGCGGCCACGATATAAGTTCCATGCCGCCGTCCTTGGTTGCATCCCCCACGGAAAGCTTCCTCTCCAAGTCAACGGCTTCTAATCGCCGACCTTTCTTTTCTTGCTGCCCTCTTTCGGTTCGACGTTTCCTACTTTATCTGCAAGGCCTCGACTGGCCGCAGCAACACACGATCGGATTTTGAACAATGTAAGTGCCCGATGCTGGTGCTATTCTTCACATATGCGTCCCTTTATCCCCGGACCTGCATCCTGTCATATTCATGTCTGCTGGCCCGCTTCCTTTTTTTGTCACGGCCTCAGCAGCAGCAAAGCAGCAGGTGCCTCGAGTGAGGTGACTGTTCCTCGAAGCGACGCAGCCAATGGGACAACACGGTTGGCCCATGTCAGTGCTTCTTTGTCGCTATTGTTATTCACCCCCACCCACATCACAACCCTATTGAGGGACAGCGCTATTCAACAATAGCATAATGCCTCAGCTCAGCTCTATTGTGCTATTGTTACAACCATCAAGTGATGTTGAATCGCTGCCCTTCTATTTAATACGCGCCACGGTGCTGAACTCGACATTTCCCCATCAACTTTTTTCCACTACGCAACTCGTCTTTTGAAGACACACATCAGCTAACAAGTGTAGCCTCAAGCTATCTTCAGCAAACACGCATTGCGCCTGATCATCTGCGAAAAGCTGGTTCTTCGCCATGATCTTCACATTCTTCATTATGGCGTGGAGCCTTTTGGCTCCCGTCCTCGCGGTGCCGGCACCACGACAAGACTCAAGCTGGTGGCTCAGCTCCATCGAGCGGCAAGGGATAGCGGCATTCGGCGAATCGGGCTACAAGGTCTTCCGCAACGTTCGAGACTACGGTGCCAAGGGTGACGGCTCGACCGACGACACGGAAGCAATCAACAAGGCCATCGCCGATGGTGAGCGATGTGGCCAAGGTTGCCCCTCTAGCACCACCACTCCGGCACTGGTGTACTTCCCTCCAGGCACATACGCCGTCAGCAAGCCCATCGTTCAGTTCTACTACACCCAGTTGGTCGGCGACGCCATCAACAGCCCGACGATCAAGGCTCTGCCCGAGTTCGAAGGCATGGCCGTCATCGACGCTGACCCCTACGACAACGAAGGCAACAACTTCTGGGTGAACCAGAACAACTTCTTCCGCCAGATCCGCAACTTTGACATTGACTTGACTGCCATGCCGTTCTCCAAGGGAGCTGGTATCCACTGGCAGGTGGCGCAAGCGACAAGCCTCCAGAACATCGTCTTCAACATGCGGACAGATGGCGGCGAGGAGAACGCTCAGCTGGGAATCTTCATGGACAACGGCTCCGGTGGCTTCATGTCGGATCTCACTTTCAACGGCGGCAAGTATGGTGCCTTCTTTGGCAGCCAGCAGTTCACGACGCGCAACATGACCTTCAACGGCTGCAAGACGGCCATCTTCATGAACTGGAACTGGGCTTGGACCTTCCAGGACATCACTATCAACGACTGTGAGGTTGGCATCGACATGTCCAACGGCGGGCCAGCCAGCCAGACGGTTGGCTCCGTCCTCGTTGTTGACAGCACCTTCAAGAACACCAAAATTGGTATCCGGACTGCGTACGACCCTACCTCGCCCCAGACCAACGGTACTCTCATTCTCGACAACGTCGACTTGTCTGGCGCATCGCAGGGAGTAGTCAACAACGCGACTAGCAACGTCATCGTCGATTCCGGAAAGGTCAACTTCTTCGTCCAGGGCCGCACCTATGAGAATAAGGCTGGCGCCGCTGGGAAGGCTGTCCAGACTTCGCAGAACAGCATCCCGAAGCCCAAGGTCCTCCTCGACTCCGACACCGGAAAGGTTTTCACACGGTCCAAGCCCCAGTACGAGAAGGTACCCGCGAGCTCCTTCGTGAGCGTCAAGGCAAACGGCGCCAAGGGCGACGGCGTGACAGACGATACGGATGCTATCCAGCAGATCTTCGACAACGTGAAGGAAGACCAGATCGTTTACTTCGACCACGGCGCCTACATCATCACCGACACAGTCAAGGTCCCCAAGGACATCAAGATCGTCGGCGAGATCTGGCCGCTCATCTTGGCCGGCGGCGACAGCGCATTCAAGGACCAGAAGAACCCTAAGCCTGTCTTCCAGGTTGGGCAGCCCGGCGACAAGGGCACCGTTGAGATGTCGGACCTCATCTTCGGCACTGCGGGTCCCCAGCCGGGCGCCATCATCATGGAATGGAACGTTGCTGGCGAGAAGCAGGGTGATGCAGCCTTGTGGGATGTGCACACTCGCATTGGTGGGTATGCAGGCACCGACCTTCAGCTCGAGCAGTGCGCCAAGAACCCCAACGCCACGAACCCGATCAACCCCGACTGCTTTGGCGCCTTCCTGATGCTGCACGTCACCGACGGTGGCTCAGCTTACCTCGAGAACACCTGGTACTGGGTTGCCGACCACGATCTTGAGCCCGCTGCAAATAACTCTCAGATCGACGTCTTCAACGGGCGCGGTGTGTTCATCGAAGGCGAGGGTCCCGTCTGGGGCTACGGCACTGCTTCGGAGCACTCTGTCCTATACAACTACCAGTTTAGCAACGCGTCAAACATCTACCTCGCGCTGATCCAGACCGAGACTCCGTACTTCCAGGGCAACCCCATCGCGACCGAGCCGTTCGAAGTCAACAACAAGTTCAACGACCCGGATTTCAAGACCTCTTGCGCTGGCGACACCTCCGGGAATTGCGAGCGCGCTTGGGGTGTTCGGGCGGTCAACTCCAAGGACGTCTTCGTCTACGGTGCCGGCCTGTACTCGTTCTTCGACAACTACGGCCAGGACTGCCTCAAGACACAATCCTGCCAGGCGAACATGGTCTCGCTCGAGGATAGCGCCGTGCACTTCTTCGGGTTGAGCACCAAGGCCAGTACCAACATGCTCACCGTCAACGGCGGCAGCGTCGCCCTCGACAAGGACAACCGAAACAACTTCTGCGCTACCCTCGCCCTCTTTGAGGGAGGGGCATGAGTAGACCGATTGACGAGTTGGATACCACGGCGATCCAATAATTTAGACGACGAGATCCAGCAGCGATTGAACTGTTGGCTACGAAAAAGTTAGCTTATTTCTGCATGCGCTCCTTCCGACTTCACTTCACTTCATTTCTTGACTGGCCTAACAAATGGGCATTAGCATTTGGCGATTTTTGATGACTTGGGCGGCTGGCTTCAATGGGTTCTGGCGTTTTGGCATGGCTGTGGGCGGTGCACATGGAATAGACGCAAAATGGGCATTGCCTGACACGGCCGGCGATGCAAATGGCTTTGAGTTTTAAACTTAGTTCCATAGACAGATACCTGCTGGCAGAGGAATGCGAGCGGACGATGGCTGTCATTCATAGACAGAAAATACAATGAATACCCTGAATTTTAAATATTTGTCTTTTGTGTGACATCTTGTGACTGTGTGACATTTCCCTTCTATGGCGATCGATGATGACAATGATCACGACGATGATGATGCAGAATCGTGGTGTTGACTTCAAGTTTGGTCAAGGGCCAGGCCAGGGTGGGGGCGGGACTCTTGAGTGGGGGCGATGGGTGCTTATCGATTAGGGCGACCGGCTTAGTCATTGTTGCACTCGGTGCGGCCCTTGCGGGAGTGGTAGGCAAAACGACAACGTCATAGCCTTTGCCCACAATCAGGAACAAAACCCTCGCGACCCGCTCCACGCGCAAGCGCAGCAATTAATTCCTCTTTTCTCCTTCTGGTAGGCACCGTATTCTCTCTACTCCTACGAGCTACCACACGACCTGACGAGCTACCCAAGCCGTCTCCAAACCTCACCTACTTCGATGCGCGGCGCGACAAACTCCGCCCTCTCCACCGCCGACGTCAACACGATCCTCGCCATGAACAACCCACACGCAACCAACCGTCTCAAAACCCCCTCCCAGATCGCTGCAGGAATGACGCCCCCGCGCGCCTTCCCAGGGCCCTCGTCGTCCTCAACCGCTCCCACGACCCGAAACAGCCCGTACCTCCCCACGCCCACCGAACTCGTCCTCCTAGCAGGGTACCCCCTCCTCCTCCTCTTCGGCGCCCTCTTCAGCCTCATCTCTCCAGAGACGCGCGCCGCGCCGTACGACGCAATCGGCCACTCGCACATCCAGACTTCTGAGCTGATGCCGTCGTACTTCGCGCGCAAGGACAACCTGCTCAACATCCTCTTCGTCAAGCGCGGCTGGGCGTGGATCACCGTGGCGTTCTTTGTGTTTGCGCTGACGCACCCGTCGCTTGAGGGTGGGGCGCGGCGGGCGCGCGCCACGGTGCGGTGGGCGGTGGTGACGACTTGGTGGATCTTTGTGACACAGTGGTTCTTCGGGCCGGCGATTATCGATAGGGGGTTTCGGTGGTCCGGGGGGAGATGCGAGGTTGTGGAAGGGAAGGTGGTTATGTCGACTGCGAGTGCTGCGGACGTGTTTACAAATGCGGCGTGCAAGAGCGTGGGAGGGAAGTGGAGTGGGGGACATGATATCAGCGGGCATGTGTTTTTGTTAGTGCTGGGCAGTTTCTTCCTGGTGCAGGAGGTTGGATGGGTTGCTGCCAGGGGGGCGCAGTATGTCAAGGA
>Ga0247760_1000868_pt1 | contig 30931 bp, 31 predicted proteins | sample UWRJL171409R4_FD_179936 | JGI IMG/M metagenome (GOLD analysis project Ga0247760, IMG submission 179936) | Plant litter microbial communities from Arlington Agricultural Research Station in Wisconsin, United States - UWRJ-L171-409R-4 | ecosystem: Environmental > Terrestrial > Plant litter >... | reverse complement strand
AAAAAAAAAAAAAAAAAGATCAGCATATAAGAATGATAAGTATCCGAGCAGCGCTGCACAGGAACTTGGGCCTACTACTTCGAGGGGCAGTATTATTGTCTCCATCTAGGGCGTTGCTTTCGTTCACAAAACCCTCCCGTTGGACTTCCCGCGCATCAGTGCCGCTATGATGAGCGCTCATTATCTGAGTGTCCATGTCCCCGTACCACTTACCGGAAGCGACGCCACGCAAACTCCAACTCACTCCAAGAACGGTTTAGCCTACTTGTGCGGCTGAGAATCGGCGACGAGACAGCTGAACAAACACGATTCCCCCAGGACAACAAGTTCAACACCGCCAGCCAGTCCTGCGCGCCTCCCAACTACGCAAACGTGTGGCGGAGATATGGCTACTTCGGGCTTGCCTATCCTGATCACGAAATCTTCTCTTTCGGTGCCACTTCCGGCCTCCCAGCTCCTACGGAGACAGGAGAGTCTGTGGCACTTTCCAGAGGTACAATCGCGGGCATCGCAGTGGGCGTGGTTGTGGCGCTTGCGTTGATACTAGCCGCAGTAGGCTGGTTCCTTCTGCATCGATATCGGACGCTGAGCTGGAAGTTGGTGCCTCGGGAGGACAGCGACCAAGCGAGCTCTATGTGGAAAAAGTTGAGCCTGTCAATTCAGAGCTTGACAGCGGTGCGGTGCCAGTGGTTGAGAAGCAGATTGAGAAGGATGATGCGGCGGTCGTGGAGGCCGATACCGATGCGGTACCAGCCACAGGGGGGGCAGTACCAACGAAAACCCTCTGTTGGAGATCGGCCTGAGTTACCAGCTCAGGTTTCAAATACGAACGATACCGGCGCTGTCGAGATGGATGCCACTCCTGCCCAAAGCATTCCTGCTCATCACGCCGCTAAAATCCTCCCAGCACACCCCTACTACCAGCACCGGCTGAGCTTCATGCAGCGGCTCCAGCTAGTCCCTATGTGCTCACGGTCGCAGGGTCAAGTCAAAGTCAAAATCCATCACAAACAGTCAGCAATATCATGGATAGTGAGATTGCGCAGCTGCTGGAGAAGAAAGCCCGTGTGGACGAGGGGCGACGGGTTTTAGAGCTGGAGCGGCTTGATGCCGAGGCTGCTACTATTGAATTCAGGCTGAGTCAACTGAGTCAACTGTAGGGAGGCGGTTCTCCGAAAGCGTGAAGGAAGGTGAGCGGTGGGGGTTGGATGACATGGTCCGGGGAGTGGAAATGGATGCCGTTGAGCTCGAGGCAGTTGATTCGGTAGCTTCCGCTGCGAACATCGTTCATGTCGATGTCGTTGTCGTAGAAGTTTTGACTGTGAGGGTTGTCTTGATTGTGAGGGTCGTTGTCGTTATCGTAAAAATTCCGTTTGTGAGAGTCGAAGTTGTCGCTGTCGTCGAAGTCGTTGCTGTCGCCTTGATTATGAGAGTCAAGCTCGTTGTCGTCGTTGAGGGACTAGCCTTACAGCCAGAGGGAACGGCGCGTTTTAGGCATGGTGTCTTGTCAGTCGACTTGTTGCTGTTTGACGTGTTTCGTGGACGTTCTAGCTCAGAGTCGAGAGAATGGAAGTGATAGAGAAGTAAAGTGATGGATCGAAGAGCAGGGAAGTCGAGCATCAAAGCAGTCGAAAGTGACGGAAGCGAGCTCATTCGAAGGGAAGTTAAAGTGAGGACAAAGAGAAAGATCAGTGAAAGCGACGAGCGAGCTCATTCAAGCGGAAGCCGAAAGTGACGGAGCGAGCGAGCGAAAGTCAAAGTGAGGACAAAGAGCGTAAAGACAAAGGAAGAGTCAACGTCCAAAAGTGACGAGCGAGCGAGAGTGACGAGCCCATTCGAAGCGAAGCCGAAGTGAGGACAAAGGGCAAAGACGAAGGAAGAGTCAAAGTCGAAAGTGACGAGCGAGCAAAGTAATGAGGAGCGAAAGTTCGTGCGTGGGTAGGAGTGCGGCTTTTGCAGTCTAGTTTTCGCAGTCCGGTTGTCGCGGTGCAACGAATGAGACCCCATCGCGATATAACGGTAAAAGAAGTGCAGCGGTTTCGCGGTATAATGAATCCGAAGTGTTTTCACGATGCAACGCAAAAAGATGGAGCGGTTTCACGGTCCAATCAATAGGGCGCTTTCACAATGCAACAGCGAAATAGGTGCAGCGGTTTCGCGATGTGAAATGCACAGGCGCCAAAGAGTGATGGACAAAGGCGAGAACCCAACCTCCCTCTTCTTCGATGGATGACGTGCATCGTCTCTTGCATCGTCTCTTGCTCACGTGACCCCGCGACAGCAACGCGCCCCACCACTGTTTTACACGCTTCGGTGAAGCAGGTGAGGCGGGCTCTTCTTTGCCGTTATAAACAAAGCACATTCCCCTTTAACACTTCATTCTACCACCACTACCATCGCATTCAGGTCTTTCTCATCATCACATTACGTTCTCCTTCTCACACACACTCTCCCCCAGCTTCGCCCTGTTTAGTTTAACAACATGGAGCAACCGATCGATCCCCCCACTTCCACTGACAACACCATCCTTTTGGATGGCCTCACCAGAGTTTTCAGACAGTTGGAGAAGCTGGAGACACTTCCCGCGCAGATGGAGAAGCTTTCCGCGCGGTTGGAGAAGCTGGAGACACTTCCCGCGCAGATGGAGAAGCTATCCGCGCGGTTGGAGAAGCTGGAGACACTTCCCGCGCAGATGGAGAAGCTATCCGCGCGGTTGGAGAAGCTGGAGACAATTCCCGCGCAAATGGAGAAGCTTTCCGTGCAGATGGAGAAGCTGGAGATACGGATGGAGAAGCTGGAGACACGGATGGAGAAGCTGGAGAACTCAGTCGCTAAGCTCCAGAAGTCGGCCAAGGGCGCAGCAGATATGAAGGTCAAGTTGGACATGGCTACACTTAATATCATACATCTCCAGAAAAACTATGCCAGCAAGACCGCTATCGATGAGATTAAGTCTCAACTCAAGACAAATGTCAAAGCATGGTTCGTCTATAAGCCCCTACCAAAAAACCCAACATCACACTGTACTAAACAATACCTTCTCTAGCATCAACAACAGCGTCCTACGTCTTGCCACGTACCATGTCTCCCGTCAACTCGCATTCTATCGCTTTCCGACACAGTTTCCCATCAGCCGAATGCACGATATCGATACCAACCTTCCGATCGCGGGCTTCCCCACCAGTCTTGCCGAGGTCGAAACCCTAGGGAGTATGTATTGTCGAAAGCGGTGCGGTGCGAGACTGAAGAGCTAACTCTGGATTTACCAGCCGCTAAGGCGAAAGAGATCCTGGAATTTCTGTATCTGCCGACCGATGGCACTCAGTCTGATCGACAGAAGCGCATCGAGCACCACAGCGGCCTACTTTGAGGCTTTCGCCAACGCTCATGTTGGCATCTGTGGCCCTGAGCTTCCACCTCCCTCGTGTTGGTGTTAGTATTTGTGTTTTCTTTTGGGATTCGCGCAGCACATGGCGTACACATACAAAGGCAAGCTTAGGTATGCATTGTTCTTCCACAACGTGTTTATTTTATGGGCGGCGGTTAGGATGACGGTGTTAAAGGTAGTGGTAGGGTAACCGAAAAGTAATATACCCCCTGGCTTTCATTTCTTTTTTTATTCTCTCTCATCGAGAGCCATGATGGTCGTCGTTCTGAGGAGTGAAGATGATAAATATCTCGTAAAGCATCGCCTGAGGGTGGCGGCTATAACAGAGCACGATCCTGTTCTGGCCGGGCTGAGACTGGCGCGTCCCATCATTGCCTTCCCGAATGGCCGCGGTGCGTTCCCGCGATGGCCGACCGCGCATTGACTCCACTGGCCGGAAGCAGCTGTCCTTCGTGACCTCGTGGACCCCGATCTGGCGCCGCCCACTCTCTCACTTTCTCGTCATGACGTCCTTGTTGTGTGGCGCGTCGGTGCTGAGCAAGGATGGCAATGGGGTGGTCAAGCTGGTTCGCCTGTCCCAGTTGCCGTCGATGGAGGGGCTGGTGGTGGTGATGAGCCGCAAATGGACTCCCCAGCTGTCACCGCTGTTTCTTCATAATTCATGGCCACTCCATTCATAGGAAGCGGGGCGATCGCCTCAGTGATTCGTATTTCCCATAACCGAGCTCTGAAATGCGCCTTCAGCCAGCATGAGTACGAAATTGAACACGAACGCGGAATTCTCGAGCACCTCGGGCCGCATAGGGGCATCGTCAAACACTTCAACGAACCGCACGAGGGTCGGATTGCCCTAAAGTATTATCCCTACGAGGTACGAAAGTATGTCGGAGCTGGGAACCCCATTTCTCTAGAGCTGTGGACGCTTCGGCTTGCTAAAACTCTTGTATTTATCCACACAGGATGATCTTTTTGCGATGGGTTCTGTCTTTTTGAGCTCTCCACACGGAAGCCGCCCTATGCGGGACTTGAACGCGGAGAGATTATTTGTCGCTACCGTGACGGAAAATCCCCCCCGGTGGACAGCCTTCTCCTGGGCAACATCAGCAAGTGTTGGATGGGCAACTATGAAAGCGCCGGCCATCTCAGATTGGATTTAGTATGCATCCGTGTCCTCTTTCCACACTGCACGCTAACGCTCCGTAGGCATAGATATGGGAAGCAAGATCAACGAAAGACTCGCACAACCTTTTTTCTCGTAATTGCCATCTTCCTGGTCACATGGGCAGCCTATGTTTAATAGAATCGCTGTGAATTCCGCGGGCAAAGGTGGCTGGTTGAAAGAGGAGGTTTTTTTCTGGCCTAAAAGTTGTACCGATGACTGTCGAAGATGGCCGGCGCGGCAGAGGAGCTTAAAAAAGCCGCCAGCGTAAACATCAACTCGTATGAGGTTTGACACCAGCTGTGGTACATCCGTTTAGGTCTCAGGGACGCCCACTGCTAAGTGTCTGGGATCCGTCGGGCTTGTTAAATGGATTCTCTTTTGCGGCGAGAGGACGTGGGCACGGTAGGGGATCGTTGGCGTCGAGGATTTGGCGGACGGAGGGCAGCGCGAGGCACGAGAGGTTGTCTGAGGCTGGCGTGGAGAGCGGTAGGCGTCGGAGTAGCATTGCAGGTGATGTCGGGGACAGGGCTCTCATTCATTTAGTGAAGACCATCGTCTAGCCCACAGGGCAAACTTACGAGCTTGGGCCGGTAGGCTAAGGGCGGCTGGGGGAGTCTGTCGGTGGTTTTGCCGAGCAGGCGTGGCCAGAAATGGTCGCGCGCGAGTTTGACGAGTCTGGGTGAGGATATGGTATCTGTCGATATTTGGCCTGGGAGGCTTCAATTTAGTCTGGGAGGGGGTCTCTCGCCCTCAACACGCTCTGGTTCATGGCGCCACCCTGCGTTGTGTTCTCGGTGGCTTGGTGGCCGTCGAAGTGGGGAAGACCAAGCCGCACCAGGCTCAAGACGCGTCGCCGTCGAGCCGGAGTCTAACAGGTTGCTCACCCACTCCTAACACCATCGTGCTCACCAATCCCGTATCCCTTGCGCGACGAACTTCACCCTACAGGCTTCGTCGACACTGCCTACTGGGCTGATTCGTTTCCTGGTTAGAGGCGGGAGTATCGCGATCCGATACAACTGCAAATCCAGCAGCCCAACTCCAGGCCGCCTCGTTACTATATTATCACCAGAGGTATCGTTGTCAGGCATCGCGAAGGGACCTACGCGGTCAAGGTATAACGGAAGCGCCGCACATGCATTATCAATGTCATTCTCAGGAACATGAGAATGGGGAGGTGCGGGAGGACGGGCCGATGCAGCTCGGCACTCGCCTCGCAGATAAGCACGTAACAATCGGTGGATGGGTGCTCCGTAGCGAGCTCTGAAAGGGCGTTGCAATGGGCTTGGAAGTCGTGAAAGCCCTATCACTTGGCGCATTAGGTCAGAAGAGAGCTCATGTGAGGCTAAGAAACGCACTCCACCAAATGATGCGATTGGGCTCGCCAGATTGCCAAGATCCCGCCACTGTCTGTTTGAGAAGAGTGAAGATGAACGGGCTGATTTTCTGGTTGAGCAGCTCGTCACCATGGTTGTGGTGTGTCAAGTCTAAATATCTCTGCCCACTCCCAGCGTCGGATTGTGGCTGAGGGTGGCCGTCGCTGATTCATGATCACAAACTGAGGATATTGGGGAAACTGAAGCAGCGCCACTACCAAGTTCCGTCGAATCGTTAAGTAAAAGCCGCAGAGCCGAGAAGGAAGTGGGCATCCATCCGTGTGGCCGGCAGCGCACGGCCATCGAAGTCATGGAGTGGCTCTTAGACCAAACTTGGCTAGGCAGAGTGAGGAGACCCGAGCCACGTAGTAGGGTGGTTGATCGGAGCCAGGACACTAGGTGACCTTTCGGCGGCGCAGGAAGTGTCCGCGCCCCGACTACGAGCGTGCCGACACACGTTCGACCACGACTACTGGCCTGAGTTCTTCGAGGGAAGAATTTGGGACCGCTCGGTGTGGGTGCGCAAAGGCAGCAAGCTTCCTCCGGAGGTGTCAGCTTATATGGGGCTGTGGGGAGCCATTCGCGGAAGTAGCCGGCTTGGCAATAGGGGACCCTGGAGGCCAGAGATTCTCTTCCACAGATCAACAACACAATACACAACCATCACCACAATCGGGCCACGAGTGCTAGATTCTAACACCTCGGCCGGAAAACCCTCGCGCATAGCTCTGGGACAGGAATGTGAAGCTTTGCGTCGAGAGAGCGCATCTCCTCAATTACCCTGGTACCAACTCTTCGCAAGCGCCAAAACATTAACAAACCACCCTGCAGGCCTGCAGCAATAACTAGAAATGTAGATCGTTGTTAGTCATACAGTGCCTTGCCTGGCGGTCTTGGCTGCCAGCCTGGAGTAACCCCACTCCCCTGATGGCTGGGTTTCAACCGTCGAGCACACGCCGTTTTCGAAGAAAATACCAGAGGCAAGTTCGCCGTGACGGTCCTGGGGACCGGCACCCGTAGACCCATTGCTGCTTGCGCTGAAAGACTCAGCGTCAGATATACTGTAACTCTCGTTCAGGTAGGGTGTAGCGGAGCCGTCCCATATTTCATTTCCATTCTAGATGTGGCTTCCTCCATCCAGGGGTGAGCGGTCCTCGCCTTACAGGTTTCAGGCCGGTTTGGGCTCAGGTGTAACTGAGACTGGTATTTGGGCTGCCAACCCGGGGTGAGGTTGATGCGGCATCTCGGGCGCCTCCGCCACCTTCACGTCACACAGCACCCCGTCGAATGCAGAGGTGAGACCAACGCTATCATCAGGCGGGACCACGCTGGCAGCGTTTTCCGGCCTTTAAGCTGGCTTATAATTAGGGTCGGCATGGCGTTCCATATGGCACTTAAGGAGATCGGCTCGGACGAAGCTGAGCTGCGAGCATCTGGGGCGTATAAGTCTAACCTCTTAGGTATCTTAAGAAAGCAGTCAGTTTCAAGTTACGCGAGAAGAGGAAGGACTGGTACGAGAAAACAGCAAAGGCGCACGGTTTAGTTTATGCCTTTTGAGATGCTCATTCCTCCCAAACGATTTTCCGCAAACATCGCACCCGTGCGTTCAAGGACTGTTCTTTCGGCTTTTGCGTTTGTGTCTGTCGCTCTGAAGTTGGGTTGTCATCGCTTGCTCCGCAACCGAGTTTGTAACGCCTTGTCCAAAATTGAAGGGGCTAGGCGGCTTGAGGGAACCTGCGGGAAACACCCGCGTAGGGGCAAGACCGTGATCCGTATCCATTAGTGCTCGAGGCCAAGTGCGACCAAGGGAACCAGTAGTTGAGAGGAGAATTTTTCTGCAGCGGGTGGCTGGCCGCGTTGGCTTGATGGGTCTTGGAAGGTGTGTCAGATATAAGATAATGGAGCTGGCGAGAAAGAAACAACTCTCCTGACTTCTCACACCCCATGACGATGCAAATGTTGCCAATACAATCGATTGCTCTCTTCCACAAAAGAAATCTAGATATATCTAATGAATGAACACGGTCAATGTCGCCTCCCCCATCAGCTCATATTAAGCAGAACAGACTGCCGCCCCCTTGCCCAACCCAAATCAAACACCAGTGCCAGACCAGCATCCATGGGAACCATCCTCCAAGCCATATGTACTCTCCCTTTCCCCGTTTTTTCTCAAATAACGCCAATTTTGCCATTCTTCCTCTTATTAGGTCCCCCTCAGATCCCAGACAATGAAACGAATGACGCAAAGAGGATAGATAGCCTCCTCCCAAAGCACAAAGACAGATTTCCTCTAAAACGCCGAAACGCCTGAACGCCGGGAAAACAAACTCCGAAACAAACACCCTCCGAGGTACAATCTCGGTCCGTCACATATTAATCCTCCACCATCCCAGGTCACGGCGCATCAGGCCAGGATAGCTTCACGCCACACCCAGACCAAGCGCCAACATGCTCCTTGACCCTCTCTCCCTGCCCCAGGCATCAAAGTTGAACCTCTCAGGCCGCTTCGGCTTCGGCGACAAGAATTCTCTTGTCTTCCTTGCCGAAAATACAGGCGAGGGGCCTCTCGACTTCGACCTGCCCCTGTATCCAGAAGTATCAAATGTCCACCTCCTGACCGGTGGCGCTGGAGATGGCGACCGGCCCCTTCCTCCTCCGTACTCCATTACCGTCCACCTCGACCTCGCCTTGGAAACCCCCCTGCGTCTTGATACTTCCAGGAGCCCCTCACCGTGCTCTACCATCCTCTCCGGCGACTCGCACCGCTCCCACGCGGCAGTGCCCGCAGAGGCGGCAGCATCGGACCGTCTCAGGAACCCGGATGCCGCCTCGCTGGGGCGTTGCACACGCGCGCGCGCAGTTGATGAGTCGCGCTCCCGGCGCGAGAAGAAAGACGCAACAGAAGGCTCGCGCCGGCTGCGCGGCGGCGACCCTTCGATCATCTTCATACCAGGGAGGCGTTCACCGTCGAGGTCTGAGACGTAATCGTCTTCAGAGGAGGATGAGTAAGGCGACTCCCAGTCCTCCGGACGACCCCGCCAGATGTCGCAAATCGACGCAGCCACGGATTCACGTCCCGGATCGGCACGGTCCATTGCTGCCATGCTGCGCTGGCTGACCACGGTGCGGGCAATGATGGGCCGCGGTGGGCGGGGCTGACGGGAGCGGGGATTCGGCGGTTGCGGGGTGATCTCACGCTCGCGGTTCGGAGGAGGCTGTCGTCGGGGGGGCTCGTTGTTCGTAGGACGTGGCGGAGGTTGGTGCTTCTGCTGGTGGTGGCCAGTGTTGCTGTAGTGTTGTTGATGGTGAATTGGCTGGTTCTTTTCCGGCATGGTGTGCTGCTTCGTGTGATGTTGATGGGTCTGTCGATTATCGACCGCATCATCGCTCTCGTCCTCACTCTCATAGCCGTGGTCACGCCGGGGCTGATTCGCGGGATAGTGCGAGCCGCTCTGGAGTGGCCAGGAAGAGGCATACTGGGGCGGTTGCGGCCAGGCGGAACTTCGGTTCACAGTCGAAGGGAGATCCGCTGGCGGGTGTGACCCCCGGCTCTGTCGGCGAGGTGGCGATCCCTCAAGAGTCTTGCGACGAGGCGGTGATTCTTCGAGAGCCTTGCGGTGGGGTGGCGATGCCTCCAAGGTTCTGCGACGCGGTGGTGATGCCTCCAAGGCCTTGACCGGAGTCTGCTCCGGCTCAGACTCGGAGCTACCCAAGTCAGAGTCGGAGAACTTGCCTGCAGGAGATTGTTAGCTTTGCGTACCGAAGGAAACACCACTCTGAATACGTACCTCCAGGCACAGCTTGGAAGTCAGAGCGACGACGCTTCGGCGGTGTGGCAGGCTGCTTCCTGGGCGGCGTGCCCTGGTTCGCAGCCGACGCAGGCAGACGCTTCCCTGTCGGGGAACGACCCCTGGACGAAGCCCCGACATCCTGGCGATCCTCAACCGAATCTCGAGCGACGCACTTCGCATCCGAAGCAGAGAATCTCCGGGGAAGTTTGTGCTCTTTCAGGAGTATCACTGGACGCCGTGCTTCATCTTCGGGGTATTCCTCGATGTAGGGGGTCCGCTTGCGGGCCACCCGCTTCGTAGACGCCTTCTTGCTGTCGGACCTTTCGCTTCTGTCCCTACCCCTGTCCTTCTCCTCGCGCACGCTGGCCTCATCGGGGCCCGAAAGTTGACGCCTCGTCGGACGGCAGCGGTGTTCCACGCTGCCTTCGACATCCGTGTCCTCCTCAAACTCGGTGGACTCGTTGACATCATGGTCCGACTCCGGCGGCGACTGGGGGGCTCCGCAGGCATAGCACGCGGTGGGGATCCGGGGCTTTCCCTTCGGCGACCGAGACTTGGGCTTCCTCCGCGGGCTGGCGGCTTTCGTGAGCTGTTTCGAGCACACGGTGACCTTGCCGCCCGCGTAGGCGTAACCGACCCGTCCACTATCGCCGGAGTCGTAGTCCGTGGTAGTGGTGTCTTCGTGGCTGTCCAATGCGGTGTCCATGGTGCTGCTGGCTTGTCTGTCGTAGCGCGACCGGTGCTGCTGTTAGTGCTGTTGGCGGAGCGACGGCGAGTCTCCGGGACATTGAAAAGAGGGGGAGGATGGCGGGTGTGGCTGGGGATCCAGAAATGAACATCATGGCTTCGACTGGCTGTTATCTACCCAAATCAGGGGAAAAGACCGAGAGGAAAAGCAGGGCGAATTTGGCACAAGTTAAATAACATTCGGGACTTGCGATTTCGCAGCCCAAGTGGCAATCCGTCAGGTCACCTCGGGTTGCGGTGGACATCGAGCGTCTGTCGAGTAACAAAGCAACACACGTCGAGGTCGGGCTGGCGTCCAATGAGATTTGGAGCGGAGGCACTTTTAATCTATTGCGTGGCAAGCTTCCAGGGCAGCACTTCGCGGCGTAGGATAGGACGGGACTGCTTTGTGGAGAAGATGGTGTGGGATGAAGCTCTTTGATTTGCGAAGGTGACGATGGTGTCGCGAACTAGAACAAGCTGAGCGATACGTGTTGGACGGCAAACAGGCTTTCCCGTCGGGGGAGGAGCTTTCCATCAATTACGCAGTTGGGCCTTACACACACCCTGCTCACCGCGCAGAGCCCAACCAAATGGAGCGAGCAACGTCTCCGAATAGCACTTTTTTGTCACGACGTGGACCGTTTCGGCCAATTCACCGATCAACACGGCAATGCAGGTGAGATGGGATAGAAAATTTCAACAAATGGGATGTATTGGGGAGTGTGGAGATCGCTCTGCAGGCCTGTCTGAGTGGCTCACGACCCCAAAACGCCTTGCGGCCCGAGTCTGCCCAGGCGTTCAACAGTGCGAAGCGGACTCGATTGACTCCACGATCTGAGACATATGCCGTGAGTTCTACTGGCTGAACTTTGCGCAACTCATGGTAATCGGAAGCCGCTGGCGTCGATGCCTTAGGAGGTGGCTTGAGGAGCCTTCTTTCTTCGGGGGCTTTGATTCTCGTAGGACCTTTCTGAGATTCATCCTTTCTCAGTCTACGGCGCCGGGGATCACCAGTTCTCGGTCTATGCCGCGGGGAATCGTGGTGATCGACGTGTTCCGGAGGTCGTAGGTAGATACTGGTCAGTCGATTCGAGTGGTAGAGGGAGCCTGAGTACATGTAGTCCCCCCACCAGATAATATACCACTGGTATGGCTGGAGGTATTACTGTAGGCGTGGCTAGTAATACGGGCGGATGTTGATATGGATAGCCACGAGGGCGGGGATACAGAGGGCCAATTGGATTGTTAGCCCTGTTCGGATTGAATCGATCGGGCATGCGTTCATGAAGGCGTTCTAAATCGGGTTCTTCTTCAAGATAGTGGGCTCTGGCCTTAGAGCAGTTTTCGCCACACTTGAAATCGAGGCAAGCATTACATCGTTTTGTTTCATCCATTCGTCCTCCTTAAGAACTGGGTATTGTGCGTGTATGGTTGGTAAATAGGTCTTTTATATCGGAGTACTTTTGCGTTGTCGTGTGAGAATGGTTTGGAGTCAGACGCTGTCGAGCGCAGAAGAGATGTTTAATTAGTGTTGGTTGGGGTTTCATTGTCTCGTATTTACAGCTCCGGGACAATAAATCCGGCGCTAACAGCGTCATCGTGGGTCAAAGATAAAGTAAAAGAGGAAAGGGGAATAATTCACAGAGAAGTCCAGTTGGTCCGAGTAGGTTCCAACAGACGTGCTAAAAATAACCAAGTCACAGGAGGTTCGAGTTCCGATCATCGGATAACGTGGTGAAGTCAATATATTAGATGCGAGCTCTCTGGTTGGAAACCTACCTTTCCTAGTAGTAATCTGCGGCTGGCGGAGGCGACGGAGGGAGGGGAGGCGCCTCGTCGATGACATTTCCTTCGGGATCCTCGGTGCACTCGTACACGTACTGGGGCTCCGGGTCCCTCGGCCGAGGGTTCTGGAAGTACCTTTCGCCGCCGCGGTAATTTCGCTGCTGAGGTGGGGGTGAAGGCGGGTAGTCATAATGATCGGCGTATTCCTCATAGCGGTAGCGTTCCTCGGCGTCGTCACGGACACTGGTCCGCTCAAACTGACCGCGCAGGCTATCTATCTCAGGGTCGACCTCCGAGTAACCGGAAGTAGAGACACCTACATGTCTGTATGGGATATGAGGAGGGGGGACATCGCCTGCGGGGCGACGAGTTTGGCTCCGACTCCGTTCAAAGCGACTTCGGAGCCGGTCCTCATCACTATAAACGTGCCTGAACGACTCACCAACGGGGTCGCGAGTCGACTGACGGCGGCTGGGGTTTCGTCCTCGTCGTTGACGGTCGTTGTTGTAGTACTCATCACGATGAGAGCGGGACCTGGGAGGGGGCGGTGGCGCACTTCCCTGTGTAGCATAGCTGGCAGGGCATAGCATGCCGTCAATCACACAAGTCGGCTCCCTGTAGAGAGAGCAGTCAATGTTATGGCAGTGAAACCTACGATCGTGCCTATTAATGCATGACGTGGAACAGACCGTGATTTGACAGAAAGAACACTTGATGTTGACCATCTTGCTGAACCAAGGAGTAGATATCGATAATATGTATCAGTTCGTTGAGAGCGCGATACAAGTTGTGGAAGTATCTCGAGATGTGTCGTGATACCGTGTTAATCGGTTTCCTCCGGCAGATGTTCATTTATATAGATCATGAGTTTCATTGTCAGTAAACTCTCGCAGCCCAAGAACAATGGCTAAGTGCCGACGGCAGTTGTCATGGAGAAAGAATAACGTTGTTCTCGAAGAAGGAACCTTGTCGGCTCCCGCAGACTCCGGCAGAAGCAACAAAGGCGCCATGAAGTCGGGGCATTGTTCGGCATTTGCAAACAAAGAGACCACACGGTCAAGTCATCATATTCCCAGATCGTCGTATGCACCCGTGCCTGCTAACTGAACAGATCAGTGTGCTATCACTCTTAGGTTTAGAATCGGGCTAGACCAACCCCAAACACAAGAAATCGGCGGAAAATGAAACCTAGTCCCTCCTGTTCGCCTTCCCCTTCTTCTTGGGCATCTTTCCCTCTTCGCTCTTGTCTGTGTCGTTGTTGTCAACCTCGACCAGATCGCTTGAGTTCCCATCGTCGTCATCTGTCGTCTCCCCCTTCGCGACGCGGCCCTTCAACACCTCGCGCATGATCCGCTTTCCCTCGTCAATCTCCCCGTTGGTTGCACCACAGGCCATGCACTTCCAAGTCCCCAGCTCCGCCATCGATTTTGTTCCAGGCGGTGCTTGTCCGTTCACTAGCTTACAGTTTCCGCAGATGAGAACAATCCTGTTCTTGGCTGCCGTTTCGTCCTCGCCAAGAAGCGTGTCCAGAATTCGATCGTACCAATGCGACTCAGCGGGGGCGGGTGCCACCGCCATCGCGGCTGGCGGATACTGCGTGGGCGAAGGCGGTGCTCTACCGTCAAAGGCATTCGGCGCAAACTCAGCGGACGCGTCAATCTCGGGGCGGGGCGATGGCTGAACCGGCGTGCCAAAGGCCCCTTGCGGGCGGGGTTGCGGAGTGCCGGGGGCGGATACAACAGGTCGCTGGATATTCGCAGTCGGTGGCGGTGGAATATTGGTGCGGCCGGGTGCTCCCGTTCGCTTCACCGGTGCATCCTGCTTCTTCTCACTATCCGTACCGTCGTCATCCTCCGCCTTCTTCTTGCCCTTCTTCGGCTTGCCGTCCGACCCACCGTACTTCTCGAGCAGCTCGAGGGTCGAGTCGTACTTGGTGGCGTCCTTGAGTTTCTGTATTGTTTTGTTACGCTCGACCTGGAGAACCTTGAGGCGGGCGTTCAGGTTGTTGATCCTGTAGTCGAACACGGCCGTGGACAGAGCGCGAACCACATAGATCAAGACTGGTCCGCCAGCCATGCCCGTCCACTCAAGAGGCCCCATATATTTCCACCCAACCACCAGCATCAAGACAATAGCATATACGAGGTAGGCGAAACCGAGGTAAAGGGTGGTGAGAACCTTGAATCGCCTCGAGCTCGACCGGACCTTGTCGAGCTGCGTTTGCGTCGCGGTGATCTTTGCGGAGAGGGCGGAGAGTGTCCTCTCAAATGAGGCAGGAGAGGAATCCTCCTTCTGACAAACGACAAAGTTAGCGAACAGAGACCGTAGTCTTGGTAGTTAACGACATACCCGCCATGGCCAAAAGGACACCATTTCAGAGTGCTGCAGCCGATCGTCGCCTTCGTGGCTAGATGGAATATTGGAAATGAGTCGCGATCCCGCGATCTTCTAGGCTCGGTGCTTCCAAGCTAGGGGACCGGCAGAGCTGCCTTCGGAGCTCGTTGTACGAAGGCTTAGAGCTGAACGGCGGACGTGCCAGCAACGTAAATTCCGGCAGCCATGAAGGAGCCTGTGCACAGTGACCTCATTGGCGGGTACAACGATTACCGTTGTTGTTGCATAATTAGCTGCAACGGCCTCTGAAGTGCGCCTAACTCGGTCATGTGAATGGGACCCACCCAGTTTCAACCTTGCTTTCGCGGCAATTGAACCATTGGATTCACACAAAGCATGGGAACATTTCTTCTCGATGTTCCGCTTAGATGGCCTACATCAAATCCCACGGTTGCCTTGACGGTGATAAGGCATCTTCCGCACTAGCTAAGGAGAGCTTTTTTTTTTTTTTTTTACGGGGGCGAAAATATCGCAGTAGCAGGGTTTCCGAACCAGGCTAGTGGACCCCTGCCCCTAAGCTGTTCCGGGGACAGAGGCTTGGCGCTATCGGGCCGCTCTGGGAAGGCTGACAAGTGGCTTCGTTCAAGTGTCGCAGTCGCAAAACATTGGTTTCCTCTCACGCCTCGCCGCACATGGCGGTATCGCATCCACCGAGGAATAACGTTATTAGACTCCCCAATCAGTTCTATCCAATTCGATTAGAGTTCCTAGGTAGCGCCTCAGCCACCATATAGCTCGAAGCTTTTGGGCTGCCGCATGCCAGACAGCTCCGAAGATGGACATGTTCCAGGTACGCAGGAGGGAGCAGATCCGCGCATTTGACACCAATCGCCGGACCAATCTATGGCTGAACGTGCTGACACTCTCGTCAAGAGACTCAAGGGTGCAATCGACCGCCAGATCGCCGAAGAGCAATCCAAACAAAAAAACAACCCCAGCCCGAGCCCAGCTGGCCCCTCGACTCGACGTTCGCGATCCTCAAGCGGCACAAAGACACAGTCCCCCGCTCGCCGGCCGAGGAAGAAACCAGCTGAAGACACAGCCTCTAAGGACGCAAATGGTGACGCGGCAGTGGTGAACCCCGATCCCGCCGTCTTCGAGGCCGCCTTTGTCATCGACGACGACGATTCAGCCACTCCTTCGAGGGTAGCAACACCCGTGTCAAACGATAAGGAAGCACAGGGAAATAGCTGTGGGAAGTCAGCAGATACCACCCCGACCGCCGCCGCTACCGGTGAGATGGCTGGATCACAGCAGAATGGCGTGGAAAAGGCCGACACAGGGGTAGGGGTTGCGGAGCAAGCGGCGAGCCCGTCCGTTGCCACACCAGCTGCTGCGGTTGCGGAACCGTCTCCAGAGGTACGGGCTCGGCTGCGAAAGCTTGACAAGCTGGAAAAAACGTATCCAGGTCAGTACTTGAATCCTCCGCCCTGGTATTTTCATTCCATGCACAATAGCACTGACTTTGGAAGAACTGTTGCGCTCATACCGCATCGCGCACAGCCGCGCGACCTCCATCGAACCCTTCGAAAAGGCTCTCAAAGAAAACACTCCTCTGACCTCGATCAAAGACCCCGAAGCTCTCGTTGAGTACTTGGGCCAACTCAACCTCAAAGGGGACATGGTGATGGAAGAACTGAAGCGCGTTTCTGGCGAGAAGGACACCTACAAAAAGAAATTGGACGAAGCTGAGAAGAAAGCGGGCGAGGCCGAGAAGGAACTGTCAGCGTTGAAAGAGGAGGTGGCTGCCCTGAAGGCTGCGAAGCCGGAGGCTGCCGCCGACTCCAAGCCAAGGGAAAGCATTTCGTCGGAGAGCAGATCTACGGCAGAAGCAGAGCGCCCCCAAACTCCCACATCAACCAAGTCGCCGGTTTCGCGCGTTTTGAGCGTCTTTTCCCCCGGGAAACACAAGTCTGAAGAACACAAGAAATCGCATAAGGAGGCTGCTGGAGAGGACGGGGAATTCTTCTCGTACGACGATGAGATCCCCCAGCTCCAAGCGGATGTCGCAAAGAAGTCGCAGGAAATTCACAAGCTTCACACCGAAGTCCGAGACTTGAAGGAGGAGCTTGCCATGGCAAAGGAAAACGGCAACAGTCTAATGGAAAGCCTTGAGTCTGCAACCCGAGAGCTCAGCGAGACGCGGGACGCAGTTGCAGTAAAAGCATCTGTCGAAACCCAACTCGAGGCTAGGAAGACCGAGATCGCTGCCCTGACAGACCGCCTGGACAAGTCGCAAACTCGACTGAAGGAACTCGAATCGGAGCTGGAGAAGGAAAAGTTGGACGCGGCTGCGTTGCTCAAGGAGCAGACATCGAAATTGGCCGTCTCAGCCTCCAGAAATGAGGACCTTGAATCCGAGCTAAAGACAGTCAAGGAGACAAAGTCGGCACTGGATAAGAACATTGCCACCCTGACTTCCGAGATCGAGACGCTGAAGAAAGCCAAGGTAGACGACAAGGCAAGGATTGAGGAGCTCAACAAAAAGATCGAATCCGCGCCGGCTGTTCCCACTCTGGCGGCTACCACGGCCTCACAGGAAGGCTCACTTACCGTCCCTGCGCCAACGAGCAACAAGAAAAAGAATAAGAAGAAAAAGAAGGGCGGCGCGGCAGCCGCTAGCGCAGAAACCGCTCTAAGCGAAACATCGGATGTTCCACCGCCCTCGCCCATCGAAAGCTCAGCCAATGAGGAGTTGCAGGCGGAACTTGGCCGGTTGCAAGAGGAGCTCGCTGAGAAAGATCAGCGCATTGAGAAACTTTCGGAGCAGCGAAAGACAGAGGAGGACCTCCGCGAGGAGATCGAGAACCTCCAGGAGAACCTGATGGCGATCGGACAGGATCACGTCGAAGCAAAGGAGAAAATCAAGGAGCTTGAAGCCGAGAAGAAACAGTTGAAAGAGCGCATTGCGGAACTCGAGAAAGAGGTCGAGTCGTCAGCATCCGCAGCCAAGGGTAATGCAAAGCTGCAGGGCGAGCACGAATCGCTCAAACAAGAATTCGACGATCTTAAACTAAAATCGTCGACCTTACACTCCGATTTGGCGGCTGCGCATCAGCTGGCTCAGAGCCGGTACAAGGATCTGACTGACCTTCGAGAGGTTCTCCAGAAAGCACAGCCCGAACTCAAGAGCTTACGGCAAGAATCGGCAACCCTCAAGGCTATCAAAGAAGAACTCGTTGCGAAGAACGCAGAGCTCCGGGGTCTAGAGAAACGCGAGAAGGATATCAAGACGGAACTGGGGAGGGCTCAACGTCTAGCATCAGACCGCGACGCCGAGATCAAAGCGCTCCACGACAAGGTTACTGCCGAAACAAATGCTCGTCTACGGCTCGAGGACGAGAAGCGTGTTGCAGGGCGTGATTTCCGCCGCTCCGAAGCTGAGAAGATCGAAATCTCAGCCAAGGAAGAAAAAACAGCCCGGGAGCTCCAGCGAGTCCAGGAGGAAGCGGCCAAGCTTCGGCCACAGATCAAAGAGCTCCAAGACGAAATATCCCGCCTCAGGAAGGAACATGAGGTGTTCCGGGAGGAAGCTGAGCTCAAGACTAGCCAATATACCAACGCGCAAAACCTCCTGGGCAGCATGCGCGACCAGACTGCTGAGCTGAGCACGCAGCTGAAAGAAAGTCAGTCGCAGTGCGAGAGCCTCGATGAGGAGCTCGCTGAGACGCGCAAGATGTTAGGCGAGCGGACACGCGAAGCTGAAACGATGCGCCGCCTTCTCGCCGATGTGGATGAGCGCGCCGATAACAAGGTGCGCGAAATGCGGGCGCGCATGGACGCTGCGGTCGAAGAGCGCGATCGTCTCGAGGACGAATCGAGCGCCCTCGCCCGTCGCAAGGCTCGTGAGACAGAAGAGCTCAAGCAAAAGATACGCGATCTGGAGCGCGAGGTAAAGGCTCTAGCGAGCGAAAAGGACGATCTCGAGCACAAGGAGCGTGAGTGGCGGCGGCGGCGCGAAGAGCTTGAGGCGTATGAGGAGAAGTCTGAGGTGGAGGTCAACGAGATGCGGTCGACAGTAGCGAACATGCGGTCGACGCTGGATGCCGAGGAGCAGCAAGTGCGCGAAATGGAAAAGAAGAACACGGAGCTTAGGCGGATGTTAGACGAGCACCGGCTCAAGTATGACAGGGTGAACAAGGACTACAAGGCAGCAAAGGAGAAGCTCGAGGCCGCTGTCAGAGGATCCGGCCGAAACTCGATGGACTCGGCGAGCGGCACCAACGGATCAGGCGCGGCCAACCAGGACTCGCTTTATCTAAAGACAATCCTACTGCAGTTCTTGGAGCAAAAGGATAACCGCTTGAGGGCGCAGTTGGTGCCCGTGCTAGGGAAACTGCTCAAGTTTGACAAGTAAGTCACGGACCGCCCCTGGAACTGGACTATACTAACAAGAGGTACAGGTCTGATGAGCAGAAATGGCTTGCGGCAATTCAGCATATTAGCAGCCGGTGATACGTCCAAGCGGTCTGATTTGTATAACTAGGTAGTATAACCCCTTTTGGCTGCTGGCTAGCATAGCGACGGGAGAGAAAGGTCTCTCAGACTAGCATACGTACACATTATCTTGAACATTCTCAACTTGCACACAACTGCCGTTGTCTTGGTGCCAAGGCCGTCATTCTTCGTCATCTCCCTCTCCAACGCATTGCCTTATCTCCTCCTCCGCTCAAGTCAGGCAGCAGTGAATTTGGAGCGCTAACCAACCCGCGCCAACCTGGGATCACGGCCAAGTGGCGGAGGGCCAGCAGAGTTTGCGGTGAGCATTGGAAGCACAGGGCCCAAGCGATGGGATTTGATGGCGTTGGCAAAGCTTGATTGGTGGGCCGATGCCGTGCCTGGGACCGGTGTGTGTGCCCCGGTTTCGTACCGCGGCAATGAAACTCTTATTGCCAGCAAGACGATGAAAAAATGAGCTGTTGACCCTCTCTAGGACTTGCTCCGGTAACACATTTGATGTTGAGCGGTTGGGTGGGAGGCGGCCGAGCGGAAACGCCAAGGGGGCCTCGAAAGCTAAGCCCCGGAACGAGCCCAACTGCCCGAGCTGACAAGCCTGCAACAAACAGTCCATACACACGCTCGCGACAAAGCGGCCCCATCCGCCACACACCCCCGCGTCTTGCGGTGTGGGGGAAACACGATCATGGTCAGCCCACTCTCTTAACTTCAGCCTTCCTCTGCGTGGCACCCAAGCGTAGCGCCCCAGTCAACCAACAACTTCAGCCACCGGCACTTGTCCTCCACGAGCCTAGGGGGCACAGCATTCCCCATCCGAGCCTAACCACCCGTTTCCCGTATCTGCCTACCGTGGACCAAGCCAGCAGTACTACGCACAACCAGCTTTCCTCGACCACACCCAGGTATTCTAGAGCGTCTACACCCTAGGCGAGTCGTGTGCTTCGCTCCCACCAGGCCCAACTTTTCTCCTGTCGACAGCGGGAGCGAGATAGACAGAAGGATCGACGATAGCGGGGAGCCGGTAGCTGGCTTCCGGCAGCACCTACGCTGGCACAGCCAACCTTGACCACCTGAGATATCCCAGTCCACGATGCACAGCCTGCAGGGACCTGGAGTGTGTCTCATCAGTTCCGGCGACAAGCGGCCAAGACGCGTATCACCCGCAAGACGCCCCCGATCTGTGTGACGGGGAAAGGTTTTCTTCTTTTCTGGTTTTCCTTTTTCCACTGGTTTGCCTTAGCACCCTGGGTGCTGTTTGCTCGCCTTACCTACCACGGACAGCTAGCCGCGAGCCGCGCGCGCGCCGCCCGGCTGCATGCTGCATGGCACAACATGCGGGGCTTTGCATGCGTTTTGATAGCTTCGAAACGGGAGAGCACTTTCTCCAATGAGAAGTTGAGCCTCAATGTGCGGTCTAGGCACCGGTTTTCTAGTGCTTTTCTTTTTATCCCCCTTGAAACCGGAGATGCCTGCCGGGTCGTCGCCGGCAAGCTCCCCAGCCAGCGCCAGCGGCAAGTCGAGAAATGACAAAATGAAAGACAAAATTATGCAGCACAAATCCTATCAGACCAGCACCAGAAGGAGCGCCGGCGTGGCCCAACCCCGCTGTTGGCCCCGAGAGTTACGCAAGGGTCTCCAGGCCCTATGACCGCGGCGGCGTCTGGAGCAAAGCACTCGGCGCAGGAGGCTGGGAGTAAGGGGCAGGACGTCAGGGTTAATTACGGACCCGGTGCTCTGGAACAGCAGCTTTGCGGTCCGCGCTGCTGCTTGCTCAACCGTCTCGGGAAGGGAAGAGTCCTGTGATGTGATGATGTGATAGCATCGGGCGCCTGCGGCTTTCCTAACTCCTTCCGTCGTCCCTTCGCGTTCCAAGCCAAAGATTGGCCAGCAATGGCGCCCAGCTGCCTGCTTACACCTTTTGCACTCCCTTGTGGGAGGGGCGGCACCGGAATTCATTGACGCGGAAACCAACGGCCAGATCGAGGCCCCACGTCGTGGAGTTGCCGGGGACTCCGGCTCCTTTTCCTCTCTTCCGTGGTCCCTGGAGATCAGTGGATGCACACGCGGGGCGCCAAGACGCCTCAAGTGGCATAATTCACCTACCTAGGTAAGGTCGGGTGTCAAAGGTGATGCAGCCGATCGGTGCTGGCGGCTCATATGCAGACGTCAGCACGCAACCTCACAGGAAGCTAACCGGCGGCGAGCCGGTCTCGAGCCGCCAGCCGCAGCATAGTGCTGACCGTCGTCTCAGCCAAGGAATCCGCCACACCGTCTTTATCGAATTTTGGTGTCGCTATGCCCGAGGCACCAAATCGGCGGGGCTAGTCTCGGCGGGTTCGTCGGGTTCGGCGATGGATGGCTAGCGTAGATACGCGTTCTGTCGCTTCAACGGGATCGCAGAAGGGGCGCTCTTTCATGTCATGCTTCCCTCGTCTGTTCGAGTCAGCTTGCCGCCGCTGCAGCCCTCAGCTCTGCCTTCGGCAACTGCGTCTGAAGAGGGCAAGAAGCCTGCGAGCTCGGATTGACATTCGAATGAAAAGCATGGCCTCTCAAGCCCTCCCCCCGCGACTCGTCTCCGCCGCCGGCAGATGACAAACATCAGGGATGCCGCGCTTGTGCCGCCGCTCTTGGACCTCCTGGTCCTCCTCGGTGGACATCCTTGAGTATAAGTCACACTCCCTGCCCAAAGTCCCAGCTACGCTCCCAGCTGCTGTTGATCCGTTGAAGCCTTCCTTCAGCAAGACGCCCTGGTCCCCCGGTTCCCCCAAAGCCAAACCGACGCCACACTTCCTCGACATGCTCGGCAAGGAGCAGTACATAGGCGGCGCGGCCGTGGCAGGGCTTCTCAGGAACCCTACGGCGGACGACCCTTACAGATACCAGTTCGGCTTTGGCAATCATCACGTCACCGAGGCCATCCCAGGCGCCCTCCCGCTCAACGGCACCAACCTGCCGCAGAAGGGCAGATACGGCCTCTACGCGGAGCACCTCAACGGCACATCGTTCATCTCGTCCAGAGAAAGCGTGTCAAACGTGTAAGTGACCCCCATCCGCGCTTAGCGGCATCAGGGGCATCTCCATAACAAGATGTTGGCGCAGGTGGTTATACAGAGAGCGGCCAGGGGCCCCACACAGCTCTCCAAGGCCAGCCGAGGGGCCGCATGAGGTGGGTTGACACGGCCACGCCCGCCATACACTGCCTGTGCTAATCTGTGGGCGGTTCCTGCATCACGCACGATCAGATCGAGGCATCTTTTCTTCCTACAAACCCAAATATTGGCTTTATCCCTGCCACCCACACTTGGGGGCCCCTCAAACCTCCCCTCAACACCACCACCACCTTCGTGCAGGGTTTGAAAACCATAGGCGGGAATGGCGACGCCACGCTCAGAGAGGGTGTCGCCGTGCACCAGTACGCCTTCAATGCCGACATGCACCGGCAGGCTTTTGTCAACCACGATGGCGACATGCTCCTCGTGCCGCAACACGGGATCCTGGACATCAAGACGGAGCTGGGCAACTTGCGTGTCCGTCCGGGCATGGTCACCGTGCTTCCCGCTGGAATTCGCTACTCCATCGGAATTGTTCCTGACGAGCCCGCTTCACTGACGCCCATCACCGCTGCCGGCTACGCCCTTGAGGTCTTCGGTACGCGCTTCGTCCTCCCCGAGCTCGGCGTGCTCGGCGCCAACGGCCTCGCCCATATCCGCGACTTCGAGTACCCAGTCGCGGCGTTCGATCTTGAATATCCAGGCGACAACACCCACCTCCCCCCCTGGGAAATCACCCTCAAGCTCTCCGGCCGCCTCTTCTCTTACACGCAACCCCATACCCCCTTCGATGTCGTCGCTTGGCATGGAAAGCACGCGCCCTTCCGCTATGACCTGTCTCGCTTCCATCACATCGTCGCAAACACTGACCAGCTGGACCCCACGGCCTTTTGCGTCCTCACAGCCCCGAGCAAATGGCCCGGCGTCAGCCAAGTTGACTTCTGCATATTCAGCGAGAAGTGGTCCGTCGCAAGGGATACCCTGCGCATCCCCTATTACCACCGTACGATGGCCACAGAGCTCGTTGGGATTATAAAGGGGGACTACAAGGGGACGGTGCGCGCGCTGGAGGCCGGTGGGTTGAGCTTTGAGCAGGCATACATGCCACATGGCGAGAGCTATGAGACCTACGTTCGCGACTCGGAGGGCGAAAGGGAGCCGGTGAAGGTCATGAAGGACTTTCTGGGATTTATGTTCCATGTCTCAGCGAATGTGGGGTTGAGGGGGTGGTCGAGGGAGAAGCATCCTGATATTCGAGGTTTGTTTTCCCTCTTTCTATTTTGCCTTCTTTTTGCCTTCTTTTTTTCGTGGATACACATCACATTCCCCCTCTACCCATTGTCCCATATTCCCTTTTCATCCGAAAAATCGACTGTGGCCTGTGCGCGTACTGACGATATCAGCTGAGCGAACTGGCGTGTGGGATTCGTTCCGGAGCCATCTCGTCGACCATATCGACGAAGCTAACGCCAGTCTGTCAAAGGCAGGCATGGCGACTCTCCAACGCCCCCAGCCTCCGACGCCGCCTGCCAGTCCCGCCGGCACAATTGTGCCGGCCGATGATGATGCCGTCCCGGTGCCGGGCGGCATCAGTGAGAACCCCCGCTAAGCGCAACGATGCGGCTGTGTGATTTTTTGTTCGTAGACTTTTGCCCGTTTCAGCTCTGTTTTCATATTACGATCAATGATGGGATTATGCACTATGGTTCTGGGAAGATTACACCAGAACCCCGAGGTTACTAGATCTTCTATAGATAACCCCCAAGAGGCACGCGCAAGCAGGTCGGGGAAATAGAATATAGTAGATTTGTTCCGCTAGTCGTCTTTCCTCGATCACGTCAGCCATGCAAAGGCATGCGCTGGCCGTAGCCCATATCGTCACTGTGCGCCGTCTAATCTCTTTCGGGTTCTTCTCCTCTCCCTGTGCGCCGGAAACAACAGGTCCATTGAGATCATCTCGAGCCGCAGGGCCTCCATCTCCTGTGCCGCTAGGGATTCATGTAAGTGCTTGAGCTGTCGCTGGTGCGCTCTCATTTCCTCGACCCAGTCGATCACATACTAGGAGCAGGGCTTCCGTGCTGTCGCGGTCATTGTTTCGTCCTGGTCTCACGGATTTAGTCACTGTCCGAGGTGGATATCGAAGCGTCTCTCCTGACCCTAGCCGTGGTGCCTTTGCCACCGCCGTCCCGCTCCGATGCTCGCGTTTTCGACGGTTATTTCTAACGAGGGGTTGTTGGATTCTGGATCTGTGGGCCTGGTTTTGGGGGACGGGGGCCATCATGGTTAGATAGCTTCTAGGTAGCGGTCGGGAGGAACAGGGCGTGCGTGCGCTGTGTTTGCGATGTCGCCAAAGCTCAACGGGTGTCAAACGAGCATGGTTATCTTGAACGATGCGGAGCAATGGGCGATACAAGAGGAGGGAGCGAGGTACAAATTTCAAAGTTGCAAACTATCTTTTGACTTCTGCAACTCAGCCGACAACCTCAGCGCCTCTAAAATCAAACACCCCCGTCCAGCCCGCAAGCATGTTGCAAAGCTATCCACTAGCACGAACCATCAATGCTCGCCGTGATAACCTCGAGCACCGTGACGCGACCGTCGTAATCCCCGAGCGCCAGCCATCGGTTGTTGTGGCTGAAGGCGGCCGATGTGATCAGCTCGTGGCCTGGATCCAGCGGGTAGTCGGCGCGGAAGAGACCGGTTTCGACGTCGATGACATCGACGCCATCCTCGGTCCTGCACGCTAAGTGTTGGCAGTCAGGTGAGATGGCAAGCGGCCACCCTTCGGTCTGCCGTACCGTGTCCAGATTGTAGACGCTCATCGTGTCGGGTTTTAGCCTCCATAAACAGACCTGTCTTCCCCAAACCGATACTACGAGGTCACCGTTCATCGAGAGCTGCATCATGTTCGCCGGCCCCCTCGATTCAACCTCGGCCTTGCGCAGCGTCCGTCCTGATTGCAGGCTCGTCATGCGAATGCTCCCATCGGTCGAAGCGCTGATGAGCGCCGTCCCGTCTGGCGTCACAGCCATGTGCGTTAGCGGGCTGGAGTGCACGGCAATTGTGCGTGCCATGGCCGGCTTTAGGACGTTGCGAAGGTCGAGGATGACAATTCTGGTGCTGTTGCGGATCGAGACGGATGCCAAATAGCTTCCGTCCGGAGTGTAAGCCAAAGGCGCCTGCACTGAAAAATCGGCTTTGAGGCGGCGCTTGTCTGTGAAGAGATCGAATACTTCAACACGAGGGACACCGCGTACGCCGCCGTCGCCTGTTTGGTCGTCGGCTATAGCGTGCTCGGTCCGGCGGAATGCTGTGGCCATCAGCGCCAGCCCGGGCCCGGGGCTCAGCGCGAAGTCCCCCTGCGTACGGACCCCCTTGGATGGTACCGGCCGAACGATCTTTCGTCTTACAGTATTGACATCATACATGATGATATTCGAAGTGAGGTCACCGCTGCTGCGGGTTGAATTGTTCGCAAGAGTCGGTATCCTGCAGACGATGTGGGCGTCAGAGGTGGTGAAGCCGACCTGCTCAACCTCGAAGTTCGGCTGCGTGGCGAACTTGTTCTTCTTCACCAAAATCATGGTCGTGACGTGGGCTGGGGGGAAGTCGGGTTCTTTCTCCGGCGGATCATCCCATTTGCGCGGCTTCGAAGAAGCGCTGTCGTCGCTCGCTCGACTAGCGATGCTGGCCCCCTCATTGAGGGTTGATGACGGGCCTGCATCAACATCGGCGGGGGGACGCAACCATTCGGGCTCTTTTCCGTTCGAAGATGATGCCATTGGGAACCTCAATATCGTCGTCCTGTTGCTTACTAGGGGTTGCGCGAAAAGAGGAGTTGGTTGGGGATGCAGAAGCGGGCGATCATTTTAACACCCCTACCAATGGTCGCTGATGAACTCCACATCCAATTGAAAGCCTCACCAAACCGTGGCACCTGAAACTAGTAATCCTACCTACCTACCTACCTACCGTACCAAGCAGCACTGCCACCTACTTCCGCCCAGCCGTGCAGGATGCGCTTGTGTGGCGCCAACATCTTCTTCTGGAGCTCTCACAACGACCGGTGGTTGGCTGCAAATAGGCTGAATGATATCGACTGGCTGGCCATGGCAGCCGACACGAGATCTCTCGGTGAGCAGCCGTTGCATACTTGACAGTGCCAGATACCGAGTAAAAACACTCCACCGGCCCGGGCAGACGCATGGTACGAGATTCAACTAAACGCCTAGATATTCCCGCTCGGGTGAGTTCGCTGCCGTGAGCTTCCGTCTTGGGGGGGTATGATCACCCTTGACGGAACCTGAGTAAAGGCCCTGGTCCGCCTGTGCTCTATGAACTCAATACAAACCGAGGAGGATGTTGGCACCTGTGTGTAATTACGTCCAGATATCTCACCTCCACATTCTTCGCCAAAGAGTGATTTCTCGCAAGTTGCTCGAGGTCCTTGAGTGACTTATGTTAACTCAAAGGGTACATTTCAATCGGTTGCCTATGACAATCTGGCGACAAGCCCAAACGATGGGAGGAGCCCGTCCTCGACTTCGACACCGACGGCTGCTACAACGTCCCCGCCATCGACTCCAACCGCTTCCTCAACGCTGCTCTGCCGGCTCTTCCCCCCAGGGCGGATGTCGCGACCGCGTAGATCTCGACAACAACCAAGTCTACTCGCGCACCCGCTGCAACAACGGCTGGTGCGCCCCACATGTACGGCTACTACTTCGAAAAGGACTGGCGCGACGGCCTGTGCGCCATCGGTCACCGCCACGACTGGGAGCACATCGTCGTATAGACGCGCAATGACCGCGCCGAGTACGTCTCTGCCTCGGCCCACGGGAAGTACAAACACCAAAGCCGCAGGCGAATCCAGCGTGCGCTGGGAGGGAAACCACCCCAAGATTGTGCACCACTTCGATAACAGCGGCGGCGGCACGCATGCGTTCCGCTTTGCAAAACTCGGGAGACGACAAGATTGAGAATCACTATGGGAGGCGGTTTTGCTGGGGCGCTGATTAGCTATCGCGGGTATCCGAACTTGGGGGTGAGAGATGCGCTGTTGAATTACAACTGGGGGTCGGCGACGATTGACTTGGGAAGCCGAATGGCTGTGGGTTCTTGGTAGGATGGCTCTTGGTTGGGGGTGTCCGGATCTGAGTGTTTTCTTCTTCTTCATCTTCTGAGTGAGTGATTGAGTGAGTGGTAGACTGAGTCTCCTTGCGCGATGGTTTGAGTGTCTATTTGGTATGGCTTTGTGTAACATGAATTAAAACACATTTTCTCTAAACTAGAAAGTTATTTTGTTGATATGAATCTAGAGTGAACGGAGGTGTTGCTTAGATACTGGACGAAGAGATGAGCGAGCAACAATAGCCTATGTAGTCTTCCCAACCGAAGACGGGATGAGGATTGGTACCAATTCAGCGATCCGTTTACTCAACAAACTCGGTAGCCATATGTATAGCTGCTACAATCCTGCAAATGACGGACAGCTGTGGCTCGGGACTCAGTTGTCGCTTCGCACCGTTGTCGTCATGGAACACGGACTCAGCGTAGACTGAGCAGGACTAACACATAGCCATTGAGTTACTTCGGTTCATAAGAGATCATAGATTGAGGGCAACACCGCTCGGTACGTCATTGTCTCTTAGTTCTATCAGACTAACTCCACTGTGTCGATCGCCGTTCTGGTACCTACCTCTCTCAACGCCTTTACTAACCTTGTTCAATACTTTTGACTTGGCCTGTATCGCTCAGATGACGCATCAAAACTCACAGATCGATCCGCCTGTCGTCATAACCACCGCCTGTAGATCGCTGATGCACCTCCCAAGCCCAACATCAAGATATCCACTTCGCACACGCGTCGCATGTGTCATCGGGCCACCCCCCGGCTTTCGTTGCAGCGAAAAAAAGAGTTTTCTTGATAATAACCGCGGTGACTGTACTGAAATCCCAGGGTGACAGTGGATTGCAGCGCTATGGATCGAGCAACGACACCACCCCATCCGCTGGCCCAAAAGGGGGAGGCTGGGCCATCCTGAGGGAAAAACCTGCAACAAAAAAAAACTTCAAATCCTACGTCTTTAGACACAACGGCGGGTGGGAAGCACAGCATCTTTAACCAAGTCAGTATGAAACAAGAGCTGCGAATTTTTCTGAACGCCGAAAGATCCGAGATTTCCTGTGCAGCGGCGGGATGCCATGTGTTAGGGCGGTGAGCTGGCCGGGAACTTCCCTGCTGCTCGGTCCGGCTTCTGGCGCCGGGTCTCACCTTGGGTTGCCGAATGGTGGCCTGCTGTGGACGCGATTGGGCAGTGGCTGGCTGCGGTGCTAGAGACTCCAAACAGCTTGGTCTGTGGTGGGTTTCGTCTGCAAGATTTGCTCGGATTGCATTGCATCGCCTGCAACGACAACGGTGCGCCCGATCTTCAAAGACAGCCTGCTTCAAGAAGGGACCGGCCGCCGTTTCGAATAATCGTCGATGGTGCTTAGGCTGGCGGCGAGCGGATTCTGGTGGGTACAGCCGTTTCGCACAGCCAAGCCGGCATCGTTCGCCTAAGGTGTCCGACCTGGGACACCCCAGGGCCAAGGCCGTCGCCGCGAGTCGTCGTCCGCTATGCCCTACATTGGCGGAGTCGCGTGACTTTCGCGATCCTCCACCAGACGAACCCACCTCCGGTTGGGAGAATAATAAAAGAGCGTCCTGAAATGCTGTGGATCGAGTTTGTGGGGATATCTTTAGTCCGCTTATCTAATTGCGAAACGAAGAGCATCGTCGGCGTGGGAATCGTTAATTCAGACACTGGCACAGCAGCGCAGACACGAGGCAAAAGCCCAAATCTCTCGATTGGGACTTTGGGGGCCGCGCTGTGGTGTCAAGACCACCATCGGAGAGGGCCGCCGCCCGTTCGGGACTCGTCTTGCCGCACGACACGCTGAGCGGGAGAACGAGGGCTGCGCTGAGATTTGAATGAATCGGCGCTCGCCTGTCAGCGCTCTCACCCCCGTCGAAGCGGTCTCGCCCGCCAACAAGGGTCGTGACAACCCCCACGAACTAACCGCCTTCGCCAGCGTGTCGCGTGGCCAGTGCACCTGGGGGAAACGCCTCTCAGCTCCGGGGCATACCTCATCCTTATCAAGACCAATGTGGTCTGCACGCCGTTGGTTAACGTGGGAGCCTCGGCAGACGAAGCTTGTGGCATCTGCAAATAATCGACCAGCCCCCAGCGTGCAGCTTCGGACTAGTGTCTTGGCGAGATAGGCGGCCCCGCCCCGTCATGCACCTGCCCCTCCATCTTGGATGTTTTGGGAGCTTCTTGCTCCTGCGCTCAGTGCTCAAGCTCCAATCGCACCTAATCCTGACAGTCGTCGATTATTATTGTTGCGTATCTATCGCTAATGGTGTGAGCTGAAGTCGGAGAATCCGAGCGTCCCTGTCTTAGTGCTGCCCGTCTCGGCCTGAGGCCTGTGTCCTGTGCGACAAATATCCCGCCGCCCCGTGCTGTCGCGCGACAACGCTATGCCGGGAGTGCCCGGCTGTCTTTGATATCGCGCGCCCCTCACTGCGCACTGCGTTGGGGGGCCCACTGGGGCTCTCCCCCACCAATGGAGCCCGCCCGGCGCAGTCTTCTCGAAATCTGGACGCTGCTTCCATGCTGCGAGGGAACTGCGAGCTGGGGTGGCGAGGGCTGGCACTGGTGGGCTGCGACGGGGCGCAAAGTGTGGCATCGGAGGCCAGGATTGCTGGTGATGTGTAGATCCAGACGCGCCTGAGCTGCCCCGGCGGACGCAGGTGACGGCGAGGAGGGGCCGAGGGGGCGGGACAATCACACCCCAACCTGCGTTCCCCAGCTACCAACTCGAACTCATCTCCAATATCTCTTCCCAAAAGCTCCAATCGCACGGCCAATGAGGACCCCGCTGGAGCTGCCCACTCGCGCCAAGCCGCAGGACGCCATGCTCCATACTCGCTAGGCCCGGCCTAGTCCATCCTAACCCTCACGGAACTGGCCACTGCCTGCCTCGACCAACCCGGGTCAGCGGCGGGCTCGTGGGATGCTGCTCAGGGCGAGTGCGCTTTGGGTAATGGACTCCCGGACGGCGCTCTCCATTGCCCAGAGATAAGGACATTTCGCTGCGATTTTTACCAGTTTGCGGCCCTGCATCTAGGGTCCTCCCGCTTGGGCTGTCGAGTGGCTCCCCGAGTTAGTCTTTCATAAAGGTTGGGGTCCTCCTCCAGCATCAGTCGTCCGGATCTCTTAGCTCCTCGTACCGAACCTGTGTTGTCCACCTCCACCGGCTCCGGGGTTCGTCCAAAAGCTTCGGCGGAAGCCCTAATTTTTTCCTCGCCCCTTGCGCGACGGTTGCTCCTTCCCTCGCCTCGATTCCCCCGAGTTTCCTGGTGGATCCCTTTCCCGATCAACCACCAAATCTTGCGCCAGTCGTCTTAGACACCCGCGCAATCGTCGTGCGAGCTCCGAGTCGTAATTGGCCGCTCGGCAACTTTCACCATTACCGGTTCGAACACCCAGGCGCCGTGAAAAACCGCCAACATGGGTTGGATACACAACACCAATGTCAAGATCGCCGACAGCGCCGTGGGGCGGTGGTTTCGGCTCGAGGGAAGCGGACATGTGAGCAACTCTGATGAGGAGTCCTCCCGGACGACTGCGTATTGATGCTAAACGGTCGCCCGCAGCCGAAAGAACGCAAGGGATCGTACTTCTTCACTGAGATGCGTGCCGGCTTGGCCACTTTCTTCGCCATGGCGTAGGTCGCATCCCCCCTTTCCTCGC
>Ga0247760_1000867_pt1 | contig 30940 bp, 31 predicted proteins | sample UWRJL171409R4_FD_179936 | JGI IMG/M metagenome (GOLD analysis project Ga0247760, IMG submission 179936) | Plant litter microbial communities from Arlington Agricultural Research Station in Wisconsin, United States - UWRJ-L171-409R-4 | ecosystem: Environmental > Terrestrial > Plant litter >... | reverse complement strand
CTCGTCTTGCATCAGTTTGACCAAGCGACGGCAACGCGGGCCGCCCCGGCCTGCCGATTGAAGTCCGCGCGCGTCGAGCCCCGGAGCATTCCATTTCTGGTCTGTCGCCTTCATTCCTGCGCCGGACGGCTCCCTGGCACGGGTCAGCGGCCGGCGCCGGAGCCGCCGCATCGAGTTCTGATATCCTCGCCGGCGCGTCGGCAGCCGACGTACCCCATTGCCTCGAACGTACGAAGGATCTCCCCATGAGCCTGGCCAAGGACTTCAAAGAATTCGCCATCAAAGGCAACGTCGTCGATCTCGCAGTCGGCGTGATTATCGGCGCCGCATTCGGGAAAATCGTCAGTTCCTTCGTAGCGGACGTGATCATGCCGCCACTCGGGCTGTTGACGAGCGGAGTCGATCTCAAGCAGCTCGGTTGGACCTTGCGCCCCGGGGAGGACAAGACGCCCCCGGTCGTCCTGAACTACGGCTTGTTCTTGCAGAACGTGTTCGACTTTTTTCTGGTCGCCGTGGCCATCTTCGCCATGGTGCAGCTGATCGCCAGATTGAAGCGCGAGGAAAAGGTGGCGGCGCCTCCGGCAGCACCGCCGAAGCAAGAGGTCTTGCTCGAGCAGATTCTGGCCGCCATCAAAGCTCAGCAGAAGTAGTTCCAAGCCGAGCATCGCTCCGATCCGGGACGCTTCGCTCCTGTGCGGTCGTGAGGCGCAAATGTACCGGTACGCACCATGAACGGAGGACGGCGAGCTGCAGCCATGTTTCTGGATGGTAACGAGAACCCTCTAAACCTCCCGACCAGCTTTCAGAGCAACAAATTGACCATTGCCTCGAAATCGTCAGCTCCAAAAACGGCGAGTTCGATTACACCTAGGAACATGGCGCGTCCCGTCAGCGGTACCTATCAGCGAGTCGACCGCGTGCGCGCTTCCGCCGGCACCTTCGTGCGTCTAGTGCTCGATGGTTCCAGCCGAGAGCTGAGCGCAACCTTGCACGAGCTCGGCATGTCGGATCTGCTGCTTTCCTGCGCTGATCGGCCGCGACTGGGCACGCGCGTGAGCGTCGCCATCACCCTTCCGGGGCGCTACCTCGAGTTCGAGATCCCGGGCATGGTCACCTGGCATCTCGATGGAAAGTTTGGCGTCTCCTTCGACTACCTGAGCGCTCGGCAGACATACGGGCTCGTGCTGGCGATCGATGTGATCAGCCGCGCCGCCGAAGAAGCACCGCTTCAGGCGCGCGGTCGCCAACGCTGAGAAGGGCTGTCTCCTGGGCGTCTTGGGTCGCATCGCTGCCGGAATCGTCGTTCTGACCTTGCTGAGCAGCGCCGTACTGGCAGTGCGCGGCGCGATGCAAGAGCGGCGAGCGAGCGCCGAACAGGCTTTTCGCGATGCGCACGAGTGCTTGCTCGCGTGCGCTCCCGGCACGAGCTCCATGCGCGCGGAGGAGCTCCGGCAGTGCCGCGGAACAATACGCCGCGCCGCCGAATTGTCCTTGGAATTGCCGGAGCACAGCAGCACGCAAATGGAGCTTCAAGCAGCGCTCGACGAACTGATCAGCGCCATCGAGAGCGGCAACGAGCAGCGGCTGTCGAGCGCGCTCGACCGAGCTTCGCAGGCGGGCGGCGCGCTCGGGTGGCGAGCAGTGCACACCCGCCTACACTGAGCTCGATCGCTGCTATTACCCGCGCGAAAGCCCGAAGCAGCGGGCAGGGTTGCGCGGGCGGTGCAGCTTTGAAAAGCTAGTCGATCATGGGAACGAAGCGCGCGCTCTCGGGTCTATCGTGCTTGTCGGTCGGTCTCTTGCTGGCGGGTTGCGGTAGCGATCGGAGCGCAGCATCGCCCGCTAGCTCGGGCGCGTCCGGCGAAGCCTCCGGCGGCGCAAGCAACGCGAACGCAGGCGGCGACGCCGGCGGCATGACGGACCACGACACGGCCGGCTCGAGCGGGTCCGCCGCAGCGCCGAGCGCGTGCGAGGAGTTCGGGCACTTCGGCACGCCTAGCCTGACCTTCACGCTGCCTGCTGGGAAGCCGACGATTTCTTACCCGGACGTGCAAAAGAGCTTCCCCGACGTCGACTGGAAAAACCTGGAACGATTGTACGTCCCGGCTGGGAAATACGAGACATTCGAGCTCGGCAATCTACCTGCCCGCGCGCCCGGCGGCACGAAGCTCGTGATCACGAACCTTGGCGGTCAAGTCCAGGTCGGTCCCAACTTGGGCGGCAATTTCATTTGGTCGATGGGCGGTGGCTCCAATTGGGTACTCACCGGTCGCTACGATCCGGACTCGAAGACCGGCGACGAACAGTTTCCCGGTCACCGCTGCGGAGCCTAAGCAAACTCCCGCGGCAAGTACGGCTTCCTCAGCGACGACGCGTTCGATCACTCCGGGCCATACACGCACATGGGCTTGGCAGTGGGCGGCGGAGCGACCGATTTCGAGCTCGAATACCTCGAGGTGACGCGTTCGGGGTTCGCGGGGATCAGACTCCTCAACTCGATGAGCGGCGGCGTCGCGGATCCGAGCCAACCGATGGCCAACGTCAGCGTGCACGACACCTACGTGCACGACGTCGATTCCGAAGGCTACTACTTCGGCTGGACCGGCGATCCGCCCTCGAATTTGTTTCCCAACCTGCAGATCTACAACAACCGCGTCGTGCGAACGGGCAGCGAAAGCCTTCAAATTCAAGACCTGGGCGACGGGTCGCGCATTCATCACAACGTGTTCGCGTACGGCGCGCTGCATTGGCTCGACAACTTCGGACAATATCAGGACGGCTGCCTGCAGATCCTGAGCCGCCAGGGCAAGACCGAGTTCGATCACAACGTCGCGATGGGCGGCGCCGGCACGTTCCTCAGCTTTTTCAGCTCGCCAGAGAGCGGCGATGGCCCGCGCAGCGTGACCTTTCACGACAATTACTTCGCCGATACGCGCAGCCTGGGCGGGTACTTGAACGGCAGCTCCGAAGCTCCGTCGAGCTTCACCTTCGGTCATAACTTCTTCCGCGGGCTCGATTTCAGCTACACCACGGTGGATCCAACCGCGACCGACCCGGGAGTCGTGTTCGGGGTCAACGCCGCGCACCACGCGCCAATCAGCTTCGAGGGCAATACCTTCGAAGGCAGCCGCCAATTGCTGAGCGGCATCGACCTCAACGGCAGCAAGGGCAACATCAGCGCCACCGACAACGTGAACGGGCCGGTCGCCGCCATTGCTTACCAGGCGTCGGGCTACCCGGACGTGCCGACCAGTCGCCTCTCCGCTTGGGGTGCCACGGCCAAGCTTGCGCCGAACATGCCTGCAATCACCTACGCGATCGGAGATCTCGTGATGTCCGACGCCGAGCTATACCGAGCGAAAATAGTCAATTCGGGCCTCCTACCCGCCGAGAATCCGGAAGCCTGGGAGAAGCTCCCGCTGCCCGCAGACGACCTGCGCGTGGACGATGACTCGCCTTACGCCGCGATGGGCGTGCGTTGAGGCTCGTTGCTCGTGCCTCGACCGAATTGGTTGCTTGGCTTTTCCAATCGACGGCGCGTCGCTTAGAACACGCCTGAAATGCTCGGCACGATCGGCACCGTAGTCCCGAGTGGCTGCATGGCGGTCGACGCGGCGGCGTCATTTTGTACTTTGCCGTAGTGGAGCAGCGTGGGCATGCCGTAGCCAACGGCGAAGCCGATCATCGCGCCGACCAAGACGTCCGTCGCATAGTGGCGATCACCGACGACGCGCAGCGTGCCGGTGGTCGCCGCCAGAGTGATCGTCCCCGCGCAGGCCAGAACGTCCGCCAGGCGATCGTCGTACAGCGGCACGTGGAGGTGATGCGCGCAGGACAAGCCGGCAGCGGTGAAGGCGGTGTTGGTGTGGCCGCTCGGGAACGAGCCCATCGGATGCAACTTGCACAGCGGATCGTAGTTCGGGTCGCGCTCGCACTCGACATACGACGGGCGCGCCCGAGCGACGGTCTTGAAGATCAAGGTCGTGATCAGCGTGCTGAAGGCAAATGCTTCGGCGTCCATCAGCAGCATTTGGCCCGAAAGCTCGGTGCTACCGCGCGCCAGCGGCACGACCAGCGAATCGACGGCAATCGCCCAGCTCATCGCCGAGATGGCCGTCCAATCACTGACGACGCGTGCGGCATCGCGCTGCCCGTGTGGGCGCAGCCGCAGCGCGTCGCGGAAGTAGTCGTCGAACAAAACGCCGCCCGTGAGCCGCGGCGAGCGCGCGTCGCGCATACCGAAATACAGCACCAGCGAGGCGGAGCCGGCGAGCCCGGTCAGCACGTACTCGGCAGGCCGGAACTTCGACCAGCTCGGATCCCAACCAAAATCGGCTTGCTGCGCCCGAGCGGGGGGCGCCCAAGCCAAACCCAGCGCGAGTGTGAAGCACCCAGCGATCCGGGTTGGCCAATTCATGACGGGGCTGGGCTCGGCTCCGGATGGATCGCGGCACCTCCCTTTTCCAGCTCTTCGGAGCGGCGCCGGTGCTCTCGTCCGACCAGCACCACGACGAAGATCCAAATCAAGATCAACACCAGATTGATCGCGGCGAAGACCTGCGTCGGCAGGGCCAATTTCGCGCCCACGTAGACCACACCTGCGGACAACACGTCACCGAAGCGCACGAAGAACGAATCGACCGCGATCTTGCCGACGTATTTTTCGACGCGCGTCGCGACCAGGTACAGCGCTTGGCGAGCGGTGTTCTGCACGGAATAATCGAGGCTATTTTCGGCGACCTTGGCCAGCCGAATCAACGACAGCACGGGCGCGAACAGCATCACCGTGTAGCCGCCGAACGCGACGATTGGCAGAAAAAACAGCGCGGCCCGCACGCCCAGCTTATCTAGGATGCGTGACACGGCAAACAGCTGCAAGAGCACGCCGATGATGTTCACCCATTCGAAATACTCGGCCTTGAATTGACCAATGAAGACCATCGGGTCCCCGTGCTGGTCTTTGCCGGCGACGGCAGCCAGCAGCGTTCGGTCGAGGATGTACTCCCCCGTCGAGTTGCACCAGTTGATCAGCAGCGTGAGCAAAGCGATCAAGATCAAGTACTTGTCGTGCGCCAGCAGGGAAAAAACCGACTCGTTCGACAGCGGCTCGGCTTCGTCTTTTTTGGCCTTGTCCGCGACGGGAGCCTCGACCCGGGCGTTGACCCAGAGCAAAAGTCCGCAGCAGACACCGAGCAGAATCGCGGCTCCCAGCATCATCGCTTGCGGCCCGAGTGGGACGACCAGCTTGGCCAGGTGGGCGCCCGCGACCGCACCGAGTGAGCTACCGATACCGATCACCGCAAAGAGCCGCTTACCCTGCTCCGGGGTGTAGACGTCCGAGGCGTAGCCCCAAAACTGAGCGATGGAGGTGTAGTTGTAGACCCCGACCCAGAGGTAGAAGGGAATGGCCACCGGAACGGCCGCGCGAGCCAGCGCCGCGAACAGCAGCAAGTTGGCTGCAAAGAACACGTACACGCCCAAGAGTAGGCGCATCCGCCCTACTTTTCGTGCGACCCAGCCGTAGAGCTGAACGAACCCGAGCAGCAGCACCGCTTGCCCAGCTGCAGCGTACGACTTTACCTCCGCGCCGCCGTTCAACAGAATCAGCGGTTCACGCGCCGTTTTCAGCAAGTAATAAGCCGTGAGCAGCAGGAAAACGGTCAGCGTCATGACCACGGCCGTGAGCGCCTCCGCCGGCTCGACTTTGGCAAAGGGACGAAGCAAAAGGGACAGCGCGCGATCGATACGCGATTCTTTGGTCGTCACGGGCGCGGCTCGAGCCTCGGGTTCATGGCGCGATCATAAGGGCCGCGTCCGCTATTGTCAGCCTAGCCAATGTGGGAATTTTCATGGCGCCGGCGCCTGAGGCGTTTTGACGGACTCGTGCCGGGACCGTTTCGAAGTAAGGTGACGGCCAAGTGAGGTCACGCGATGTTTCGGCTGAGTAGGGCAAAAGATCCATTTTTCACGGCTTTTTCCGCGCACGCCCAGCTGACGGTGCAGGCCGCGGGCTTGCTTCGACAGCTGCTTCGGGAGCCCTCGAGGCTCGCCGACCTGAAGCGAGAAATTACGCGGGTGGAGCACGAGGGCGACGAAATCACGCGGGCCACGATCACGCGCCTGCGCAGCCAGTGGATCACACCGCTCGACCGGCCCGACATCCACACGCTCGCGACGCGGCTGGACGACGTGCTGGACGTCATCGAGTCGATCGCCGAGCGGCTCGAGCTGTTCGACATTCAGGAATCCTCCCAAGCGGCCGTCGAGGCAGCGGGCGTGCTCGAAAGCAGCGCCATCGCCATGGCCAAGGCCATCGATCTGCTCCCCCAGGCTCGCAAGCGCGCCCAAGAGATCGTCACCTTCTGCGCCGAGATCACCAAGCTGGAGAGCGACGCGGACACGATTTACCGCGGCGCCATCGCAGAGCTGTTCAAAGCAGGCAATGAAGCGTTGACGGTGATGAAGTGGCGCGACATTCACGAGCAGCTCGAGACCGCCACGGACCTGTGTGAGGACGTGGCGAACGCACTCGAAGGCGTGGTCCTGGAGTACACCTGATGTTGATCGCCCTGATCGCGGTGATCGCGCTGGCGCTGCTCTTCGATTTCGTGAACGGCTTGCATGACTCGGCCAACTCGATCGCCACGGTCGTCTCCACCCGAGTACTCAGCCCGCGGGTTGCCGTAGTCTGGGCGGCCTTCTTCAATTTCATTGCGTTCTTGTTGTTCGAATCGACGGTGGCGAGCAACATCGCGCACGGGGTGAAGAGCGACGTGGTCTCCCTCACGGTGGTGGCCAGCGGCCTCATCGGCGCTCTGATTTGGGACATCCTGACCTGGTGGCTGGCCCTGCCCTCGTCTTCGTCTCACGCCCTTTTGGGCGGGTTCGCTGGCGCCGCGGTGGCCAAGGCTGGCTTTGGCTCGCTCGACCTACATTTCCTGGGCAAGACCGCGCTGTTCATCGTGCTCTCGCCGGTGCTCGGTCTGCTGCTCGGCGGCGCGACCATGCGCCTCTTGATGGCGCTGTTCGGCAAGCGCTCCCCGCGCTTCGTCGATCATACGTTCCGGCGCGGCCAGCTGATTTCTGCAGCGCTCTATTCGCTCGGTCACGGCGGCAACGACGCTCAAAAGACGATGGGCATCATCACCGCAGCTTTGCTCGCGACCGGGCACCTCGCGCGCCACGGAGGCGATCGCAGCGTGCCGCTCTGGGTCGTGCTCTCTTGCCACGCTGCGATGGCACTCGGCACGATGACCGGCGGCTGGCGCATCGTGCGGACGCTGGGCATGGGCGTCGCCAAGCTCCAACCCGTGGGCGGGTTTGCCGCAGAGACCAGCGGGGCCATCACGCTGTTCGTCGCTACCAAGCTCGGCATCCCCGTGTCGACGACACACACGATCGCGGGCGCGATCATGGGGGTTGGCAGCGTTACGAAATTGAGCGCCGTGCGTTGGGGAGTCGCGAGCCGCATGCTGCTCGCCTGGGTGCTCACCATCCCCTGTGCAGGCCTGATCTCGGCGCTTTCGTTTCTGCTCGCGACCGCGCTCGGCATCCCCGACTGAGAGCTGCTCTCAGCGACGAATGACGGCGTCCGGCAGCTCGTTGGTGTCGTCGGCTAGGCGCGGCGCGGCAGCGGTCAGACGCGGCTCGAGATCCGCAATCACCTCCAGCAAGCCATCTTTTAGACGACCTTCGCGAATGCGGCCGATGATGCGCTGCACCTCTTCGGTCCAACCGGCTTGACCGAGCTGGGCGTGGATGGTCGCGTCACCGAGTAAGACGACGCGCCGCTCGAGCTCGGACACGAAGATCAAGAGCGCGGTGCGGCCCTTGGTCCCGTATAAGCCGCGTTCGGCAAACAGCTGAAAGGCGCGCGCGTGCGCCGCTTCCTTGGCTGCTCGCGGCGACACCAGCCAGCGCTCGAGCGGTTGCCAATCGAGCACGAGGAAGCTCAATACACCGACGCCCAACTCGACGAGCAGGGCCAGAGCCGGGGAATGCCCGGGCCAAAACTCAAGCACGCAGAACGCCGCGGCCATCGCCCAGGCGATCGAAACTAGAATCCGGCCGCGCCAGTAGTCCCCGCTGCGCGGCACTACCGCCACGACCAGCTCCGCCGCAGTGCCGCTCTCGACGCGAGCCACTGCGGCCTCGACTTCGCGCGCGTCCGCGTCCGAAAGCAGCGAAGTCACCATGAGTCCGAGGCCCCGCCGCCGCCAAAACCGCCGCCGCCGCCGCCGGAGAAGCCGCCGCCGCCGCCGCCGCCGAAACCACCACCACCGAAGCCTCCACCACCGAAGCCTCCACCACCGAAGCCTCCACCGCCGAAGCCTCCGCCCCCCCAACGACCACCGCCGCCACCGCGCATGCGCGCGAGCACGAGCGGGATCAAGATCGGCGAAATGAAGAATAGCAGCACCAGCCAACCAAACGGGCTCGCGTTGCGTCGCCGCGGTTCCCGATCGGCCGCTCCTTCGGGCGCGGCGACGTCTTCACCCGCCGCCTTCTGCATCAAAAGCGCGAAGGCCTGATCGAAACCACCCGCGGCGTTGCCGGCACGCATGGCAGGCACCAGCACGTTGCGGATCACCCGCGCCGAAAAAGCGTCGGTGATGGTGCCCTCCAAGCCGTAACCGACCTCGATACGTAGCTTGTGTTCCTTATTGGCCACCAGCAGTAAGAGCCCGTCGTCCTTGCCCTTTTTGCCCAGCTTCCAGGCTTCGACGACGCGGATCGAGAAGCTTTCGAGGGCGTCTCCCTCCAGCGAATCGATGGTCAGGAGCGCAAATTGGCGTCCGTTCGTGCGCTCGTAGTCGCTCAGCTTTTGTTCGAGCTTTGCTCGCGCCGCTTCCGAAAGCAGGTTCGCCGTGTCGTTCACGTGGGCGGTGAGCGGGGGCACGGCGCGCTCCTGTGCGAGCGCGGGCAATGCGACGAACAGCGCGAACGCCAACCAAGGCAGACAGAGCAGCCGAAGCAGCGCTCGAGAAGGCGAGCGCTGCCAAGGGCCCAACGGAATCATGCGCCTCACGACGGAGGGCTCAGAACTTTACTTCAGGAGCGTTCTCAGCTCCCGGTGCGGCCTCGAAGGTTGGCCGCACGGCGCGACCGCGCATCGACGCGCCGATGCTGGTCGGAAACTTCTGCACGAGCGAGTTGTACTCAGCCACGTTCTCGATGTAGCGCTTGCGCGCGACGGTGATGCGGTTCTCCGTCCCCTCGAGCTGCGACTGCAGATCGCGAAAAGAGTCCGTCGCTTTCAACGTCGGGTATTGCTCGGACACGACCAGCAGCCGAGACAGCGAGCCAGACAACTCATTCTGAGCGGCTTCGAACTTCTTGAGCTTCTCCGGATCATCGATGGTGGAGGCATCGACCTTGAGACCGGCCACTTTGGAGCGAGCCTCGACGACCTTGGTCAGCGTCTCTTGCTCGAATTGACCGGCGCCCTTGACCGTGCTCACCAAGTTGGGGACCAAGTCGGCGCGGCGCTTGTACTGATTCTGAACCTCCGCCCAGCTGGCTTTGACTTGTTCATCGCGATCGATGACGTCGTTGTAGCCGCAGGCAGTGGTGGAGCCGGCGAGGGCTCCTGCCAACAGCAGGCCGCTCAGCAGTCGAAACCCGGGCCAGCCCGCAGCACGTTCCAGAAGACGATGCTTTTTCATGTCTGACCTGTGCATAAGTCTTCGCCAGGCCCCGAGCAAGGTGCACTTTCATGAAGTTCTTTTATGCCCGCTCAGAGCTGGGTCCGGCGCGGGCCTTTTGCAACTCGACCTGCAATATTTCCACAGGGTTCGTGGTTGAGCCGGCTGCGCCACGCGCGCTATTCCTGCGCCTTTCGCGAGACGCGTGGCTCATCTAGAGTCTTTCCATGCCGCTCCCCGATCATGCCGCCGTTCAAGCGGTCCTGAATTTCGCGCTCGAAAAGTCGCGCCGAAACCGCGAGGGGGAGCCCGCCACGTACATCCCCGACTTGGCCTTGGTCCCGCTCGAGCTCACGAGCGCCGCGGTGACACTGACGAGCGGCGACACGCTGCACGCGGGCGATGCCCTGAGCCACGAATTCACGTTTCAAAGCTCGGCCAAACTGCTGACGTTGATCGGGCTCTTGGAGGAGCGCGGCCCCGTCGAAGTGTTCAACATCGTGGGCTCCGAGCCATCCGGTGACAGCTTCGGTTCGGTAGCGCGACTCGAGACGCACGGCCCCAAGCCCGCCAACCCGCTGATCAACTCCGGCGCCATCGCGCTCTGCGGTCAACTCCACGGCACGGTCGAGCGCCGCGTCGCCTGGCTCCGCGGCTGGGCCGAGCGCTTGTACGGCCGACAAATCCAGATCGACGAGAAGGTGCTCGCCAACGAACGCACGTCCGCCGACCGCAACCGCGCGATCGCCTATTTCTTGAAGCACGGCGGGGTCCTCCAGGGCGACGTCGACGAAACCCTCGACGTCTACTTCGCGCTCTGCTCGCTCACGGGAGGCGTGCGGGAAGCGGCATTTTTGCCGGCCATCCTCGCGCACGGAGGGCTGCGCCCGGGCACGACCGAACGCGTGCTGTCCAAGCAAACCGTGGCCATCGTGGTCTCGATCATGGCCACCTGCGGCATGTACAACGAGTCCGGCAATTACCTGATGGCCACGGGCATGCCCGCCAAAAGCGGCGTCAGCGGCGTGATCGTCGCCGTCGTCCCGGGCATTGCCGGCGTCGCGGTGGCCAGCCCGCGCTTGAACGACAAGGGCGGCAGCGTGCGCGGGCACCTGATCCTGCGCGAGCTGTCGCGCCAGCTCGGCTGGCACTTCGCCTTGGCAGCGGAGAGCACTTACTTGGCAGCGGAGAGCACGTAGGCAATTGGCGCGCTGGGCGGCCATCCCTGGCTTGAACCGAATCATCGTCTCGCATGGGCAAATCGTTAGTCGCGACGCGAAGGACGTGCTCGATCGCTTGGCCGAAAGCCTGGCCCGCTTAGAACACGAGCTCGAGTGAGCTCTTGAGCTCCAAGTCCACGTGGCGCACGTCTGAGGGCGCGCGACTCTCATAGCGCGCCGTGGCATCGACGCGACTCTGCAGGTGCTTGGTAACCTTGAAACCGACGCCGCTCACGCTCAAGATCTTGTAGTCGGAGAAGCGGTCAATCCGAGGTTGAACGTAGTTGACCGTGCTGATCGCGATGCGTTCGTCTGGGTTGAACGTGGCCGCCACGTAGTTGCTCCAGCGTTCGAACGTCCCTTGCCCTTCCGGATCGGGGTCGGCGCTGTCGAGCTGGGTGCTCTCGACCATGTAGGAACTGCCGAAGAACAGCTCGAACAGCGGATGGTGTAGCGCGCGTACACGCGGGCCGGTGCCCACGACTTCTCTCAGCGTGACCCGCCGAAAGCGATCACTCTCTAGCTGAGCGTACTCCTCCCACCAGAGGTCCGGATTGATCTGAAAATTATGGCGCAAATGCGCGAACCATTTGGCAACGCTCACCACGTTGGATAAGCGCGTGTAGTCGCCCGAAATGTCTAGGTAACCGAAATTTCGTCGAGTTCGCCCGCCAAGCAGCGCCGCGCCGCCAAAGATGACTCCCTGAGTGTTGCCCGCGTAGGTCGAGGTGGAAGCCTTGATTCGTGCGCCAAATTTGCGCGCTGTGACCTGTTGCCGCAGAGGTTCTACGTTGACCTGAGCCTGAGCGTCGCCGCTGATCGACGAAGAATACGCGCCGGCCAATAGTGAACAGAGCAAAAGGACTTTCCGGCCACGAACGCGAGCAGCACACCAAGAAAGCACCGCTGCAAACGCTGCAGGTCCTGTGCCAAACTAGGACCATGTTCGTGATCGAGCTGATTTACACGGCAGATCTTTCGGAAATCGACGCCCACATGAAGGCACACGTGGCATTTCTGAAGAAGTACTACGCCGCCGGCAACTTCCTGGTCTCAGGCCGCAAGATCCCGCGGGATGGCGGGATCATTCTAGCCGTGGGCAAGGACAAGCAGCAGATCGAAGCGATCGTGAAAGAGGATCCGTTCCACAAGCACCGGCTGGCCGAATTTCGCATCATCGAGTTTCGAGCCAGCCAGCGCGCGGACGACATCCAGAAGCGCATCGAAGGCTGACGCTCGTTGCGCGAGCGATGGAGCGTTCTGCGCCCTGGCAAACACTCTGCTCGCTGCACGAGGAGGCACGAAGGCGTCTCATCTCGAGCGTGACCAAGGCGGGTTCCGAAGCGCACATTTCGAGCAGGTAGCGGCCACATGAACGGCGCGTGAAATCTCGCGCGCTGTCGTCGAGTATCGCAAGAACCGAGTTCGAATCGAGCTCGATTCGGTCGCTTCGCGCTTGACGGGAGCGCGCGCCGAGAGGCGAATGTGCTGTCACGCTCGGAGCCATCTCCCAGCATTTGGAACATGCAAAAGCTGACGACCTGGACGAAGTTGATGCTCGCCGTGATCGCGGTGGGCTCCACCTTCGGCGCCGTGCACACCTACGGAAAGGGCAGTCCGCGTCCAGTGGCAGCCAAACCCAGCCCTGCCGCGCCCCCACCCGCCGCACCAGCCCCGGCCGTGGCGAGCGCCAGTGCGCGGGTGTTGGCGCCTCCACGACCTTCGAATCAGCCAGTTCGCGTGGCGCTCTCGCAATGGCCTGGGCATATGGCGCTTTTGTTCGGCGCCGGAGGCTTGAAAACGCAGCCCGGCTCGATCGCAGCGGCGGAGGGGCTCAACCTCGAGATTCGATTCATCGAAGACGCACCGAGCAAGAACGAAGCCCTGCGCAAGGGCGACGTCGATTTCGTGTGGCAAACGGTCGACGAATTACCGATCAGCCTAGGCTTGTACCGAAGCGCCGGGGTGGACGTGCGAGCCTTCCTTCAACTCGACTGGTCGCGCGGCGGTGACGCGTGCATTGCCTCGAAAGACGTGCTGACGGTGGAGAGCGTCTACGGTCGCAAGTCGGCCATGCTGATGTTCTCACCCGATCACACGGTGTTCGAGTTCATGGTCAACAACTCGCGCTTGACGCCACAGCAGGTGGCTGAGGTTCGCCGCTCGACCAAGTTCTCGCTCGATGACCCGACCTATGCGCGCACGCTGTTCAAGCAGGGCAAGGTGGACGTGGCCTGCATGTGGGAACCCGACGTGACCCTGGCGCTCGAAGAGCGGCCCGGCTCTCACCGGCTTTTCTCCACGGCCGACGCCACCGAGCTCGTCGCAGACGTACTCGTCGCCCGTCAAGATTTCTTGAGCTCCGAGCCGGAGCTGGCGGCGAAGCTTGCCCGCGTGTGGTTCAAGTCGGTCGAGCAGGCGAATTCGAATCGGCCGGCGGCGGCCAACCTGATCTCCACCGTCGCCTCGCGCTTCCGTGACGAGCTCGGCTACGACAAGACGCTTCTATCCCTGAGCTGGGCGCGTTGGACAGAACTCTCGGACAACGTGCGCTTCTTCGGCCTCGACGGCAGCGCGCCCGCCTTCGATCGGGTCTACAATCAGGCTGATTCGATCTGGATCAGCTACCCCGAAGCCGCGATCAAGGATCGCTTTGCGCCGGCCGTGCTGAAGAACGACGGCGCGGTGCGCAGCGTGTGGCTGGCCGCCGGCAAGCCCGCCGCCCGCAGCGTCGAAGATTTCAATCCTGCGATCGCCAATCGGGGCGCCGCTTTATTCACCAAATCGCTCTCGATTAATTTCCCGAGCAACGAAAGTCAGCTCTCTGCCGAGGCATTGGCTGTGGTCAACCAGCAGATCTTGCCGCAGCTGGAAATCGCGGGCGGCATGTCCGTGCGCGTGGAAGGCAACACCGACGGCATCGGTGAGCGCATCGCCAATCAAGTCTTGAGTGAGAAACGCGCCGCGGCCATTGTCGAGTATCTGATCGCACGCGGGGTTCCGCGTACACGGCTCGTGGCGCGCGGCAATGGCTCGAGCAAGCCGGTGGCCCTGAACAGCACCGCCGAAGGGCGCGCCCGGAACCGTCGCACCGACGTGCTCTTCATTCGCGGAGCCAAATAGAGCCATGGCCGAAGCCCAGCTGCCCCGCCCCAGCTACCTCAAATACGCCTTCAAGGACCAACACAACCTAGTGCTCTTGTTCGGCGCGGCCTGCTTTTCGCTGGCCTTCGCTTCGCCCCTGCCGCTACTCGTGAGCGCCACTGGTGAGCTCTTTTGGCTGCTCGTAGGACCGCGTTTGTCTGCCTTCCGCGACTGGGTCGATCGGCAATGCAGCGTTCAGTATCTGGAGCGAGCGGAGTTGGCGATCGAAGGCGCGCTCCGCGAGCTCGACGAGCCCGACGCGAATCGCTATCGGGCCCTGAGCCGCAACGCGACGGAGCTCGTCGCGCGCGCCGGGGGACGGCTCTCGGCTCGGCAACTGGAGCTCGGCCTGCACGGCCTGCTCGAGCTCCGTCGCACGTTCCTCGATTATCTGTTCTTGCGGCAGCGCGTGGAAGCGTTGACCGACGGGACGCCCGTCGCAGAGATGGAAAAGGAGCTCACGGAGCTCCAAGAGTCATACAACGCTGAGCGAGAACTCACCGTGCGCATGACGATTCGCAAGGCACGCGGCTTGCTCGAGCGACGCATCAGCCAGCAAACCGCGCTCCGCAGTGTGCGGCGGAACCTCGAGCTTCGTCTGGAGATGCTGGAGAAAGCTCTGCCGTATCTCCAGAGCCGCCTGGCAGATCCCAGCTTCGAGCTGCTCGCGCCAGAGGTCGACAGCGCGCTGGCCGAGATCGGCTCGGTCGAAACTCTAGAGCTCGCGGTCGACGAAATTTTCGATCAGGCGACGGCAAGCCCCGCGCCATGAGCACAGCACTATGCCAAAGCTACGGATTTTCTCGCAAAAAATCCTGAAGCCGGCACAGAGCGGCGTCCCATTGTTGGGAGATTTGGTCCAGGTGTTGGCGGGCTCTTTCGATGCGTTCGGGGCGTAGTTCCCAGATGCGTTCGCGACCTTGGCGAGTATCGTGAACCAGGCCGGCATTGGCCAAGGCTCGCAAGTGCTTGGTGATGGCTTGACGCGTGACGTCCGTGGCCTCGCTCAGACGCACGATCGACAGTGGGCCCTCGTTACACAAGCGAGAGACGAGCTTGAGTCGCGTTTCGTCGCCCAGGGCAGCGAACAGCGGCGCGGCTTCATGGAGCTTCAGGGCGGCGGAACTACGCCTGAGCGACATGCTGCTCGATGTTCTTGAGCTGTTCCGACCAGCCCCCGTCGTTGCTGCGGAAGGCCTCCGTGCGGCGTTCGGCGGGCAGGCGAGCAAAGCCCGATTCGACGATGGTGAGCAGCGTGCCTCGGGCATCGGGCGCATCGTCCAGCGTGAATTCGACGAGGGTCGTCGGTTCTGCCGAGTAATCTTTGTCGCCGTCGACGGCGTTGGGACGCCAGCGGTAGGAGAAGTAGCGCTCTGGCACGAGCTCGACGACATGCATTTCGAGCTTGAGGTGCTCGTAGCCGGGATAGGTGATTTGGCCGACGATGGTGGCGCCCACGTGGAAAGTGCCCTCCAGGCGGACGCGAAACCACTGTCCGAACTCAGCGGCGTCGCTGATGGCACGCCAAACCCGAGCGCGCGGGGCAGAAAGCACTATTTTCTTCTCGATGCGGTCGTTTTCGGGCTGGCTCATTGGGCAACTCCTAGGTTGCATTTCTAGCGCGCGCATCGAGATACGCAACCAAAAAGTTGCCTATGGTCCGGGCTCCCCTCAGGAGTGGATGACGGGCTCGCTGCCCCGGGACAGCCGCGCGACCGCCCGCGCAAAGGCAGCAGGTTCGATGGGTTTGGCCACGTGCAGCTGAAAGCCCTCAGCCAGCGCGCGCCGCTGGTCTTCATGCCTGGCGTAGGCGGTCACAGCAACGGCGGGAACGCGCTGCGCGCGCTCGTCTGGGAGCGCGCGAATGGCTCGCACCAGCTCGTAGCCATCCATCCCCGGCATGCCGATATCGGAGACGAGCACATCCGGATGATCGCGCACGATGATGGATAGGGCCTGCTCCGCGGAGGACGCGGCAAAGGTGATCGCCTCGCATTTCTCCAAGATGCTCACCACCAGATCGCGCGAGTCATCGTCGTCGTCGACGACCAGAACGCGGATACCACGCAGTTCTGGAGCCGCCAGCCGGCTCGGGGGCTCGAAGTCGAGTACGGGCGCGCTGCCCGCTAGAGGTGCAGAGGAGCTGCGCGAGCCGGCGTACGGCAAGCGCACGACGAAGCGCGCGCCGAGGCTGGCGCCCGCGCTTTCGACTTTGATCGTGCCGCCGTGCAGCTCGACCAAATGACGCGCGATCGCCAGCCCCAGACCGAGCCCGCCGTGACGGCGCGCAAAGCTGCCGTCGGCCTGCCGAAAGCGGTCGAACACGAACGGCAAGAACTCCGCATCAATGCCCTGGCCCGTATCGCTGACCACGATCTCCACGCTGCCGGCGACGCGCGCCACTCGCACCGTGATCTTGCCGTTCTTATCGGTGAATTTCGTGGCATTCGACAGCAAATTCCAGACGATCTGCTGCACGCGCGTGGCATCACCCAGGATCTGGCCCGCGCTCGGATCGAGGTCGACCTCCAGCTGGATGTGCTTGGCTTCGATCGCAGGCTTGGCGCTCTCGATGGCCGCGCTGACGATACGAATCGGCTCCACCGACTGCACCTCCAGGCGCATTTGCCCGGAGACGATGCGTGACACATCCAGCAGATCTTCGACCAAGCGGGATTGGGCCAGCACGTTCCTTTGAATCACTTCGAACGCGTGCTCGAGTTTGTCGGCTGGCAAGGTGTTGTTCGTCAAGAGCTGCGACCAGCCGAGCATGGCGTTCAGTGGCGTGCGCAGCTCGTGCGAGACCGTGGCCAAGAACTCGTCTTTGGCGCGGCTGCTGGCCTCGGCCTCGGAGCGCGCATGCTCGGCCGAAGCGCGAGCAGCGCGCTCGGCATCCAGCAGGCTGCTGCGCGCCGCCTCGACGCGTTTGCGATCGGAGATATCTACTAGCGCCACGACGCAACCCAGAATTTTCGCGGTGTCATCGAGCAGCGGCGCGGCCGTACACAGAAACGACTGGACCGGCCGATCGCTGACGGCCAAGGTCATTTCGCGGCCGGCCGTGGTGTTGCCGCGCAGCGCGGCCAGGACCGGATGCTCTTGATCGTCAGGCGCAACTTGGAACGGGAAGGCGTGGAAGAAGTGACGACGAAGCACGCGCGCGCCGGCGATCGTGCGCGCCGCGCCGCTGGCGCGCATGATCACGCCGTTCACGTCGCACACGATGATCGGCTCGGCGCTCTGCTCCAAGATTGCGTTGGCCAAGCGCTCGGAAGCCACGATCTGCTGATTTTTCTTCTGCTCGGTCAAATCAGTCACGATCACCGACAGGCCCGGCTGTTCCCCAGGGCTATTTCTGGCGACGGACAAGTACACGGGGCGTTCGTTGCCCAGACGATCGCAAAGCAGGAGTTCGCCAGCCCCCGCGCGTGCGCCAGCGCCCTCCAAGAGCGCGCTCAGCAAGTGCTCTTGGCGGCGAACCACGAACTCCGCCAGGGTCTTGCCGATTACCCGCTCCAGCGGGGCGGCGACCATCTCGGCGAATGAGGCGTTGGAATAGAGGACGACACCTGCGGCGCTGACCAGCAGCGCGCCCTCGTTCATGGTCTCGACCAACCGTCGATAGCGATGCTCCGCGCCTTCCAGGGCGTACACCTTTGGCCCCTCGGTGGAGGACACGACCAAGGCCTCGACGTGGCCGTCGCGGATCGCCGCAAGCGTCGACTCGGCTTCTTCCAGCCGGGCCAATAGCGCTTCCAGGTTGAGCTGCGGATCAGCCGCTTCGGGATGGGGCGCGTGCTTGACCATGATCCTTCGGTTTCAGATCGAGGCCCACGAGCACTCGATGTTCATTGGACAGATCCCCGACGATGCGCCGGAGCGGCGCAGGCAGCTTCTTGATCAGCGTGGGCACGGCGATGATCTGCTCGTTTTTGGCCAGCGCGGGCTGCTGAAACACGTCGATCACCATCAGCTCGTAGCGCCCCTTGAGGTGCTCCTCGCAGATCGCGCGCAGATTTTCGACCGACTTGCTAGACGCTGGCGTGGTACCCGCAATGTACAAACGCAGCTCGTAGCGTTCCTCGGCCGCGCGCTCGATGGCGGTTTCGAAGGCTGCAGTCGACGGTCTGGGTTTCGTCACTTGGCACGTCGTGCTTCTGGCTTGATCGGAGTCAGGTTCAGTCCAACCACTACTCGTTCGGTGTTGGTCAAGTCACCGATGATCTTCTTTACGGGCGGAGGCAGCTGCCTGACTAAAGTCGGGATGGCGATGATTTGATCGCCTTGAGCGAGCGTCGGATTTTTCAGCAGATCGATGACTTCGATCGTGTAGCGACCCTGCAGGTGCTCTTCGCAAATTTGCTTTAGATGCTGGAAAGCTTGCACACATTTGGGTGTTTCGCCCGCGACGTAGAGCCTCAAATTCCAACGCTCTGCGTCGTCCTCGCCGTCGGCCGGCACGACGCGACCAAACGGGCGAGGCGTTTTTGCTCGAGAGGAGTTGTCACTCATGCTCACCCAAGGCCTCCGTTGCTGCTCGGGCGGTTGCCAGAGGCGGTGCGCAGTTGCGAAAGTGATTCTCGGTCAGTGCGCGCCGCTTCGGCGCTTTCACGCGAGCTGCGAAGCCGACGCTGAACTTCCTCTTCCTGCGCCGCGTACTCGGCGCGCAAGGCGGAGATCTGGGCATCCAAGGTCTCTCGCTTCAGTTCCAGCAGCCGCTGGCTGCGGGCGGCGTCAGCCGCGCTTTCGCGCTCTTCCCGAGCACGCCTGCGGACCTCGGCCAACTTGGCCGAGCCGATCAGCACGCCCTCGGCGCTGGAGAACACATCGGCCAACGAAACACCCGCGTCCGAGATGATCAGTTCGCGTACTTGGTTGGAGTGACTCATACCTCGAGACTTCAATAGGTAGATGGCGCGGTTGCGCTCGCCAGCGACTTCGAGATCTCGCACTTCGATCCAAGTGTCGATCAAGGACGAGATGCCGATGTCCGTTTCTTCGCGGGTCGCTGGCGTGGTCAGGCAAGTGACGAGACCGGTGATCTGCTGAGTCTTCAGCCAGTCGAAGAGCCGCACCAGCATGGCCTTGATTTGGTGCGCGGTGCCCGCCGACATGAAGCTCGAAATGGGGTCGAGGATGACCGCGTTCGGTTTGAACTCGGAGATGGCCTTGTGCATCGCGACCAAGTGCATCTCCAGCCCGTACAGGCTCGGGCGCGTGGCGCGCAGCTGAAGCAGCCCTTTCTCTTGCCACTTTTTCAGATCGAGCCCGACCGAGCGCATGTTGCGCACGATCTGGGAGGGCGACTCTTCGAAGGCGAACAACATGCAGCGCTCACCGCGCTCACAGGTGGCGTTGGCCAAGTGAGCGGCCAGAATGCTCTTACCGCAGCCGGCGGAGCCGGAGACCAAGATCGTGCTCGTGCGGAAGAAGCCGTTGCCGCTCAGCATCGCGTCCAAGCTCGGGACGCCCGAAGAGATGCGCTCGTCGCTCACGTGGTAGTCGAGCTGCAAGCTGGTTGCGGGCACGACCGAAAAGCCGGAGTCATCGATCAGGAATGGATACTCGTTCGTGCCGTGGCTGGAGCCGCGGTACTTCACGATCCGCAAGAAGCGCGTGGTCGATTGATCGAACACGCTTTGGCCGAGCGAAACCACGCAATCCGAGACGTACTCTTCCAGGCCTTGCCGGGTCAGGCTACCAGCCCCTGCTTCGGCCGTCACGACCGCGGTCACGCCGCGTTCCTTGAGGAAGCGGAACAAGCGATGCGTCTCGGCGCGCACCACCGAATCATCCTTGAGCGTGCTGAACAAAACCTCCAACGTGTCGATCGCGACTCGCTTGGCGCCCACCGAGTCGAGCGCGTGTTCGAGCCGCACGAATAGGCCATCGAGCGAGTAACCGCCGGCTTCTTCGATCTCCGCGGGATCCAGGTGCACGTAGTCGACCGCGAGCAGCTTTTGCTCCTGCAGCCGCGCGAGATCGAAGCCCAGAGATGCGACGTTGCGCGAGAGGTCGCTCACCGACTCTTCGAAGGTGACGAACACGCCGGGCTCGCCGAGCTCCGCGCCTCGGACCAAAAATTCGACGGCGAAGATCGTTTTCCCGGAGCCAGGACCGCCACACACTAATGTCGAGCGCCCCGCTGGCAGCCCGCCGCCCGTGATCTGATCGAAGCCAGCGATGCCACTCGGCGTCTTCTCGACGGTGGCAGGGCTGACCGGATGACTCGAAGCCATTGTGCCGATTTATTGCAGAATGCGTGCCGAGAAAAGGGGCTCCAGATCTGCTCATTTCGGTCGCAGTATCGGCCGTTTTGTGCGGTGTTTCATGTGCCATTCCGCCACACGGGCGAGCAAACTTGCCTCGCCCGACGCGTGCTTTTCATGACGGCAGATCGCTCCCTCCGAGCGAGCGCCATCGTTCTCCAGGCGCTGTCGCTTTCGACCCAAACAAGCGGCAGTAGCGAGCCTTTACGTCGCAGCGGTTGGCGTGACGCGATCCAAGATGACGATTTTTTGCCAGATAGCGCGAGAGAGGTTGACGGCGAGCTCTTCGACGGCGCTGGCAGCGGCGACGGTTACGGGATCGGCGAGCTCTTGAACGTAGAGCGCAGCTACCTTGCTGATGATGGCCAAGAGTTCGGTCGAGTAATCGAGGTAGCGCGTCAGCTCGAACGCGCTCATGGTGCGCGCAGGAGACGAGGGCGTGCTGGGGCCGGCCAAGATGCGATCTGGATCTTTGGTCAACTGGTGCATGTCGACGATGTGCGCTAGCGAACGCAGCACGTGAAGCGCAGCGAGTGCGCGGGCGCGCTTGCGGCGGGACTCGAGGCCGAGCAGGAAGTAGACCGCGACGCCGATGAACACGGCATCGTTGACCACCGCCTCCAGGCCTTGCACCCAGTCAGCCCAATCGTGCGGGCCGGTTCCGCCACGCAGCGTGGTGGCCGCGACCAAGACGACCGCAAACAAGGCCAGGATTGCCAGACTGACGACGGCGCGCAACGGCTTGTTCGGTGCGGCCAGCCAAGCCGATAGCGCGCGAGCTTCGCGCGTGACCTGGGTCAGCTCCTCTGCGAGCTTGCCGAGCCCCGCGCCCGGGAAGCGCTCTTCGATGCGGCGCTCGAGGCGACTCGCGGTCTCCACGATTTGCTCGGGGTCGAGCTTTCTGAACATGGAGAGAAAGAGTACTCCAAACGACCAGCGGACAGTGTAGGTCTGTAGCGCCTCGGCCCGCGGGGTGGAAGTCGCGCGCAGGCGCTGACGCAATTGTCACGCGCGCTCTTTGCGTCTGGCGATGGCCTTCGACTAGCTTCAGGCTAAGAGGCAAGATGGCTGAACGAATTCAAACTGCAGGGGTCATCGGGGCAGGCGTCATGGGTAGCGCGATCGCCGCGCACTTCGCAGGCGCGGGCATTCGCACGCACCTGCTCGACATCGTACCGCCCAACCTGAAGCCAGAAGAGACGACGAATCTCAAGGCACGCAACCGCTTTGCGGACGGCGGGTTGGAGAAAGCGCTCAAAGCCAAGCCGGCGGCGTTTTTCACACCGGACGCAGCGCGCCTAGTGACCACGGGCAATCTGGAAGATCATCTAGAGCGGTTGAGGGAGTGCGATCTGATCGTCGAAGCGGTGGTCGAAGACTTGGAGATCAAGCGCAAGCTGTTCGCCAAGATCGCGCCTTACGTGCGGCCGAATGCGATCCTGGCTTCGAACACCAGTGGCCTCAGCATCGCCAGCATGACGGAGGTTTTGCCGCCGGAGCTCAAGTCGCGCTTCTTGGTTTTGCACTTCTTCAATCCGGTGCGCTACATGCGCTTGCTCGAGGTCGCCAAGGCGCCCGAGACGGACCCGGCCGTCATGCAGCGCATGACGGAGTTCGGGGAATTTTTGGGCAAGGGCGTGATCGACGCCAAGGACACGCCCAACTTCGTGGCCAACCGCATCGGCGTGTATTCGATGATGCTGACCATGCATCAAATGCTCGAGGCCGGGCTGAGCCTGGAAGCCGTGGACAAGATCACGGGCAAGCCGATGGGCAGGCCGAGCAGCGCCGCCTTCGGCACCGGTGATTTGGTGGGCATCGATACCCTGGTGCACGTGGCCAAGAATTGCTTCGACTCGCTGGCTCGGGACGAAGCGCGCAGCACCTTCGAAGTGCCGGAATTCGTGCGTGATTTGCTGGCGGCCGGGCGACTCGGGCGCAAGACCTCCGCGGGCTTCTACAAGAAGACGGCGAGCGAGCTGCTCGTCTACGACATCAAAAGCCGTGACTATCGCAGCCAAGAAAAGGTGCGCTTCGATTCACTGGGGGCGATCAAGAACGAAGAAGATCCGAAGAAGCGCCTACTCAAGCTAGTCAACGCGCCGGACGCCGCGGGAAAGTTTGCTTGGGCGGTGCTTTCGCGCACGCTCGTCTACAGCGCGCGCCGCTTGGGCGAGATCGCCGATGACATCGTGAGCATCGATCAAGCGATGCGTTGGGGCTTCAACTGGGATCTAGGCCCTTTCGAAGCTTGGGACGCGATCGGCGTCGGTGAGTCCGTGGCTCGTATGAAGCAAGAGGGGCTCGCCGTTCCGGAGTGGATCGACAGCATGCTCGCCTCCGGCCGCACGAGCTTCTACGCAGGCGGCCCCGCGGCGCCCACGTTCTACGACGCCGCCTCGAAAACCGCCCAATCCGTCGCCAGCGGCGCCAAACAAATCAGCCTGCCAGCGCTCAAGAGCGACCCCAAGCGGCTAGTCAAGAAGAACCACGGCGCATCACTGGTGGATCTAGGCGATGGCGTGCTGTGCGTCGAGTTCCACACCAAGCTGAACACGCTCGACAACGACGTGATCGGCATGCTCGCTGAATCCGCCGACGTCGCCGAGCAGAACTTCCAAGCGCTGGTGATCGGCAACTCTGGCGAGCACTTCTGTGCCGGCGCGAACCTGATGCTGATCGCGATGGCTGCGCAGCAAAAGGCCTGGGACCAAATCGAAAACGTGGTCACCAGCCTGCAGAACGCCATGCAGCGGCTGCGTTACGCCAAGGTGCCCGTCGTGGCAGCGCCCTTCCAATACACCCTGGGCGGCGGCGCCGAGGTAGCGATGGCCGCAGACGCCTGTCAGGCGCACGCCGAGACCTACATGGGCTTGGTCGAAGTCGGCGTCGGGCTCGTCCCTGCCGGCGGGGGTTGCCTACGCATGGTCGAGCGTTACACTAGTGATCTCGTCGGCGTCAGCGGCGTGGATCTGCTGCCGTTCATCGGCCAGGCCTCGCTCAACATCGCCATGGCCAAGGTGGCTACCAGCGCCGAGGAAGCCAAATCACTGAAATATCTGCGATCGACGGACGGCATCTCGCTCAATCCAGCGCGGCTCTTGTTCGAGGCCAAGCAGCGGGCGTTGGGCCTGGCTGGGTCAGGCTACCGCCCTCCCCTACCACCGCTGCTGCCGGCAGCGGGCTACGACGCAGAGAAGACCATCGGCGCTCGCGTTTGGGCCATGGTCGAAGGCGGCTTTGCCTCGGCGCATGATGCCTTGATCGCGAACAAGGTCGCGCACATCTTGTGTGGAGGCCCGGTCGCGGCGGGCACGCTCCTGCCCGAGCAGCATTTCCTCGATCTCGAACGCGAAGCATTCCTCTCACTGTGCGGCGAAGCCAAGAGCCAAGAGCGCGTGCAGTTCATGCTGATGAACAACAAGCCCCTCAGGAACTGATCAGAGTTACTGATTAGAGGTAAGAAAATGGCATTCCCCCTCAATGTGATCATCGCATCGGCCGTGCGCACTGCCGTCGGCCGCGCGCTCAAAGGTACGCTCCGCAGCACCCGCCCCGAGGATCTCGCCGCGGCGGCCATGGTCGCCGCGCTCGAGCGCGTGCCTGGCCTAAAGGCGGAAGACGTAGACGACGTAATTCTCGGCTGCGCCATGCCGGAGGCGGAGCAAGGCCTGAATATCGCCAGAAATGCGGTATTTTTGGCGAAATGGCCGAACAGCGTGCCGGCTGAAACGATCAACCGTTTCTGTTCGAGCGGCCTGCAGGCGATTGCGCACGCGGCGCTCAGCGTGCAGGCCGGGTTGACCCAGGTTTCGGTCGCTGGCGGCGTCGAATCGATGTCGATGGTGCCGATGAGCGGCAACAAGGTCAGCCTCAACCCGAAGTTGATGGATGAATACCCAGAGGCGTACATCGCCATGGGGCACACTGCCGAGCGCGTCGCCCAACGCTTCCACGTCAGCCGCGCAGCGCAAGATGCATTTGCCGTGCGCTCGCACGAGCGCGCGCTCGCGGCGATCGCGGCCGGCCGCTTCAACGACGAGATCGTACCGGTCAAAGCGCGCGTGCTCGAGGGCAGCCGTGTGTCCGAGCTCGAGTTCGAGATCGACGAGTGCCCACGCCCGGGGACCACGCTCGAAGTGTTGGGCAAGCTGAAGCCCGTGTTCAAGCAGGGCGGCTCGGTCACCGCCGGCAACAGCTCACCCACCAACGACGGCGCGGCCGCCACGGTGTTGCTCTCGGAGCGCAAGGCCGCTGAACTCGGCGTGAAGCCGCTCGGCTACATTCGAGGTTTTGCGCTGGCCGGCGTCGATCCGGACATCATGGGCATCGGTCCCGTGCCGGCGATTCGCAAGCTGCTCGCTCAAACGGGGCTCAGCATCGCGGACATCGACCTATTCGAAATCAACGAGGCGTTCGCGGCGCAAGCCGTTTATTGCGGACGTGAGTTGGGCGTGCCGGACGATAAGCTGAACGTCAATGGCGGAGCGATCGCGCTCGGGCATCCGCTCGGCTGCACGGGCGCCAAGCTAACGGCGACTCTGCTTCATGAGCTACGTCGCCGCGGCGCCCGCCTGGGCATCGTCTCGATGTGCATTGGTGGCGGGATGGGCGCCGCCGGACTATTCGAGGTCTGAAGCTCGCTCGGGCCGACTCACCAAGTACCCGCGCCGAGCGAGAGCGCGGCGTAGCCGCCGCGCAGGCCAAAGGGCGGATCACCATTGACGGTAGCGCCATTCGAGGTCCAGCCGTGGACGGGGAAGCCGTACAGCGCGCCCAAACGCACGCCGAGCGTCCAACCGGTGCGAGTCCCCGGAACCTGCGCGCCCCTGCCGACCAAGACCGTTTGGGCGAGCACGGAGATGCCCGTCAAAAAGCCGTTGTTGCTCAGCGAGACACTACGGGTCGGGTTTGCCAACGCATCGTCGAATCCCACCTCGCCCTTGGACGCCACTGTCACGTTCATGCCGTAGCCGCCCAGGGAGAGCACGGGTGCAATCAAAAAGCCGTTCACGCGCAGCAGCTGATAGCCGAAGTCGAAGGTACCCCACGCGCCGCTGGCGCTGACCTTACGATCGTTGGCGGCGTCTACACTGCGCGAGATCAGGCCGGCACCCGAGCCACCGATCAAGAAGCGATTGAACAAACCGAAGCCTTGGCCGCCCAATAGCGGGAAGACCACCGGCAAATCCGAAGGGTACAGGGCACGTTGCTCCTGCAGCCGATCGTTGACCGGCCCCATGTCCACGACCATCACGCCGCCGAAGGCGCTCAAGCCGCCTAACTTGGGTGTGGGACCATTGGTTGGCGCGGGGGGATTCAGTGGCTTGCCGTTCGTTTCCAGCGAAGGGGTGGTCAGCGGTTCTTCCGCGGATGCGACCCCCGCGGCGAACAAACAAGCCAAGAACGTGGTCAGCCCAAGGGTGCGATTGGTAAGCCGGTCCATGTGTGATGGCTGGGGCTTAGCAAGTCCGGGGCCGCGGCCCCTTCACGCGGAAAATCGCCTAAAATCAGGCGACTGAGGCGCCTCTGCAGTACCATTGTGCCTCGCCGAGCGCAGCGCTGTGGCCAGCAGCGACGCTCGGCGAGCACCTCGGCGAGCACTCAGAGGGTCACGGACACGACGTCGCGCGCGCGATAGAGCTCCCAGAATTTTTCGGCGATGGTCGACGCTTCGAGCGTCGCGTTGCCAGTGTCGAACGCCGTGCCCTTCACCAGCCCAGTGACCACGACTTCCCCCACGTACACGCCATCGCTTTGCAGGCTCTTGCTCAAAAGGCCGACGGTCTTGTGCTGCGCGGCCTTGCCGATGGCCAAGCCTTGCGCGCCCCATTGGGTCGCCGCCGCGTCCACTGCTGGATCGTAAAATGCGAAGCCGCCGCCGGTGACCAGCAGCGCGCCGCTCTGTGCCTTGAGATCTGGCAACGCGGCCTGCAGCGCCGCCAGCAAGCCGTGCACGGTCACGTTCAGCACCGTGCGCAAGTCGTCCGCGCTGGCGGTCTTCAGATCGCCGGCGCCACTCAAGTAGGCGTTCCAGTGCAACACCTTGATCGGGCCGAGGCTGGTTCGCACGTCCGCGATCAGCTTCTTCACCGCGTCGACGTCCCCGACATCGCAGGGGAACGCCTTCACGTCTAGCTTCTCCGCTGCCAATTTTTCCGCCGCAGCATGCAAGCGCTCGGCGTTGCGCGCGACGATCGCCACGCGATACCCCTCCTTTGCAAAACGGCGCGCAACCGCGTCCGAGATCCCCACTCCGTAGCCACAGATGACGATGGTTTCAGCCATGGTCCAGGGTTAGCACCGCTCTCGAACGAAAGGCAGCGGGTGCTGTCCGTTCGACCTGCCTCGGGTGGTACAGTGAAAGCGCATTTCGGCGTTTCTGCCAGACGCTCGGATCCGTTCTGCAGCCATCAGCGGGCCGGATTACCCTCGCTTTCAGAATCTGAAAAAAAAGTAGCGCACGTTGTCGATGGCGCCCTCCCCCGTTCGCCTTGGAGACGAACCCCAAAACCGGCGGGGGCCCGACCAAGGGTCACTCGCGAAAGGAAACGCACCATGAAGTATCTACTTTTGATTTACGATACCGAGAAGCGCTGGGAGCAGGGCTACGAGAAGATGGAACTTGCCGAATACGGCGCGTTCGGCAAAGAGTTCTCCACGCAGATCCTCGGCGGGCATGCGCTCAAGCCAACCACGACGGCTACCACCGTGCGCGTGCGTGACGGCAAGCGCTTGACCACCGACGGCCCCTTCGCCGAAACCAAGGAGCAGCTCGGCGGTTACTACCTGGTTGAAGCCGCGGATCTGGACGAAGCCCTGGGCATCGCGGCCAAAATTCCGGCCGCGCGCTACGGGTCGATCGAGGTGCGCCCGCTGATGATCTTCGCGTGATCGATCTCGATCGCCTGTGCCGTGCAGAGTGGGGCCACCTGCTCTCATCGTTGATCCGTGCCTTCGGTGACTTCGATGTCGCCGAAGAAGCGCTCCAGGAAGCGTTTGCAGCGGCGGTGGTCGAGTGGGCCGAGTCGCCGCCGAACAACCCACTTGCCTGGCTCTACGGCACTGCACGGCACAGGGCGATCGACCGCATTCGACACCGCTCCAGGTCACAAACGTTGCTGGCTGAGCTTGCGCCCTTCGATGAGCGCCACCTGCAGTCGACGACGGCCGACGACGCGGTGCCCGACGAACGGCTGCGTCTGATTTTCACTTGTTGTCATCCTGCGCTGGCAGCAGAGGTTCGAGTCGCGCTCACCTTGCGAACCCTGGGTGGCCTGACTACGGAGGAGATTGCGCGCGCCTTCTTGGTGCCCACGGCTACGATGGCGCAGCGGCTGGTGCGGGCCAAATCCAAAATCCGCGAAGCCGCCATCCCCTACGCGATCCCCGAAGCCGCCGACCTGCCCGATCGCCTGTCGGCGGTGATGGCGGTCTTGTATCTGATCTTCAACGAAGGTTATGCGGCCGCGCACGGCGAGCAGCTACAGCGCCGCTCCCTCTCCAACGACGCGATCGAACTCACGCGGCTGCTGCGCGCGCTCTTGCGTGCTCGGCTGGGCAGCATACCGGCCGAGGTCGACTCGCTCTTGGCGTTGATGCTCCTGCACGACGCGCGTCGCGAAACACGCGTGGCTGCCGATGGGGAGCTGGTCTTGCTGGAGGAGCAAGATCGGACACGCTGGGATCGAGGTAAAATCGAGGAAGGTTGCGCGTTGGTGCACGCGGCGCTCGAACGCGCCCCGCCCGGAACTTACGCGCTGGAGGCCGCGATCGCCGCCGTGCACGCCGAGTCGGTCAGCGCCGAGGCCACGGATTGGGCGCAGATTTCTGGGCTGTACACGCGCCTGCTCGAGCTTTACCCGTCGCCGGTCGTCGCCTTGAATCGAGCGGTCGCGGTGGCCATGGCCGATGGTTGCGACGCCGGCCTGCCGTTGGTCGATGCGCTCCAGCCGGCGCTCGACGGGTACCACTTGTGGCACGCCGCGCGGGCTGATTTGCTACGCCGCCTGGGACGGCGCGCTGAGGCCGTCGAGAGCTACCAGCGCGCGTACGCCCTCGCGCACAACGCTTCTGAGCTGCGGTTCATCGCGCGGCGGTTGGCGGAGCTGGGCGCACGAGTCAGCGTCAGCTGACGCTCAGCTGACGGCTTCCGCGCTGACCAGCCGATAGCCGACGCCAAGCGTGGTCAAGATGCGAGTCGGGCGCGCTGGATCCTGCTCGATCTTCGTGCGGAGGAGCTTGATGTACACGCGCAGGTAGTGGACCTCATCGACGTGCTCCGCGCCCCACACGGCGCGCAAGATTTGCCGGTGCGTGACCACTCGGTCCGCGTTGCGCGCCAGCGTATCGAGCAAATCGAACTCGGTGCGCGTGAGCGTCACCTCTTTGCCGCGCACGAAAACGCGGCGCTGGGTGGAGTCGATGCGAAGATCGCCGACGTTCAAATCACGCCGCTCGGCGACCGGCACCGGACGCCGCAGCGCGGCTCGGATGCGAGCCATCAGCTCACCCTCGCGGAACGGCTTGGTCACGTAGTCGTTGGCGCCGCTGTCGAGCGCGCGTACTTGGTGCTGCTCTTCACCGCGGGCCGACAGCACGATGATCGGGAACTCATGCTCCTGCCGGACGCATGCCGTGACCACGAAGCCGTCGATGTCAGGTAGGCCAAGGTCCAAGAGCATGGCGTCCGGAGTGCGCGTCTGGATTTGACTGAGGGCTTCGGCGCCCGTAGCTGCCTCGCGCACGTCATAGCCATAGTTGCGCAGGGTGAACGACACCACGCTGCGCATTTCGGGATCGTCTTCCACTACCAGCAAGAGTGATCGATTCATGAGTCGAGCGAGGCCTCTCTGGAGAGCTGCTCTCGGGCAGCGGCGAACGGGACCGTGAACTCGACCAGCGTACCCCCGCCTGCTCGCTCCCGCACGCCGATTTTTCCTCCGTGGGCGCGAATGATCGAGCGGCAGATGGTCAGGCCGAGCCCTACCCCACCGTCGCTCTTGGCCGCGTGCTGGCCGCGATAGAACTTCTCGAACACCTTTTCGCGCTCGTGTTCCGCGATTCCAGGCCCGTTATCCTCGACCTGGACGAGCACGGAGCCATCCACGGCGCGGGCATGTACGGCGATCACTGGATCGGAACCGCCGTAGCGCGTGGCGTTCTCGAGCAGGTTGACCAAAACTTGCTCGAGCAGCACGGGCTCGGCCGAGATCAACGGCAGATCTGCGGAAATTTCGCTGACGATGGGCGACTTTCGCGAGCGATCCTTGAAGCGTTCCACGGCCGAAAGCACGATGTCGTCGACTGATTCCGGCGTGCGACGGAGCTCCACGGTCGCGGATTCCAAGCGCGTGACGGACAGCAGATTGTGGATCAGGCGACTCAGTCGCTCGCCCTCACTGACCACCGAACGTAAGATTTCGTCCGCTGCTTTGGGCTCGATTTCGCCGGTACGCCCGATCAGCGCGGCGCCGGCGGCGATCATCGTCGCGAGCGGTGTCTTCAGATCGTGTGAAACGGCGCTCAGCAGCGAGCTGCGCAAGCGCTCCCCTTCCGCCTCGAGTTGAGTGCGGCGCACTGCGCCTGCGAGCTGAACTCGCTCCACCGCGGTGGCGAACTGATTCACGCAGGCAGAGAGCATGAATCCCTGCTCTGACTCGTGCTCGAACGAAGTTTTTGGCTTGAGGCCGATCGCGCCCAGCGACGAGTGTGCTCCGACCACCGGCACCCAAATGGCCGTGCCCGATGGGGCGTTCTGTTTGACGAACTCCCGGCGCAGCCAGGCGCGCTGCGACAGCACGCGATCTCGCTCGGTCTCTGCAGGCTCCAGCGTGCCCTCGGGCGTCTGGAGCAGCACGCTCACTGGCGCGCCGAACAGTTTTGTCAGATGACGCGCGGTGACCGCGGCGAGTTGGTCCACGTCACGTGAGCTCGACAGCTCCACGTTCAGCTCATAGAGCGCTTGTGTGCGCGCGGCCGTCGCCCGTGCGGCCTGCTCTTGGCGCCGTGAATTTTCACTGAGAGTGCTCACGACGGCCGCGACGACGACCAGCGCCACGAAGGTGACGATGCTCTCTGCGGCCGACCAAGCCAGCGCGTATTTCTGCGAGATGAAAAAGAAGTCGAACGATAAAATGCTGACGATGCTGGCGACGACCGAGGTGCGAACGCTGGAGCGGAGCGAGAGGAAGACGATCCCGAGCAGGTGGATCATCGCCAAATCGGCGAGGTGGCCGTACGGCTGAACGAACTGGGCAAGCAGGGTGCTGACCAGCACGCAACCCGCCGCCAGCCCGTAGGCCCGGATTGCTCGAGTCAAAGGCGCCAATTGTGTGACCATTCATGACACCGGGGGCACGGAATTAATTTTTCATCAATTCTAAATCAAACTGATATATATGACTTTTGATGCCCCGGCGATGTCCGGGCACGAAACACGAAACAGAGCCACACCCGGTTGCTGGGTACCTAGCGGATGGGCCGTCATCCCAAGGAGACCAGTGATGCTGAGCAATCTCATAGAATCTTTCACAGTGTGCGCCAGGAAGCGTTCCGCAAAAAGCATATTTTTGCTGACGCTCTTCGTGCTCACTGTGCTCACCGCGGCCCTGCCGAAGCTTTCGCACGCGCAGAGCGCCGAAGCTGCGCCCGCGCCCGCTGC
>Ga0247760_1000866_pt1 | contig 30954 bp, 57 predicted proteins | sample UWRJL171409R4_FD_179936 | JGI IMG/M metagenome (GOLD analysis project Ga0247760, IMG submission 179936) | Plant litter microbial communities from Arlington Agricultural Research Station in Wisconsin, United States - UWRJ-L171-409R-4 | ecosystem: Environmental > Terrestrial > Plant litter >... | reverse complement strand
GCACCTCCCGTTGCGTTCAGGCCTGAGCCACTTCCACCGCCTGTTGCGCTGATGCCGTGCGAGCTGGTCGCACCGCCCGTCGCACTGATGCCGTGCTTTGTCGTTCCCGTACCGGCGGCGACGATACCGTGACCGGAAGTAGTCGCGGTCAACAGTGCGTCGCCAGACGTAGCACCGCCCACAAGGGAAAGACCAGCGCCGGTAGCACCGCCTGAAGAGACCATACCGGCAGCAGAGCCTTGGCCGGAAAGATTCACGGCCTCACTATTACCAGCCGTTCCACTGGCCCGAATGCCGTTGCCGCTCGTGCTGCCGCCGATAACACGCAAGCCGTGACCGGTCGCGCCACCAGTGCCCAAAAATCCTGAACCCGTTCCGTTACCAGTCGCCGAAATACCGTGGCCGTTGGAGGTGGCGTTAGTGATCACAAGACCATTCGCCATCGTCACGGCGGCGGTGTGCACCGTAGCGCCCGTATGAGTCGTCGCGCCAGTGATCGTCAGCGCTCCGAGGGTCGTCGTGCCGGCGTTCGTGCCACTGATAAGCACACCGCCCGAGGCGCCTGCAACAGCATTCGGCAACGCCGTCCCTACCGTTCCGCGCACAGCGTCTTCCAGACTGTAGTCAACAAGCCGAACACGACCTCCGACTACGATCATCCCTGTCACGGTACCGCCAAAATCAACGTAGTTCGCGCCCGTGGCATACGCTGCGTCCGGCAGATCCACGCGGTAGTCCCCATCAGAGACATGCAGGAACCCGCCATCGGTATGCGCCGTCGTCAGCGCGGCCAGTGTGACTTCTGTGATGGCGACACGTACGGCGCCTTCACGGCGATACCACAGATCGATACCCGACGTGTTGAACACGACGCCAGTCTCTGGCGTGCCATCAGTGCTATCCATGATGTGAACGACGACAGAGCGGTCAACCGACCCCTTCGTGACTATGTCGTGGAGAGCTGGCATTTACAGGTACCGTCGCATTTTCGAAAGTAGAGAAGACCCACCACCGCCGCCGCCACTCTCCTTGAAAGAAGCGATGAATACGCCGTTATTAGTCGCGGGTACGCCGGACGTCCAAGACGCGTTATAGGCGCCCGTCGCAGACACGATTCGTGAGCCCATAGCTCCAGTCCAATACAACGAATTGTTGTCCTCGAAATCAATTTGATTGAAGCCCGTGCTCTCCGCTGGAGAGCCTAGTCCACCATCACAACCGTACAGAGAGATCAGAACTTCATCGGCTGCCGTCGTGTTAATAACGGGAGACGTGAAGGGAGAGACGTTGTCGAGGATTGAATCTGACTGATCCAATACGGGATTGGTGCCGGTAATTTCAGCGTAGAAGCACGAAGGATCTGCACTTCCACCAAAATTCACGCTGAATGTGTGGCTTGCGCCGCCTACCCATGTGGTACTACGCCACAGCCCTATGATCACACCACCGACTGTTCGGTCAGGAGCACACTTCGAATAGGTGTTGCCCTTGCTGTCCGTCACACTTGAAGCCGGACCTGCATCAACGACACCTATTACGAATGCACTGCCGTTAGTGGTCGTAACGGCTGAAGAAGTCGATGTCAAAGTGGCAATGGCGGGAAACTTGCCGTGAACTCCGCGCCCGATTGCCATTAAACAAGCCCACCCTGCGCGGTCATCACATGCCTATGTACAGGTAGCCATTTAAGTCTGTCGCAAGATGCGGCGTGTCATCGCGGTGACCGGCCGCCTTTACGGCGATTGCGATGTCATCTATCTGCCAGTCCTGATCGACGGTTGGATAATCGCCGCTGCCACCAGGTTCGCCACCGTTCCAGTACGTGCACCAGGCCACGCTGAATGCTCTTGCTGTCGCGCTGGCGAGAGATGGGTAGGCGGTAATCTCACCGACGAGCGTTCCGTTCTTCCAGAACCGCCACGGCGCCGCAGCATTGTCGAGCTTCACGTAAAACTCGTATGTCTCCCAAACCCCCACCTGCGGAGCGTGAGAGGTGGAGGCCGTATAGTTCTGGTACGACATCGCGGTACCTTCATAGATACCGACCCATCGGCCGCTCGGGTCAAGAACCGAATACACGGCCCCTAGATTGCCGCTTGCATTCGTTTCGGTACTCACACGCAGCCATTTAAGGCCAGTCGAAGACGCCCACGAACCACCGGCGGGCATGCGGGATCGAAATCGAATCCAGATTTCATCGCCCTTGACCGGCTTGTAGCCCAGATATGTCGCAAGGTCGTAGTAGAAACCGAACTCGAACGTGTTTTCGCTGCCCTGCTCTGCGTGAACCTTTCCAGAGCGTGTGCCTGAGTAGTTGAAGGTGTTGTCCAGGACCGCAACTGTGCCATCCATGATCCCGCCGGTTGTCATGATCTGACCCAGCGAAAGGCCGGTGCTTTCGAAGTCCTGGTGCAGCGCCAACAAGGAGATATCTGTCAGGCCACTCGCGGACAAGGTCGTGGCCGTGAAGGTGTCAGAGACGCCGCCAATCGTAATGACGGCCGAAACGGCCGTGCTGTTCGAGCCTGAGGACATGACCCGCGGTCGGACCGTATCCCCATTTGCCACGTTGCCTGGCGATGTCGAAAACGTCCCTGACGAGTTGATGTCGGCCGTGCCACCGCTCACCGTAACGGGTGCAACTTGTCCACTCCCCAATCCACTCACCGTAATTGCGGCACCAGTAATGGCGCTGGACAGCGCCACACCGGTCTGATCGGTGAAAGTGAACTGGTTTGGAGTCGTATCGGGAGCCGCTTGACTCACTCGCAATCGCGAGCCGGGGCCAGCGATGGAGATGAGCGGCATTCAAACCTCAGGCACAAAAAAAGCCCGCTCCAGGCGGGCAAGGTCTGATCTATGGATCAGAGCGGGAGAAGGTCGCCCCGATCACGGCAGGTGTAAAAACACTGCTTTAATGGCGGGCCGGTGGGGCGAGGTGGGTGATTAATCCACGCTGCTGATTAACTCGCGATTTGATGACGCGTACAAATCTATTTTCATTCCATCGCTGCTAGGTACCCGGAAATGCGCCAGCGAGCCCGTCTAAGCACGCTCTGAAACTGCCTCACTCGCATTTGAGCCTTGCGAGCCATCGCCTCTACCGGATCCGGTGGGCCGTAGTAGATTCGAATAACCAGCTTGTCTACGGCCCCCAGCTTCGCAACCGCAGCGTCGACATGTGCAATGTGATCTGGCATGGATATAGGCGGCCGTCCCGACTGCCCCGCTCCTGAGGCGCCCTGCTCGATTACGCGACCCAGTAAGGTGACCGCCGGCCATGCACGAATCTCCTCGCCGCACGCCCACCGGGCCCAGCCTTCAAGGCGGGCATGAACCTCCCTGGTTTCAGGATCCATGTTGTTAGCACACCGCCGATCGCGTTCGCTTATCTGAAGAGTTTCAACCGTCATGACTGCTACCACCGCCGATTACCTCTTTGTTGCTTCACAGCCCAAACGACGCCCAGTTCCCGGATCTACCGCTGCTGGGTCGTGGTGCGTCTTTGGGTATCTCGACGCCATACTTCACGAGCAGCCTGTAAAAAGCAGTTCGATTCCGCTGTGCCCGTCGAGCCGCCTCGGAGATATTCCCGCGCGATTCGAGAATTACCGCGCGCAAGTACTCCGATGCAGCCTCGGCCATGGATTCATCGAAGCTTTTCATATGGATTTAGTCGCGACGTTTGATGGAACGCTCTCGACACCCGCCGAAGTCCACGCCCGCACGCTGAAGTAATACAACGCGGGTTTGAGACCATCCACAACATAGGTTGTGATCCCGGGATTGTTGATCTGGACAACACTCGTCATAGCCGTCGCCGAGGTTCCGTAGTACACGCGATACCCAGCGAGATTGGTCAGCGCGGTGCCGTTGGTATTCTTTGTCGGTGGAGTCCACGACAGCGTGGCCGAGCCCATCGCAGGCTGCAGTACGGCAATTGAAAAAGGCTTGAGCGCCACCGCACTGTTTACACCATCCCTCACGTAGATCGTGATGCCTGTGTACAAGCCCGTATTAGCCGCCGTGGGCGTACCTGAGAGCCCACCCGTCTGGTAGCTAAAGCTCAACCAAGAGGGGCGATTCTTGATCACGAACGACAGCTTGTTCCTCTCCGCGTCAGATGACGTCGGACGGAACGAATACTGATCGCCAACCGTGACTGCGGTCTTAGGCGTACCGGATATCACGGGCTTCTGGTTTGCTGCATCGGCCAAACTCCACACGCCCAGCCAAACGATCACCGCCATTACGGCCATGAGAACCATCAGCAAACGCTTGCCGCGGTTCTTCTCCAAATGCCTCTCGATCTCGTTCTGAGTGGTCATTTCGTAACAATCTCCACGTCTAGGTTGTATCTCGCTTTCAGTTGCTTCAGCTTGTTGCGTTTTGTTGGCGTCATTACACCGGTTGTATCGATGAGTCGGAGACTCGGCATCGGCACGCCAGGGACAAGCTGCTCGACAATGAAAAAATCAATGACGAACTTGACGCCGCCTTCGAGCCAGAAAGGAATCTGGCGCGTAAACCACAGGATTTCCCCGGCCTTCCATCGAGGTAGAATCACGTCCTCGTAGTACCGCATCTCCAGCTTTGATCCGAACTTCGTTCCATCGCTCGCCGTGCAGCGGATGTTCTTAAACTTTGATTTCTTTTCTCTCACAGGAACATTTGTTTCACGTGAAACTATTCCTTTCACGCGCTGCTGATGCGCTTCTACGTCTGCCAATGTCATGCGCATTTCGCCTCCGCAATCTGTTCCAGACGTTCGCGATTCCACCCTGAGTCGATGTGCTTTACCTGCTTCAGGTCGCCCCACAGGTTGTAATAGGCTTCGCCGTGCGCGTAGTCCCATGTGAGCATGTAGCCCGTGTCGCTGACGGACAGTCGGTTGCGCTTGTTGTCGGTCCAGATCATGACGCGGCCCACTTGTCGCTCTGGATGAACCGCAGCGGCTTGTCCGTCTTCGTGCGCAGAAACTGTCCGCTCTTGTGCATGTGAAGTTGAATCTTGCCGATCCAGTTAGCTGGGCGCAGACCACGATTTTTCGCGACGATCAGTAGACCATCGGGTTCATCAAAGCCCTTAACCTCCTTGATGTCGCGCCACACGATGAACACATGGTCGGCCTGATCTGTAATCGCCCCGCTGCCGCGGATCGCGTCTCGGCCGGGCACAGCCGATTCATCGACCTTCACGATGTGGTGGACGAGGTGAATATGGATGCCGAGCTGGCGTCCATAGTTCGTCAGGTGATTGACAAATACGCGCTGGCCTTCGTAGTCGTCCTGGGCCAGCCCAGTGCGCATCAGTGAGTCGAGAATGAAGTGCGTGCAGCCCTTCTCCTTAGCCGCGTAGGCGATCAGCGCGAGTACCCGCTGGGTATCCATCATGCGGGTCTGGTTGTAGAGCCAGAGCTTCCCAGAGAGCCACCCGCACGCAACGTCGATCCAGTCATCCGACTCGCGCACGTCCGTGTCTGGGATGGCGAACTGCGTCATGTCCGCCATGGTTTCCTCGGGATCTTCTTCGAGGCTGGCGATGCAGACTTTCTGCCCCGAGCGCACGAGGTGCAAGGCGAGTAGTTTGAGCATCGCGGTCTTGCCGTGGAAGTTGATGCCGGCCCACAGGCTCAGCTTTCCGGGGCGAAACCGGACACGGCTTTCCAAACCAATCCACGGCAGCGGCACGCCCTCCCTTGCCCCCCTCGCATGCAGCACATCGCTGATCTTCGAAACCAGCGATACGGGGTCCACAAAACGCTGTACGTCCTCGTCCGAAAGCACGTACCGATTCCAGTCAATCGGCGTCGACTGGATTTGGACCTTCGCCAGAATGCGATCTATTGCGGCGCTCATTGCAGGCTCAACCTCACGAGGAGTTCACTACGACGATCACGGGCCTTCAGGTTCTTCGTCCACGTGCCTTCCGCGTCATACACGACATCGCTCCAGCAGCTGCGACGCAGGGTCTCGAAAAGCTTTGGGTTCGCGCAGAGAATTGCCGATGCAAGCCGCGAGTCGCTCGCAAGTGGAGTGCGCCATTGCGCAAGAATGATGTGCAAACCTGCAACGGCCGACCAATCGCATCCGTGGTCTTCAGCGGGATTGACACGAATCGCCAAACACCCCAGGTCATCGAGTTTCGCAGCGAATTTCCAATCGTCTGTGGCGAATATCGCCATCGACGGCGAGTGAAGCCGAGCCCGGAGTTTCGCGAGGGCGAGAAGCTCAGAGGGCGTTGTCATAGATCCCCCGCCTCTTGCCAGCCAAGGCAATGCCGGCGTCGATCTGGTCGCCGTCCCGAAGCAACAGCGTCAGTGAGACGTACCGCGTCTTGCGATCGTTCTCGCCCATGTGGAACGGGGAGTTCTTGAACCCCGATAGCGCGAGACAGATCTGTTCCGACGAGTAGGCCTTCAGCGCAACGCGAATAACCTTCTCGCGTTTGACGTCGAGCTTTGCTCCGGGATGATCGAAGGTTTCCCGCCAATGATCGAAGACCAACTGCACGTCGGTCGGAACGACCGCGTGATTGCCATTTCTCTTCTTCTGGTCTTGGTCTGGTCTGGTCTGGTCTGGTAACGCGGTTGTTAACTCTTCAGTAACGCTTTTTGTAACGCTCTTGCGTTTCCTGTGCGTTTCAACCCTCTTTTGAGTGAGGGCCTTCTTGCGTGCCTCAACGCCGTTATGGTCTTGAAATCCAGGCAGTTCTACCGTTTTCTCATCTACCTCTCGCAGCCAGTCTTCTGGCATCAAAGAACAGAACCCAGTGATGCCGATTAGCTCGTCCAACTCGCCCACACCGAGGTCCAAAGTGTCATCTTCGCGAATGTGTGTATCGGCGAAACTCCACAATCTGATGAGTCCACCACACACCAGCGTTACAGGGCTGAACGCAGGAGCGTTACACAAGCGTTTCAACTCTCGCGCCATCCGCAGCACACGCGGATCGCTCTCCAGATCCTTCTCCCATTTGATCCATCCACTCATCGAAGTCCCGCCGCCGCTTCCAGCTGCTCGACCCGCTTGGCGGATCGAAGGCCATGCAGACGGGTCAGCTCGCTCCATGCTGTGCGACGCTCATCCGGGGTAGCTGCTGCGTGAAGCAGCATTGCCTGGTGGTCGATGCGATTTTCAAGTTCGTCCTGGACAAGAGACAGCGCGGGGTTGCGCTCGTCTGTAACTTCGTATTCTTGTGTCGATAATTTAGGCATCGCAGTCGAGTTACGTTCAGTGCTAGAGAAAAAGATCGGTTATGAAAAATGGACTATTGCGACGTGGCGGCTGAAAACTCACGATGCGCCCGTGCAATCGAATCGCTTACTTTTCGCCGAAAATCCATGCTGTCTGAAATCTCCCGCGCAGAAGTCGGTAGACCCAATCGGCAATAATTTTTCTGGGTATGTCGCATCACTTTCTTGTAGCTATCAGGTTGATATTTCGCTTCTTCACCTACAGCCCGCGCGGCTGATGAAATCTTTCTCGTCAAATTTTTCGACTCAGCAATCCCCGCATTGCGCAGTGCAGAGTTCGGTGCACACTCGAGCCCGCGCCAAAATAATCAGCGGGGGCTTAAATGAACTGTTACCCAACGCGGCGATCAGCAGCTGTAGGAATCGCCGGTAAGAGCCGTTCCCGAAGGCGAATCAGTCCCTGCCCGACATCAAATCTGGCGCTTTGCTGCCCGTTCTTGATGCGGTGGATAGTTGATTGCGCCACGTTCAGGTCTTCGCTCATGCGAAGTTCCTGCGCTATGCGCGCCTCGGAATAACCAGCGTCGGTTAGTTCTTGAATCGCTACTTGGGGGTCGCTCATATGAACAGTAACGTAATCCCATTTGGGATTGACGTCAATCCCATCCGGCATACACATGTGCCGGTGCTTGCAAATCACAATGCGGATATGGATTACAAGACAACGGAAGGGCAGGCGATCGTGAAGCTTGCCCGCGAAAAAAAACTTGAAGTTTTCGATGACACCGGCAGGCTGAAGGAGACAGAACTCGCGCGCATCCTGAGCAGGGGAGCCGGGACGAAGATTCATCAGTCGACCCTGACGCGACTGCTCAAGGGCGAGCTTTCCGGCAAGGAAAAAACACTTCAACCGTTCGCCGACGGATTCGGAATTACCTACATTGAGTTCATTTCTCGCATAAGGCCATCGACTGCAGCCCCAGCGGTTAGCGTCGCTTCCTTTCCGCCAGAAGCCGTCGACCTGTGGAAGCTATGGCGCAGAGTTCCGGCGAAACAACGGGATTGGTTTCTTGAGCAACTCAAAGCAGCCGCCGAATTTGCTGAAAAGTATCCAGAATTAACCGCAGTAGTAAATGAACCAGCGTCTCAGGCAGCGACAGAGATACGCCTAGGCAGGCAACGTCAAAAGAAATCCGGTGGGTGACATGAAGTGGATTGTGATCGTTTTCGCCCCTGTCATCTTATCTGGGTGCGCTACGCATCCAGTAACGACTTCACAGGCTACCGCCACAAAGGCCACAAAATGGGGATCACCGAAAGAAGGCTACGGCACGCTCATTGTGAAGCGAGATAGTGGGTTTCTAGGGAAGGCATGCAGCGCTGGCGTTTATGTGGACGGTGAACGGGTAGGGTCTCTAGGAACAAGCGAGAAAGTCACTGTTTACCTACCACCCGGTGAGCATCTTATCGGCGCCAGAAACGGCACGATATGTGGTGGTGCGGTCTCTGAGACAGCCGTCGTGTTAACTGCCCAAGGCCATAAAACTTATCGCATCGCTATTTCGGACGGCGGTGACATAAAGATCCAACCCACGGCCTTTTAATGCCTCCGATTCGCGTAACTCGCAGCGGGGCCAAATGGGAAGGCATCGGCTTCCTGCTAATAATCATCGGCATGCTGGCAGGCATGATGAGTGAGCCTCCTTTTTCTACGATCGGGGGCGCAGCCGCTCTTATCGGCTTCTGCGTTTTCATTGCAGGTCGATTCAAGTAGACGACCGACCCCTTCTACCCCGCGCCCATCTTGATCCTGACAGAGATGCCAGCTTAGCCCTGCCGGCTGTCCATCCCGCCTGACGCGATGGAATAAGCGTCGCAGTGCAATGTCAAAAATAATCCCAAACGGGATTGACATTCAATGCGGAATGGGATTATTGTCCATCCCATCAGCCACACGGCTACGGACGGGACAGATGAAAACCAAGCTCAAGATTGCCGCCGACGAGACCACCGCAGCAGGACTGCGCAGCCTCATCGCTAAGGTCAACGAGTCGGATATCACACTCACCTCGGATGACGTTCAGATCTGCGCCTGGCTTCTTGAGTGCGCCCGGGAGATCTCCCTGGCCTCCTGCGCCCACCTCAGCCTCGTCGATCACGGCAATGAGCGCGTGTGGCCTCAGCGTGGCCGAGTCATCGCGCGAGGTGGCCGCTCATGAGCGCCACTGCCGAACAGGTGCTTGGCGTGAGCGCGCAGGCTCCTAGAACCGCGCTTAACCTGCGCTTCAAGCCCACGCGTGAATGGCCGCGCGAGCTGCTTGTCGAGCGCCACGAGCCGACGAGCAATTGGCTGTCTATCAACGCCTGGAGCAGCGGGAAGCGAGCGGTGATGCTGACCCATGCCTTCGTTCCCCAGCGTGAATGCCGACTGAGCTGCCACGAGGGTCGGTGCTACCTGTGGGCTCAAAGCGTCGCCATCGGTATCAGCGCCTCGGAGTGTGACCAGATTTCCAAAGCCTTCGGCATGGAGATCGAACGGTCATGAACAAGCAGACCAGCCTGCGCTTCATCTTCGAGCGCCGCTTGCCCGGCCGCTCGTACCGCGCGCGACTGCTCGTCAACGGTCAGCAGTATCTGATCGCCACGATTAGCAACGCGGTCAAGTACGCAAAGTAACTCACCAGCCGCACGGCACGGGAGACGGAATGAGCAAGCAGGTCACCAAATTCGATGAGCGCGGGTCAGTCACCGCCGCCTGGCTCAAGGCTGACATCGCCATGTCGCAGGACGGCGGTCATAGCTACGAGTACCACGATGGCCTGCACACCATCGATGGGGTCGCGTTATTTACGTCCTATCGCTCGGCCCGCGAACTGATGGTGGACGCGTCATGACCGACGACGAAATCAAGCAGCGGGTCATTGATAACGCCGTCGATGTCGGCGCCGAGCTGATGCGCAACCGAGTCATCTCACTGCTGACCCGCGAACTCGCGCCGACTGACGCGCAGCGGCTCATCGCGCTGGTGATGGAACTCAAGGCTTGAGACGGACACAGGAGAGGATCAGCTCATGAAGCACCCGAAATACCGAGTCGAGAAGTTCAAGGACGGATTCATCGTCGCCCAGCGTGAAGTGCGCGGCGTCAGCTTTGTATATCGCAACACCGGCTTTGGCTGCTTCGACAACCGCGACACCGCAGAGGCCGTACGCAAGGCAGCTACCGAGCAATACGTCAGCCGCCTGAAATTGGTCGCGGCCTGACCGACTACGTCAACAGGAGTGAGCATGTCGCCTCAAGAACAACGCGCGATCCAGCGAGCCATCAATAAGGCTCGCAAGCGTCTGCCGTTCCTTCCAGAGAAGAAGCAGAACGCGATGCTCGAATGGGCGGCTGGCTCATTGGCGGAGGCGTACCGCATCGGCGCCGAAGAAGCGCAGAGAGAAATCGTCGGGCCGCTGCTCGCAATGGTGCCACTGCAAACAGACACGACCGGACGATAGGTGAGCGCCTCAATGAAGCACGTCGTTCAATTCAGCGGTGGTATCGGCTCATGGGCCGCAGCAAAGCGTGTCGCCGCTCTGCACGGCACGGCTGACATGGTTCTGCTATTCGCCGACGTGAAGGACGAGGACGAAGACCTATACCGCTTCATCGACGAAGCCGCTGCCAATGTCGGTCTACCTGTGACGGTGATCGCAGAAGGGCGCACACCGCGTGAGGTGATGCGCGACGAACGTTTCATAGGCAATTCAGCGATGGACCCCTGCAGCAAGATTCTGAAACGGAAGCTGCTGGACCGCTGGTGCAAAGATCACTGCGACCCCACGGAAACGATTCGATACATCGGTATCGACTGGTCGGAGTCGCATCGCCTGGAGACGTTCCGTAAGCGCGTCACTCCGTGGACCGTCAAGGCCCCAATGTGCGACGAGCCTTTCATGTCAAAGGACGACGTTCGCGGCTGGCTTGCTGCAAACGAGATTGAATTGCCGAGGCTCTACAAGCTCGGGTTTCCGCACAACAACTGCGGCGGCGCCTGCGTGAAGGCCGGGCAGGCGCAATGGAAATTGCTCCTAAAGAACTTCCCGGAGCGCTACGACGACTGGGAGCTATGGGAGGAATCCATGCGCGAGACGGTGGGCGATCACTCGATCTTGCGAGATCGATCAGGCGGCGGCTCCAGGCCTTTAACGCTCCGCAACTTTCGCCTTCGCGTCGAGACTCAGCAAACATTTGACCAACACGAATGGGGCGGCTGCGGCTGCGCGCTGTAGAGCTTCGGACGGATAGAACGCATACCTAAGAGAACCACATGGGAATTGACGCACATATTCTGATTCGCGGTGTTTCGCGCTCCATCGTCACGGACGAATGGCTCAAGGAAAAGTCGTGGGCGATTTGCGAGGCGATAGGCGCGAAGAGCTTCTTCATTTCGGACGGCCTGCGCTCTGAAGAATTCAAGAAGGCAAGCGACGCGTGGCATGCGGCATTCAACGCCCATCCGCTGCATGCGGAGTATGAGGCGGCGCGAAGCAGCGAACGCAAGGCTGGCTTGTTTAGCAGCGACGAGAAGTCGCGCGCGCTCGCGGATCGAATTCGCGCGGACGTGGGGCAGTACAAGCTAGAAGAGTTGCGTACGGCAATCCAGCGGGTGGGTGAGCGATACCGTGAAGAGGGCGATCCAGCGCCGGGCACGCACTACAGCGACGACGGCCCGGTAGAGATTGTCGCCGAGCCAGACGAGTGCTTGCTGCAACTGAGCATCTGGGGTCGCTACTACGGGCCAGGATACGAGCGCGGAGACATTCTGAAGTACTGCGCGATGGCTGAATGGCTGGAGCAGAACATCCAAGGCTGTGAAGTCTGGTACGGCGGCGATAGTTCGGACGTCGAGATCAAGCGCTTTGACTCGGCCTACAGAGAAGAACTGCGCAAGCATTTGTACACGCAAGAGGGCCGCGACTACTTCAAGCACGACTCGTGGGTCGGCGAGAAGAAGTGCATCCCTGCGCCATGCGGCTTGTGCCCCGGTGGCAAGTACCGCGGATCTCAATTCGGCTCCGGCAGTAACGGGATGTACGCGGCATTTGGCTGTGCCGGCTGCGGGAAGAACGTGAAGACCAATGACGGCGGCGTCTCGTGGACTGAGCACAAAGACGCCTGACTTCCTCAGAATTCAGGAGCGAGTATGAACGGCACATCTGAACGGGCGCTACATGAGCTGCGGCAGCTTATCGCTAGCGGTATGGATCAATTCGAGGCGCTTGATAGCGTGCGCAGCGACTACAACCTGCAAACGGATCAAGTAGCCGAAATAGCGAACGCTGCCGACTTGCAGCGCTGATGGAGAGAAAGTAATGCGAAATCGAACTTCCATGCCGGGCGACTGGCTGTTCAAGGTAGTCCCCTTCTTTATCGCTGGCGTCTTCATCCTGATCGTCTGCGCATGGATCGGCATGGTCGTAATAGGTGTGAAGGCGGCTGGCGCTCTTGAAAACTGCACACCAGCGCTCGTCAGCAAGGAAGTGGACGGCGAGAAGCAGTTCACCGTCGGCTGTAAAAAGTAACTCGCCCAGGTAGTTACTCATGAAAATCTATGAAGAAGCACAAGGTTTTTGCGAGCGACCTTATCGACATCGGGCAAGAGGAAGTCGGGTGTATGGAGACGTACCAAGCGGTGTATCTCGCATCCGAAGCCGACGCCCTGCTAGAGAAGGCCCGCAACCTTGCTATGTGCATTGCTAACGGTAACGAATGCAGGGAACTGGCTCGCGAATTTCTCTCCGCATTACCAGACAATCAACCCGGAGCGCCTCTCCATGTTTGACCATTTCCACCGGCACTCAGCCCCGATCACGCACGTCAATATCGAGCAGCAGCCGAATGACGCGGCAGACGCGGCCAGGCTTCACGGGGAGATTCGCGCCAAGGCCATCAAGGAAGTCGAGGGGGCTGTGATAGCCCACTTGGGCGCCCACAATGAGTTCACGGTAGTGAAGGCCCATAGCGAGATATCAATGTACGACATGCATACCAATGTCCGCGCGCTGTTCACCTTGAATGGGCGGCAGTACAGCATCGAGGTGAGCGAGCCTGACCTGCTGGACAGGAAGATAATGGATGTCATCGCCGGCAGCGTTACATCCGAGATCATGAAGCAGCTAGCTAGACCCGCTCTCCAATCCAACGAAGGTGCGAAATGAAGAAATACCAGTTCACCGGCCACCTGAGTCCATTGCCCCAAGGCGTCCGTCTGCCGCTCCAGCTTTCCGGCGAGGTGTACTTAGTTTCCGAAGTTGATCATGCATGGAAGAATCGCGAGATCGAGCACCGGAAAGAACTTGCTGAGGTGCGAGCGGCATCAATCCGTATTGCATCTTTGAATCGCCGCCGAGCGCAGCGACGTTCTTCTAAAGCCAAAGGAAGTACGCCGTGACACCAGCAGAAGCAGCCGGATTCGTAGAGTCGTTTGCCCGCAGATACGTGGCTGAACGCGAGAGTCAGGAATGGAATGACCCTGACACGGTTAAGGCGCAGGGCTGGGTTTTGCTGCTGGCTGCTGCCGATCTTCGCAAGCAAGCTGATCCTAGTGCGCAAGGGGGTCAGTCGTGAAAGTACAGATCTACAAAGACAGTCAATATCCAGTCTTCTCGCTTAGCGAGTTTCCGGCTGGGATTGAGATCAGCGACGTGCTCTACGAGCGCTATCTAGAGAATTTAAGGATCTTCGAGGAAATCCAAGAGGAAATCGCGGCGGTCTACGCTATCGGCGATAGTGCGGGGAGTGCCTCATGAAGGTTAAATGGTGGGAGCGATTGCTGACCGAATGGGCGGCCTGCGTGATGAGTCACGCCGAGTTCGATGCGTTCTTAGCGAAGTACGCGCTGGCCATAGACGCTCAGTACCGAGTTGTCCGAGCCACTGCCAATGGATCAGTGACGCCATGAGCGAGTGGTTCACCATTGAGGAAGTGATTGAACGCTTGCGGTCGCGTGAACCAGACAAGGCTGCTTTCGACGCACGTATGGCGAAGGCACGCCGCGAGCTTGCCCCGATTCTTTACCCTGATGGCGGCCCTCACTACGAGCGAATGATGAGAGGCGAGTCACCTAGACCACCTGGCAGCGCAACCGTATCTGAGGAACCAATCTCGCCCCCGCAGCGTTAGCGTAGGCTGGGCGTTCGTCCAGCTTCACTTCCGAGGCTGCGATGAAATTCGACATAAACGTTGTGGTTCATCTGCACTCGGATACTGCCATCCAAGAAATCCTTGCGGAGATCCTCGCCATGAGCCAACAGCTTGACGCCCTCGAAGCGGAACTGACCAAGAATACCGACGCGACTCAATCCGTCGTTGTGCTGATTACCACCCTGCGCCAGGAAATCATCGACGCTGGTACTGATCCTGCGAAGCTGCAGGTTATCACCGATAAATTGCAGGCCAACACCCAGGCGCTGGCGGATGCCGCGGTAGCTAACACTGATCCGAGTCAGTCCGGATCGCGCCGGCGCTAGTCGATATGGCCCCGGTTGTGAGCCGGGGCTATTTCGACGGGTTGGCCTTTTCAGCGGCCTTGCCTTCCTCGATTCCAAGCGCTTTGGCGATCGCCTCGTTACGCTCACTGATCGAATTTGTGTTTTTCTCTAAGCGCCGCAGGTTGTAAAAGTTGTACAGGCTCGCGATAGCCGCAATCGTGCCCGGTATGGACATGATTAGCGCTACCAGGACGGCGTCTGACATGCGCTACTTCAGCGACAGCCCTGTATGACCTGGCACAAAGTTGAGCAGCCACAGCAGCAGAACGACGCCGATGATCACGTAAATGACCGTCTTCACTATGGGCGGGATCCCCGGGACCTGTCCGACGCCCCAGAGAATCAGCCCAACAATGCACAGGACGATGAAGAACGTCAGTAGCGTGCCGATCATGACTGACGCTCCTGCTCCATCGCCTTGGCGATCTCAGCGTCTAGCGCCACGCGAGCCGCGTCATCAGCCTCTACAAGGCTATCCAGCTCGTCCTCACTGACATCGCGACCCTCTGCCCTGGCCTTCTGGATCAGAGCTGTGAGGCCCTGAGCCTGCGTCAGAATCTGCAGCAGCAGGTTGAGGGCAGCTACGGTTGACTCGGTACCCATTATTTTCGTGCCTCAAGGTAGGTGGACAGGGCTGTCAGAGCGGTGATCACCGAAGTCAAACGCGCGTCAGCGGCCGCCGGTTCAGTCGCATGGATATCTCGCGCAATGTCGAGTCCGGCGCGAGCGTTGTCGGCGCTAGCTTGAACGTTGGTCGCGTCTCCCACACTGATTCGCTTGGCCGCCAGTAGAGCAGTGGCGGTCGATCGGACGGTCGAAACGCTGGTGTATCCGGTGGCGAGTCTTTCGCTGAAGGATTGAGGCGTCACCAGGCCAAGATTGGCGCAGGCGGTCAGGTACAGTAGCAGCAACGCTGCGGCGGATACTTTCATCTTCATGGGTCTGGCCTCTCTTGGGGGGTGACGTTTGGCACGAAATAGCTGACGGCGAAGGAGATCAGGAAGGTGAGCGCAGCCGCCAGGTCAGGGCTCATTTCATAATGGAATGCGTCCCGAGAGACGACAATCGCAACCGTTGTCAGCGCGCCAGCAATGGCGCCGGCGCCTGTCTTTCGAGTTGGAATGAATGTCTTTTCGGCCATAGCTAGGCTCGCTTGTTGTCGGGAGTTATCGAGTAGTGGTTACCGTCAGGCCTCTTGAAACGACCACCCCAGCGGTAGTCTGCGCCCAGAGACTCCCACCACTCCCCAAGAATCTTGTGGTCTTCTGATTTACTTAGCCATTCCCCGTTCTTGTAAAGATTCAGATCTACCGCAAGCCGATCGATATGAAGGCTAGTAGCCGTACCAATGCCTTGCGACGCGTTCCATTTGGCCTGCTCTGGCGTGCGCCACGCCTCACCGAACGTGACGGCGTAGCCAAGTTCATCGGCTTTCTGAATGAGCAGCGCTACGCCTAGAGCGAATCTCGATTGCTTTTGGCGTAGCGTTTCAGTCATGGACGCAGCAGGCGCCACAAGATTGCGAAGATCGTAAACAGATCCTCACGCGAACATCGAACCACGGTTCTGTCGGCAATCTCCGTCAGCACCGCGGCGTCGGTCGCCGGAACGCCATCGGTCTGTGCAATACGCCGGATGATAATCTGTCCACCGCCACCACCACTCATTGTGCATTCTCCCGCTGTTGTTGCAGTTTCTTCGAGATCGCATCTGCCGGATCTTTCAGCCCTGCGTTGATGAATTTTGCATCCAACTCCAGCAAATAGTACTGGAGCATTCTAGCTTCGCGCTCCGCGTCATTTGCTCTGACTACTGACATTACAGCGATGGCAATGGCCAGTCCTGCAGTAAGCGCCAGCACGATAACAAGCGGAACCAGCTTGCCAGAATCAATCTGAATTACACTCGCTGACCCTCGATCCGTCATGGGGGAATTGTGCCCCTGATTGACCCACGGAGACAATGGATCACTGCCCACTGGCTGCTCCACATGTTGAGATAGCAACGGCTGGGCTGGAGTCACTTGATTGCCCTTTCCAGCAATCTTAGTCTGTCGTCGTGGCTCGATAGCCGATTGTCTTGTGCATCGTCGGTTCGCTGGCCGTAGCTGTTTTGCTGAATGACTACAGCCATATTCTCGTTCAACTTGTTGATGCACGCGACGCCCCATCCTCCGACGCCGATCATGGTTACGCCCATGGCGCTGAGTATCCACGTCTGTGTGCTAGTCACTCGTGGATCCGCCATAGTAATGCGAGCCCCGCGCTCGGCGAGTCCCTGCAATATCTTGTCTACTTCTTGTGAGGACAGCATTGATGGTCGCGTGATGCTCATCGCAATCTGTGTTTCTTTCTTGTGTCTTCGATATACGCGTTCGTGTTGCCTGTCTCTTCTACGATTTTATCGAGAGCTGACTTAGCATCTGCTGCATAGTCCTCTGGCGCGTCCTTCCAGTCTTCGCTCACGAATAGGAACTCAGCCGTTTCACGGTCGCGGATGTTGAATGCGTATGTGTACATCACTGGTGACGCTTTCCAGCCTGGGTAGAACCTTGTTGTCATTGCGCCTTTGCCTATATAGGGCGGAGTACGCCAAATGCCTGCAGCACATAAAGAATCTTCAGGTCTTTGACAAAAACAAAGTCTCCGATGAATGACTGAATCGTAGGTAGTGGCCCGTTTTGATTCACAACAGTGCCGCTAGCCACTTCTTGTGCCTCTGATTCGTTGTCGACCACCCAATACGACGGCATCGGGTCAGACAAAGACCCCTGAACGAAGCTAAACGAAAAACCAAGTCTGCCTATGGCCATAAAAAGCGCTCCATCATGGGTTTGTTGCGATCAGGTGTACGTTGCCGTTGCCAAACTTAACCTTGAGGCTGCCATCGGCAGAGTCGACATATATCTGTGCTCGATTCGCAACCGTTGCTGGGGTAGAGATGCCATCGAACACACCAAGAACAAACCGTGAGATCACGTCTCCGTTTTCTGATGTAATCGTGCTCCTGGCATCAATTGACCCGAACCGTGCGCTCATGTCTGCGCCAGACGTATCCAGTGTGGCGTTCGGGTAGATGCCAGTGAACTTACCGTCGGTTGTGGCATCAGCAGAAAAGCCCGTGTAGCTGATGCCTTTGCAACCCGTGAAGAACAGGGACCGGGCTCTTGTGTTGGTCGTTGCCCTGACGACTCGCGTGTACCTAGACACATTGAACCCGCCGGCAATGATCCCATTGCAGTTGTCTGTGTCTATCATGTTGCCGATGGTGCCAGCATTGCGGCCTTGGAACACGCCGCCCTCAATGATGAGTGCATTCTCAACAAGCGTCGAGCTGCCGGTATATCCGACGCGGAACATCGCCCCGTTCGCGTTGGCTGTGAATGGCACATCTTCGCTATAGCAGGCGACCGCTCCGATGGATTGGCATTCGCGTGATATGTCGATCCCGTAATTGTCGAGCTGCTCGAAATTGCAGGTAACGAAACGGATGTTGATGTTCGAATCATCAAGTCGAACCCCGATTGGGGATCCGAAAAAGGTGCATGAATACCATGAGTCAGTGGTTGATGAGCCACCCGCGTAAAGTAGAGCCGACACTGTCCCAGTTGTGAATATGTTGGTGAACAGATTCTGGATGCTGTGATAGACACGCAGACCGTGTCGGAAGCCGTCTATCGACAGATCATGAAAATTCCCGTAGATGACCCAATCAAGATCTATACCGTATAGGCAGTTCGTTCCGCCGCTACCGTGCAGGTACATCCCACTGATAGAGACGTGGAGAACAAAAGCGCTACCACTCTGAAACGCAAACAGACTCTTGAGAGACGTCGGAGCGAACTCTATGTCGGTGCCTTTCGGCTGGACGCCGAAGGACGCAAACAACTGGTTTGCGGTCTTTCCCTGAAGAACCGACCCGCGATAAAGAAGAATGGTGTCAGTAATCAGATAGGTCGAGGCCAGGAATCTAACAGGAATTCTGTCTGTCTTGCACACATTGACGGCTAGCTGCACAGCAGCTGTCATGTTTGTTGTTCCTGGGACTGAATTTTTCCCATACCGATCAACAAACCCGCACTGGTAAGACCAGTCAACGATGTCAGTAACATCAAGGCCTGCAGCAACCTCAGCAGGAGCCAGCTGCTGTGGCGGCTGTAACGTTGGCCCTTGCAGCTGCCACTGAGCGCCATCATAGATAGCCTCGTAAATTCCTCCGGCCTGCACCTCTCCACCGGAGAATGCACCGATATTCTGCCAAGTCAGCGCTTTTGCTGTTCCACCATTGACGCTTACCGTCATAGGTCCGGTGTTCGTGTTCGCCGCCTTGAACACGATTCGTGTGAATGCGATTGGCGAGCTGATCTGCGGAATCGACAGCTGAACGTTATTGACTGAGCCAGTATCATCGGCAGCATTGTCCTGCTGCGCAGGGCCGGCAGTGATGTCATCCACTGACCAGATAGGGTCTGTCGGCGGGTCTGTATCGTCAGCAGGAGAGAGTACAAACTTGTACGCAAGCGTAGGATCTATCCACAGCCTGCACTCGCCGCGAAAGTTAAGTACAACCGGATTCGTATTCGGCGTGGCGCCACTTGAATCAATATAGGTGGCAATCTTGGTCGATGTGCCAGCCTCATAAGTGAACAGTAGGCCACCGACCAATGGTCGGCCATTGTTGTCGAAAAACTTCTGGATCGGAAGTGGAGAGAGATTCATCCAGTCGCCTCATAAACCAATGTTCCGCCAGAAACAGAGCACACTCCGCTTGCTGTCCAAAGCCCATCGGACGTAAGTCGCGCAAAAGTGATGACGCTGGCGGCGGCAGCAATGCTGGAGGTTATTACCTCTTGCGCGGCACCACTGTTGTTTATTCCAGTCGTCACTCCGGTCACGTTGAACGCCGGCCTTAACGAGGTTGGCATCCCTGAGTACGTCTTTGCAGTAGAGTTGCTCGTTCCGCTGAGCGCTGGGAGAAGCAAAGAAACCTGCCTGCCGTTACGAGTCCAGCGAACCGTGCCAGTGACCGTAGCCGTGACGCCAGTCAGTGTTACCGTGAAAGACCCAGAGATTGGGCCAAGCAGATAGAAGAATTCTTCAGGGCCATTATAGATGATCTGCGCCACCTGGCCTGCCACCAACTGGCCAGGCTGCATGGGGCTCTGATCTGAATTCAGAATGCCTCTGTCACCAAGGCCGTTAACATTAATCGTGCACGTGCCGCCAGTGAAGGTAACGTTTGGGATCCAGTACAGAATAAGCCCATCGTAGTATGCGGCAACTTGCGACGCGTCAAGCACGTACGCGCCCGATGTTCCAGTCGACTCTCCACCCCACAGGTTAGTAGAGGAAGCCGATGCCAACAGCAGGAAGCCTGCACCGTTGTAGATGATAGTCGAAACCTGGCCTGCTGCGATCTGCCCTGGCGTCAATGCTGTGCCGTCTTGATTGACGATAGGTACGGGGCCAAGTCCGTTTACGTTGATCGTAGATGCGCCTATATTGGTATTCGAGGGAATCCAATAGATAACGATTCCGTCAGTATACGCACTGAAGTTAGCTACGAAATTCAATACATATGCATTGGTGACGCCAACATCTACGCCGCCGTACAACGTCAACAGCTGGGAGTTGACTAGGTCATCAATGGTCCAAATAGGATTTGACGGAGGGTCCGTGTCGTCAGGGGTAGTGAAGACCAGCTTGTACGAAACGTTCGGCGGTATCCATAAATTGCACTCGCCGCGAAAATTCAAAACAATTGGGTTTGAATTTGGAGATCCGGTGGTATCGTCCTGATAGCTCGCAATCTTGGTAGAGGTTCCAGCCGCGTAAGTGAACAGCTTGTAGCCGGACGCAGGCTTGCCATTGTTCGTGAAGAACTGCTGCCTCGGCGTTGGCGAGAGAACGTTAGCCATTGAAAGACTCACCCGCCAATAGGCTGATTGCGATCGTCATGCTCATCACTGTGTTACGCGAGATCGCGTGGCCGTTACTCATCTCGATCGCTCGCAGCTGCCGCACCGCCTGCACGCGCCGCAAGTTCGCTCAGCTTGCGGACCTGGGCCGATGGCGCAGCCTTCTTCAGCGGCGCTGATGTCACGCCCGGGTTCAGCGCGTCATTGACTGCCTTAGCCGCAGTTCTCTGTGCATTGACTTCGCGAACAGCACGGGCGCCTGGGATCAGATTGGCGAGAGATGCACCCGCCTCTGACTTGGCCACATCTCGAATGATGTTGGCCGCCGTCGGCGCCGTGTTTGACGTGTTTACTCCGTGCCCTTTCGGGTACGCGACGATGTTCTCGGCGACACGCCCAACACGATACAGCGCACCAAGCGCCTCTGGGTTGTCCTTGAAAAGCTCCTGAATGCGCGGCCCCTGCACAGGATCTTGAAGCACCTTGTTGTAAGCGGCCTGAGAGAAGACGCCATTGTCGTCGCTTGCCCGATTGAGCGCCGCTTTCTTGAGGTTCCCCACCAGGGTCTTCTGCAGCATGGCGGTATTGTCATGGCCAACCAGCTGCTTTAGCCCTGCCAGCTCACTGACGTTAGCGGCCTGCACGTACTTCTGAAAGAACTTGTCTGGCTCCACGCCATCGACGACAGCCTTATAGGCTGGATTTGCCTCCATCATGGCAAAGCGCTGACGAGCCAACTCGCGAGCGGCCTTGTACGCCTGCATGGACTCAGCGCCGAGACTGTCTGAGACGGGTGCGTTATTCAGCGCGTCTCGCAGCTTCCCGATAGCCATCTTCGCAGACCCTTGCGCTGCCCGCTGCTCAGCGCTCCAAACGCGGTCGATGGTCTGCGCTGTGTCGACAGTCAGCGGTAACTGGCCCATCGCCAAAGCGTTGTACTGTTTTTTTATGGCATCAGGTACGAACTCGGTCAGCTGCCCTTGCTCAAGGCCTTCCCGAGCGGCCGCTTGAAATGCTTGTTGATCCATCAATGCGGGGCGACCTGACAAATCACGGACCTTGCTATAAGCAGCATCGACAGCGGCCTTCGCCTGCGCATCCATCCCCTCTAGATGCTCAATCAGTTTTTGCGAGGCGTCGAAGGTGGACGGCGCGTCCTTGGCGCCGAGTTCGTTCAGATTCTCGATGAGCTGACGATTCTGATTGACCAAGCGCTCATTCAGCTGCTCACCAGCGCCTTTAATCTTGCTGCTGTTGACCTCCCAACTGAACTGCATTGGATCGCGAGCAGCCTGCCCCCGGGTGAGCTGAATCGGCACCGGCAACGCAGCTGCATCCGCCCGGTTTGCCATGACCTTGGGATTGGGATCCGCACCGACTTTCAGCGCGTCACCTACCTCCTGCTTGATTGCCGAATACAGGTTTGGGTCGACCTTCGCAGGATCGACGCCAGCCGCCTGGAGACTGTCCTCGGTGATCTTGCCGGCGGCGGCTTGCTGTGAGGCCTCATCGGCGTTGCCGAAGACGCTGCCCACGGCCGTCTTGGCGTATCGGAACACGGGGCGCAGGGCTTCTAGCGCCCCACCCAATGTGCCGCCTGCAGCCGCCCCCACGGCGCCCTGCAGGGCCTTGTCGTAGAGGAAGCTGCCAGAGTCAGTCACGGGCTGCAAAAGCGCCTGGAAAGCGCCCTGCGCAGCCCCAGCCTTCACGGCGCTCACGATGCCGGCTCCCGTGCCAGAAGGGGATAGCCAGGTGACTGGATTGGCGACGTTGCCGGCGATGCGGGTCAGGTCCAGTCCAGTCTTCCCGGCAGCAGCCCGGTCCGCCTGGTACCCCTGTTCGCGGTGCCGGACGCCTGCGTTGAACTCATCTGTGGAGACAGGCTTGGACACCTCGGCGGCCAAGTCATCTGCACCGACGGCACCCAGCAGACTGGCGCCGGCTTTTCGCGCCACATTCAACGCAGCGTCCGGCACTACGTTCTGGATGAGCTGGCCAGCTCCTACCAGTGGATCGGACATGCCGGTGGCAGCACGCTCGTACCACTTTGAGCCCTGCGGCTGCTCATTCCAGGCCTTGAACTCGGCGAGATCTTTTTTTGTGGGCTCGCGGAACCTGGACGCGGACGACGTCGTTTCGCTTGCGGCGCGGGCAGACAGCAGCCTATCCAGGTCGTCTTCCTGATTTGCTTCTGCCCGCGCAGTCAACAGCTGATCGAGATCGTCGGCCATTTACTTGATGGCTCCGAGTTCTTTCAGCTTGTCGTATTTCGATTTTAGCTTGCCCTGTTCTGCCTTGGGCAGCTTATCCAGGATCGCATCGCGTTCTTTTGGATCTGCCACGCGCAGTTGAAAGATGATCGGGTCATACGCTTGGCGCCACTCGGTCTCAAATTCATGCTGTTTCGTGATGCCATTGCCATCGCGTTTTAGCCAAGACTCTTGCGCATCTCCCTTCGCGCCCATCGCCTCAGTCTGCGCCTTGGCGTACTTAAGCACCTCTTGCACGGCCTTCGGCGTGTAGCCAATGTTCGCGTTCTGTCGGTGAATACTTTCGCGAGCCGCGTCGGTTCCGGCATTCGCTCCAAGCACGCGCGCCGAGTCAGCCGCGATGCGCTCTGCAAACTTGTCGAGTAGTTGCAGTTTTGTGGCATCGTCTGACGCTGCATCAAGGCCTGGGATAATTGCGGCTGCTGTCGCCTCCAGGTTCGCACGCTTCTGCGCCCAATTACCGCCCGTGGCGACGCTCTTGGAAAGCTCCAGCGCCTTGTTGATCTGGTCGATCTGCTGAGGCGCAAGCTGAGCCGCAATGCGAGTTGCATTGACGTTCTGGAAGTTCTGCTCTGCCTGCTGCTCGATCGACATCTTCTCGCCAGGGCCAAACCTGGCAGGGCCCTCTAGTGGGCGAGCGCCCACGATGTTGCCGCGCTGATCGCGACGAACCTCGAATGGATTCGCCAGCTGATCCGTCATCACAGATGATTGCTCGCCAGGCGAGATACCCAACTGCATACGCTCTGGCACATCAGCGCCACCAGGTGCATTCGGATTGGTCTGCAGTCGCCGCAGCTCTGATCCCGTGTTCTGGTAGGCGTAGTTCGGCGTCTGGCGAGACGCCTGGTCAGCCGCAGACGTCGCCTGCAGCTGAATGTTCTTCACCACTTGGCCAAGCTTCCCAGGTGGCGCCTTCTGCAGCGGACCGGCATAAGCCTTCAGCACGTTCTGAGCATCAGGAAACATCTGCGCGTACTGTGCGAATGATTGCGCCACTTTCTCTCGCCCAGCAGGCGAGTCCTGGGCCACATCGGGATCACTGCCCAAGGCTCCGATCATTTCGCCGAATGTCTGGCGCTGCGCGTCACCCAGCTGCACCAATGACTGCTTGGCGGCGATCTGCTGCTGTCGAACCGACATGAACTGCTGCAGTACCTCGGGGAATTGATCGCCCGCGGCTTCGCGTAATCCGCTGCCAGGAACCTTGTTCAGATCGATCGTGCCATCATCTCCGATGATCTTGGACACGTCGAAATCAGCAATGCCCTTGCGCTGCTGAGCCGTCTGCTCGGTCATCTGCGTCTGGGCTCGCTGCTGCTGCAATCCAGACTGCTGCGCCTGCACGCTGAGCATGTCGGAGATGCGCCCCATCATGTCTGGGCGCTTCGCCTGAAGCGGTATCGATGCGTCTATGCCTGAACGATCAGCCATGTCACTTCACCGGCCTGGTGCCGTACAAGTACGCCAAGCTGCCAAGATCGCCGGCCGCCCCACCAATAGCATTAGCCGCGCCGATCTGCCCCGCCGCTGCCGCGTTGCCTGCACCCGTGATATTTCCCCCGATGCTCGCACCCGTGGCCACGCCCTGGTTGCCGACGCCGGCCGCTGCGTTCTGCCCAAGCCCTGCGATGGAGGACAGACGCTGGAAGATGTTGCCCTGCTGCGTCTGGAAGCGATCGTAGGCTGCGCCATATTCCTGACTGGCAGCTCCTTGGCCGTACTCCATCAGCGCCTTGAGCGCCGGACCAGATAGAGATCCAGACCCAGCGGCAGCGCTGTTCTGCACCCCCTGAGCGCCCTGCTGCAGTCGCCACTGGTAACCTGGGTCCATGCCAGCCTTGAACTGCTCAGGCCCGAACGTCTGTGACAGGTAGCCGGTAGCGAGCCCCGTGTTGTCGGCAGCATATCCCGTTGCAGGGTCAATGGCGCCGCCTCCAGCACCCTCGGTTGCCGCTTGCCGCTCTGGGCCTGGCACCTGGTAACCGGTGTCGTTGACGAATCGGCCATTGGCGCCACCTGGTCGCAGGTAGCCGATGCGGTTGCCGTCTCGGTTCACGTCGTACCAGCCACCGCCCTTGTCTGGGCCTAACTGCACATCGGGCGGCAGGTACGTGTCGCCGAGCAGGCGCCCATTGCTCTGGTCCCAGCTGGTGCTTTGCGAGCCAGCATTTTGCCCGGTAGCCGTTCGTCCACTCTGCTGCGAACTGGGCGCCAGGCCCAGTAGTCGAGACAGCGTGTCGTTCGCCGCATAGCCCGACTGCATGAACGGCTGTTGCTGAGCATTGGAGATGTCGAACATCTCGCGCTGCACTTGAGATGCGCGGTCAGCCGCATTCCCCTGCGTCCTGGCGGCATCTTTGGCGGCGTCAGCGCTCATGGCAGCGCCAGCTACTGTTCCAACTGCGGCAGCAGCAAAACCCCAGGGCGTTTTAAATCTTACAAATCATGTGCTTACGCATGATTTGCCTCCTTGTTACTGACGTGACTCCATCTGTCGCCAGTTTTTATGCGACTGATAATGGATTGAGCAACGCCGAATTTATCAGCGATGTATTTCTGAGAGTGCCCATCAGAGAGCATCCTCTTGATCTCTTTTGTCTTCCCGATATCTAGCTTTTTGCCAGATCGATCCTTGCGCATCTTGTCCGCAATATTCTCTTTGTTTGTTCCAACAAACAGGTGTCCAAAATTGCAGCAAAGTCGGTTATCGCATTTGTGAAGGACGTGCATTCCTTCTGGGATCTGATCTACAAAAGCCTCGTACATCACCCTATGAACAACAGGTGCCGCATCAGAAACTCGAATCATTCCGTAGCCTTTGCTATTGGTCCAACCACCCCATTCCAAGCAGTCGGTACCGTCCTTGACGCTACTCCGCCTAAGAATGATTTCTGCAGCCTCAGAAATTGATCGTTTCAGCCTCATGTCCTTCTCACGCAAATAATCAGGGTCATGCGGTCTTCGTCCGAATCGTTCGTTACCCAATGGGTAAGGGAATTGTCGAACGTGAACAAATCGCCAGGACGCGTAACCAGCTTGGCCTCTTCAAAGCAGAAGGCCTGTTTGTCGTTTCCTGCTAGTTGAACAGCGAACTTCTCATGCGTTTCCGCATGCCAACCTCGGTCGCGGTGTGGGTGACACATCGCGCCGCTGGGGATCTTTGTTATGAGTACGCCTGCGAGCTTCGTCGCCTGAACGAGGCGCATGACATCGAAGATGAGAGGCTTGACTCCCAGGATATCCGCAGAGGGATACCATACCGATTCGTGCTCCTTGTTGAACGAATCTAACCCATTTTCGAGGTTTTCAATAGCGTTATAGCGAATCCAGATGTCCGATACGTCGCCATGCACATAGGATCGAGTCCGCGCAGTATGCTCATTCCACAGCTGCGGGTTGGCCTGGATCGCCGCTACGATGGGTTCCACGTGGAACCCTTCTCCAACCAGCTGAATAGGCGGGTTCAATTGGCCCTCGCATATTCCAGCTCTTTAATGAGCCTGGTAGTTGCCTGCCGATCGATACTCAGCGTGCGGAAGTCCGGCTGGATGTTCATTTCCTTGAGCGCGGCATGCCTTTCGGCGTCGAACGGTTTGTCGAGCAGGTACTCGTAGATCGGCTTCGGGCGATCGAACACGTCCGTCCAGATCAGATGCACCCCCTCGATTTTGTGCAACACGCCTTCCCAGGCCTGACTGCAAGCGGATAGTCCGATGCGCTCCAGCGAAGCGTCTACTTCCTTCAGGTCGCGATGCAGGATGATCTTTCTTGCCGGATGAGAATTCACCCACGCGGGAAATAGCGCAATGCCAGTGCAGGAGATCCCAACCATCTTCGGGCTCGCAATCGCGTCCAGCTCATCGTAACTGCGCGTCCACAACGGATCATGCAAGCACAATGTGGTGTCTGTGGTGAGCCAGTTGCTCACCCATGTCGTGGCCGAGCGTGGGGCCGCCAAAATCATGAACTTGATTGCCATGGCGCTCACATCGGAAAGAAGGTGATGGTCGGAGCGACGGAGTACGTCACGCGCAGGTAGTCGCGGGCGTCCAGCTGGACGAAGCCCTGCGTAATCCCGGCGCTGTACCAAGTCAGCGCGTCCCGACTGAACTCGATGGCAGAGACCGTTCCGCCGCCGATGTGCGCCTGGCCACGAATTACCGCTTGGTAGGAGAACGGCGAAGCCGCCAGCGTCACGACCTCCCCTTCCTGCGGTAGGCCCTCTGTAACCGCGTTGTAGAGGTTGTAGAAGAACACATACCAGTCCTTCGCAGCCAAGCCTCCCGGTCCCACCAATGGGGCCTGCGAACGCGCCATAGCGAATCGTGCCCTAAGCCCCACCGGTTTCGCTCCCTTGTCCGAAGAGCGTAGCGCCCACGATGTCGCGATAAACTGGATCGGTAATGCGCACCTCGAACACGCGATCGCGCGCCTGTCCGAGCCGGCGCCACATCGCTCGATTCTTGAATCGGCCAGCCTTGCCGATGCTGGTCCAGTGCTCCGTACCGAAAGAGGCGCCGCCATCATCGGAAAACTTCAGCATGGCCTGCGGATCAAATCCCTGCCCAGTCTGCAGCCCCACGCCAGGGGCGAACTCGATTTGCAGACTGCTCTGGAACACCCGCTTGCGGTCTTCGGCGCTCCAGATATGCGGACAGCGACGCACGGCAACCAGCGGCTCACCTGCATCAGTGTAAAAACTGCGACTCATCTGGTGAACTTGGCCGGATTGGTAATCGCCCACGAGACGTAGATTCTGGAAGTTCGCATAGCAATTGCTGCGATGTCGATGAAACTGACCCGTCACAGAGTCATACGATAGCCGCTGATGCCACATGCCAGTAGATGCGTCATAGCACCAAGTGACGTCAGCCGTCGGGAAGGTGAGCAGATAGAAGAGGTGCCCTTGGTCTTCGTAGGCGAATCCGAATGCATCTGAAACCAACGGATAGGAGGCAATTGCCTTCTCGATGGCGTGCGTTGACACTCGCTTCCATGAGTATTGCTGCGTCTGGATGACGACGTTTTCGCCCTGAGCGTTCTTGCCCAACCACATCAATGAGTCGCCCACCTGCGCCACTGTCTGAGCGGCCGATGTGCCGATCGGTGGCGAGGCGCCAGGAATACGCTGGAAGGCAAACTGAGCGCCGCCCGCGTTGAACCAGATCTCGGACACGCGCTCGCCCACCAGCCACAACTCACGGTTGATCTCTTGCAGAGAGATCAGGTTATCTGAGCTGGAATCCTTCAATGCAAAGAACAGCGGATCGAAGATCAGCGTGTACGGCACTGGAGAGGATGTGCAAAATTCCTGCGTGCCGCTGCGATTTGAGATAAGCCATCCATCGATAAAGGCCCACCGGTCTGGAGGCTCAAATCCTGGATCGCTGATAACCCCGAAGGACGCGAGCGCCACACTGATGGTTGTGGCGCCAGGCGATGACGTCGCCACCGCGCTCATGGCGATCGTCCCGGCGCTGGTGTTGATGCTCACAATGGTGGCACCGACGGCGATACCTGTGCCAGACAGCACGCTGCCCACCACGAGCGCCGTGTTCAGGGTGCCTGAATATGGCAACGTGGTGCTGCCTGAGGTCGGCGTGCCCGTGAAGCTGGTACTGCCAGCGCCTGCTATGCGGTAGTAATACCCGTTCAACCCATCAGCCAGCACGACATATCCGCCTGCGCCATTGTCGCGAATACTCACTTGGCCTGAGTTGGTGTTGAGCGTGCCGACGCTGGCCGTGGAAAATTGTGCGATAGCTGTCTGCGTCGCAGGAACCGTCATCGTCACCACATAGACGGTATTGCCTGACACATAGACGCATTGCAGGCCACCTGGGAGCACCCAGGAGCCACGCACAGCGGCGACCACGCCAAATTGAATGATGTCGTTCAGTCCAGGGCAACCTAGCAGTGCGGTGGGTGTCTTTGACTTACCGTCCTGCGACACCTCTACATACCAGTTGATGCACTGTTGCGAGTCCTGATACGGATCAGGCGCTTCGTAAGACTGGCCAACGAAACCGAAGTCAGAGCCCGGCATAGCAAATCATGGCGACATAACCATGCCTATTTGTTTCTGTGATGCCGCTCATGTAATTCTGCTGGAATGACTCGTACTATCTGTTCACGCAAACGAACTGGGAGACTTCAGTGATCTGGTTAACTTTGATTGCCGCCATCGCCATCCTCGTGGTGCTGTTTCGGAAGTGGCAGTTCCTGTTCCCGCTAGCCGTCTTTTCGATCGCGATGAAGCTCATCGGCGTGGTCCCTGTGCTGGTTGTGCTTGGACTCTTTTTTGCCGTTTTTGCCTACGATGACCACAAAGAACGTCAAAAACACAAAGAATTCATGCGAAAGTTCATCTGAACCCCCCGTACATGATCCATCCGGCGTCGGTTCGCGACTGCTGACACAGCTCGCTGTCGTACTTCGCCACCGGCTGCGGCACTTGGTTCAGTGACTTCACCATGTCGTACGCTTCCTTCGTCAACTTCTCCATCTGTGGCGTCCAGATCGCGCCGTATTCTGGCGCCAACTCACGACCAAGCATTCGCTTGATCATTCGAGTGTAGCCCTGCGGCAGAACCACCTCCTGAGTCAATGTAGTGAGATTCGTCAGTATGGTGTCAGTGAACAGATGCAGTTCTCCGCCACCAGATGGGTTCTGATAGAAGTAGATCGTACCCAGCGGCATCGTTGGGTTGTACCAAGCGACGATGGGCCATGGCGCTGAGATAGCCTTGAATCCGATTTCGATGTAACGCTCTTGGCTGATCATCTGAATCGGATAATCGAGCCCAGAGCCTTGCGTGTTGATTCGAGTGAAGCTATCAGTGACGCGCAGAGGGCGCGGCAATTTGAAGTCTCCTGGAATCGTGTAGCTGATCTGCTGAGCGCCAGGAGACAGCGTTGCATTGGCACTCATGGTGATCGTCCCGGCACCTGAGTTGAATGAAACGATGTACGTCCCGTCAGGGACGCCAGTGCCCGTTAAATCACCGTTCTCGGTCATATCAGCCGGCACGATTACGCCTGTAATCGTAGGTGATCCATTCGTCACCGTTCCGGCAAACGTGCCAGCGTCGTAATTGCCAATCGTGTAGATGTATTGATTTGCAGTGAACTGCAGAACATTTTCGACACTTGCGTAAATGCTCGCCTGGTCGGTCGACCAAGACTCAAGCAGATCATTCAGCGTCTCTAAGGAGTCGCTCGCATCAGCAGAATCGAGCGCCTCGCCTGGCGCGTAGACATTGATGAACCGTAGGGCGCCTAGAATGAGGTCGTTGGCTGTGGTCAAAGAACACCTATATGCCAGCGCCTTGAGTGAAAATTACGTTCGCCGTACCCACGGACATGATTACAGATGCTCCATTGACTTCGCGGTCCACGGTGAAGACCTTGGACCCGTTGGGCGGCACTGGCAGGCTTGCTGCGACGGTCGCAGGCGTAACGACAAGCGCATCACGGATGACGCCGAAGTTCACATACGCCCACGCAGTGGTTGCGGTGTTGGCCACCTGCACTTGCTGCATAGAGTTTGGCGTGCCGCACTGGAATGCAGAGCTTGCGTTGGCGCCTGCCGCCGTTGCGGCCACGGTGACGCTGGGGCGCAACGTGCCTGCAGTTGCCGCTAGACTGACTTGATAGAACGGCTGAAATGCTTTCGTGTCTTGCATGAGATCTCTATGCCGCCTTCAGCGGATATGGTGTGTCGTACAAGCCCTGTGCGCCGTTCTCTGCTTCCAGATGGCGCTTGAGTTCCTCGGATACCGCAACAACTGCCCAAGTATCAGGATGCTCGATCATCGCAGCCAGTAGGCCGCTGCTGCGATTTTTATACACATCCGGGAAAGTCCGGATGAGCATCGACAGCTCCTCGCATTGCACGAGGAACGGCAGGATGGTTCTATATTCACCATCACCTGCCCTAACAATGAGTTGTGCGGGGTAAGACTCATCGCGATCGACGTGTGTAGCATCACCAAGAGAGCCCTCGCAGCCGAAGAAGCTCACGTCACGGTA
>Ga0247760_1000865_pt1 | contig 30955 bp, 26 predicted proteins | sample UWRJL171409R4_FD_179936 | JGI IMG/M metagenome (GOLD analysis project Ga0247760, IMG submission 179936) | Plant litter microbial communities from Arlington Agricultural Research Station in Wisconsin, United States - UWRJ-L171-409R-4 | ecosystem: Environmental > Terrestrial > Plant litter >... | reverse complement strand
ACGCCGCCCCTCCACAGCCCGTATTCCCACAACCGGCCCCACACGACGCATCACACGACACCGCACACGCCGCCGCCGCCGCCGCACTCCCTCCCGCGTCTCCTCCCGTGCTCTCACCATGATACGCCTGACCACAAGTGGTATCAACCCCTGTAAACTCCGCATCCGCCACGGCGTCACTGGCCATGAAATCCCCCAACCAGATCTGCATCTGGTTTGCTCCCGCGGCTGCTGCTCCGCTGGTCTCGGCCATGGGGAGGGCGCCTGCGAAATCCCCAAACGCGGCCGCGTACGAGCCGAGCCTACCCGTTCCTTCTTTTTGCTTGGGATCCTTCCTGGCCGGCTCGGGTGGCGCCACGAACCGGCCGGGCACCCGGTCGGGCACGTCGGGCAGGCGCACGCGGCCGTCGCGGAAGTTCTCGCTAGGTATCGCGATACGTCTCAGCTATCCAGCAAATACCGTGTGCTTTTCCTACATGGAGATATATTCGCCGATTCATTTTCCTATAGCAAAACCAATTGTGCATGCGGTCTGAGTCTACGATGGATCGCAGACACAAGACGATCGTACTATCCGATGAGAGATTTTGTGGAATCGCGAGGACGATTGTCGGTGACACCAAGATGGCGATGCAATGAATCCCCCCGCATGGTCATTGAACGAGCACCGCCCACGTAGCAAAGATCAATCGAGATTTTGGCCTGATGTTGGAGGACCCACCTACTACTGGGCCCCACTACATCTTCCAGCCACGACCTCGACTGCCTTTTCCTCTTTCCACACCGCACCACACCACACACCAATTCATCACATTCCTTGGTGCCGCATCGCCCCATACCTGATATTTCCGAACGCAAACCGCTGGGGTTACAAATAGGTGAGGTAGGTGGTGTAGAGTTTGAGCTGCACGATAGCAGATTCTTAGGCTGGACTCGAGGTGTCATCTCCAACAGCGATGGAAGGGATCCCTTCGCTGCGCGGTGGGGCCCTCCCTTGTGTGACTTGTCGTCGATTGCATTAGAGGAGGGCATAATCCCGCACCTTGCAGATTTAGGGCCTAATTAGGCGTCTCTGAGCTCTTGAACAAAGTTGCTTAGATTCCGGACTACAGTACTCGGCTAAAAGTAAAATTACTGGCGTCGCTTCGCTCGTTAATCGTACGGCCCTCTGTAAGCTCCGGGGCGCTTCCCTCCTGTCTTCGCTCCTAGTAATTTTATAACGTTATTAATTTCACTGAATCCAGTGCGCACTGTTTCTAACCATTATGGCAATGCCGGACATCTAGTTAGGACCTACCTAAACCCCTTTCTTTCTGACACCATCATTCTAATGGGAAGGAGGGAAAAAATCGTCTATGAAGTTTTGGGTGGTGGCTATTACGGATTCAGATGTCCCAGTTTTGAGCCTCTTTTTACACGGGGACTAGTTTGGGATTCCTCGCTTAAAACTGCCCCTTTTTATAAGGCTGTGCTGTTTAATGGGGAGATATTAGCCGAAGCTGAGCCGGGGCTGATCTGATCAAACGTGATGTGTGTGGGTAGTTGTCGATTTTAGGGTGGTGAAACAGCAGAGCCCGAAGCCGTCGAGCTAGACGAAACCGAGTTGGAGCTGGCCGAGCTTGAAGAAGAAGCAGAGCTAGAAAGAGCGGAAGATGGATGGTCGAGGCAGAGGCCACAGAATTAGATGTCCAGCTTAAAAGGGCCGCCGATCTAGGACCGGAGCTGGAGGCGGCCAAGCTGGAGCTGCTAGAGCTCGAGTCGACAGAAGAGGAAGCGGTGGTGCTGGAAGAACCGGAGGTTGAGGAAACGGCAGAGCTTGAAACAGCTGAAGTTGACCTAGAGGCGGCGGAGGTAGTACTGGAAGAGGCAGAGCTTGACACGACACTAGAAGCGGTAGACATAGTCTCTGTGCTGGTCACGGCAGGGCTAGAGGCGGCCGAGGTGGAAAGAGCGGAAGACGAAATCACCGAACTAGAGACTGCAGAAGCGGATGTCGAACTTGAAAGCGCCACCGAACTGGAGCCAGCGGAGCGGGAGGTCACAGAATCAGTTAAGACTGAACTGGAGGCAGTTGTCGAGTCAGAAGACGCAGAGCTTGAAGCCGTTGTCGATACGGCTGGGGCGGCCGTGGAGCTTGCAGACTGAGAGGACGAGTTGAGGGCTGTGGAACTGGACGCGGTGATTGATGCTGAGGAGGATATGGATGAAGTCAACTCTCTTGCTAAGCAGACAACGTCGCCCTTGTAAAACTTGGAGTCGCATTTTTCAACCGAAAGATGGAGAGCCGGGTTTTGTTGGTTGACGAAATCGGGTAGCGTCAGGCCAGCCTTTTCAGCGATGCTGGCACAAGTGTCGCCGTTCTGCCAGACATATTCCGTGGCGCAGGGCACGGGGTCTGCGGGAGCCGTTCTCGCAACCTCAACCGGCTTCGCAAGCCCCGGCACTGCGGCCAGCGCCGCCAGTGCGTAGTACTTCATTGTCAAAACCAAGGAATGACAAGCAAGGGAATTGGATCTGCGAGGACCAAACCGCCAGGAAGTGTCGATGAAGTCGCCGTGTTGGGGGTGACGCGGAGAGCAAGGGATTTTCAAGACGAGATCAATGGGCAGAGATATATGGACTCCTATGTCGAGCAGCGAGTCTTCGACCCGCTCAGTTCATCACAGCTCTTTTCATCAAATGGTTTTATCACGCCAACCTTGCACTCCCCATACAATCCAGGATCCTACAACATCGCCATCCATGACATACAACGATAAACCCCGCTGGCACGATTTGGTTGGAGCCCATGTATCCACCCAGTGTTCTTGTCGTTCTTGAATACCCTAGATCTCGTAAATCTTAGCCCTTGATCGGTTTCGCCATATTCTTCCGGCATTCTGTGGCAGCGCATAGACATCTATCTCAAGCGTGAGTCCATGTTGGTCTTGACTATTGTCTGGTTATGATAATTGTTACTGTTTTTAAAGAAGTATCGAGTATTCTGACTAATCCCTCTGCAAGCGCTCCAAGCACGTGATCTTGCACAGGCTGCACAGGCGCTAAGCACCCGCGGCACATCTTTGCACAGGGCTTTTGTTTGGTTCTTGTCTTGGTAATGAACATGCTGAATGTGAGCACCTAATTCTCGGCCCATGGGGGCATAACTTTATTGCCCAGAACTTAGCAAACATGCACGGACCAGTCCTGGTAATCCTAGAACCTGGACTCTTTCTTCAACCGACCCTTTCTCCTTTCGTCCGCGACATTATCGGAAGATGACCAGCGATGATGGAACTTCGTATTGTCGTTGTTGTGACACAGATACTCAACTTTAAGTTTCTAACACTCCCTGATAAGCTGGGAGTTCTGCAACAGTTAGCACTAAGTACAGCCAGGGAACGCTCTTTTTTCCTGTATTGTGGGTCAAATGGTGGCTTTTATTGTGCTTGACAGATGCTGTGTAAAGTTACGTATCCAGAGTCCTGACGAAGTGGCTTGGTTGGTGTGAATACGGGCATAAGTGCAAGCTGGCGTAGATGGGCGCAATAACAAGCGTGGAATAGTGTCAAAGGATTGTTAGGCATCATCTTGACACCTAAAAAAAAGTGGAAATGGTAGCGTTCCTTGGTTACCTAGGCATGGCCAGTCTGTTCACTGGGGGCCACCAGGCTCGAAGAGATCACGACCTTAGGACCTGGCTAATAGTCTGGCGGCCAGGAGGGGAAAAGGTCTCAGCTCGGACTCCGGGATGCGGACTCTCCGGTGCTACCCCGCAACCCCGCTTATTCTTGGCCCAGCCGCATCATTCTCTGCCGCCTACACAGTCCGCACCCCAACGGAGCCTCTGCTTCTTGGTTCAGTTGCTAGATCATTTTGCTGTCTATTATCAAGAGACACGTGGGGGGGTTGGGCGCAGTCCGTTACAAGGTATCCAAGATGTCTCTCGACGAGGCTGTGGCGCATCCGCGGGAGGGGAAGCTGCGAGTTCTGTCTCTAGGTAAGTGGGGATGCAACACATACAGCGTCGCACATCGTATAGCTGACATCCAGCCGCCCAGACGGGGGAGGAATTCGAGGGCTGTCGTCTTTGCTAGTTCTCGATGCTCTCATGAAGCAGATAGACCCGATATCGCCGCCGAAGCCTTGTGAGGTGTTTGATCTTATCGGCGGGACAAGTACTGGGGGGTAAGATGCTCCACAAGTCAAGCATTCGGCTACGAAGGAGCAGCTGCTAATAGTTGATACGTTAAGGCTTATCGCTATTATGCTTGGCAGATTGAACATGGACATGGCTTCATGCATCAGGGCTTACCAAGATATGTCCGAGTCTATCTTCAAGCCGAGAGAGACGCTTAACATTGCCGCCAAGGTCCTTGCCAAGTACTATGCTAGGGGCCGCTTCAGCAGCAGTGCTCTTGAGAAGGCGATTAAGACCGTTATCGTGTCTACAGGTAAATCTGTGGACGAACTTATGTACCCCGGCATTGAGCAGCAGAAATGCAAAACGTACGTGTCCAATATATTCCCCCAAGTATGCACTTTCCGTCTGACCAGTCCTTGGAGATTTGTATGCGCCATCAGCAGAGAATGCCCCGGCGTGATACGCTTTCGGAACTATCGCCCGTCTGGACCAGCTCCCCTAAACCCACGGATATGGGAGGCGGCGCGGGCCACTTCCGCAGCCACCTCCTTCTTTGATCCCATCGCGATAGGGCCGTTCGGCCAGGAATTTTTGGATGGGGCCACCGGTGCAAACAACCCGGTCGAGATTGCGCTAGAGGAGGCGCGCGATATCTGGCCGAACGTGATGCCAAGGCTACAGTACATCATATCGATCGGAACCGGCGAGCCTTCACTAGCAGCATTTGGCGACAATCTTATGTCTATCGGCAGGACGCTGATTCGAATATCAACCGATGCAAATGCCGTCGCGACGCAGTTCGCCCGTGCTCACCCAGAGCTAGCCGTCGGAGGGAACCGGAGCAGACACATCTACCAGCGATTCAACGTGAGCAAAGGCCTGGAAAATATCAAGCTCCACGAGACAGCGAAGATCAGCGAGATCGCCTCCGCGACACATCGGTATCTCGACGAAGACGAGCAAAGAGCACGACTGCGAGACTTTGGCGCGTCCCTACAGGTCGGTTTCTCCACCGAGGCTCGGTATTACGGACAGATGCCGTCCGAGGTGATCCATTTCACGTTCGATAGTGTTAAGATCGTAGGCGGAGCAACTCTCACTGGAACGTGCGAGGCGGATGCGACAATCAAGGATATCCACGAGAAGTATCTGTCTAGAAGATGTATGTTTTATGCTACCCTTTGGAATCTCTCCGCTGACAAAATCACCTTGAAAGGCGAAGGCATTAGCCTCCAGGGTGTCCAGGAAATGATCCCGTATGCGACGGCTAGAACCCACGCCACCATCACGAGTGGTCCGTGCAGTTATGATCGCACCAATCCCTTGATCAACGAAAATGTTCCAATTCATTTATACTTCAATCGATTGCTAGAGTGGAAACCCCCGGCCATGAAAGTCCAAGTAGGTTCCTTGTACCGCAACTACAAGACTGTCTTTGTGGGCGACGATCTGAGAATTCGCTTTGTTCGCACGGTTCGGCTGCCGGAATCAAAGAGCCCACATAAGCTGCCCGTAGGGTTCGGGGGGCTTCCGCTCTTCGAGATGAGCGAGCTGCAAAATTCTATCCGCACAGGTGGTACCCTACCAGAATACATCAGAGAAAAGGGCGGTCTGGTCATGCCCATGTACCGTGAGTGGGAACCTGTAACATGTTGAAGGCTTGCTAATACCAATCGTAGGAAACGAGGCTATGTTCTTGAGTTTTGAGTCAAAGCGTGGTACATATGCGATCCGACCGTTTGTAGGAGGAGTCAACGCGATCTCCGGCAACACATTTGTCCCCAATATGGCCACCGCCATAAGAGAGTCGAACGGGATCGAACGAAAACAAGATTACGTGGTGGTAACACCAGACAAGGAGACAACCCAGAAATGGCTAGACGGTGCAAGAACTGGCCGTGGCGTTATCCGACAGTTCGCTGCCGTCTCGGGTGTCTCGGAACTCTCAATCGAGCATCAAGTCACCGGTACGAACGATGTTGGGGGGCTGCAGTTCGAGATCATACCAAAGCATGAGTCTTGCTGCGCCGGGTTCTGGCCCTCCGTGTTTGGTCAAAAAGAGTTGTCAGTACCATTCCTAGCCACCCCGAAGGACTTGGGTCTTGTTCCTGGCCGCCGGATCTATGCGAATACGCGAGAGGACGACGAATATCCTAGGAGGCGCATGGTCACTGTACGTGACATTCTCCATGACTTACAAACGCTTAAGATCCTAGCTTTGAAGCGAACTTCTCCCGACTCTGATTCAAGCCCGGAATCGGAAGTCTCATTAGTTTTTCGCCCATTTGGCATAATCGACGACCCATTTGTCCTAGAGATTGTTGACCGCGACGTCAAGTTCTTTCTCTCTTTACCAAAGGCCTGGCACGGTAGGCACCTCGAGAACAGAGCTCTTTACCTTGCGGGTTTGAGAATTGGGCAGCTCAAATTCGATTCGCAGCGGATCGGGAGTTGGGACACCGCGGATAACTTAGGGATAGTGGACGGAGATAGAGTTGACATCTATCCAGAACAGTTTGGTGGGGGCTACGATGCCGAAATTGACCTATCGATTGGTACTGGAGCCGAAATCATCCAGGCCATCCTTCCGGATACTTTGGATCCGAGAGCATGGGATGTGAAGAGGGGAGTTCTCTTCAATGTTCAGATCTTGGATTCAGCCAGCTTCGAGCGGCTTACAGGGCTGTCGCCTCCATGTCCTCCCATCGCGTTTTGCTCATACATCAAGAGGAAGTACCCATTTCTGTCACTGAAGGAACAGGAAGACACGTCAACTCCTGTGAAGTTAGGGCACCTCAAACCGGCTTCGGCATCGGCGGTTTTGGATTCTGATGCAACCACTTCGTCATGCCTTTCTCTACCTGGTGGTACCGTACCGACCAATGCAGCGAAGCGGCCGCAGCAGAATAACGTCGCACATTTGCCACCAGGCTACTGCCATTCCTGTGAGCAGGTTTATACGCGGGCAAACCAGCAAGTCATGGGACCCTCCGACGCGAACCGATAAGCACTGACAGCATTTCAGATATACCCCGTGCGGGCACATCACCTGCATGAAGTGTGAATACGGCGACGACAACAGCATTTTTTATGAAGACCAATGTAGTGGTAAAGGGAGATGCTGCATCTGCGGAAGCAGGGAGTGTACGCTCGTAAGAAACATCCACGACGTACAACCGCAGGAACTGAACAAGATGTGCGAGAAGTTCAGGAGTGTCCTCGGTGTGGATAGCACCGACACGACGTGGGCTTACGATTGCTTTGACAGGGAGACTGGCGGTCTAGACATGGACGTAAGGAACGTGTCCAATTTCTGACGTGCCGGCCTCCACCAGTGTATCAAAACTGCCAACCTGGCTTCTTTAAATAGCAGTCTATATAGTTGAGGTATTCGCGTCTCGCCCAGAGGAACTGTTCTTAATTTCCCACGAGTAATGCAGCATTCATTATCATTGTTTACAGTCTTCTATGACGCTTTCTGCAGAACAACTTGTAAGGAGAACGAACATACCGTTAGAGCCGTGGAATGACCTCCATTCAATATCAACATCTCAGGCGTCCTGCCTTGTATTCTGACTCTATCCAGGTGCATGTTGTAACATCAGCCTGAAGCAGGATAGCTCGGGGATATATACAGATATGAAAATTGCTAGGGGCGACTTTTGCGTAAAACCTAAAGCTAAGGTTGTTATTATTAACCTTAGGTATCTAATCTATCTCATGCTGCCTTACTCAGGTGCTATTTAGCTTCAAAATGTCAACTTTTGGCAAGAGAAATGTTTTAGGTCACCTTTGGCCTAAAATCAGGATTATCTGAGCTCAAGTGCCTTTTAAGACTATTGTGATGGCCTGCGGGGTAAAATGGATGGTCTAGCCCTCCCTTACTTACAGGCTAATGCCAGTGGTAACGTGTAACGCAACTTACACAGTAGGGACGCACAGTGTGCTCTGTATGAGGGGACTGCTCTGTGCAGAGCACCAAACGGTTGCAGAGCAAAAGCGCTCTGCAGCTCTACATGCCCACACGCAAAACAGCAAAGCAAGGAACAAGTTACTAAATTTCACCCTGTATAGATACTATCGCTATGCCCACGATGGAGTGAGGGACCTATTAATTCCTCACGCTAGCAATACATTGTTCAGTTAAGATCTATTGTTCGGAACCTCTAGATCTGTGTGCTGTTTGAAAGTGTTTGCCTCAGAGAGTTGTGCCAGCTTTCACTCAGTCATCTTGCCCCTACAGCTTTTAGGAGTCCTTCCCTACGATCTGTCTTTGCTTAGGTGTAACTCGGTACACCTGGAGCAAGCCGTAATAGTGTGCAGGTGCACGGCCCACGAAAAGTGTGACTGTTGTCAAGTAACCCAGCTAATCTGCGCACAGGTTATCTATTTGGCCAAGGCTAGTCCCTGGTCAGGTGATAGTCACGTGCGAACTTGCCACGCAAGGCTACGCTGTGATGATTGTAAGCTAATTATAATGATATAAGGTGTTTATAAATTACCTTATTTACTTATTATAACCTTCTCTTTACTGCTAGTATTGGTGGTAGGCGTGTCTGGGGACTAAAAGCTATGATATATCACCGTACCTGTCCGACTTGACTTTAACCTAATGATATGTCGTGCCCTAGGTATACTGTGGTAACCCTAATGAAGACAGAACGCAAGGACGGACTCCCAAAGGTATCAGGGGTAAGATGACGCAATAAAAGCTAGCCTATCGGTGTTGGTATATCATGTATATACTAAATTTCGAGCTGGGGTACCATGTACTATCCCATTAGTGCTGGTATACTATGTACTATCCCAAATTCCGACCTGGGGAATTGTGTACCGTCCTAGGGTGATACTGGTATATTCTGGCCAAAATTTAGGACTATGGTCCAGGATTTGGGCTATTAGGGCACTGTTGCCTTTTAGCAGTTTTTAACCACGGTCCCAAATTTGGGCCCTAATCTCACAGAAAATTGTTTAATTGATATTGATCCAAAGAGTGGAAAACAGAACCCTTCCAGAGGTGCCCTTTAAATACAGCGTTTCGATCGAAGGGAGAAAGGCTCCCTTTGTTATTGTCTCGGTAGATTGCAGCGATCGGTCTGTTCGGTGTAATCGCTACTATATAAGGAGAGGAAATTGGCACCATCGTGCCTACGATGGAGTAAGGGACCTCCTAATTCCTCACACTAACAATACATTGCTCAATTGAGATCTATTGTTTGGAACCTCTCGACCTGTGTCCTGTTTAACAGTGTTTGCCTCAGAGAGTTATGCTAACCTTCACTCAGTCATCTTACCCCTACTGTCTTTGGGAGTCCTTCCCTACGATCTGTCTTCGTCCAGGGTATACCCTGGTACACCTGGAGCAGGCTGTAACAATACTGAGGCTGTTATGGGGCTGAGCTTCTATACATTCCATTCGCTGAGTGCGGGGTTCTGTGGTATCAAGGCGCGGTGCCAAGACTCTGGTCTCGTGGAGCGCCTGGAACGGCTAATCAAGGTGTCAGGGGCGTAACCCTAACTCTCTCAGGGTGATGGGGGGCGTTCAGTGTGTGACACCTTCAGATAGCACGTTGGCATCCATTTTGAAGAGAATTCTCCACAGGAAGGTGTGTTGAAATGGGACGGTTTCTATAGGTAACTATCCATCCTACTGTGTCTAATTGTCAGAAGGAAAAGAGTTCAGGGGCCCCGGGCATCTAGTCAGCGGAGCTGACTAGTTGCCTGGCACTGCCAGAGCGCCAGTGTGAATACACTGTCAAACAGGCCGTAGATCCAGAGGTTTCGAACAATAGATCTCAATTGAACAATGTATTGCGAGCGTGAGGAACCAAGGGTCCCTCACCCCACTGTGGCTACGATGATGGTATCTATACTAACGTAATGGGTACGTACTTTACCCTAATCTATTGATCTATCGGATTGTCAGGATGGATCACAGATCAATGATCTGTGAAGACATTCATAGCGCGCTGAATTAGTAGATTGGCAACTCTAGCCGGATGGTCCAAAAACAAGGCCCCCTGACTATATTGCAGCAGCACACGCAAACACACGCGCTAAGCAGGCTAGAGAGGCCGTAGCACAGGTAAATCCATGAAAAGGGAAAGTAAGCAAAACTCGATTCGTAGCTTAAACTAGTGTGTTTTACTTATTCTCCCTATAAACTTGGAGGTATTAAGCTTGTACAGTAGTTGATCAAAGATTCGAGAGCCGCGAATGATGAAAAATAGAGCAAAATTATTTTTCAGTTTACTAGGTTTATCCCTTAACCTTGACCCCCATCCGTCCGAACTGTTTACGTTTATTGCTAGATAACCCGTTAAAAATATTAAGCTTTTCCCGATAACGGATGGACTGCTCAAAATCTGCACATCTAATGATTCGTGATAAAAGGGGGTCCTCCGTTTATATTTTACTTTACTCCAGTTATTGTTCAAGGATTACCCCAATCCCGGCTCCCCTCTTGCTAAGGATGCTCTCCCAGGGTCCGATCGAGTGGGTTCGATCGGATCTGGGTCGGGACTTTGTTTACCCCATTGTCTGTGAGCAAATTGCAACTTTCTGGTGAAACCCTGCCGGTTGCTTGTCCTCGCTAGGAGAAAAGGCTGTTATAATATGCCCTAACTATTATCTAGTATGAGTAGCCCTCAAAATTCTAGTTTGAAAAGCCGCGACTTGCGGATCTTTTCGCCGTGGAAGTACAATATTACCGGCAACGGAAGGAATACCAGCGAGATGAAGCCCAAGAGCGAATTTCCCCAGCCCACCCCCAGAGTTTCGACATGGTGCCGCCTGCCAGAGGTAGCAGCGCTCCCATAATGCAGCGAAAGATGGCACTTGCAGCCATGACCGAGGCAGAGTAGACCGTGTATGCATCGACAAGATAGGTAGTACTGGTTGTCTATATGTGAGAGAGAGGTTAGTTTTTTGCTTTGACAGTCACGATGCAAAAAAAAAAACTTACATATACCATCACAATACCGATACCCATAAAGGCAGTCCCCATAATGGCACAATCCAGTGCACCTTGTACTCAGCTGACCACCCATACCAGAACAGCCAGTTCACGACCCTAAAATCGACACCATGAATTTCCCTTTCCTTCTTCGGAACTGAGCGGTTGCCGCCTTGGCCTGAGCCAGACTGAGCCAGATTAAGCGAGGGGGTTACAGTTCTGGGCAGCCTTGGCTATTGATCACCGTGGGGTTATTGTGTAGCGGGAGTGATTGAGAAATTGATATTATGGACCAGTGCAACCCTCCCCGGGTTGCTTTGACAGCGGCAGCATTTTCAGAACAGCAACAGTATTATTAATAGCATGAGAGATTCCTGCTGGACCTTTTGAGTTGGTACAGGGCCAGGACTAGAGTTGGTTCGAGGTAATAATGTAGGATATTAGAATGTAATCGTTCAATTTCTTGTAGGCTCCGTGGGGATATTCAACATGCATATATACCTTACCTTTACGCCGTCACAGCACAATCGCCTCGAGCTGTCCAAATATTGTGTCGATAAAACGCACACCAACGAGGATCCCGTCGTCATCAGCGACTTCGGCCTGGCCACCAAACTCGCCGTCCCCATCCAGGCAGGTAAGACAGGTTACCACGATGTCAGCATATCTGTCGCCCATCCTGCGCGGCAGCTCGTTCTCGGCCAGGCGAACCAGATGTTCCTTGAAATGGAGCCAGTGCTTGCCCGTGCTGACAAATTCGCGGCACACGCGGCCATGCTCGGGCTCCGTGTCCCCGCTCGAGCGATACTCGACCAGCGGCTCCCACAGCCCGATCTCGAGCAGACACACCCCGAGGCTGTAGATGTCGTGCTGCATCTTGTACGCCTCGGCGGGGAACTCGCCCATCCGCTCCGGGTGGCGGTATATGTTGCGCGCCCAGTCCTGGTCGCCCGTCAAGCTGGTGCTCTGAACAGCGGACCTGAAGCTCTCGAAGCCGATGAGGAAGCTGGACCGACGGTTCGCGGACCCCCCCGCCCCTTGCGTGTCCTGAAACAGGAGCACCGACTCGGGGCAGATGTTCTTGTGCACGAAGCGGAAGGTGTGCACATAGCTGACCGACGTAGCCAGCTCCTGGGCTAGGCGGACCCGGCGCGACAGCGAGGGCGCGCCGTCACGCGACAGCAGCAGCAGGGCCCGCAAGCTCTGGAGCTGCTTTGCGTCGGTGCCCTCGGGCAGGTTGAAGACGAGGTCGAAGCCGGCGAGGTCCAGTTGCTGCGGCGGCGGTGGCGGCTTAAACACCCGAATCGCGCCCTTGCAGTTGAGCAGCCCAAAGGCAAAAGGGTCGGCGCGCCGCAGCTTGAGGGCCAAGTCTCGCACGTCGTCTTGCAGCGCCCGCACGTCGGTCTCGGGCCGGCACGGCAGCGTGTCGAGGATGAACCACCGCGTCTTGGAAGGGCTCTGCATGCAGGCCGCCCTTGCTCTGCTGAACGGGATGGCCGAGGTCTCGAAGACGGCGCTTGGTAGGAACACCGACGGCTGAGTCCCGGCGGGTTGGAGGGCATCTCGGATGCCTCCAGTGAGAGAGAGTGGTGAGGCGCCGCCGCCGCCCGTGGCCGGCGTGGCCCCCTGTCCCCCCCGTGAATGCTGCGTCTGCCGCATTTTCTTCAGCTTCTCGTCGATGAGGGGGTTCGGATCGCGCATGTTCAGGTCTAAGGCCACCATGCAGCGTCCTTGCCACGTCTCGAGATCCTGGATGGCGGCATCTAACACGCTCTGATTCAAGGCGTACTTGCTGCCTCTGGCTCGGCGGCGGAAGTGTAGGAAGCCAGGACGCGGGGTCGAACGTGGATCCTGGAGTTTCTGTGCCTGCACGACAGCAAGGTCCAGTTTCCTCACAAGGACGGCCAGGCTGTTTTCGAAAATCCTCCGTATCTCATCGTTCAGGACAGGATGGAGCGCCTCGACGAGTTGTAGCTGGGCCGACGTGTTCATCCAGCACAACTCAACCGCAATGACCCTGTCTGCAAGCTCCGCATCTGCATCCTTCCATCTCTGGCAGAAGTCGACTAGAGCCTTGCCATACCTGCATCCGTGAATTAGCTCTGCAAAACAGCCAGCCTATGTGTGCCAAGGTAACCGAGATCGGGGATATGCATCATACTGGTAGCAAGTCTCTAAACCGCTTATTATGCTCGACGGGCCCATTGCATAGGTATACGGGTAGGTGTCTGGGGACGGAGAGACTGAACGACGAGAAAGAGGGGCCCTAACCAAGTCAGAACATAATGGGCGGGTTGCGCGGGAAATCTTATTTGCAATAACATGCAGCTGGGGAACGCACGTTTCAGCCCGTTGTCCCCCCACCTTCACTCTGTCCTCCAATTGGGGCTGGCGTGTCAACCGGCATCAGGTGCCAGGCTCTGTTAAAACCGCTCAACTCCATTGAATCTGCTCCCCCTCTAAATCGCTCCAATCCGCTGTTTCCAGTCTGGCGACCTAAGTAAAACCCCTCTTTTTCGGAACCGGCACAACCTATTTTCCGGGGGTTTTCCGGAGCTAACCCGAAGCTGTGAGTGATGCCCGCTGACACGGCGTTCAGCCCAATCTTCTTTGCTTTACCCCTCTTTTTCACGTCCCTCCAGCCCCGCGGGCCCATTTCTCTCCTCTTCCCCTTTACCTTTGTAGTTAAATATCGGGTAACTTACTTGTCACGCTTCAGGTCACCATCCGAAATGGACCGCGATGAGGAGGGGGTCGACGATTTAGAACTCTGTGTGAAGCTCTCAGACGACCTTGTTTACCATGTCCGCGACGTCCCAGACCCCCAGGCCGAGCTCCATCAGCTTCAGATCGAAGAAATATGGCGGCGGGAGTCTGCAAGTGGCAACCACCTCCTGGGCCGCGGGGGCTTTGGCAGCGTCTACAAGGAGAAGTGCATAAGTGATGTTCGGCGCGCCAAAATGGGCCAGTTCCGTGCTGTCAAAGTGATAGAAATGGGGGATCAGGTTACCAAGGCGTACTACAGAGGAGAATTGAGGGCGTTGGCCAAATTCTCAGCTCCGAGGGTGAGTTTAAGCTGACCTAGAGGGGGTATCAGTGTCAAAAGTTCCAGGCTGGTATATAGTTCTATATACGCTGACAACCATGCCTACCTTAGTATCGTTCTTGGTTTGTTGAGTGCTTTGGCTGGTACGAGGCCATTGACCGCATTTTCATAAACATGGAACACATTGAACACTTGGACCTCCAACGCTACCTCGACAGGAAGTTCTCAGAGCACGAGACTAAGCGGATCGCATCTCAGGTGGCCAAAGGACTTGGATTCATGCATCGGAGTAACTTTATTCACCGAGACCTGAAGCCAGCAGTAAGTGCCCCCGTCCCCCACCCTTTTTTTTTAAATTTTTTTTTCCAACACCTGCTGATTGGAAGGATATAGAACCTCCTCGTCGTAGAGAAAGCGCCCGAGAAGGAGTGGTGGGTTAAGATTAGCGACTTTGGTATCAGCAAGCGATCCACCGACGGGCGACTGGCCTACTCGACCGCGCATATCGGCACTCAGGATTACATGGCGCCTGAGGTTCGCCTATTCACGCCACGGCACAAGGGCGAAAAGGCCTCGTACACGGTTGCGGCCGATATGTGGAGCCTCGGGGCCATCTGCGTCTGCTTGATCACGGGGAGCCCGGCGTTTGACCTAAGAGGACTCTTTGAATATTTCGACCGCGGGGCTGAATTTACTCCCGAGAATACACTTAGCAGTAACGAAACAACCAAAGAGGGCCGTGATTTTATCAGAGCAATCATGGATCGGGATCCGAAGCGCCGGCCGTCAGCCCAGAAGGCGATGGAACATCCCTGGATGGCACCCAGCTGGCGGCTGTCACCGGGCGTGCCGAACTATGAAACCAAGTAAGTAGTAGCTGCTGCCAGTTACATGACAGGAAGCCGCCTTACAGTTGCTAACTGCCTAACCTGTTAAAGGGTCCTGCTAGCTACGACGAGTAGCCCTGGGAGTCCTGAGCTCGCCGACGAGTACCGTGCGACTGCGCAGTGGGACTCGGTGGTCGCTGTCGAACAGCCTGCTGAGGATCTTACAGTCAGGCCAGCTGCAACGGCGCGGCAAGCTTCCAGGCCTATGGGGGCGATACAAAGCCCTGAAAACATACCAGCAAGCGCAACTCAGTACCCGCGCGATAACCGTGGCAGGGGCCACAGGGTGTTTGATGTGGAGGCACAACCCGTCAAGGATCGAACAGGGACCCGGCCGCTCCTCGCGTCGGGTTCATTCGATTGCACAGTTAAGATCTGGGATCCGGCAACAGGCCAGTGCATATCAACACTAAAGGGCCATGGCAGTGGGGTCAAGTCCGTGGCCTGGTCGCACGATGCGGCCCGGCTCGCATCAGGCTCATTCGACGACATGGTTAAGATCTGGGACCCGGCAACAGGCCAGTGCATATCAACACTAAAGGGCCATGGCAATGTGGCCCAGTCCGTGGCCTGGTCGCACGATGCGGCCCGGCTCGCATCAGGCTCATTCGACAACACGGTTAAGATCTGGGATCCGGCAACAGGCCAGTGCATATCAACACTGAGTGGGCATAAAGGTTTGGTTTACTCAGTGACCTGGTCGCACGATGCAACCCGGCTCGCATCAGGCTCATTCGACGACATGGTTAAGATCTGGGACCCGGCAACAGGCCAGTGCATATCAACACTGAGTGGACATAAAGGTTCGGTTCACTCAGTGGCTTGGTCGCATCCGTAAACTCTAATATCGTAGGGGAAGAGCGTTTACATTGTTGGATATCGGAAGGTAACTGAAATGTTTTACCCTAAAGTTACCCTCAGCAATTTACATGTTCGTGTACTTGGCTTAAAAGGAGGAGACCCTGCCGATGCATAGGTTCGGCTGAGTATGGTAACCCTTCATTAAGCCCCGGTGTTAGTCGGCTATTCTCACAACGTTTACCTTCCAGGAGCAGTTCAACCGGCTTTCCACTTTGACCAGTGACACCTTGTCACCTGGCGTATCATACAAGGCGACGATCTCCTAGGAAAGCGGACGGAAGCGGGTCGGGGAGGTGAATAGACTCCGCCTGATGGCTCCTCTAATAGCGGTGAACTTAATGAACGGCCCTAGCCTGCCACGAGATGCTGCATGACGGGCGATGACTACCTACCTTCACCTAGAAGCGGAAGCCGAAAATAATGAGGCTGGGCAGGGCAGGTCCTGGCTTGCTACTGCCAAGCCAACCGTGCGATCGCTCGACAGCTAAAACTAGGTCGATCTTCGGCAATCTGTTGGTGATGCCGTACTTTGGATTGGTGGAGTGGTAGGACGCGTGGGACGTTCGGAGCCTCCACATGGAAAACCGCGCGACTTGTGCCTAGATGAAGCATAAGTGTGATCACGACCGGGGGCGGCTGGTGAGGTTGGGGTTTCCCCTACGGGGTACGGATGCCCTGGGAGTCATGGCTGCCCTAAGGGTCATAACCTTCGTCTCCACCTCAAAAGTACCGGTGACGACTACGACTACAAACACTTCAACGTACCCCCGCCACGCCCCAAACCTCGTCCTGCTCGGCAACATGGCCAACATTGTACACCAGCACCCGACGAGGGGTGGGTGGGTTCGTAGATTTTCTACGCAGGCAACTGGAACAATTCAAAAGAGTCTTTTACGTGGCGGGGAGGGGCGAGGCTAACCCGTACGGCTTGGCGGAGTAGGAATCGTTCATCCAGACATGGACAGCGATTTGGGGGGTATGAAAGAGCCGAGGCGTGGAAGATAGGTGTGGAACTAGGGGAGTTTTATCTATCTGCAGATGGGTCGGTACGATTTTCCCAATAACGAGGTCGACATCGACAGTACGGGAGAAAAGGTTACAGTGTTGGGATGCACGCTGTTTTCCAAGACAGAAAGAGGCGGGTCTCGGGATAGGGAACCGAGTGATACCTTCTCCACGAAGCCGCATTTTTGGAGTGCGTCCCAACACCAAAGAGTGCACGAGATCCAACTGGTGTGGTTGGATGCCAGCGTGCGGTGGCTGGAGCTGCTAGGGAGGCAGGTACGTGGTGGTGTTTACAAGTTATTCCCAAAGCCTTTCCCAACTCTGCCTGCCCGTCTTCGTTGCATTCACCTGTCTTTCCTACCTCATCCAATCCGCTAGCGGAATGGCTCAACCCACCACAAAGGCGGTTTCCCCGGAGAAGTTTCTAGGCATTCTCTGCGAAATCAAAGGTGGGGGTGACCAGGAAGCCAGCCAGCGCTGTAACACTAGGCATCTTTATTATCCGATTTTTAAATATATAGGTAGGTAATACTAAAAACTATATTGCGTCACGCGCGTATGCAGCCTCAGTGCAGAAAACAGAAACATCAACTGGGGAAAAGAAAGGACGCGCCTCGTGTCCCCAGCAGGCTGAATTAGCTAAAAGCTGATAAGTACTTGCACCTGAAAGCACCATAAAAGCGCCAAATCTCAAAGCATCCATCTATTCGCATCTATTTCCTGGACGCATGTTTCCAGACTAGCAACACCTCATCTCAATACTCTTCATCCTCCTCAAAGCCCTCAAAGTTGACGGCATACCCGTTTTCCGCACCCTCGCCGGATTCGTCGTCGCCCTCTTCGTCGTCCTGAAAGTCCATCTGATTGTCATAATCAAGTCCACCACCAGCCCTGTCCTCCATCTCGTCCGACTCTTCATCATCATGGTCGTCGACAATGGGATTCTGCTCTCGATGTAGCTGAAGCTTTTGAGCAAGGCTCATCGGCTTTGGGTTCGGTGTTTCGGGTTCTGAATCGTCGCTCTCCTCGTCACTGTCCTCACTCTCTTCGTTATCATCCCCGACGGCAAGACGACGACGTTCCCGAATACGCCGCTGGCGTTCCCCAATGCGAGTACCAGACTCCTCTTCGTTGGCATTTTCATTTTCCCCGTTCTCTCCGTCCGAGTCGTCCAAGTCCGAGTCGATCCGGCGGTGTCGTAGTCGTTTCCTTGGAGCTTCGTCCTCCGACTGTTCATCATCCGACTCGAGAACTCGCCTCCTGCGCTTCAAAGCGCGACCGCCAACCCCAGGTTCCGTGGCCTCGTCCGCAGTTTCCGACTCAGGCTCGGGGCTCGAGAAGTTGGCTTGCTCAGTCACTCCCAACATGACTCCTCCATTTTGGCTTGTGGGGGAAGAGAGCCCTTCAAAACTCGGCTCCCCCGCGTGGCTTCCGTCTTCGTCGACGCTGTCTCCGTCGTCAAGAAATTGGATATCATCCTCGGAATCAGAGTCTTCAGGCTCTTCGATATCGCTATCATCGATGCCTGAGCTTTCGTATTCGTCCGGTTCGCCGGCCTGGGATCCATCAGCATCGGAGGGCGCATTCCAAGGCTCGTCGTATGTCGGGTCCGTAAGCCGACTGAGGCGAGTAATTCCCGAATGGTCGTCGAACATTATAAGCGGCCATACAGGTAACTTGTCGAGTTGTTCAGCAACACGGTGTTGGAGCCATCCGGCATCATCTTCCACAATCCCAGAAGCTGCGTAGCCTCTAAGCCCTTCCGTTCTCCACACACAATGAAGCATGACGAACATGTCGTGCGCAAAGTAGTCCCTATGGCGGTCCAAATCTGGCCAAACCCACCGTACTTGGTAGAGGCTCTCCCCGTCTTCGTGACAGTCGATGTCGGTGGTTTCATATGATCTGGCCTTGTCGCTGGCGCACCAGCGGAGCATGTCGTTTTTGTAGTCGACGTGCGCCGTCATAATAAACAAGTTCTTCAGACGGGGGAAAACGCGAGACCTTCCAGGCCGAGGCATGTGGTGGTCGGGTAGGGGTTTGGGAACGGCTAGATTGACTATCTGGTCCGTTAAGCCGGGAATAAGAAAGGGAAGATTGATAAAGGAGAATTCATATTGCGGATCCATAGGCCTTGGAGCAATGACAATGTCCTTGTCCCTGTTGAAGTGAATAAATAATCCTTCCTCTTTATATGTGTACGACAAAGAGTGGGGAAGTGACTTTAGCGCAAATTGACGGCTCTTCTGGTGGACCGCCATAACCGCGCGGACCGGAAAAGTACGATCGCGGAGAAACTCGCGATTTGGGCCCGTAAGGTCGAAAAGGCGGACATTGGCTGTCAGGTCAGGGCAGAAGGCCTCCCAAATCTTCATCTGCAGTTCGAACGGGAGGCGAGCAAACTGCGGGAAGTAGCGAGGCTCACCACCCTCCGAGTTCTGATCGTCATCCTCTTCGTCGTGGGCCTCAGATCCATCGGATTCAATGGCCTCCATGTCGAATATATTGCCGCCCCTGGCACTTTCGTCGTCATCTTGGTCATTGTCGCTGCCTTCATCCATGCCGGCATTGAGATGGACATTTTCGGCATCGACTTCGGGCTCGGGATTGAAATCACTGCTCCCATCGGAGTCGTCCGCGACCAGCGACATGGTTGCGGATCCAGGCGGGTGTTTCTTGGAAGTGGAGGGTGACGACGCGATTTTTTGATGATGTTGAATGGAAAAGTCAGCACGCGTTGCCATGTGATGGGGGGATGAGAAGGGGTGGCACGGACCTCCTTTAGTGGGGCTTGGGCTGATGCTAGCCTGCGAGGAATTGTTAAGCGGGGCTGAAAGGCGTCGCTGCACTGACTAAAATTGCGGGCTCCTGCGTTGCCCGAATCTGAGGCAGCAATCTCAAATTCGATTTGCAGCGACGATTTCGCAAAGGTTCGATGGGAATTTCATCGCAATTTTGTACGTCGAATTCCGAGCCAACCGCGCGACAAGTGGTGCCCATGACCTACTCACAATCTGCCCCTCAGAGGATGTCACCTCATACCTCAATCTTATCTCAGCTATCATGCATGCGCTGCAGCGCCACACCTTCCACCATGGGCATGGGAAATATTCACCTGCAGCCACGTCGTCAACATTTCCCATCACAATCGCTGTTTTTACACTGTGGTATCCTTGTTGAGAGCTCGGGCTGAGTTTTGCCGAGACTACTACCAGAAGGGAAATACCGCGGGGGTATTATGTTGCAGCATGCATCACCTCGCATACACTGCATCATAGGTGTCGTTGCGTCAATAGTTTAGCAGGGGTAATTCAAGTACAAGTAGGTCTTGATCACCTCTTTCAGGGAGAACAGTTTACCAACTCCAACCCCCACCACCAGAGCTGAGCTGAATTTTCACATCATGGCCACCCCCTGGACATTCACACCCTACCCACCCCTCCCGGCAACCCTGTTCCCCAACACGCTCTTTTACAACGCCACCAACCCCCACTTTTCGAACCTCACCTACCAAATTACCGTATCATATCCCTTTGAATGGGGTCCCCCCTCTTTGCCGACCGCCAAAATCACTAATAAAACCGCTTTATCCATCTACATCCTCGACGGTAATGCGTTCAGCCAAACTGCCGTTGAAGTCCTCAAACGCCGCAAGCCCGTCGATCCATCGCAACCAGACACGTTAGTCGTGGGGATAGGCTACCCGCTTACGGACAGCGTATACGCGCTCACCCAGCGAGCAATCGACTTTGGCGCGCCCATTCCGGGGGAACCTGTGCCCTTTGGGGCAGAAGCCTTTGTGGAGTTTATCGATGGGGGTCTCCGGCCTTGGATCCAGAAGCAAGTTTTTCCCGGAGTGAAGTTTACGAGAGATGCAATTTATGGGCATTCTAGCGGCGGATTATTCGTGACATGGGCGCTGGCGTTTTATTCGGCCTTGTTCGATACCTTCGTGGCGGCGAGTCCGTCGTTGACGCTACGGAATGGAACGGTGCTCGCGGATATCACGAGGAGATTGGGTGATGGGATGGGCATTCCCGGGGAGGTGGACTTTAGAAAGAACGGAAGTAAACCGGCGGTGTTCATTGGGTTCGGTGAGTTGGAGGATTACCCGCTCCGCAAAAGGACGCAAACGGAAACGCAGTTCCAGACAAGAAAGAATTTGTTGCAGAGGTTCAGCCCTGGGAAATGGAGCCATGAATTGTATGATCGGTTGGTGGGGAGTGGCAAGTTGAGAGATGTGGTTATTAAGGGGTATGAGGGGATGGACCATGCGAGTACGGGGGGGAGTGCGTTGCTGGATGGGATTTCGTATTTTCACGATTGGTAGGACTCACAAGAGGCGTGTGCAGTTCCTGACTTTTATGGAGGCTGCATTCTTGCATGTTGTGCTAGTATGCGCAGTTTGAGGTAAAAGTGACAAGTAGGGAGAGTATAAAGACAGATGAAACAAAGGTTAAATCCTAATCTATAAGCTACCTAGGCAAACGACAAGAGGCAGACAAAATGAAAGAAAATTGGCGTGCTACATCTCATAGCATACCGAGATCGCTTCATCACAGCCAATTGTCATACCACGCAGTACTTTTCTCTGAAACCGTCTTTTTATCTATCATTGGAAAGGACATGGGCCCTGTAAAGACTAAAACTATCCTAGCTCATGGAAAGACCTTGGTACATTGCTTTTTCTGAGGTGTGTAATGAGAGGCTACGACAACCCGATTTCAAACTCGACAACCCGACTTCAACACAATAACACGAGTGCACAACTCTGGGGTTTTGGGTATCCCGGAGACAGAAAAACAACCGGCAAAGACTTGGCATCTCGGATCTTAGCGGACAACCTTTCCCTGCTCCACCTCCCCAAAGCGGCTGTTTGAGCTGCTATCCCACTGCGGGGTAACTCCCTACACTACCTACCTACCGGTAATGCAGAGTGGCGGTACCAGGTTCGTAGAATTGCCGGACTACCATCGTCTCGGGAATTCGGACCTCAGGACAAAAGTGGTGGATAATCCGGAAGAAGAGGCCAGACCTCAACCAAAGGTGCTGTCCCCATAAGTTGTGTAACGTCTAGGAAACATTGTTCATTTTGAACCCTGATATCTCGGTTCACTTCAATTGCGAGACGCCTCCGTCACATCAAGTTGGGGACTCCATACCTCACTTGGACTTGACATTGGACGAAATGACTTCTCACCCTGAGTTTGGCGAGCGTACACCTGGCTCCGAGGTGGCCAAGGTTTTTGCCGACCAAATCCGTGGAAGGAAAAGTAAGCCTTCACCTCCATCTCCCTCATCATGAGAGCTTTCACTGACACGTTCAGTCCTCATCACTGGTGTCAGTCCCAAAGGCATTGGCGCCACCACCGCCCTCGCTTTTGCCTCTCAATCCCCCGCCCTCCTAATCCTCGCTTCCCGAACCCAATCCAAGCTCGATGAAGTCGCCTCCCAAATCCACTCTCTCTTCCCCTCTGTCCACGTGGAGACCATCCCCATTGATCTCGGCTTACAATCCTCCGTTCGCGATGCCGCGCGCGCCATCTCCTCTCTCACATCTACCCTCGACCTCCTCGTCAACAACGCCGGCGTCGTCGTGACGACTCGTCAAACCACGCCGGATGGAATCGAACGACAGTTCGCGACCAACCATATCGGCCCCTTTTTACTAACCAATCTTCTTCTTCCACTTTTGTTGAAAGCCGCAGAGACTAAACCTGCTGGCGCAACAAGAGTGGTTTCCTTATCGAGTGCAGGTCATCGCCTCTCACCGATTCGGTTTTCCGACGTAAATTTCACTGGAAAGATACCAGTTCCTCCGGAAGAAGACCACGTCAAACCTCTTGCTGGAGCTTTTGCCAAGACGACAGAAGATGGTTACAATGGGATTGTGACATATGCGCAGAGTAAAACGGCGAATATTTTGTTTACGAAAGCGTTGAGGGAGAGGGTTGGCGGGCGGGGGGTGGGTGCGTATAGTCTGCACCCTGGCTGTAAGTTTTTTCTTCTTATCTCTGTTTTTCGTTCCGTTTGTTTGTTACTATGTTGCTCTTTAAACAGTTTCCCAGAGTAAAAAAGCTTACGTGTATTCCTTTTTTAGCCATCGAAACCGAACTGAGCCGACATCAAGACGACGAACTCAACGCGCAATTTCTCAAAGTGGCCTCGTACTGGAAGACGGCCGACGAAGGCTGCTCGACGACCCTCGTTGCTGCGACAGATCCCGCGCTTAATGAACCCAAGGGACTGTATCTGTTTGATTGTCAGTTTAGAGACCCGGCTCCGCATGCGAGTGACCCGGTGGCGGCGGAGAGGTTGTGGAAGTTGAGTGAGGAGTTGGTGGGTGAGAAGTTTGATTGGTAGGGACTACCTACCTACCTGTGTCGTGGAAGTCTACTGCTGGGTGCATTCTGCAAGGACAGCAAGGTTGAGACGGACTTACTTTCATGGCGTTATTGAAATGTTCTTTCCATAGCCTCTGTCAAAAATACGTCAAAGTGGTAATGACACTGGCTAGTTCTCGCGACTCGATACCATTCTGCGATTGACATGACCAACACCCACTGGACATCAAGGCTCCTGACACTGACCAGCAGAACCAAAATCAGCCAAATCCACTACCATGTGCCCCACCACCCGCTCATCGGTTTCCATTTCCACCTCAATCTCTTCGTCTCGGTGACACTGCCCCGTCTCCATCCTCACTCCCAACTCCAAATCTTCCTCTCCAGACCTCCCACTGGCCATACGATCAAAATCCTGTCCCATTCTCGCTCGTTTATAATAATCCCCAATACTGCCTCTCTCTTCACTATAATCTGTTGTCGTTGTCGTGTCTGTTGTCAGGGTCAAGTCTTCGGGGATGGGGAAGATGCTCATCCGTCGTCTTCCCCGTGCATTTCCATTTCCATTTCCATTTCCATTTCCATTCCCATTCATATTTCTGTCCAGCTTCATGTTCATACCAGCGGTAGTACCAGTGCCATGTTTCGGCGGCAGAGGCTGAACAGGCGGGGGACCACCGCTTCCCGTTCGGGATGTTCTCGAAGTTCTGGAAACTCCAGAAACAGACACCGTAACCGTGACTTTCAAGACAGAAAGTGAACAGCGATAGACTTTGATAACCGGCCGGGCGATGCGACGAAGCAGAGGGACGATCAGAGGCAAATTGGACGTGACGATCGCCACAAACGTTTCGCGAACAGCCCAGGAGCCTGAAGTTTGTGCACCGTGGACGGTATCCTGCTAGTTTTTATTGTGGTTAGTAGCAAATAACAAGATATAGGGTATTTGGGAGTGAGAGAACTCATTCGGGACCGCTTCCTTGCCTGCCATTTAAAAGAAAGGAGAAGAGAAGAGAGAAAAAACTCACCGAGAGCATAAGGACACACCGTACAATCCCCGCAACGGTAACAAACGCGCCCGCCGAAAAGAGCAACACCAACCCAACTTTTTTCCAAAAACTAAACGACGACTGTAAAAATACTGGGAGAGGAATACTCAGAAGGTACAGGTCAGAAATAAAGTTGAGAACGAGCAGAGTGAAAATATTCACTCGCGACGCCGCGGGTTGGCAGAGATCTAAGCAAGAAAAGATACTATGGTTATCATTTGTAAGCCTTTAAGTTGAAGGAGAGGCTGGACACACACACACACACACACACACACACAGAGAGAGAGAGAGAGAGAGAGAGAGAGAGAGAGAGAGAGAGAGAGAGAAAAACACACTGCCGGGATCAGGGTAAATCTGCCAGTATTTATGCAATGGCCGACAGCTCAAAAGGAGAGTGAGCATGACCATGAGCCAGGTGCAAAAGATGAGGACAAAGCCAAAGTAGATGCGGCGTCGTAGTATGAGAATGTCATGGTTCTGTGCGTGTCAGTGCACCTCTTAAAAAAAAAGAAAAAGAAAGAAAAAGAAGAAAATTGGGATATCCAACTTCAAATGTTAAAGAAGAGAAACTCACCATCAAGCGAAGATAAAACGTGCACACGGCAGCTTTGATTGTCCACAGAACAAAAGCATAAGCCTGCCAACCTGCGACCTGGGTTTTGGAGCCATTGACGCTATATAAACTTCAAATCAGCTTTTTGTCTTTGACTTTTTTTTCAGTGTATCCCAGGTGAATATCTACCGCCACCGGTACTCGTCACTGTCCGGACTGAGCAACCGTCGTTGCTCTTCGGTCATGCCGCCGTTGGCGAGACCTTTCCAGCATGTTCCCGTCATGAAGGAGAGGCCCGTCTCCACTGCGTAGGCCACCTAAAACGACATAAAATATCAAATCACTGTACCATATCTATATTGTGGGTGACCATTGGGGCGAGTTACCGCAGCAAGAACCATCAGATAATCATCAGGTTGGAGCTTTTTCCAACCCACCGTGCTGATGCGGACATGCAGACGAAGTGCAACGACCATGATGCCGAGAGCCATCATGACGAAAGCCTCCACGGCGCGGGGGTTCATGGCGTACACAGTGGAAGTGCAGTGCAGTGTTGGGTAAGGTAGTGGGTGTTGGTTATCGCGTCCGGCGCGGAACAAAGTCAAGACCTAGCAAAACAGACAGACAAGAAATGAGCGTAACTCAATAAAAACAACCACAGAGGAAAGAGATGATGTGAAAGCGGGGGGACTGAAATGACCCTTATGTTGTTGAAGTTGCAAAGCGAAACATTTGGAACCCGCCCTTACGCTAACCATGACGTGGAAACGACGTGGCCAGCCACCATTTTTATGCAATGAACCGTTTGAGCGGGGAGGTGGAGTTTGTATCAAGGGATGAACACCGCAGACGGAAATGGTTTGTTGGGTTACCCCTGGATTGTCCTTCACGTCCAACTTTGAACGAAAACAGCTGTGGAGACTCCTCCCTGGGATGGCGCGTGGCTTGAGATTTATATATCTCGAATGTGCTCAGCTGACTTTCATCTGACCGTGCAGTACTACAAGTATAAGCACGCGTTGTGTTCTATAGCACACCCTGGAGACGGAGCTTGGAGTTCACTTGTGAGTGGGGGCTGCATCTTCAGCGTACGGTCAATACGGTGACATTTCACTCATTCATTTAAATTCTTGATGCCTCCTGACTGACTTCTTCCTATCAGACCCCCCCGAATCCAGAAGGTCAAACCTTCACACACACCTCTTCAAACGGCGGGTTATCCACCCTCCTCCTCCGCCAAGCTTCCCATTTCACCGCAACTTCCACATCTTTATCATGTTGATCTGCCGGGAGATAGCCCCACCGTCCCAGATGCGCAATCCAGCTACGACTAGGCAGGAAAGTCTCCAGCATATAGTAATTATCGCGACTAAACGGAATATCCAGCGTAGAAGGACCCTGGGCTTCCAAAAACCAATCGGTTCCCGCTCGAGCATCCGGCTCTGTCATGTGGAAGCGCCGTCGTTGATTTCCCTTGTTCTGACCATGGCGTCGGATAGCCCGAACCATGGAATCGAGATGCACCTCCAAAAGTCTCGCATACCACAGAGGGCGGCGCATCGCTTTGACGGCAATCTCGGCATTTCTCGCGAGAAGCTCTTGGTTCCAGACCGGGTTGGTGCCTCGCGGGATGATGGGAATGGGTTCACCTTTATCAAGGTGATCTTGCCAGTGAGCGAAATCGGGAACCAAACAAAACGAGTTCCAACGAAGTAGACAGGTCAAGCAAGTGCACACCAACGACATGTCGGGCAACTGAATATGCTGAAACGGTCTCTTTCGCATATTCTGTATCTCTGATCGTAGAGGACTCAGCAGAGCGACATGGGCGACAGGGTCATCAATATCCGCCAAAAGCACCGGTCGGCGCAAACACTTGGCGAGAACGCTATATCGAAGCGCGATGACGGAGTCGGAAATGCGATCCTCTTCGGCGAGAATAAAGTCGCGCAACGACTTGTTTACGCGACAGAGAACAAAGAGATCGCGAGGCCGGACGATTTGGAGAATGACCATCATGATATCGTAGGGGAGGTCCAAGAATTGCCGGAACTGTGGATTTTTCTTTTTCTCGTGTCTTTTCCGTAGACGCTCTGTGCGTTTGGATCGAATCGGGAGGGGCTGCGTGAGGTCAACCAGCCCCTCTTCCGTAACTTCGTCGTCGTCATGCTCGTCACTCTCTGGTAGCTTCATTTTGAAGATGTAGACTAAGAGTAAAGCAGGCGAGAATGTAAAGGGAAATGTTGCGGGAATGTTGGGGACAGGAATGTCGGGTTCGTTTGTGACTGTTCTGTGCCGGCGTTTTCGAACAGGCAACAGTGGAGATGTGACGAATCGTTTGGTGACCAATTGAGTTTGGGGGCTGCGGGGGGACAGCTGGTCAGCGGGTCAGCTGGGTCCAGCTGGCAGTCTGTATGACATCACCGAAACACCTGAGAGCTGACAACCGAAACTGCAGCGTTGTCCTCATTCTATTTCTGTCTGTTAGGTTTGAGGAGGAACTAATTCTATTGTCTGTGGCTAGAAGCGTGTATAAAAGTTAATCTCACAAATAGGAAAAGAAAAAAATCCGACAATTCTCGGCGATAGCGTGTACTTCTCCGAGCCGACTCACCTAGGTTCAGGTGCAGGTTTAGGTCCAGGTTTAGGTCCAGGTCTAGTCTCCAGCATCTATATCCCTCTCGATCATATTTACTGCAAAGCCAACGCCCTCTCGGTAAGGTCCATCCCCGCCGGTCCATCAATCCAATCAATCCAGACATGTTCCATCAACACATCTCTAACCTCCTTCCACGACGTCAAGCCCAAAACCGAGAGCACGTCCGCCACGGTAGACACGACCAAGTCTCCGTGTTCGTTTCCGGCCAAGACGGAAATGTGCGAAATGTAGAGCAGCCAGAGCTTCAGTCGCCAAAAGATCTTGGTGGTCTCCATCTCCATGTCCGACTCGGGAGATGTCTGCCTCTGGCTTGAGATCTGGCTTGCTGGAATCGCCAACTCCAAACACTCTTTCATCCTCGTCGCAAAACGGGGATGGTTCGGCCGTACACCTTTCACCTGCAAAAATGCCGTTGCGCAAAATGCCAACATGCCCAGCCTAACCATGGTTTCCTCGATCGGGACGCTTTCCAACTCGCCCAACTCTTGTTTGTCCCTCTGTTCATGTTCCAACGCCAAAAGCCGGTATTGAACCGACACAATCGCCTCTTGGAAAACCTCGCCTCGAATCCGTCGACCAGTTTGGTACGCGATATTGGCGGATCGGGAAAATTCACAGAGGTCCAGCCAGACGTTGACCAGCCGCGGGTCCGGACTCCCAGAAGAGGAAGATCGATGAAGTTTATGCAGAATTGTATTGTTGGGTTTTTTGTCAGGGGGGGCAATGTAGGGTTTCCAGCAGAGGTTGTCGGTAAAAAATAATGGTTTGTTGCCGGTACGGAGGGCAAGTCCTAAATCTGCTCTGAAAAGTCATGTTGGGTTAGAAACCAACAAGAAAAAAAGAACAAAGGAGAAAAAACGAAAGAAAGAAAGAAAAAGAGCAGAGAGAGAGAGAGAGAGAGAGAGAGAGAGAGAGAGAGAGAGCGTACCGGCAAACCTTGATTTGCAGCTGATAATTCTCCGCCAGCGTCTCAATGCCCCCCCGCAGGCTCACCAGCCGATACAGTCCCTGCGTGTGATTCCTCGCCTCTTCCAGCTCGCCCAACTGTTCAGAGACTAGCGCCAAGGAGACCACCGCGCCAGGGTAGAGGTGGAAGTGGCAGTTTCATTCTGCGTCAGGTTCTGTCGTAAAAGCTGCAGAGACCGACTATGGTAGGCCAAAGTAGTGGCTCCGGGTTTGACATTTCGCGCGTAGTCGGAAATGCCTTGCGAGGTAAACAGACAGGCATGCAGATACGCCTTGTCCTCGACGAGATAGGCGAGCCATTGCGATTTGGAGAGGTCAAAGTCAACGCAGACTTCCACGGGATACAAGGATTGTTTAATGGCCGTCAAGACTGTTTGAGAGCACGGTCAGAACACGTCAACGTTAACGGGCTGGGGAAGGGTGACATTGAAAGACCAGCTGGAACATGGCTGGCTGCATAGCCTGGGGAAAGGGAACCAGAGCCAAATCATGACAAATGCTTCGGGGTATGCGTTCTCCTGGCGGGGTCTGGCTGCGAGAACTGTTGATCCATGATCCGACGGGGTCGGCGTCTTCTCTGGCTGGTCGCTTTCGATTCTTGCCGCGCATGACATGGCTGCGGATCTGTTTCCGGGCCGCCGGGTCGCTCAAAGATGACGAGGTGATGAATGCGAATGGCCTAGCCTCGGGCTGGCGTCGCGTCGAGTTGCCGTTTTTGTCCATGCCGCTTTTGTTCATATTGGTGAGGCGCGAGAGATAACTCGCAGCGAATCTCGTAATTAGCCCAGTAATGGTCGCAGACGCCGTCGTATGCCGTGTATAGGCCTAGTCGCATACCAAAATCACTCATCGACTCGGACTCGAACAGCAGGTTTTGCCGAAGCGCGAAGTAGGTCTGGTGAATGAGGAAAATAGTCAGTCTTGGAAGGTGTGCGAGGTTGATGCAAGAAAGATGTGGTAGCGGCAGCCTGCGGCCCAGACCCGCGGATCCCGGTGCCAAGACTGGATTGCTGTCCATTTTAGGAACAGTGGGCATCCTACACAAAGGTCCGATCCTTTGTCTGTGGCGAGCAACCATCTTGTGGATTGGTGAGCAGTGGTCTTGAAAAGGAAGATAATTTCGGCTTGGCAGGGAATTTTGTCTCTGGTCAGCCACCGTGGCAGACCATGCCGTAAACACCATTAAGTCCGGTCCGATCGCGCGTTCCGGATTAGGAAAGAAGTTGCTGCTTGGATATCACTTATACAGCTCATGACTTGCTGGCGTGAGCTATTTTGCACTTGAAGGCAAAGAGTCAGCTTACCATAAAGTTGGCCGTGCATATATAAAGTCTAGTCGTAGGACATTTATTCCAACAGACGCCTGTCATTGTCGCGTCAACAACAAAGCCAGACTTCAACACCACAATTCTCAACTTTAACAACCCAGTGAACTGATCCCCCTACAGGGCTTCTCTCGAGTCTCCCCGCCATGTCATCGAAACCCAAATCCCGCTCCCTCGAGCTACGGCAAACTAAATCGTTCGGCCGCGTGTTTATCGAATCCCAATTCTACACCAAAACCCGACCCGTCGCCCTCACCCCGTCCACTTCCCTCTCTGGCAAAACCGCCCTCATCACCGGCGGCACCGCCGGTCTTGGTCTCCATGCCGCTCGTCATCTTTTGTCGCTGCAACTATCACGACTGATCCTCCCTGTGCGTTCTCCCGAAAAAGGCGAACGCATCGCCGCCCAGCTTCGCAATGACTTTCCATCTGCTACGATTGAGGTCTGGGAATTGGAAATGAGCAGCTACAAATCCGTGCAAGCTCTAGCTAAGCGCTGCAACGATGAATTTTTGACCCAGTCACCCTCGGCAAAGCGCCTCGATATCGCCATCCTCAATGCCGGAGTCGCGCATATCGAATTCACGGCCGCCCCGGAGACGGGACATTGTAACACCATCCAGGTGAATTACTGGTCTACGGCCCTCTTGGCATTACTTCTCCTTCCTGTATTGCGATATCGACCATCGTCGTCATCATCATCATCATCATCATCATCAGAAGGGGGACCGGGAAGACTAACAATCGTCGGATCTGGAATCAGTCACCGCGCCAAAGTCCCTAACCGGAATTCCCGACCGTTTCTCACGTCTTTTGACGACCCCCTGACGAACCCGCTAGATCTCTCGGAGCGATATGCGTCCTCCAAACTTCTCAGCCATTTTTTTCTCATCCGCTTACTTGATCATCTACCCCCGACGATGGCGGATGAAGTTATTGTGAATATTGTCGACCCGGGTCTCTGCAAGGGAACAGACCTCCATCGTGAAGCCGGCGGCATGTTATCGCGCGCCATCTCCGCGGGCAAGACCATAATGGCGAGACCGCTGGACGATGGGGCGTGGACTTATGTCGATGCGGCGGTAGTCAAGGGGAAGGAATCGCATGGGTGTTTTGTGATGGATTGGGAGATTCGTCCGTAAGTTTTTTTTTTTTTTTTCTCTCGTCTCTCTCTTCTTTGCT
>Ga0247760_1000864_pt1 | contig 30984 bp, 26 predicted proteins | sample UWRJL171409R4_FD_179936 | JGI IMG/M metagenome (GOLD analysis project Ga0247760, IMG submission 179936) | Plant litter microbial communities from Arlington Agricultural Research Station in Wisconsin, United States - UWRJ-L171-409R-4 | ecosystem: Environmental > Terrestrial > Plant litter >... | reverse complement strand
CTTTTGACTGACTGGAACTTTAGAGCTGTGAACCGGTCCATCCTGAAATAAGAAGGATCTCTACTTTCATATTGCATCTGCACCATTTGACCGTTGATTGGATCGGGTGGCTTGAGCCGCCCTGCGGGGAGACGGGGGTGCGCGGCAGCCCAAATGACGCCAGGAAGGAAAAATGTCCAATGACATGGCCGTTGGACCTGCCGTGGCGCGCACGCTACGTCACCCCGGACCAAGATCGTGACCCCTTGCAGGTGGTCTCGCTTTCAAGAATTCAAGTCACGCTAGTTTGTGGATTTTTGTCCAAGAGAAATTCAGATCATGCAATGCTCGCATTGCCATGTCAAATCGGATGGTCAACTTGGACGAGACGGAGGCCAGACGAGACCAGACGAGACAAGAAAGACCCCGTCCGTCCGATGACACCCACGCACGAGCCAGTGGAGCACAGTGACATGCGCACACAGCGCACGCACAAGACCATTCCCTTTCTCTCTTCTCCATCCTTAATTCCCCGCATCCCGGTTACTACTATACACCGAGTACGTAGCACTCAGTCCTCCAAGCCACCCCATGTGATGCGAGATTTGGGGAGGGGGGTCTCCAAGTTAAAATGACCACTACCATACTCCCGTGTCAAATAATCTTGGACAGAATGAGTTGAATGCGGACAGCTGCCCCGTTTGGTGTCGTATCGGAAGTTACGGCTCGAAAGGGGAAGAAAGGAAGGAAAGGGGGGAAGGGGAACAAGGGAAATTTCCGAGGATGTGTAGTACACCTTACTTACCTACCTAGGTACCCGGGTTTCCTCTCTATCTGTGAGTACATAGGTACGTACGTACCTAGGTACCTAGGTAAGAGAAATGGGGAAGGTAAGTGACAAGTTATAAACTCACATTCCCACCTCCCTTTTTTTTTCGTCTCTCCTTTGCCAGGCAAGAAGAGTCCGGTCTGGCCGCCGGCTCCCCCTGCTTGCTAGCTACTTAACCAAACAACCGCAAACATGGCCCACCGCATCTTCCTCCTCGCTCTCCTCGGCCTAGTAGCACAGCTCACCGTTACCGCCGCGGCCGCCGCTGCCCGTGGCGACAAGTACCTAATCGGCGTTGGCAAAGCCGATATCACAGGCCCCGTCGTCGAGATCAACTTTGCAGGGTACGCATCCTCTGAACAAGTCGGGTCGGGCCTGCGCCAGCGCATCTACTCGCGCGCGTTTATCGTGGGGGAAGTAGGCGGTCCCAAAAACCGGTTTGTGTATCTGGTGCTGGATACACAATCTGGTGATACGGCGGTGAGGAATGGGATTCTAGAAGGAGTCGCGGCGCTGGGTGAGGCGTACAAGGTGTATGGGAGAGAGAATATCGCCGTGACGGGGACACATTCGCATAGCGGTCCGGGGGCGTGGTTCAATTATCTACTGCCACAGGTGACAAGCTTGGGGTTTGATAGGCAGAGCTATCAGGCGATCGTGGATGGAGCGGTTTTGTCGATAAAGAGGGCGCATGAGTCGCTTCAAGAAGTTTGTCTCTCTTTCCCTCTCTCTCTATTCTTCCGTTTTTCCCCCTTCTTGATTGGGGGAAGTGAACTGACTAGACCAGGGCTACCTCAATGTGGGGTCTACGCATATTACCGGCGCCAATATCAACCGCAGTCTCTTTGCCTACCTTGCCAACCCGGCCGCGGAACGGGCTCAGTACAGCGACGATGTCGACAAGACACTGACGCTGCTGCGCTTCCAGAGAGCGTCGGATCTCAAAAATATTGGCGTGCTGACGTGGTTCCCAACCCACGGCACGTCAATGCTTGGGAACAACACCCATGTTAGTGGTGACAACAAGGGCGTAGCTGCGTACTTGTTCGAGCAGGCGGTCAAGGGCACCAGCCAAGCAGCCGAGGGGTTTGTCGCTGGTTTTTCGCAGGCCAATGTGGGGGATACAACGCCCAATGTTCTGGGCGCCTATTGTGATGATGGGTCCGGCCAGATGTGCAGCTTCGAGACGAGCACATGTGCCGATGGTAAGTCGCAGTCGTGTCACGCCCGTGGCCCCGAGTTTCAAAAGCTGGATCTGGGCGTGTCAAGCTGCTACGAGATTGGCCGGAGGCAGTTTGCTGGGGCCAAGACACTCTACGATTCTCTCGATTCTGCGTCTACGGCCGTTGTCGGGCCCAGCGTCAGGTCGTTCCACTATTTCCAGGACATGCAGTACTACAAGTTCCCTCTCGAAAACGGCACCATGGTCCAAACGTGCCCTGCTGCTCTTGGATACTCCTTCGCCGCTGGCACCTCTGACGGACCTGGTGCTTTCGATTTTACTCAGGGTGACTCGGGCGCTCCCAACAACCCCCTCTGGCAAATCGTCTCGGGCCTCCTTCGCGTCCCCTCCCCGGCTCAGGCCGCCTGCCAACAGCCCAAGCCCATCCTCCTCGACGTGGGCGAAATGTCCACCCCCTACGCCTGGTCCCCCAACATTGTTGACGTGCAAACCCTCCGCGTCGGCCAACTCCTCATCATTGTTTCACCCTCGGAAGCCTCCACCATGGCAGGCCGCCGCTGGCGTTCCGCCGTGGCCGAATCTGCCGCCCAGCTCTCCCTGACGGGAACCACCACCGAGCCCATTGTCGTCCTCGGCGGCCCCGCAAACACCTACGCACACTATGTCGTCACACCAGAAGAATATGCCATCCAGCGCTACGAGGGTGCCAGCACGTTTTACGGCCAGTGGCAGCTGCCGGCGTACATCAACCTTACCCTGCGCGGACTGCCGTATCTGGCGCCCAGCGCCACCAGCTCACCGCCACCGGGCCCGTCCCCCCCGGATAACCGTAAAAACTCCCTAAACTTCATCACTGGGGTTGTGGTCGATGGTGTCCCGCCCGGCCAGTCCTTTGGACAATGCCTCGTCCAGCCCAAAGCCCAATATCAACTCGGCGAAATCGTCACTGCAAAGTTTGCGGCTGCCAACCCCCGCAACAATCTGAGGTTGGAGGGAACCTTTACAGCGATTGAACGCCGTGAGGATAACGGAACGTGGACTACAGTCAGGACAGATGAGGATTGGGATTTGGTTTACGAGTGGAAGAGGACGAATTTTATTCTGGGATACAGCGAGGTCACAGTGCGGTGGGAGACAGGATTGTCGGCGATGAAGGGGAGGTATAGGGTTAGGTATTGGGGGGATGCGAAGCCTTTGGTGGGGAGGATTAGGGCTTTTGAGGGTGTGAGTGGGGAGTTTGTGTTGGCGTGATACCTACCTACCTACCTACCTAGGTACCTCTCTTACCTAACCTACCTTGCGGATGTTAGGGTTGCCTAATTTTTAATGGTAGCATGATTATGTTCTCGATATCATGTGTTGACGATAGTGTGCCAGACTGAGCATGTCCTGCGATGTTCATTGCCTGTGGTGCAGTTTTCCACGGCATGGCATGGCAACATGAGAGTATGCGGTAGTATGTGATGTGATGCTCTACGCAATGTGTGTGCCCTGACGGACTGTTATGCTCATAAAAAAAAAAATTTTCTGACAAACTGGGTGTAGAACGTGGTGAAGCACAACTGCCATCCTTGGTGTAACTTGGCGCGCACGTCTCTGGTGACCCTAGACTAGGTAGGTAGTCTGCTAGATAAAATCTGTCACTGCTGGTGTTACAATCCGTGCCCGTGTAAGACAGCGGAGAAAAAAAAGCGTGGGAGGTGAGAGAGATGGCTAACAATTTGAAGACAAGAGACAAGGCCACATTTAGGCTTCAAAGGAAAACAATTTGCAATGTAACGAAACCATGTTGGCAGCCCCCCTGAGTATGCAACTCCATGTTTTTTCCGTCTCGGGTTGGGAGCTCTACAATCCATTCTGGTGCCCTTTAGTATAGCCGTTCTGGAAGCCGTTCTGATGACCATTGCGGAAGTCGTTTTGTAGACCATTTGCATGACCATTCAGCATTCCGGTCTGATATCCACATTCAAGCTGACCATCAAGCCAGTGGATGTTTGCAGTATCCCCGTTCAAATGGGCTGAGCAGTCATTCACAAACCCCTCGCCAGGCGCTGGTGTGAGCCTTCTCATGGACGCAGACCCATCTTGGATTCGCGAGGCCATGCGGTCCGGCATGAGATCTGGCGAAACTGAGCGCGAGTGGGACCGCACAGGGTATTCTGCAGCAGGACTTGTCACGCGCAGCAGGCGGGACGTGGTAGGCTGCGGGGACAGGACGGTTGGGGAGTCAGCATCGGCCTCACCGTTGGTGATGACCGTGTAAGGGATGTGTGACGCTGACTTGTAGCTACCCGTCCGCATCTTGGACGGGAGAATCTGCTCAAAGCCTTGAGCACGGGCGACACTCTCGATGCTCCGAAAGTACCTGACTGTCTTGACCTGCAGCTCGAGAGTGGCGTCCTCATCGCAGACGATCATAGGGTGAGGATGTAGCTGCAGAGCTGACAGAGTCCACATGTGGCTCACGCCCTGCTCGACACAGCGCTGGAGAGCAAGTGCCTTTCGAGCCCCAAGCACCACGACGATAACCTCGCGGGCCTCGAGCACTGTCTGTACACCAATAGTGAGGGCCATCTTGGGCACCATCTTGAGGTCATTGTCAAAGAAGCGGCTGTTAGCCAAGACAGTGTCGTAAGCAAGTGTCTTGACCCTTGTGCGCGATGCCAGACTCGAGCCTGGCTCGTTGAAGGCAATGTGTCCATCTTCGCCAATGCCAGCAAGGAAGAGATCAATGCCGCCGGCCGCTTTGATCTTGGCCTCGTAGGCAACACACTCGGCCTCGAGGTTGGGGGCGTTACCGTCAAGGATGTGCACATTGCGAGGATGGATGTTAACATGAGAGAAAAAGTGTTGCCACATAAAGGTATGCTAGTGTCAATATGCTGTCAGTGACCGAAACTTGACCGGGCCATCAATACTACTGCTGCATACATAGCTCTGTGGGTGGTCCCTGGGAATGCCAATGTATTCGTCCTAAGAAGATGTCAGCATGCTCACCAATCTCGAGTGCGTGGACGCCATACCATGTTGAAGGTGACAACATTCTCAAACGATATCTAAAAACCATGAGATATAAGTCTTGAATGTCAGACACCAGAACACTACCTTGCCTGCCTTGTACTGCTCGACCAGTATCTTGTAGACCCCTAACGGGCTTGAACCCGTGGGGAGACCAAGGACAAACGGATTCGTAGGTGTGGGAGCAAAATGTTTGATCCGTTGTATCATGTAATTGGCCACATACGAGCTAGCAGCCTCGTCGTCGTCTCGAATGATAAGTCTCATTTTGAAGGGGAGAGGATGGAGAAAAAGAATAGGGGTTCAATTTCAAGAAGTCAACCTCCGGATGGGAACAAGAGATTTCGGTCTAAATTCCAGCCATGTCCTCGTGGACAGCAAAGGCCCAGGGAAATAACTGTCTGGAGTCGGCTCTCATGTTGGGCAGGTACACGTGAGACGGGCCTCTGAGCACTCCAAAAGCCCGTCACGTCGATGAACGCTTGTCATGAGTCTCCATGGCCAAACTGACTGAGTGACGAGAGCCGGGTGGAATCGGATGGCATCGGCCATTGTGCGCCCCAACCGGGGTTTTCAACCTGGGGTCTGTTGATGAAACGTCCCAACTCTGGGGTTCGACGGCGCGTACGACTAACGCAGCAGCGGCCCGTAGGCGTAGCGTCTTCTGGTGCTTCGTGGCGCCATGCTCGGCTGGGCTACCACGTTGTGTCTGTTCATCCGGATACGTATTCGAGAACTTCGCAGGGCCAAGACCGATTTTTAAGTCTTCGGCTTCAGTCACGTCGCTTCAACTTGAGTCAAACAAAATCGTAGTCACCGCATTCAGAACCAAGTCGAGAATTGTGAGGCTCTGCTCCCATGCGGGCGTACACGACGTGCAGAAGCGCGGTGGCTGCTTCTTGGATCCGGGAAGGCCACGGCTGGCCACGGCAGTCCGGCAGGGCAAAATGGCTCTGATGAAAACCTTCGCAATCTGTACAACTTGGTGTGCTTCTGGCTGGCATGACGCTAGCGAGCTAAGCTTTTTTCAGTGGCTCGTGCATCCGTACCCCCGCCGTGCCAAGCCGCTTGAAGAGGGATCGCTGCTCTTCGCGAGCAACGTTACTTTGAAAGAGAGAGACAGCAGGTACGAAGTACTCCCGCGTAACGGGAAGCGGCAGGCTTTGCAGGTCCGCCTGGCTTTCCTTATTGCCTGTCCCTGCGAACATGAACGCTTCCCTTGTTGCACACGAGTGCCGACCAATCGCGCTCTCGTTCCTCTGCCTTTGCCTTGCTGCCGTAACTTCGTAATATCCTCCCATATCGCCCTCGGAGATATTCCTAATGTGCCGGAGGCTCTCGAGTGCCACTCACTCTTGCACGCTCCCGCTGCACCAGGCGTCCACTGTTTCGCCCAACTGTCCCCAACTGGCAGTTGGCAAAGGGACCCAGCAAGAGAGGTAGGTTACCTACGTGGGGACGAAGAAAGAAGGTGCGCTGCTCACCCGCACCACCGCCTGGCGCGGCTTCGTCGAGTCCATCCCGTTCTTGGGCTCCCTCTCGCCCTCACCCCCGCACAATAGCAGCGCATTAAGAGACAAAAAACCAAACAGGGCTGCCGAATACCGCGGCCTATACCACTGCTGGCTTAAGCATTTTGTTTCTCCTGGCAGGTTCCATTTTCCCGTGTCAGCCTTTTTAGGAGCAGAAGCTCAGAAACAGCAGCACCTCGAGCACCATTACCTCACTTCTCACCTTGCCGTCTCATCCTTCCCCCACTCCGCCGTCGGGGACATGGTGTAGCACGTAACAACAATCTGAATACGGGAGCCATCCTTCCAGACCTCTTCTCTGGGCATGCTCGATGACTTAAAAGGCTCGCTTCCTGCTCTCCGCCATCGACACCTCTCACCGAGGTCATGCGGCCGCTCATTTCCGCAATGACATCGCTACGAGATGTATTCGTCGCCGCCCTCAAGTCTCTTCTTCGCGGCAAGTCTTTTCTTCGGGCCATCCTGGCCTTTTGGGTCAACCCTGCTGCCGTCAAGACCCAAGATGCCAAGCTAGAGCCCGCCCCCGGCGTCAGCCTCGCCGAATTCCTCAACGAGGCCGAGAAGCTCCTGCTCGGTCCTGTCGATGTCGGCGGTCTTGCTAAGTTCTCGGCCAAGCTGAAGTGCCAATTCCGCCAGGCACTGCTCTCCAACCCGGCGTGCATGCTCCCCTCATACAACCACCAACTCCCTACCGGCCACGAGCGGGGCCAATTTCTCGCCCTCGACGTTGGCGGCTCAACGTTGCGCGTTGCTCTGGTCGAGCTATCTGGTAGGGGTCACCGCACTCCCGCTAGCAGCATCGTTCACATGGACTCCTTCCGCATCGATCCCGACGTCAAGAGCCTGCGGGGCCTCGACTTCTTCGAGTGGATGGCCCAGAGGATATCACAAACCGTGTCCAGAGAAAGCAAGCGGGGCCACAGCCCGAATGAACCCCTTCTCGTAGGCATGGCGTGGAGTTTTCCCGTCGAGTATGTCTCTCAGACGTCTTCCGCCTTCCAAAGCTGACCCCCTATTAGCCAAACGTCGTCAAAAGGCGGAAAGTTGTGCGGTATGGGGAAGGGCTTCTTGGCAGCAGAGGGTCTTCTTGGCCGCGACTTAGGCGACATCATTGAACTCGCCTGCAAGAAAAGAGGTCTGTACGTCCAGCTGTCGGCCATAGTTAACGATTCGAGTGCCACTCTCCTCTCCGAAGCCTACCTTACGCCCTCGACAAGATTCGGCCTCATCCTGGGTACAGGTGTCAACATCGCAGTCCACCTTCCTGTTGCTACCATCCGTCCTCCGAAGTATGGCGATAGGCCCCAGGCGTGGTATGAGGAAGCTAGCCATGTTATTGTCAACACCGAGCTCGGCATGTTTGGCAAGGGCATCCTGCCCCTGACGAGGTGGGACCGCCAGCTCCTTGACTCCCACCCGCGACCCGACTTTCAGCCCCTAGAACATCTTGTCAGCGGATTCTACATTGGCGAGGTTTGTCGTTTGGCCTTACTGGAGGCCATAGAAACTGCAGGGTTATTTGGCGGCATCGTCCCACCGTCTTTGCTCGTTCCATACTCTCTAGATACCGAAACGCTGTCCCTAATTGAAGCGTAAGCCTTCCTAGTAGAGTCATTATTCAGCGCTAACAAGACACAATGACAGTGATTCCTCGGATTTGACTGCTTGCAAAATTTTCTCATCCAGGCATCCCTCTTCTGTTGAACCAACATACGCCGATATCACCGCCCTGCGGAGCCTGTCGTCGTGCATCTCACGCCGTTCGGCGTCTATTGTTGCGGCCTCGCTCGTTGCGCTCTGGGAGCTGAAGATGGATGCCGAAGAAGAACTCCTCCGCACCCTTCCTGCCAGTTCACCGTTTACGCCAGAAACAGAGGCGGAGATGGCTATGTCACAAACGACGGTAGCGTTCAACGGTTCCGTCATAGAACACTACCCGGGGTACCAGGATAGCGTCCAGCAATACATGGATGACCTCATGTCGTCGAGCGACCGGGGGCGGGACGGGTCTATCAAGTTGGTCGCTGCGCGGGAGAGCTCGTTGCTAGGGGCCGCTGTGGCACTTGCTTGCCTAGAGTAGTTTTTTCCCTTTACATCTTGCTTCTTAAACGCCTCCTCAATGCGGGGGAGGCATGAGTCGGTAACGTAAGCAGCAATGTGCATGAATCGGATCTAGTCGGAGACTGTGATCCAAACGGGGTTTGGGATCAACGGTCGGTGATTGGGGTAGAGGGGCGTTCAGAGGATCTTTCATGTACATATCGGGACAATCTTGCGATGATGTGATATGAACGGTGACACTAGCTGACGCGATACCGAAGAATTCTGTTGTTGCACGCCTGACACGAGATGGTACATTGCCTCGACACCGGTGTAACTGCTGGCTAGGGTGACGGAACTTTGTCCCTGCCTGGACTGATCCGCCAGCGAACACATGCGAGAGTACGCTTGTCGGGCAAACTGCTCAAGTGTCAGCTCGTCGAGGACATGTCAGGAAAACTTGTAAAAGGTTACAATGTTGGATTTATCTGAAGATAAACGACATACATGTTTCTCTACTTATCTACCAGCCGGTCATATAGCTGTCGATCCGCAATGGAGCAGCGTAATGCAACTAAAGAGGGCGCAATAAAGCAATTGGTGATGAACAATAAAATACTTTGGATTTGCCACGGGGAAGCGACAGACACGGTGTATGTTCCGATATCCTGCTAGGCTAAGACGAGTATAGTGAGGATAAAGGAGAGAGAAAACAACATCGCGATGCCAAAAGTTCGTACGCCATTCCGTACCTTAGTACTCTTCGGAAGCCCAGGCCTTCCAATATCCAACCAACAATACCATTCCGGCATCCTAGATCGTTACTACCTGCTGAGATACCCCCCCTCGCCTTTGAGCTAAAATCCTTTCTCCAATGAAAAGATATGTTACGTCATCAATTCGTCACCTGAATATTTGATACCACCCCATCCGACATCGCGAGACAGAAAAAAACATTCGTTACTCATCCATCACTCTGCAGCGAAATACCTCTTGGTCTTACTCCTCGTCTGCTGCGCCTTGACTTCCGGTGGAACAATTGTGTGATGAACCACGTGCGGGCGGTAGACGGCATCGACTGGGGGCATCCTACCAGCCGGCCATCGGGTCAGCAAGCTGCAATACAGGACCGTGCAGCCCTGGTTGGGAAGATTATAGAGATGTAGAATGACAAGAGAATGCACTTGAATGAATAACATGGCAGGAGGAAAAGATGAAAACACCAAGACCTGAGAAAAGAGGGTAGGGCGGGAGGGAAAATGGCAGATGGGATTCAGGGGGGTGGAATCAAGGAGAATGAAAAGAACAACAAATGGTAGAAAAACTCACCAATCATCCAGGCTCAACGGAAAATATTCGTATAGCATATCTGCTGTCTCCAAGGGACTCCCATTTGGCCCATGCTGCGGTCCCGCTCCCCCAGTCTGGACACCTCCTAATGACTTCATACCTACAAACTGCGGGCTTTGTATGCCATCACCTGAGCTGGACGACCTATTCGGGCTGCGCTCGTCCTCTGAGAGTGACAAATTTATGGGCAACGTAGCGGCGGAGGAGGCTGTTCGGGGAATGGCATTGACTGCTGGAATCTTGGATGCTTGGTTGGCATATATGTTACGGTTGCTGTTGTTGTTGCTGGCACCGGCCTCCCATGAGGGCACTGGGGGCCTTGGGGCGTTTGGAGATACTGCTAGCTTCTTGTTCGGTGGGAGGTTGTTGTTATTGGGCGCAGAAAAGGGATTTGGCGTGGCGGGCCAGTCAGCAGTTTGCTAGAATTCTGTCAGCTTCAACGTCGTATTTTGCCGACAACCACAGAGGCATACCTGGATATTCCCAAGAGAATGGTATCTCTGCATATTCTGCGTCAAGTCCATTGGTTGCGTCTTGACCGCTGGCCCCGAGGCGACCGATTCTGCCCTCTGGACAATCTTCTTGTCCCCCGTCAACGGGACGTCTTTCCTGCTGTCGAAATTCCTTGGGCTTCTCCCGCGCACAATGACGGGACCTGACTGAATTTCGACAATCTTGACTAATTCAGTCCCCTTGACCCTAGCTAACAGGTTGATTTGCACCACGTAATGTTGCTGCAGGCCCTTTCTCCTCCCGTTGTTCGCAGTAGCATGCTTGAACTGTAACCGCTTCCATGATACTGGTATAGACACGCGGCCCCCATCCATCTCCTGTCCGCTGCTTAGATCAAGCGGGACATTCGGCGGCGCAGCACTGCTAGCCGGCACTTTATTCTCATCAGCTCCGTTTCCGCCCCCGACTGTGGGATTACTGCTCTTCCAGGGAATCGAAATAATCTCGGTTGCTTTGCCCTCGATACTCTCAATGGCCGATATAGACGCTGCAAGTTCCGCCACAGGCACCTGCCGTCCTTGATCATCCACACAGTGCGAAATGTGCCGCGGCAGCGTCACCTGGCCGGAGCATTGCCACAGATTCCGGCGATAGCAAGTCAGCTCGAGCGGACGCGAGCCGCTTGGTGCGCCAGGAGCGGCAACCGGATTGTTGTCGAAAACATCCTCGGCGACGAAGAACATGCCATATAGCTCGGCCGTCATGGCTGGTTCGATAAACCGTCCCGTCTCATCGACGAGGGCTGCCTTTCCTGGGAGGGGCGAACCGAAACCGAGGAGTTTGTTGTCGAGTTCTTGTGGCGAGACATCGTCGTCGAGACCGGCTAGTGGGTCTGATGGGTCGGCGCTGCTGCCGTGATGTGTGTGTGAGGTGCTGTTCCCGGGGACGAGGCTGAGCCCATGTGTGTGCGGATGGGGGACATCGTAAGGACGGGCCGTATAGGAGAATGGGTCTTCGAACGTGGTGCTGAATGTGTCGAAATCGTAGGCCGAGGGAGTAAAAGGAAGGTTTGGCATGTCATTGTTCACCCTATTCACAGCAGCCAGATTAGCATCGCTCTATGATGACAGAAGACTGCCGGTCAGTTAGAGGTAGAGATATTTGTCAACTGACAGCATTGACTCGTCGAAGCTGAGTTCGGGGTCAAAGGTATCGATGCCGCCAGACGCCCCGCCGGGTGCGGCGCCCGTCGGCAGGGCCGGCAACGAGTTGAAAGTGGCCATGCAATCAGGTCCTATCTCATCGTTGCCCGCATCCGCGCAGGACACTGCTCCGGCTTCACTACAGCTCGGGTGGAGGAAGACGAGGGCGGGCGCAAGCGCTCAGAACGCGCATCAATTATCTGCAATGCACTTGGTACTTGATTTCGCCCACAGATAAGGGGTTCACGGCATCATCTTGCTAGAGGCCGTCGCAAATTAGATCCGATGCGATGGGTGGTGCGGCGTGGAGTCGTGGACAAGGTGGAGAGAGATCAGGTCGGCTGCAGCTGGCCAATCTGATCTGCTTTGATCAACGCCGAGCTGTGCCACATGCCCTGCGAGCCTACTTGCCCTGCCCGAGCTAACGTCGGCCGTTGCGACCCCTCCTCCCTCCTCGATCCGGTCCTCATCAGCGAGAACCAACCGCTCGAACCCGGAAGCGAGGACCCTGTGCAGATTCACCCCGTAAAATAGACATTTAACCTCCCGCGCGATTGAACCGGATTAGCAGGCGATAGGTCGAAAAAAAAAAATCCCAGGACATTTACTCGCCGACTACCGACGGCCACCACATCATCGCTCATCACTGCCTGTCTCCACTCGTCCGCTCGGCGTTCTGATGTGAATGTCTCTTAGGTAGTAGGGTAGACCGTAAAATGCCCCTGGGTTTGCGCTAAAATCCGGGGGAAGTCTTGGCTAGAAAATAAGGCCGAAAGCGTTGCGCCATTCGGCCTATCCCTGCCTTCGGGCGCAACGTGTTCTTGGTGGCTGCCGCTAGCGAACTTCTGTTGCACACCTCAGGGGGTTGGAATGGGTGGGCAGAGAGATACCGGTAGGCATGAGTGCAGACTTAACAGAAAAGCATTTAGCAAATACTACAGCCTATCCAGCCATTCCAGTTCAGCATCCCTCAAAATTCTTCCAAGCCCAATTGAAACATCCAAGGCCATAATATACCGGGAACTAATCCAGGCGCAAACTCAACACGTACGTCAGCCTTAGTTTATCGCTTAACCCACATCCGCCCACTGCGATTTCAGTCAGTACTCTACCATCTTTCAGGTAGTGTTGTTCAACTCACCTTATCGGGCGTATTCGTAATCTCTTCAAAAGCTTGCAGCATATCAAATCCCATGGCCAGCAATGGTTCATATGCGTCGTCATAGATCCAGCTCAGGACACTGCGAGTTGACTTGTGAGCCTTGTTCTGTCTGACTCCCATAAGCGCCAGTCCCTGTAGCACCAGTGTGGCCTGTGCTGTTGATGGCACAACCGGGGCGATGATGCCTCCGATGAGTTGGTCCCGTGCAGGTGATGCTGCAGATGATGCTCCCGCTCCCGTTGAGGGTTGCAGAGCCGGAATATATCCCGCCAAAACACTGCCCGGGCTACAGATGATGACCGTCCCTAGCAAGCTATCGACTGGACTCTTGGCTCTCACGACACCGCAAGTTTTTGTCTCCTGAAGCGCAAGTTTGTAAAGCTCAAAGACCTCAGGATTAGCATGTGTCGCCACGTGGTTGAGTACGCTCTCTGCGTTATCCAACCCATGAATCAGGTCGAAGCTGATGCTAGCGCGCTGGATGCTCTGCAGCAAGCCCTCTGGCGCGCCCCAGCTGCTCAGCTCCGGGATCGTCATGTTTGCCAGACGCTTGGGATATTGTTGGTCCCACCCACTGCTGGCGAACCAAGATTTGAGGCCGGCGCTGTTCTCGTCAACGGGAATACCAGGGAACACGCCCGGGAAGCACATCCCAAGCTGCACCCTTTTGATTCCACGCTTCTGCGTAAGGCCACGAATCGCACGGCGGTGCAAAGATCTGCCAATCGAAACGTTCCGCTTTGTCGGGTCTACAAAAATGGCACCTATAATCCCTGTGCCCTTGGAGTAATACGTTGCGCAGAATCCGTACAGTGCCTGCGTGCTGCTGTTACGAACGACAAAATGAGCCTCCTCAATGTTGGGGTTGAATAGCTCAAAAGCGTTGGAGGTTGTTGTTTGAAGAAATTGCTGATTCGGCGCGCTTGCCCGGGCGAGGGACTGAATAAGGTCATCAAGGCCCTTGCCATCCCGATCACGATTGTATCCCTCCACAAGCCAGTGTTGTCTTGACTTGAGAGCCTTTTTGCTTTTCCTCAAAGTCCCGGAAAGCGAGCCGCTTGGTACAAAGTGCCCAAACAAGCCCCGCACGAGCGCTGCCATGGCCGTCTCGGTAAAGTCATAGGTGCAGATATACGTCCCAACCGTCTTGTCCATGGCGAAGTCATACGGTGAGCTAACAGCTACTACCAGCAGCGATTTTTTCTGGCCAGTTGCTTTTAGCATAGAGCACATCATGGAAACATGCTTTGTGAACCCAGCCTGGTACAGATTACGGTTCGCGTCTGCCGTGACGATAATGATACATGAAGCTCGGTGTATCAGGTTTTCGTGAACTGAGTTTCCAAGTAAGTTAGCGATGTCAAGGATAGTGCAACGGAAGTATGTCCCACCTGGTCGTACACCGTTCGCCGTGTATGACGTATGCAAGAGCTTTCCATGTCTGGCGCGAGCAAGCGACCGTCCGAGTTCCCGAAAGACACCCTCACCACTCATGATGGCACCCCGATCTCGGTGGATCCATTTGTCGTGCACGCTGGGGGCAGAATCTGACTTGCTCTTGGATTCGAGTATCGTCTTGGTCATGGATGAGGCTGGCAGGGGCTTGACCAAAGGAGTCAATAGTAGCAGTTCCTCCTCCTGGTGCATTGACTCGTTGAGAGGAAGCAACTTCTCGGTGTCCCTCACCACAGTAATGGAATCGTCATAAGCCTTCAGCGACAAGGCCAGATGGCTGGGGTGTATCTTGGATAGAAGCGAGATACCAGGAGGGTTCAGTGCTTTGGCCCATGAGGTACAGGAAGCCTTCATGCGAAGCACACGCTTCAGTGATGTGTAGATGCGCTCCTTGGTTATGAGTTCATTCTCGACGCCAAGTTTCAGGCCGGATATGGCTTCGAGCTGCACGTCATAGGCGCGACAGAGGAGGACGAGGTCGCAACCAGCTTCGACAGCCATGACTGTACCTGTCTTGACGCCAATTTCTGTTCTTAGCGCCTCCATCTCAAGGCACTCGGAAATGGCAACGCCGTTGAAACCGAGCTCGTGGCGGAGGAGGTCGTCGACAACCTGGGCGGAAAGACAGGCGTGATTCACGTTCATGGAGGGATTGGCAATGCCACATCCGCCAACAAACATGGCATCTAGGTTCCCCGTGGCGATGGCGTTCCGGAAGGGTACAAGGGCACTCAGCGAGAGCTCTTCGAGGGTCTGAGTAATGATGGGAATATCCAAGCTGGACCCGAGGAAGTCGAGGTTACCATAAGAAGGAAAGTGTTTTCCACAGGTGGCAACTCCAGCGTCCCGGTACCCGTTCATGGCGGCAATGCCATACTGGGATACCTCTTGGGGGTCATCACTAGTAGCACGGACGCCGAGGGGTTGGTATCGGGCATTGGTGAGGACATCGAGCACGGGGCCAAGAATCAAGTTCACACCAACGGCCGAAACTTCGGTAGCCGTGGCTTTGGCGACCCTATAGGCCAGGTCGGCGCTCCCGGCGGCGGCCTGGCCCATGGCGCTAGGGAACTGGCAGATGTAGTCCTCATCGAACAGGCTGTTGACACCGCCATTCTCCTGGTCGAGGGCGATCAAGAGCGGCTGGGGATGGCCAGCCTGGTGGGCGATGGTCTGCAGCTCCTGGACGAGCTTGGCAGTTTGGTGGGCGGCTGAGGCAGAGGGTCAGCCAGTCAGCGACGAGGTGGAGGCAACAGCAGGACAAGCTACATTTCAGGTTCTTGGCTGTGAGCAAGATAGAGCCGAGGTGATGGTCTTCAATGAGGTGACGGATCTGGGGCGTAACTTCAGTACCATCCCATCCCATAATCAGCATCTGGCCAATGGCCCTGTGGGAACATGTCAGCACTGTGTCCGAGACAGGGCGGGATGGTCGAGGAGACGTACCAGTCGAGGTCGTGCCATAGTGGGTCCAGGTCGCCGTCCAACTTTGCCATTTGAGCTTGGTAAATGAACAATGGGAGGGTTCCTGTCACGTTGGGCTAGCAGCAGGCGACATCGCCATGCAGATGAGTTGTTGTCGAGTCCGGACGGCGACAGACTGGTTGACTGGTTGGCTGCTTCGCTCGAGGTGTAACGACGAAGGTTGCTGACCGTCTCTGGCTTTTGGCCGTCCGTGTGCCCGTGCCGCCGCATTGCCCTTTTTGCCTCTGCCCAGGTCGGTGGAACTGGTTGAAATGGCGGTTACGACCCGGCCACTTTTCCCGTCGCCCGCCGCTGACGGTTGGCTTGCAAGTCAGCGCGGGCAGTTGCACCGATGGCGCATGAGTCTGGTGACACACGCTAAACCGAATCGGGTAGGTGCACGCAGTGGTCTTGCTTCCCCTTCCCAAAGTTCCAGCGCTATCCAGCAACGTTACACGTTCTGTAACAGCAACAGCTCAGTGGCCTTCCTCCAGCGGTAACCACACAAAAAGGCTTGATCATAACGGTTACAACCACCAACCCTTGGAAGTCTCTGGACTTGGAACTGTTTGGCCAACAATCCGTCGATGATGTCTTGTGGTTGCCCAGTGCTTTTTTATCCAAAATCACCGATCGATGCTGATGGAAGCCTTCCGACATCGCTGGTCAGGCCAGGATGGGGTGACAATGCCGATGCTTTCCACCTCCGCTCGTTGTCTTTTAGGTCACCATCACCACAGGCGCGGGTCCGATAAAACCCAAGACCAGGCGTCAAGTAACCGCAGGTGTTTCCCGTTCTTGACCTGCGAGGCGAGCCAAGACACTCTGGCCCATGATGGTCATTGAAGGAATCACCAAGTTCACCAACTGTCGTTTGCTGCGCGGCCACGAGTTGGTATGCGATGACCTCTGGGTAAGCTCAACAACAGGAAAGATCCTGCGAAGCCAAGCGGCTTTCTACGATGAGCTCCTTCTCCCAGACAATACCATCGATCTCGGCGGCCGCATCATATCCCCCGGCTTCATCGACAGCCAACTGAATGGCGCCTTCGGCTTTAACTTTTCCACCGTCCTGGACGACATGTCTCGGTACGATGAGAAGGTCCGAGAACTGAACAAGAAATTGGTCCAGACCGGCGTCACCAGCTATGTCCCAACCGTGACAAGCCAGACGCCTGAGCTCTACCACCAGGTTCTCCGTCACCTCGGTCCATCGGCCCCCGACCGCACGGCTTCATCCGGCTCCGAATCTCTCGGCGCTCATGTTGAGGGTCCCTTCATCAGCCCGCTCCGCAACGGCGTGCACAACATCGCCGTGCTCCGGCGTGCTACCGCCTTCAAAGATTTTGAAGAGGTCTACGGCTCTACTAACCTCAGCTCTTCAACCACAACTCCGGGCCCGGTCAAAATGATAACCCTCGCCCCCGAGCTCACCCCAGAAATAACCAATATGCTGATCCCATTGCTTCGAGAACGCGGCATCATTGTCTCCGTTGGGCACTCCAACGCGACCTACGAGGAAGCCTCCGCCGCTGTCGCTGCCGGCGCAACCATGATCACACATCTTCAACGCCATGGCCCCTTTGCACCACCGCAACCCAGGTATCTTTGGCGTGTTAGGCCTTGCTGATCACGCCCCCTCGCGTCCCTACTTCGGCGTCATTGCCGACGGCATCCACCTGCACCCAGCCACAGTCAAGATTGCCTGGAACACCCACCCTGATGGATTCATTCTTGTCACCGACGCCATGCACATGGCGGGTCTGCCTGATGGGAGGTATCCCTGGCGCAATGGGGAGGATGATGATTTTATCGTGAAGAGAGGTGCAGTGCTTCTGCTGGAGGGGCGGGAGACCATTGCCGGGAGGTAAGTTCTGATTCTTCTTCTCCAAAAGAAGACTGATCCAACATCACATTTACAGCTCCACCATCCTCATCGACTGTGTGAATAATTTTCTTGCCTGGTCCGGCGGTTCTATCCCCCCTGCGCTACACGCCGTAACCACAACGCCTGCTGCTATGCTTGGCCTGGAAGGAGTTAAGGGGAGCCTCGCACCCGGGGCGGATGCCGATCTAGTGGTTTTGTCCGACCACAGCGGGGATGCGGACGGCTGTCCGAAGCTTGTCGTCGACGAGGTATGGAAATTTGGTGTCAAGGTATTTTCTGCCGCAGGCTTGGAAACCGGTGATGGGACTGGGAACGGGACAAGTTCAAAGCCGGGGTGAGCAGTCCAGGTGATACTCCGAATAGCCGAGTGTGAGGCAACACGACAGGGGCGTATGCATGGGTGTATCGTAGCACCGTCAGCAGTATACACGAGCACAATCCAGCCACAAAAACGTTGTTCGCGCGGTACCTACTTTACAACTTGGCAACCATCAGAACCCCTCAAATAACCCAACGGCCAACCCATAAGTGTAATTCATCTATTACCAAAGCTCGATGAGGAAAAATCTAAGCCTTTGATACAAAAAAGACCTCAGATTTTTAAAAATCAGGCTTAAAATACTTAGCAGCTGGAGAGTTATTTAGATGTTACACAACCCCCTGTTGAATTGCCTGTCGGTTCCCAAGTTTATAGTCTTTTTTGGAGCTTGGATTGTAATAGGGCCAGGTGCCGGCAGTGGGATGCAGAGGGCCGATGATGAGATACGATGTCAACGGTGTCCACCTAGACACTGACTTGAGCAAGTAAACGCTGAATAGTAGGACTCCCTGGACCAATACGTACTCAGAAGGAGCTAATATATTTCACCTTGAAAACTTCCATGCCACCCCCCTTTACTCATTTCCTAAGTGTCCGTCTGAATCAGCTACCAGCATTAACAACCTCACGTTGACAACGGACTCATGATCATCGGAAACTCCCCATCCCATCCCGGTCGTCCAATCACTAACTCGGATAAATGTCATAAATGGTACAAGGGTATCAGGTCTTGTCCTCGCTATCCTTCTCCACCATCCCTATCAATACATGGATATAATTTCAACACAGGCTAGGTCAGGTAGGTAGGGTTCCCACAAAAATGTGAAAGGCGTTCCTCCTTTGCATCCTTCCAGTCTTCTGGGTTCGTCAAACCAAGCGCTCAACTCGACGGGTCAAAATCTCATCAGATCAGATCTGATTAGACTAGACCGAGCTGAAACAGATCAGACGGTCCAAAGTAGACCAGGTCAAATCAGGCTGGCGTCCGGATTGACGAAATGAAGACAAGTAGAGGGAAACAAAGGGGAAAGGATAAAGAGAAAACAAAAGTAAGAGAGAACCATCTCGCCTTCGCTGCGCTCAACCAAATGCTCACTTACTTTCCACGCTCACTTCCTTGCTTGCTTGCTCATGTTCACAAGCTCCTAGACCATACACACACACGCTCACGTACAGACGAGGAACCCTGACCCTCCAATACCCTTACTCCACCCCCTGGCCTCCCTCCAACATGGTAAACAAATGCCACCCCCCTAAGCCCTTTCCTGCAAATCATGCAACGCCCAAAAACGCCCCTCGCAAGAAGACTATGTACACCCTTGCGGGATTCCTTGCAAAGACAATCCAGCCCATTTTTCCCTTCTCCGCAATCCCATGCCCGAGATAAGAGCAAAGCTTTTTGCCTGTATGTAGATGGACCGTCGAAAACCCAGGCTTCCTATACACGGGACAAAAGTGGTATCTCAAATGAACCCGGGGGGTATGTTTGTCCCCCCATCGCTTCCTCCTGCCCTTAACTTTTTCATCCATCATGCATTTCCCTTCCCTTTATTTCCGTCGTAGTAGCTTATGCACCGGGAATTCGAAGCGTCGCTTGTGTGGGTCTCGGGGGTCCACCATTCCAGTCTTCCCTTTCTCTTTCACTTGTAGAGCCGATCAATCCACTCCTTTCCCTGCTGAATTTGTTGTTAGCCCGAGGTTCCCGTCTTGCCTAGAGTCCAAGTTGGCCGCTTGTGGGTTCGACTACATTATCCGAGAGGTTTATCAGGAGCTGGGCAAGACAGCGCTTGGTAGCCGCGTCGTCGCGGAGGACCGACGAGAATGTGTGGTCACGAAGAGGTTCCGGAAGACATTGTCTCAATGCCTCACGGGCCCTAGCGTTGTCACTGAGACTGTATTCCATCATCGTCAGTTTGGCATCTCTTACGACAACTCCGGGATTACATACCGCAGAAAGCATCGCACAACATGTTTAAGGAGCCTGGCCGTTTGCTGCTCGACAAGCTGCGCTACCATGTTGCTCAGAACTGTCCCGACGGCATAGAAGCGCTCATAGGTGGCGCAGATATAGTTCAGCCCGTTGTCATCAAGCAGAATTTTCTGCACAATGAAAATGGCCACCGTCTTGCTAAGTTCCGACCCAGTCTCCATAATTCTGAGGCAGAGGGGAATGATCTCGGTAGTGAGAAGGAAGTTGATAACCTCGGTCGAATCGTTCTTGACCAGGGCGCCAATGACGCCAAGGGAAGTAAGACGGAGGTACTCGAAGGGTCGCGACTTGGATGTCGTGTTCAGAAAGGGGTACAAGAAAAGCGGGATATGCGCTGCGGCACATTGTCAGACGCGTCATCTCAGGCAGCACATATGTGAATGGTATATAGCTTACCGCTGAGGAAGAGGGTTCTGGTATCGTTGTGCGACGCGACGCATTGGAGGAGAGCCAGGGCATTACAGACTCTGTTCGACGCCGCTGCTGTAAGCTGTGACGGGCTGAGGAGTGTGTAGACGCTGATAATCTCTTGAAGCAGGGATGTCATGACACCTGGAGGCAGTGATTAGCATCGGGAGGCGCGCAAAACGAGTCCGGGCAGCGCATCTGGTTTAAATCGTACCAAAAGAGTGCCAGAGAATGAGCGCGAGCTCGGGAACCTGCTCGCGCTTCTTGCTAAGCTCCAAGAGCGCAGCCTCTCGGGTATTCTCATTGAGCAGGTCGGCAATGTACTGGAGGGTGCGGCGGTTGTCCTCAGAAACAACCGTCTCGAGGGGGTTCTCCTGTGCGTGGCTGGCTGCGAGGGCGCTCACGGCGTTATGGGCGCCGGCGATGCGGTTGTAATGCTGCTGCTGGGCAACACTGGCGGCCTGGGCCTGGGCTTGGACGTGGTGTTGGTGCGACGTCTGCTGGTGCATCCAGGCCGAGTCGGCCTGAGGGTACTGATGATGTCCGTAGACGTGCGGACCTGGCATCATCTTCACGGCAGAGGTGTGGTGGGCGGTGGTGGGAACTAGGCGGACCGGCGGTCGGATTCCGGTTGGTTGGGCCAAAAAGTCGTGCGGCTATCGGTCGTCGGGAACGGCTTGGGGGGACTGCGCCGGCCAGAGCGTCATGAGAAGAAAATAACGGGGAGCTTATTACTTGTAAATGATCAACGTAACGATAGAAACAGGCGTTGGGGCATGCTGTGAACTCTGGTGTGTAGCGTGGCTCGCCGAGTCGCTGATGATTTGCGCCAGAGGAAGAGGAAGCCAGAGCCGCAGCCGACCGACAGCGGTTTTCGAAGCGACGCACGGGCCATTTCCCCGGCCTTGTGGGGGGCAGCAAATAGCCCGAGCCTCCCCTCTTTGCATAGCAGGTTCCTGCAAGATCCACTGTCCATGATTGGCTATTCTGGCCATTGTTCGAGAGGTCGTTCCGGATTGTAATGTCACAGTAATTCATTTTTCTCCTGAACGGCTTTGCCCAGTTGATCGGACCGTATTTTTTTGTTTTTTGTTTTTTTGGGCTTTGTTTACTTTAGATGAAGTGCGCTAGTATTTCCTTTCCAGGGAGGACTCATGCGAAGAAAACAGCTTAATGTTTCACCTCAACGTCCAAGCTTACTTCGCGCTTTGATGTCCCAAGCTGTCAGTGTTTCCAACCGCATTGACAACCTGGAAACCGGATTGAGAAAACAGTTACACATGTGAAGGCGGCCGGCTCGAGAATGACTTTTACAGAGATCAACTATTGGCGAGAGAATTTTTTTAGAAAGAGATGAAGTCGGCAATCTTTTCCCTGTGGCTTGAAATCTGCACAACCCTGGTTCAGCAACGAATGGCCGATTTAGCACGTGTATCTTGTTTGCTACCCCCTTGGTATTAAAGATGAGAAGAGCCTCACGCTAACGATCTTTGGGGATTGGACTGGAGCTCTGCAATCACGGACATGTCTCTTGATTCAAAGTGAGAATAAGTACAAAGAGCTCAACACTCTGAGACCGCTTTGTCTACTGGGTCGTTTACACGTTCTGGCGCGTATCGCCCCTTCGTTGTCGCACAACTGCCGGCCCCGTCGAGCTGGGTGCCGCTTTCAAAGCTGTGCAACGGGTGCGGGGCCTAATGGCCAGTCAGACCCAGACGGCAGCGTTGAGGGGTACCAACATCAACTGGTGATAAAGAGCATCGGAATGCATGAGCAAGGCTGCCTTAAAGTTGCATACTCCGAATGCGGACATCATCAGCTTACCTCGAGAAAGGGAAGGGTCGGCTTACAGCATTGGTAAAACGAGGCGTATGTGAACAGAGGCCATACAATACTTACATAAGTCTAGCCGGCGTTTCCATATATCCGTGGCTACAATGGTATGGTTCCGTTCGTCCATTGTCTGTTCTTCAAAGCACGCATGGGCAAGTCCCGTCGGCATCGCCATCAACAAAAAACTGTGTCAAAGCGGGAAACCACAAACTGACAGCGCCCATGAAGCGATCTCGGTTGGTTGGTCCTCAAAGTAGAGTGTTGGGCCCCCATCTCTAAGGGATGAAGGATTCATAAGGTATAGAGAGATCCTTCTCACGGCTCGAGGCAGAGACAAAGGTACAATCCAACCCATGAAAGATTGTTAGCATGTGACTTGGTGAATATCGAGGATGGGCATGTGCAGCACATGAACAGTTGGGAAGCTGTTCTGCAGCGGGTTAAGGTAGAATATTTAGGCCTTAGTTCCAATATTCAAGGCCCTGAGATATACTCGCTAAGCTCTTGAACCTCTTCACTAAGGTCTCAAGTTTCCATCACCAACACCTCAAAAATAGAAAAAGTTTGACCCACAGGCTGCAGCCAAGCCGTAAAGTACCGCGCGAACAATCTTTCAGGGGTTGGACTGTAGTTTGAGGCGGGGGTTGGTTAGTGGGGCTAGCCCCGCTAGCCCCAGCCTAGCACCAAGCTGCTCGTGACAGGGAAGCTCCAGCGAGTTGTGCCTGCCACAACCCCCAGGTCATTTGCATCGGAAGACCAGGATCGTACTGCAGAGGTACACTACGAAGCACATGATATTTTAGGGGTTGTTTCGTTGCCGGGCTCTTGTAGGTTCTCTTTCAGACCAGCCGTAACCACAACCCGCCTCTTGTGCGTGTAATTATAGTGTCGGCAGTACCCAAGAAAGAGGCTTCCACGCCAAGGCGGCAGGGGATGGGACCTATCGTGGAAGCTGGCGACTTGAAGAATTGGCTCCCGGCCGCCAGAGACTCCGTCCGCTGCCTCATCCGCGTCGAGCAAGGCGGCGCGACACACGCAGAGCGATGTCAATGGCGGTGACTAGGAAGAACCAAAGGAGATCGCGGAAGTATCAGGTGAGCAGCACCGGGGAATTGATCTTGACCCCTGGCCCCTGTCGGAAGCTCCCCGCAGCCCGCAGCGTCTGGCAGATTGGCAGGCCAGTCTGCATTCCCTATTGGCTTGCTTGGCTTCCCGGCCAGAACGCTCTTTTTCGACTGCGGGAGGTCGTTCGTTATCGCCAACCCGAAGTATGACGCAGGTCAGCAGAACAAAGGCAGAGACGCCTCGGACGCCTCCTCCTCGCTCGGTGTCCCGTCTGATGTTGACCGCCTCTGCCCATGGCGGGCGGTGCGTTCAGCGGGGTAGTGCAGAACCATGACCCACCTTCACCCTGATGAGAGACCAGCTCCCCCAGTTCCAGCTTTCCAGCTCCCCAGCCCAGTCGAGCCCAGCTTATGACAGGGCCCTTCACGTGTGATGGCAGACGCGTCTAATTCAAGCCAAGACACTTTCCTTTGGCGTGTTGGGACGCTGGGCGCAGCTATATATCCATGGTTCCTCTGCCATTTCTGCACTTGATGACTCGTCTCGGTTTGCGACCGCGATCTCACCGCATTTCCCACAGACGCCCCGATGACATCCTCAATCCTCGAGCTGGTTGCGAGGGCCGGTGTTGCTCCCACGGGGAACAGCACTGGCCCTCCCGCGCAGGCTGGCGTCCTCGAGGGGGCCAATCCAGCCCAATACACACCTGATAACCCCATCACCCTGTTCATCATCCAAGCTAGCATCGTCATCATTTTCTGCCAGATGCTACATTATCCGTTGCGCCTACTTGGCCAGCCCCGGGTCATTGCCGAGGTCATCGGTGGCATCATCCTGGGCCCGTCGGTCATGATGCGGATCCCCGGTTTCAAACAGGGTACCGTGCCTACTCTCCCTTTCGAAGGGAAAACAAAACACGCTGACAAGTCGCGGCAGCAATCTTCCCGCCCGAGTCCATGCCCGTCTTCAGCAATGTTGCAAACCTAGGCCTCATCATCTTCCTCTTTCTTGTCGCCCTCGAGGTCGACATCCGCATGTTTACCAGCAACTGGAGAGCTGCTGTAAGCGTTGGCTTGGCAGGCATGGTTCTGCCCTTCGGCCTGGGCTTTGCCATTGCCTACGGTCTCTTTCGCCAGTTCACCCCCAAGGATATTGACTTTGGCGTCTTTGGTCTTTTCATCGGCACCGCCCTCGCCATTACCGCCTTCCCCGTTCTCTGCCGTATTCTTACTGAGCTTAACCTTCTCCGTTCCAATGTCGGCGTGACAGTTCTGGCTGCTGGTATAGGAAACGATGTCACTGGCTGGGTCCTCCTCGCCCTCTGTGTTGCGCTGGTAAACAATAACTCTGGCCTAGCCGCTCTCTGGGCCTTGCTGTGCTGCATTGGCTGGACGTTGCTGCTGATCTTTGCTGTCCGCCCCCCCTTTATTTGGCTTTTGAGGCGGACAGGAAGTCTGCAAAACGGTCCAACCCAAGGCATGGTCGCCCTGACCCTTCTCATGGTGCTCACATCAGCCTTCTTCACCGGTAAGTTACACTAACTGAGTTCTGACAGAGTATCGGTGATTGCTAACTCGCGGTACTGGAGGTATCATTGGCGTTCACCCCATCTTCGGGGCGTTTTTGGTCGGTATGATCTGTCCTCACGATGGAGGCTTTGCCATCAAATTCACCGAAAAGATCGAAGATCTCATCTCAGTTCTCTTCCTTCCCCTCTATTTTGCGCTATCAGGTCTCAACACGAATCTTGGCGCTTTGAACGATAGTATAACCTGGGGCTATGTCATCGGGGTCATCGTCTGCGCATTCTCAGGAAAGATTATTGGAGGAACACTCGCTGCGCGAGCTAACAAGCTTTTTTGGAGAGAGAGCTTCACGATTGGTTGTTTGATGAGTTGTAAGGGTCTTGTAGAACTGATCGTCCTGGTACGTTGTGAGTGGCCGCTAGGTGGTTCTGGTGCTAACAACGACAGAATATTGGAAAACAAGCTGGTATCTTGGATGAAAGAACCTTTACGATGTTTGTCGTCATGGCATTGGTTACCACAGTGGCTACCACCCCCCTGACCAAGGCGCTCTACCCACAGTGGTATCAGAAGAAGGTGGAAAGATGGAGAAGGGGCGAAATCGACTGGGACGGAAACCCCGTCGAGTCGTCGCCTTCTAGCCGTGGCGAGTCACTTGACAAGCTAGGCGACTCGCAGATCCGACGTCTTCTTGTCTATCTTCGCTTGGACAGTCTGCCTGGTCTTTTCACCTTTATCGCGCTCCTGGGACCGCCACACCAGCCCCAGAGAGCAGCCATTCCCGAGGAAGTAACCGACACGTCATCAACCGACGAGATCGTGATCAAGAAGAGACCACTTGAGGTTCATGGCCTCCGCATTATCGAACTTACAGACCGTACTTCATCTGTCATGCATGTCACCGAGGGCGAGGAGTTTTACTCTCAGCGCGACCCGGTAGTCAATGCCTTCCGCGCCTTTTCCCAGCTGCACGACCTCGCCGTGGCCGGACGTGTTGCCGTTGTCCCGGAGGATATGTATGCCGACACTCTCATGACCCAGGCTTCTGAGGTATCCTCGGACTTCGCCTTAATTCCTTGGGGGGAATATGGTAGTATAACCGAAGACCAGTCTGTTCCTTTTGCCATCAATGCAAGCGAGCGCTTCAAAGGTCCTACGCACCTCGACTTTGTTAATCGCACATTGCGGAAGGCGCTCTCAACCTGCAACGCGGGAATCTTCATCGACAATGGCTTCGGCGGCCTCACCAAGCCCAGCGAGAAGGTCGAGCTCGCTCGCACGACGAGCGCCGTGTCCATCCGCAGCTTCCGCGACACGGCTGCTCTCCCCGTTGCCAACAAAAACCACCACATCTTTTTTCCGTTCATCGGCGGCGTTGACGACCGCGTCGCCCTCCGCGTCACCCTCCAGCTCGCAAAGAACCCACACGTCACCGCCTCCATCGTGCACATCAATTGGTCCACGGACACGGACGCGCATGATTCCTCTGCCGAGACAGCCACTCAAAAACCCATCACCCCAGACACCAAGCACGCCGCCCTCGCCGAGGATATCACAGCCCAGGACCTCAGCATCCTCTCTACCCTCCAGAGTTCCCTCCCCACGGAACTTCTCGGCCGCGTCGTCTTCAGTGAGCTCAACGTCAGCCGCGCCTCAGCCGTTGGAGAGACGGTAAGCCTAGCAAGAAAGTCAGTCGGTCAGACACCCAAGAATGCAGGCGACGTAGTTGTCCTTGGCCGGCGCCACGCACGACTGGGTGACGTTGCCTCGGGAGAAGCAAACGGGTCTGGCTCGGGCTCGGGCTCGGGATTTCCCGACCTGAAGAGTGCGGTGGGCGGGATTGCCGAACAACTTGTTAGTGGGGGAGTGAAAGCAAGTTTGTTGGTAATTCAGGCAGGAGGGAGGGGGTTGGATCTGTGAAGGATTGATTGGCATATATATGACTGGCATGGCATGACATGACATGGCGTTTGGACGTACTATATATGTAAGGATATGTTTTGTTGGGGTATTTCACTCCCTTACGCTGGTCTGGATTGGGCTGGGGCATATATACCTTGCGAGGATCTCCTAGGTTAGACAGCTAGCTAGGTTTTACTGTTTTATAGCGGGCGTTTTGAGACCATGCTAGATACACCTATCACCTAGGTACCTTACCTTACCTTGATCATGGCACCAATGGTAGGAGGCAAGGATAGGTCGGGTTTGGATATGTTTGTTTGGGTTCATATACCTGCTTTTCGACATGCCATCGTGGAAGTTCCCTCTCCTACCCCTGAATGCATTATCCACCAGGTAGGTAGTAACCTGCCTATGTACCTATGTAGGTACGTATCTCCGCTGCACTTTAGTCTGAAATCTTTTTTCTCGAGCATGAACAATCGGTTCCAGACATAATATACGTGTTGGAGTCATTGTCATCAATGAGGTTTTGAGCACGGTTGCTATTGTTGTTGCTCACGTCATCAAACATTCCCGTTTTCGTTGCCTTTGTCATTGCGGTCTCTATTTTCACTATTATCGCCCATACCATCACATCCTACTGATGAAACAGGGTAAAACCCAACAGATATCCAAAGCCATTCGCGTCCCAGTCACCACATCATCATCATCGTCGTCATAATATGTACGCCCTACCAATCCGGCACACTCCCACAACCCCCTCCCGCCATCAATGCCACAGGCCTCCTCATCGGTAACTCCGTGTGCGGCCTCACACCAGGCTTTTTCGCCCTCTGTCCCTTGAAGGAAATCTTCTTGTCCAACTCGGCAAACTGGCCCGGACCGGCCTCACCCTTCTTCACCTTCCATTTTGCTGTGCCCAGCGCGGCGTCGAGTTCTTCAACTGGTGGGAGTTTGACGTAGACGAGGCCGTCGGGGCGTTCTTCGACTTCAAAGGTGGTGATAGATAGATCAGTGTCGTTCTTGCAAGAGCCAGAGGTGAGGTCAAAGTTTCGTTTGTGGTTGGGGCACGAGATCCAGGGGGAAGAAGGGCCTGAGGGGTGTGTGTTGCAAGAGGGTATGTTGTTGCCGTTTGTTTGGACTCCGTTGGTATCCCCGTTGGTGACATCCCCGTTGGCGACATCCCCGTTGGCGACATTGGCTGTGCCATTGATGCCATTCATCCCATTGCCGCTGTCATTGGTTGACCACGCATCTTCACCCACCAACCCGTCCGAGAGAACAAACGCTCTCTTGTGGGGACACATCTGCTGCGTAGCATAATACCGACCTCTGATCCGCCACACAGCTAACTGGGTATCTCCCCGCTTAATGGCGGCGCTGATACCGTTTGGCGCCTCGTCGGCTCCAGAGAAATACGCCGCCTCCAGTACAGGCTGCCACGTTGTGCTGGACCAGCGATCCCGCAGCCCCTTAAAGTCCTCCGTGACGGAGTCTTTAGCCCACATGACGGGCCGGACTTGATCGCGGTCCTGCTCCACCTCCATGTTATCGAGCGTCTCGGCTGTGTTTGCAAACTGGCGGAACTTCGCGGCAATCTCAGGACTCTTGATGGCTTCGGCCCACTCATCGAAATAGCTGTCGACGAGCTCCTGCATCTGGGCTTCGAGGGACGCGCAAATGCCGAGCTTGTCGTCGAGTATGACCTCGCGCAGGTAGGCAATGCCGCCCGGGAGACCCTCGAGCCAACGGGCGGTGCGCTGGAGTTTGTCGGCGGTGCGAATGTAAAACATGAGGTAGCGGTCGAGGACCGGTATCACTTCGGTGGGAGGGACATCTTTGGCCAAGAGCTCCGAGTGCTTAGGCGTGGCGCCCCCATTGCCAGCAACAAATATATTGAAGCCCTTTTCGGTGGCGATGAGGCCGAAGCTGCGTGGAGTTAGCACTCAACATGAGATCCCCGTCAACGGAGAGACGATCAACTTACTCCTTATTCTGTGCTTCAGCACACTCCCTCACACATCCACTTACACCCCCTTTTATCTTGTGGGGGCCCCGGATGCTCTTGTATCTTTCCTCCAGCCGTACCGCCATACCCACGCTGTCGCCAATGCCATAGCGACACCACGTCGTGCCCACACAGCTCTTCACCGTCCGCAACGACTTGGCATAGGCGTGTCCGCTCTCCATGCCAGCGTCGACGAGAAGCCTCCAGATATCCAATAGATCCTGCTTCTTTGCGCCAAACATGTCGATGCGCTGGCCTCCTGTGATCTTGGTGTACAAGCCGTACTTGGTAGCGACCTGGCCAATAACAACCAGCTTCTCCGGCGTGATCTCACCACCTGCAACACGCGGGATTACGCTGTACGTACCGTTCCTCTGGATATTCCCCAGGAATTTGTCGTTCGTGTCCTGGAGGCCATGGGTCGTCCGGTCCATGACATGCTTGTTCCACAGACTGGCGAAGATGCTCCCCAGTGCGGGCTTGCACACCTCGCATCCCAGACTCTCCTTGTCGACCCCAGCCTCGCGCATGACCTCGGGGAGTGTCTTGAGGCGTCTGACCATGACGATGTTGTACAGATCGGCGCGGCTGTACATGAAATGCGGACACAAGTTGTTCTTAACCTCGTTGCCCATGGCCTTCATGGTGCTGTTGAAGATGGATGTGACCAGCGGCATGCATCCGCCACAGCCTGTGCCTGCTTTGGTGCACGACTTGACGTCGCCGAGAGACTTGCAGGAGCCGCCCTTCACCACGTCGACAACGTCCTTCTTGGTGACATTGTGACAACTGCATATTTGTGTGTCGTCATCGAGGTCGTCGCCTTCTTCTCCGCCGTCTTTCTTGGCACCTAGGATGAGCTCCGAGGGGGGTATCTCGAGCTCCTTTTGGTTCTTGACCATGGGGACGAGCTTGACGTAGTCTTTGGTGTCGCCAATCATCATGCCGCCAAGCAGATACTTTCCGTCCATAGTGAAGATGAACTTCTTGTACACGTTCTGGAAGGGGTCTTTGTATGTCAGGGACTTCACCGGCGCGGGGGGTAGCCCGTTTGTGAGCGTTTTTACAGCATCGGGTGTTGCTGTTCCGTTTTGTGCCCGCTTTGCTTTTGGTGGGAGGTATTTTGGCCCATCCCGGTCTGAAAAGAAGTCGCCAAAGCTTGCAACCTCAACACCCAACAACTTGAGCTTGGTGCTCAAGTCCGGCCGTTTATACAACCTTGGCTGGTGCTCCTTCGCCTGGGTGAGGTTGAAGGCTAACACATCCGCCATCTCGACACCCGGTGCAATGAGGCCAAATGTCTGTCCCTGCCAACTCGCGCACTCCCCAATGGCGTAAACACCCTCGGCGCTCGTCCTCAGTCCATCGTCCACTACAATCCCGCCACCGCGGTCTGCGCAGTTAATCCCTGCCGCCCTGGCCAACTCATCCCTCGGCCTGACCCCAATGGCGAAACACAGAGTCGAACACGCCATGTACTCCCCATCCTCAAACTGCACCCCCTTCACTTTCTTATCCACACCCACGTCAATTCTCCCTACCCTCTTTCCCAACAGCACATCAACCCCCAACTCTCGCACCTGCTCCACCACCATACCCCCCGCATCCGCATCCAGCTGCCTACTCAACACCCAGCGATTCCTCTCCACCACCGCTACCTTCCCAAAGCACTCGAGATCCATCATCGCCTTGGCCGCCTCGAGTCCCAAAAGGCCACCACCCACGACAGCGCCCGTGGTGCCCTTTTGCGCTGCCGAAAAGGCAATCAATCTCTCGAGGTCATCGACGGTGCGGTAGACAAAGACGCCCTGGGCGTCATGGCCTGGCGTGTGGCGAGGAAGGACAGCATCGGAGCCGGTGGCGAGGACGAGGATGTCGTACGGGATGACAAGGCCCGAGGCGGTGGTGACGGTTTTGGAGGCGGGCTGGATGGCAGTAACGAGAGTGGAGAGGTGGTAGGTTAAGGCTGAGTCGGGGATGGAGGTGTACTGTGGTTGTCAGTGAGACTCGAGAAAGGGGGAGGGAAAAAAGGCAGGGAGAAGAAGTACCCATTCCGCGGGGTTGAGGTACAGATTCTCAACCTTGCGGTGATCGAAAAAGCTGGTGAGGCCAACTCGATTGTACGCTAAGTGTGGCTCCTCGCCAATGACAATGATGTCGTATTCCCGAGATCGGGCATCGAGTTTAAGGAGTTTCTCTCTGCATCAGGTGAGACCGTCATCAGCAGCTAAGCAAGTGCGGAAGAAGAAAAATGACGTACATGAAGCTAATACCAACCATACCCAGCCCAACCACCACAACCTTTTTGCGGTTCCCAACCGCCATGGTTTTTGGTGATGCGCCTATTGCCGCCAAATCAGGAAGGCAGGATCGGGGGG